>Ga0181535_10001592_pt1 | contig 29324 bp, 25 predicted proteins | sample PEATcosm2014_Bin_44_FD_119774 | JGI IMG/M metagenome (GOLD analysis project Ga0181535, IMG submission 119774) | Peatland microbial communities from MTU Mesocosm Facility, Houghton, MI, USA - PEATcosm2014_Bin17_30_metaG | ecosystem: Environmental > Terrestrial > Soil > Wetlands > Peat | place... | reverse complement strand
TTCAACGTGGTGAAGGGGCCCAAGGGCTGGCAGGCAGCGGACGTTCAGCCTCTGTAAGTCAAACCAGGCCGCCAGCGGGGTCCTCAACGACAGATCTTCGTCGTCGGGGCAGCAGGATTCCTGCAGAATCTGGCTACAACAAGCGAGGGCTGGGAGTAATCCAAGCCCTTTGCTTTCCTCAACTCATTCACCGGCGAAAGAAGTGTGTCCTTGAGCTGAGTACCCTCGTCGGGGTCCCCAAGAGGGCCCCCGCGAACAGGTCCTCGTTCGTGGGGTAGAAGGATAGGTCTTCGTCCTTGGGGTGACTGTCAGCCCTTTGCTTTGTCGTAGCCCCATCCCGGTTCGGGTCGTCCCGCGTCCCCCAAGCTCCGAAGCCCCGCGCCGAAGCCCGTACCCGCCAAGGACGAAACCCTCCGGCAGCGCTACGCGCCGCCTCGGCTTCCGTCCCGCTTCACCCCGCTTCTGATCCGATCCCGACGTCGTCGGCTTCGCCTCCCACTCTCGGCCTCGCATCCGAATCAGGCCCGACGGCCGCTCCCTCAGCGGATTGTCTTCCGGAGTGCAGAATCCCATGCCATGACGACGGGTGAACCCGGATGCGGCCCTTGTCTTCGAGAAAGCCCAACCTTCGGAAACGATCTACGCAACGGAATCTTGCGGCGGTCCGATCGACTCCCGATACAGAACAACGATCGACGTTTCCGTAGGATCCCTGGGAGGCCTGCTCGGCTCTATGCGCTCCATCCGATCCCAGGAATAGGCCAGTTCTGCGCCGCAATCAAAACAAACCTGATAGGTTCGCTTTCGAAGCGTAAACACGCGGCTGACATTGTGGTGATGGCACCCGAACAGCCAACTGAACAACTCATTCATAGGGTCAGGTACCTCACTTGGAGCGCCACCTTAAGATTGACCCACTTGGAGTCGTTGGTCTGAGCAGAAGGGCTCATACACTGCGAAGACAAGGCCAGAGAGCAGCGGGGGGCCTGTGGGGCTTCGCCGCCCGACGGCCGCTTCCTGATCGCCGCATGACTTGCCCCTCGCCGAAGAAAGTCTATGCCACAGCCTTCTGTGAACGTGCCGTGAAGCCTAATTAGGAAATGCAAAAATCGAGGCAGACTGGTCTGTTTTGTACAGTTCCGGAAAGGTCTTCCTGATGGTTTCGATTTGCGTCAGTCGCGTCTGCTGCTTTTCGGTCGCTACGCGCGGTTCCTTTGCAGACCTGAAAGGCGATCGCGTTGCGATCGCCTTTCTCATTGCCTGGACAGCCTGCCCTGAGCGGAGTCGAAGGGGCGAGTCCTCAGCCCGTGTTCCGCAGGCCTGCCGAAATCCCGCTGATCGTCGCCGCAATCGCGCGATTTACTTCCGACGTGTTCTCGCCGGCGCGCTTGCGCTGCAGCATGTCCACCTGAATCAAGTGCATCGGATCGACATACGGATTTCTCAGTTTGATCGACCGCGCCAGCACCTGATTCTTCTCGAGCAAGTCCTTCTGCTTCGTAATCGCGAGCACCGCATAAACAGCGCGATGCAGCTCGGCCTCGAGCATTTCGAAGACGCGATCGCGCATCGCCGCATCCTTCACCAACATTGAGTATTGCCGCGCCGTTGCCACATCGACCTTGCCCAGCGCCATCTCCACGTTGCGGATCAGGTCGATAAACAGCGGGAACTCCCTCGCCATCGTCTGCAACAACTCCAGCGCGCCGGGCTTTTCCATGTATTTGCTCAGCGCGTGCCCGACGCCGAACCACGCCGGAACCAGCAGCCGCGACTGCGTCCACCCGAAAACCCATGGAATCGCGCGCAGATCCGCAATCTTCGCCGAAGCATTCCTGCGTGAGGGTCGCGAGCCAATCATTGCGTGTTCCAGCTCGCCCACCGGCGTCGACTCCTCGAAGTAGGTGATCACATCCGGGTTGTCCAGGATATTGGCGCGGTAGAAACCGAACGAAACTTGGGATAACTCGTCGAGTGCAGCTTCCCACTCCGGCTTGAGAATTCCCGTGAAGTGTCCCTGCGGATCGCGCGCATTCGGCCGCGCCAGCGCGTCCAGAGATGCCGCGATCATCAGCTCGAGATTCCGTTCCGCTAGCACCTCGTCGGCATACTTGAAGTTCAGTACTTCGCCCTGCTCGGTGATCCGCAGCTGCCCTTCGAACGCGTCCATGGGCTGCGCGAAGATGGCGCGATGCGTCGGTCCGCCGCCGCGTCCCACAGTCCCGCCGCGCCCATGGAACAGCCGCAACTTGACGCCGCACTCGCGCGCAACCTCGTGCAGGGCGCGATGGGTGCGGAAGATCTCCCAAGTGCTGGTCAACATCCCACCATCTTTGTTCGAGTCGGAGTAGCCGAGCATCACTTCCTGCCAGTGATCCCAGCTCTCCAGCAGCTTGCGATAGTCGTCGCGGCTCCACAGTTCGCGGCAGATCGCCGGGGCGTTGCGCAGGTCTTCAATGGACTCAAAGAGCGGCACCGGCATCAGCCCTGGGTCGAATCGATGCCCACGGTCAGATCCCTCAACTTTGACGCCACCGAGGCGAGCCAGGCGCACCACATTCAACACATCTTCGACCGACGAGGCTCCGCTGATCACATATTGACGAATCACTTCAGGCGAGCATCCGTTCTTGACCTCAGCCACGATACGAAATGTTTCAAGCACGTCGGATGCTTCTGGCGACAGCTCGCCGGGCAGCGTCGCCGCAACGGAGTCGGCGATTGCCTCTTTCAGCGCTGCGGCATGGACACGCGCATGTTGCCGAACATCGAGCGTATGCAGATGCAGGCCGAAGGTTCGTACCTGGAGAATGAGGGGATCGACCAGCGTGCGGGCAATGCGCACACCTTCGTGCTCCACAAGGGATGCGCGCAGCGCCTCGAGATCGCGCAGGAATTCGTCCACGCAACCGTAGGCCGGCAGCACCTGCGCGAGTTTGTCCTGGCCCTGCGACAGCGTGAAGGGCATGACCGGCAACTGGCTACTAGAGGCGCGCTCATTGGTCTCTTCCAGGGTCCGCTGAATGCGTGCCTTGAGACAGATCACGAAGCGCCTGTAATACTCAAACTCGTATTGCGCGCCAAAGACCTGCGTTTCGGGCGTGTGCACCTGCGCAACATAGGCCTCGAGCCGCCTCAGCAGAGCGTCACTGACCTTCGTCTGCTGTGCACTCGTGGTCACAAGGTCGATCAGGTTGTCGAGTTGCCGCTGGTAGTAGAGCAGCAGATGTCCTCGCGCGAGACGAATTGCATCGCGGGTAATTTCGGGGGTGACGAAGGGGTTGCCGTCGCGGTCGCCGCCGATCCACGAGCCGAAGTGGAGAACCAACGGCAGCTCGTGCGGCTCGATTTTCAGGTCATAGGCCGCGCGCAGGGCCTCGGAGATCTCGCGATACAGAGTGGGCAGGGTGGCGAAGATCGAGACATCGTAATAGTCGAGCCCCATCTTCACTTCATCGAAGACCGTGGGCCGGCGCGAGCGCACCTCATCGGTCTGCCACAGGCTGGTGATCTCGGCGCGAATCAGATCTTCGAGGCGGGCCAGCTCCTCCTCGGGGACGGGAATGCGGTCGAGCGTGGCGAGGAACTCGCCGATGCGGCGGCGCTTGACCATCACCGAACGCCGCGCGGCTTCGGTCGGATGCGCGGTGAATACGGGGACAATCAACACGCGCCTGAGCCAGTCCATGGCTTCTTTCGCTCCGATGCCCACGCGCCGCATCTCGCACAGAGTGCCAACCAGCGAGCCGCGCTGGCGGCCAGCTTCGCCACTGAGCTGCAGGGCGATGCGGCGCCGCTTGCGATGATTTGTCTCCGCAAGATTGATCAGCTCGAAGAAGAAGGCGAAGGCACGCGTCAGCAGAATCGCGCGTTCGACAGGGAGCGAGTGGACCAGTTCGAGCGCCTTCTTCTCTTGCAGTGCTGCTTCTTCGTCTTTGCCGCGTGCTTCGGCATCGCGCCGTCGAATGGTACCCTGGCGCAACGCTTCCACGTGTTCGAAGAGATCTTTGCCAGCCTGTTCGCGCAGCACTTCGCCCAGCAACGTGCCCAGCGAGCGCACATCGCGGCGCAGCGGAGCTTCTTTGAGCTCGCCGGTGCGCGCTTCGAGTTCGGCCAGCCGTTGCGACCAGCTTTCAGGGTTCCACAGGAGGGGCATCGTCTTTTTGATTATGCCTGACGAATAAGCCTGGCCTTCTCGCAGCGCGAGAGATCGTGACTTTCGCGCCTCAGGCGCCGTAGTTCACAATGACTGGATGCGTTTCGCCCAATCACTTTCCCGCTTCATGGTTTTCACAAGTCTTTGCACCTTCGCCGGAACGATCCCAGCGCAAACGCCTCCTCCCGCGCCGGCGCATCCAGAACGTCCGCAGCCACCCACGCGCGATCCGCACACGCCGGGCTTCGTCGAGGCAAGGAAGTTGGCCGACGGGGCCGTGCCTCCGGCGGACAAGGACGGCAACTTTATCCTGGGGCCGACGCATGTGCCCGCGCCCGAACTCGCCGATCCAGCGCGCGCACTTGACGGCACGGTCGTCGAGTTCACGATGAGCTCGTCCGACAGCAAATATTATCCAGGCATCGCGCGCGACCCAGGCACGTTCGGCACGCCTGACCCGAACGACCCTGCAAAGCTGATCGTGACCACAAGTCATCCCGCACCCTACACGCGCAAGGTCGCTGTGTACGTGCCCAAAACCTATGTGCCTGGAACTGCTGCTCCGTTTATCGTCGGCGCGGATGGGCCAGACCGGTTGCTGTTCGCCGCTCTGGACGCGTTGATTGCAGATCACAAGCTGCCGCCGATTGTCGGTGTCTCGATCGGTAACGGCAGCGGCGACGCGCAGGGCAGCGAGCGGGGCCTCGAATACGACACGATGTCGGGCCGCTACGCCGAGTTTGTGGAGAACGAAGTGCTGCCGCGGGTCGAGACTGAGGCACACCTGAAGCTCACCCACGATCCGGATGGGCGCGCGGCCACGGGAGGCAGCTCGGGCGCAGCCTGCGCGCTGATCATGGCCTGGTATCATCCAGAGCTCTATCACCGCGTGCTTTCGTATTCGGGGACGTTCATCAATCAGCAGTGGCCCAGCGACGCTAAGTCGCCACACGGGGCGTGGGAGTTTCACGAGCATCTGATTCCGGAGAGCCCGCGCAAGCCCATCCGGATCTGGATGGAGGTAGGCGACCGCGATCTCTTCAACCCGAATTTGATGCGCGACAACATGCACGACTGGGTGCTGGCGAATGAACGCATGGCCGATATGCTGGCGAAGAAGGGTTATCACTATCAGTTTCTGTTTGCCGAAAATGCCGGCCACGTAGACCGCAGCGTCCGTGCGCAGACCATGATGGAGGCGCTCGAATACGTGTGGCAGGGCTATCCCAGCGTGCGCTGAGCACCCGGATGTGACGAGGGAGCTTCGAAGACCAACGCGAAGCTCTTGTCTGGACGAACAGTCCCTATTTGTTATCGTTGCCCGTGAGCCGGAAGGTAATCGTGCCCCAGAAGAGGCGTGCGCGCATCTGTACCGGCAGATGGCGGTCGTCGTCGGTGTACCAGATCCAGATGTTACCGCGATTCTTGACTACGCCGGCCGCCGCGGTGGGTTGAACGCGAATGGTGTGGAACGAGCCGAGCGGCGTCTTCACCACTTCGCGGCCCTCGACCTTCATGGTGACGGGTACGTTGTGCATGGCATCGACGAGAGGCAAGACAAAATCCTGCCCCACTTGAAGCGGCTGCGATGCAGCGTAGAAGGTTCCGGTGAGCAGGTCGGTCATGCAGCCGGGGATGGGCGACTCGACGTGCTTGGATTGGTTTTTGACCAAATTCTTTTCGTCGAGGATGGACTTCGACTGGTCGTAGTCGATGCGAAGGGTGGAGTTGATCTGGCGGCGGCCTTCGACTGTCTGCTTGTCGAATTCGTAGGAGCAGCCTTTCGTCCGGTCAAAGGTAGACTGGAAGCGGTCGCTGACGTGGAAGAGAAGATTGATCGCACCAACAGTATCGGCTGTCGCTGTCACGCGCTCGCGATCGCCATCCGCTTCGAAGTGCAGCACAGCAGTACCGGCGGGGAAAACACGCCAGTCGACCGAGTAGGTCAGGGTCTGCTTCTGCGGAAAAGCGAAGCCAGCATGCGGCGGCGGCAGCGGGGGGATTTGCTGGGCAAACGCCGAGGCGGCGAGGGCGACAACACAGAAAATCGTCTTCACCGTCGCGCGAATCTTCACCGTGAGGCTCGGCTCCTTCAGCTTTAGACATGCCGTGCGCGGGAAACGTTGACCGGGCCAGAGCACATGCAGTTGGATCGGATGGATGGTTCAGTGTAACCCGCGCCCGAACCACGCCAGCGCCGGATGTAGAAACAAAAGGCTCAGATACAAGAGAGCCGCGCCAATAGCAGCATTGTACTCGCGGTGACGCAAATAAAGAGCGAAGGAGAAGCTGCCCGGCGACACTTTGGAGTGGTTGGTTTCATCGGATGGCAAGGCCCGCGGCGACGCGGCTGCAGAGAGGCGCGGAATCAGACGGGGCACGCGGCGACAGTAGTCGTCGAAGTCGGAGAAAGTGGCGCGCAGGAAGCGTTCTTCTGACGCAATCACCGGAACATAAATCAGCAGAAACATCACGGCGAGCACAAATGCCACAATCCAACTAAGGAGGGAGAGGGCGAAGCCAGCCGCGATCAGGATCGATCCCAGGTAGAGAGGATTGCGGACGTTGGCGTATGGGCCGGTCTGCGTCAGCTCGCGATTCTTCTTCACGTAGCCGGCGGCGTATCCGCGCAGCCAGAGACCGGGGAGCACGAGGAGAAGACTTGAAAGGACTGCCGCTGGCACGGGTGCTTGGCGGACGAGCTCGAGCAAGTAGACGAGGGCCGCTACAAAGCCGAGGGGCACGCGGATTCTTCTTGCGATTCTCTCCCACCGCTCCGCGATTCCACGTTTTGGAGGAAAGTTGTGGCTGCTCATGGAGCACTTTCCAGTTTGAGCAGCTCTTCAGCCGCCACCAGTACTTCGCCGGGCTGGATGGTGAGCAGGCCGGCCTCCGGTTCCTCGCGGCGCGCATGGTCGCGCACACTCGCGGGATGGCGCAACACTTTGAAGCGCGTGCCGAAGGGGCCGTTACGGCAGGGGTCAGTGGGGCCGTAAATGCCGACGACGGGTTTGCCGAGCGCACAGGCGAGATGCAGCGGGCCTGTATCGCCGGCAATGACGAGTGAGACGCGGCGCGTGACGCCGATGAGGTTTTCAAGCGATGGCGGAAGAAGTGTAGCCGCGCGGCCGGTCTCGTTCACGATGATCTCGGCGATGGGCTCTTCGTCGGGACCGGCGTTGACCAGCACCCGATAGCCGTGCCCGACCAGAGCCTTGGCGACAGCAGCATAGCGTTCGACGGGCCAGCGTTTCGCGCCCCAGCCAGCGCCGGGGTTGATGAGCACAGATGGTTGGCCAGGAGTCGATGCAAGGAGACTCTCGGCCCATGCTTCGGCTCGCGGGTCGAATGGCAGCCAGGGCTGGACTGGCTTGAGACTGTCGGCTGCGATGGCCGCTGCGAGTTCGTAGTCCTGTTGGATCACGTGTGCGCCGGTCGTGGCAACGTGCTCCGAGAACAACCAGCGTGCTGCCCATTCGCGCGGCTTCGCCTCACCGATGAGAGGACAGCCTGCAAACCGGCCGAACATGGCGGAGCGCACTGCGCCCTGAAAGTCGATGGCGGCGTCGTAGTGGTTTTCGCGAATACAGCGCCGCAAGGCGCGGAGCTCAAGGATGGTCTGAGGGGATAGGGGCCTTTTGCCCCACTCCTTCGCCGGCGCGAGATGAATGCGGTCGACGACGGGCTGACGAGACGCTGAGCTGGCCGTGTCGCGGCTCGTCGCGCCTTGTGTCGCGAGCAGAGCCGACCATTTCGGTTCGACGACCCAGTCGATAATCCACTCGGGATGCGCGATGCGCAGCGCTGTCACTGCCGGGAGGGCGTGGAGAATGTCGCCCATGGCGCCCAAACGCACAACGAGTAATCGGAACTTGGACTGCGTTGGCAAACTCTGATTTTCTCACAGCGCGCGAGTCGAAGGAGAGGACGCAAGACACCCGACGAGCCAGTCGATGGCCGCGTCGGCGTTCTCGATTTCGATGTGCAAACGTGCCGTGTTGAGAGGAAGGTCAGCAGGGAAGGCTGAAGTGAGATCGCCCAGGCGCACCGCGTCTTTTTCAGTAGTGATCAGCGCAGCGGCTCGAGCGGTGCGAGCCGCTGCAAAGAGCTTGTCCAGATCGCCGCGGGTGTAGCCGTGATGATCGCGAAAGGCATTGCGTGCGGCAACGTGAAGTCCGCCTCTTTCGAGCCCCGAGAAGAACTGCTCTGGGCGCGCGATGCCGCAGAAGGCAAAGACCGGCTCCTGAATACTGGGCACTTCCATGCAACGTTTGAGCCGCCACACTTGCCCGGCCCAACCCCGGCGCTTGAGCTCGACTTCGAGTTCAACGTCGTCGCCCGGAATCGCAATGACCTCCGCCCGCATTGTCGCCCGCAGTCCTTCGCGCAGATTACCCGCGGGCAGAAGCGCATCGCGCCAGTCATCGCGATTGAGGAGCAGGATGTCGACGGCGCGATCGAGCTGGCGATGCTGAAAGCCGTCGTCCAGGATGTGAGCAGCAGTGACAGGGCTTCGGCGAAATTCGTGCTTCCCTGACAAAGTCTCTTGTGCGCCAATAGTCGTGTCCGCTTCCGCCATGCGTCCTGCCTTGTAGCGTTGCGGAGCAACGTACACGGGCACACCTGCCTCGCGTGCGATGAGCAACGGCTCGTCGCCAAACTGCTCCGCGATTCCAGATGGATCAACGCGGGTTGGCTCCTGATTCTTGCGGCCATAGCCACACGAGAGGACATCCACGTGGACGCCACGCGCGGTGAGCAGTTTTGCCAGCGCGATCGTAAGCGGCGTCTTGCCGGCGCCGCCTGTGGACAGATTGCCGATGCTGATCACAGACCACGCGAGCCTTCGTATCGGGCCATTTTTGAAGCGCAGTTCGCGCCAGCCCAATCCCACGCGATAGAGCGGCACAAGCGGGGCGAGCCACGGACGTCTCATGCCGGCTGACCTTGCGCGAGAATCTCGCGGATGGCCTGGAGGCTGCGGTCGGTGGCTCCCGCCTGCCCTTCAAATACCTGCCGAGCCTGCGCGCCCATCGTAGCTCCTTCGGCGGAGTTCTGAAGCAGTTCGCTGAGCACGTTCGCCAACTCCTCTTTGGGAGCAATACGGATGGCGTTGTGCGCGTGCAGATCGTCCGTGATCGCGCGAAAGTTCGCGTAGTGCGGTCCTATCACAATCGGCACACTAAACTGCGCGGGCTCGAGCGGATTGTGGCCGCCGGTTGGGAAGAGACTGCCGCCCACAAAGGCCACCGCGGCGAGAGAGTATATCGATGCCAGTTCTCCGATCGTATCCAAAAGAAGGATCGAGCCTGCCTTCACCGGTTCCAGCGACTCCGGCGTGCGATTTTTCCAGGTCGAGCGGCGGATCCAGGAGGTGCCCGACTTCTCCAGAAGTGCTGCCACGGTGCCAAACCGCTCGGGGTGGCGCGGCCCCAGCACCATGGCGAGCTTTGGCTCGGATTGAAGCAATCCTGGCCAAACCTCCAGCAGCGCAGCCTCTTCTCCATCGAGTGTGCTGCCCGCAACAAAAAAGCGCAGGCCCGAGCCTAACGCTCGCAGCAGTCGCGTGGCCTCGGCTTCTTGCGCAATGCGCACGTCGAACTTCAGATTCCCTGACACCGTGACGCGCTCCGGCAGGAGTCCAATGGCCTTGAGCCGTTCCGCGTCCGTTTCAGTCTGAGCCAGCGCGCGACTGATCCGGCTCAAAAACGGCCGCCAAAGATTCCGAAGAGTCTGGTAACGCGGCCATGACCGATCGGAGATGCGCGCATTCACTACGACGACGGGAATTTGCCGCCGATCGCAGATGTGAAGAAGGTTAGGCCAAAATTCTGTTTCCGCAAGAATTAACATCCGCGGCTTCAGCGCATTGAGGTACGCGTCAACCGCCCAGGGAAGATCGAGCGGGCAGTAGAAGACGCGCTGGGCACCGAAACGTTCGCGGGCCAATGCCTGGCCGGTGCGCGTCGTTGTCGACACGAGGACCTGAAATGCCGGAAGCCCCTTGTCGAGTTCGGCAATGAGGCGGCTGACGGCCAGCACCTCACCGACGGACACCGCATGCAACCAGATCACCGGCCGTTCAGCGGCCTTGCTTTTCAGCCAACCTGGAACTTGCCCGAGTCGTTCACGGATCCCCTCGCGGTATTTGTGCGTAGTGGCCATCCGCCACAGCCACCAGGGGGCGCTGACGGTCGACCCGGCGAGGAGCGCGAGGTTATAGAAGAATAGGATCATGCGTGACGGAATGCGCCTTCCCTCGGTCTAACCTAAAAATGATACAGTCGTGCACGATGAAGGGTTCCTGGTTCGCCCCGTTGCTTGCGCTGTCGGTTGTGTTGCCCGCTGTTGCCAGCGACCACCAGCCGCCGCCGGTGCAGCCGGCGACTTCGTTCGCGGCTGTCGAGGTGCACGACAAAGAGAAGGTCGCGATCGCGGCCGAGCCCTACGATACAAAAGAGAAAGAGTCCTTGTTTCGGGTCGATTATCTTGGCCATGGGGTTATGCCGGTGCGGCTGATCGTGACCAACAATGGCGATCGACCCATCTCACTGCGGGATGCGCGCATTTTGTTTCAGACGCCGGCCGGGGATCGTATTCAGGCCGCCGAACCGGAAGACGTCTCACGTTTGATGACGCGCAAAGAGCGCGAGGGCGGCAAGATTCCCATGCCCGGTCCGATTCCCAGTATTCACACCAAGGCGAAGGGCAGCATCAAGGAAATTGAGGCCGACTTCGACGAGTTTGAGTACGGTGCCCTCGTCGTCGAACCGCATACCACGCGGGCTGGCTTTCTCTTCTACGATGTCTCGGAGCTCGATGATCCCCTCAAAGGCTCGAAACTGCACCTGCACAAGCTGCGCGACGCCGATGGCAACGAGCTCTTCTATTTCGAGATTCCCTTCGACAAGTATTTGCAGTCGAAGTCAAGCGCGATGAAGTGATCTAGAGAGTGCGGGCCGAACAGCGAAATGATGGGGAAGCGAAATGCTTCCCCATGGCAGTTTACTGGTGCTTGATGAACTTGCCGCTCTGCAACTCCTGCATAGCCTGCTGCAGTTCGGCCTGCGTGTTCATCACGATTGGACCGTACCAAGCGACCGGCTCTTCCAGCGGTTTCCCTGAAACCAGCAGGAATCGAATGCCTTCGGGTCCTGCCTGGACCACGATCTCGTCACCCCGATCAAACAAAACCAGGGAGTGATTGGCCGCATCGTACTTTGCCTCGGCGTTCGGGTCGATGGCCGATTCGGTGAGCACCGCCTGCGAATCCGAGGCATCGCGGAACGTGCCCGTACCGGCGAAGACGTAAGCGAAGGCATTGCGCGTAATGTCGACCTTGATGCGGCGTAGCTTGTTCGGCTGCACCGAGATGTCGACGTAATTTGGGTCAGCTGCCACACCTTCCACGGGTCCCGTTTGTCCCCAAAAAGTCCCGCAGATAATCCGCGCCTTGGTGCCATCGTCCTCGGTCACTTCGGGGATCGCCGCGGAGGGGATGTCCTGATAACGCGGATCGGTCATCTTGAGCGAGGCGGGCAAGTTGGCCCACAGTTGGAACCCGTGCATCCGGCCGCGCTCGTCGCCCTTAGGCATCTCCTGGTGCAGAATCCCGCTGCCGGCGGTCATCCACTGCACGTCGCCAGCTGTCATCCGGCCCTTGTTGCCCAGGCTGTCGCCGTGTGCCACTTCGCCGGCCAGCACATATGTGATGGTTTCGATGCCGCGGTGCGGGTGCCAGGGGAATCCGGCCAGGTAGTCCGCTGGATTCTCGTTGCGAAAATCGTCCAGCAGAAGAAACGGATCGAATTCCTTGGTTTTGCCGAAACCGAAGGCGCGCTGCAGCTTGACGCCAGCGCCCTCAATGGTGGGCTTGGTCTGGTAGATCTCTTTGACCGCGCGAAGGGACATAGACTGAAACCTCCTCGGGCAACCGTCGATTGCCCGCTTACAACCGATTTGATGCGCGAGCATGATATTCGTTGCAACGACTAATCTGGCGTTTGGCAGTGTGAACTAGCGACCAAATCAGTCGACAGAGAACGACATCGAAGTCGAACGGCGAGGATTGTTATCCGCGCCGCTCCTTTCGGATTGTCGCCGCCTCTGAGTTCCGCTGCCACGTGTCATGCCTGAATAAATTGGATTTCGAGCGTGATCGTGACGTCTTCACCCACCAACACGCCGCCGGTCTCGAGGGCCGCGTTCCAGGCCAGGCCGAAATCCTTGCGGTTGATCTTTGCCGTGGCAGAAAGGCCGATGCGCGTGTTGCCCCAAGGGTCCTTGCCGGGCTCGGACGGCCCATCGACGTTAAAGGTCACGGGACGGGTAACGCCGTGCATTGTCAACTCGCCGGCGACTTTGTGGGCTCCAGGCGCGTGACGGTTGACGTTGGTCGATTTGAAGGTGAGGGTGGGGAACTTCTCAGCGTCGAAAAAGTCGGCGCTCTTGAGGTGGCCGTCGCGCTGCTCGTCGCCTGTACTCAATGTGGCAACGGGGATCTCGGCATCGACGAAGGAGTGGGCGGGATCGGTTTCGCTCAGCTTGAGGACTCCGGTGACTCCGGCGAAGGTGCCCTTCACGTTCGAGATCATCATGTGTTTGACCTTGAACTCGGCGGAGGAGTGGGCGGGATCGATCTTCCAGGTGGTGACCCCTGCGGTTCTGGAAGCGGTAGCGGTGGCTGCTGTCATGTGGTTCAGCTCCTTTTCATTGTCTTGGATGCGGCCCGAATAATATTCGTTGCAACAACTATTTTGCGAAATCGTGAATATAGAAGGCGGCAGATCCGCAGCCGAGAAATCCGGAGCAGCGAGTGCAGCACTCCGCCCCAACCACTGTCCGCATTTGAGCGCACCCACGCACATCCGCACACTCCCTGAGGGGTTCCCCAAGGCACCTTGCTGATTATGTTGCAGTTCGGGCGATTTGGATCGGAACTTGGATTGCTGGGACTAGGTAGGATTCGTGTGTACAGAGGCTTGCCTTGCCCCTTTCCCAGGATCTCTCCTTCGCCTGCCGGCAACTGGTTCGCCATCGGGTCTATGCACCCACGGCCGTCGCCTCGATGGCGCTCGGCATCGGCGCGACGCGATGCAAATCGGCTCGCCTTCGTCACCATCCACACAAAGCAGGGGCGCGGCGAGATTCCCTTCACCCTTGCGGAGGCCGACCAGCTTCGGCAGACCAAATCCATCGAATCCGTTCTGCTTCATAACGACGAGAGCATGGTGGCGACCGACGGCGAGATCCCCCAGTCGGTGAAGGTGCTCGATGTGTCGAGCGGAGGATTGCAAGTGCTCGACGCCCCACCGCTCTTGGGAAGGTTCTTTACCGCAGCCGAAGCTCCTGAAGGCAAGGCTCCGCCGCCGGTCGCGGTCATCAGCTACCTCTTCTGGAGGTCGCACCTCGCGTCGGACCGGAACGTGCTCGGGAAAATGCTGGAACTGAACCAGCACAAGTACACCGTGATCGGCGTCGTAGGCCCGCATTCTCCGTGTTTGTCTGGTCGCACGAGCGCTTTATTGCCTCACTCTTCGGCGTGTTCTCGTTTGTGGCGCTGGGACTGGCGGCCATCGGCATCTCGGGCGTCGTGGCCTATTCGGTCGAACAGAGGACCCGCGAGTTTGGCATTCGCATGGCGCTGGGCGCGCCGCAGTGGAACGTTCTGCTGTTGACACTGAGCTCGACCGCCCGCACCACTGGGATTGGGCTGACTCTCGGAATCCTGCTGAGCGTTGCCCTGAGCGACCAGGTGCAGCGATGGACAGAGAGCAGTATGCGCGACGCTTCTGTTCTGGGGTCGATCGCTGCGGTCTTCCTGCTGGCTTCGGCGGTCGCGTCGCTGCTGCCGGCACGCAGTGTCACGCGCATCGATCCCATGATCGCGCTGAGGGACAACTGACCGCGTCCTCTGGGAGGTGACGCGTTGTCGTTTAGGCAGACATCGAGGCTTCGGGACGCCCGCTCGGCTACGTCGGTGGCCGAGGCTGCTGTGCCTTTTCTGAGCAAGTAGGGCCGAGTGAAGGAAACGGTCGGGTGCGGAGGCTTCGACCGCAACCAAGGGCGCTGAAGCGCAGCTTCCCTTGAAGGGTTACACACTCATCACAGCCTTACCACGTCCGTAATCTTGCGCACGGTTACGATTTACTGTCCTGCCAAATCAGACGAGGGATTGTAGATAGCATCTGCGCCCTTCATTCTCGTAACTGTGGCTCCCCCACAGCAGCCCTCGAGCTGATCACGTGCAATCGGGTATCAGATAGCTACAAAAAATACAGCCAACGGGAGGGCCTATTCTATGAAGATCAATCTCCTCAGAGTTCGCACTATCCTTCGCAAATTTGCTTCGGACCATCGCGGTCAATCGATGACCGAGTATGCCCTCATTTGTGCGCTGATCGCATTCGGTTCGACAGCCGGCTATAAGGGAGTGGCTGAGGAAGTGAGCGTAGCCTACAACCACATTTCCGGGTTGTTCACTTCGACTGGCGTCTTCGGCGGCTCAGGCAGCGGGACTGGCACTGGAACCGGGACCGGGAGTGGCACCGGCGGCGACCCGCACGGTGGCGACCCGCACGGTGGCGACCCGCACGGTGGCGACCCGCACGGTGGCGGCTTCGGGCACTAGGCCGAGGCTTATCTCCGGTCTAACCTCAGCACTGCTGTGCGAGTACTCAGATCGGTCGCAAGAGCCAACTAAGTAAACTAGAGAACAGCGAACACTCTTCGGGCTCTCGTCTTGATCAAGGACGGGAGCCCAACGTGTGTTCGGGCACTCATTAGGCGCATTCGGGCGCAGCTATCAGGCCTGAAGGGCTGTTTCGAAGCTGCGATCCCCTTTGCGGACTGATTCAGCAAGGTGCTGGAGCGGGTCCTGAACAAACAGATCGAAGATCCCTGTGTAAAGGCCTTCACGTCCCGCCAGTCTCTTTCTTCTCGTGCGCAGGAAATCGAAACGAAACGGAGAGCAACGCTCTGCTTGGATGAGAAAAGCCGGGGAGAAGAACTCGTGTGCCTCCGCCATGGCGCCGATGATCAGCGAGCGCCAGCTCATCTGGAGCAAAGATTTGAGGCGGGCCGTCCCGTGGGGCAGCTGGGCCATGCGCGCCGAAACGCACTCGAAGAAGGCAAACAGTTGGAGGACCAGCGCGTCGAGTGGTTCGCCTCGCTGTGCTGCGCGCGTAAAGAGGGTCCGCGAGCCGCCGCGAAGATCGTCCCGCACATCCTGCAGATCGTCACCCAACTGCAAGAGTGCGCCCCATTCAAGAGCGACCCGGCTCTCCTCTGCGGTCATTTGGCCACGGGCGAGGCAGGCATCGGCCAGCACCGACGTTCCCCCCTTCGCCAGACTCAGCCGAAGCAGTTCACCGTCTCCAATCTCCGATCCGCTGCCGAGCTGGGCCACACTCTCCTCCTGTGCCTGATGAATTGAGAGCAGGCAATCGTAGACATCCGGAAAAGGCGCCCTGGGATACTGTTGCTCGATGCTCTTGACGAGTGCCCAGATGGCAGCCTCGCGTGGGTTTACGGCTGGAGTTGTCGAGCCCCGAAGACGCTCCCGAAAACGTGCACTGAAGGCAAGCTTGTCTTCGGCCGACACGTCGCCACTGTCGAGATAGTTGTCGGAGTAGGGATAGAGAAGGCTGTAGGCGAGGATAGACGGAGTAATTCCAGAGGGGACGCCGAGCAGAGGCTGCAGGCCGCAGGCAGTCCAGGCGTTGCGGCAGGCCTGGATCGTATCTTCGCGGCTGATCGCGGGATCGAATTGGCGAGCCCGCCGCGCGAAGTCGATGCTGGCGGGCAGAAAGTCGTCGGTGAGAAGCCCGATCTGTTCCTGCTCGAGGTCGAGAGCATTCTGGGCAAAACGCGCAAACGAAGCGATCATGCGTTGTTCGGCTAAGGCACGGCCGGCACCGTTCCGAGCAAGACGCCTTGCCTCCCACTCGACCTCGTCCAGTGCCATGTTATAGGCGACCTCGCGGGACTCATGATCGCGGGGGCTATAGAGCGGCTCCAACTCTGCAGGATGAACGGCACAGTCGTGCCACACCGCTGCACAGCGCGCGACCTCCTGCGCGACCCACGGTCCGTTGTAGCGTTTGCTCATATTGGGAAGGGATACGGATCGCTGACTGGGTGAGTTCCCAACTGCCTCGGCGCAGTCAGAGATCGGCCTGCTTTCCACGCCTTCCACATCGGAGTGTCCACCTAAGCCGTATGCTCAGAGCAGCCCAGCCCCGTGAGTGACTTCGCCCAGAGCGTCAAGCAGCAGGCCGACATCGTGAAGATCGTCGAGGGGTATATCCGCCTCCGCAAGTCAGGTGCGCAGAACTACTCCGGCCTCTGCCCTTTTCACAAAGAAAAGTCCCCGTCCTTCTCCGTGCATGCGGTCCGTCAGTTTTATCACTGCTTCGGGTGCGGCGTGTCGGGTGATGTCTTTTCGTTCGTCGGGAAGATCGAAAACGTCGGCTTTCCAGAAGCGGTGCGGATCGTAGCGCAGAAGTATGGGATTCCCCTGCCGAAGCGCGAGTTTTCGTCCCCCGAAGAAGCGGCTGAAGCGCGTCTGCGCGGTAGGTTGCTCGATCTGCACGAGGCGGCGACGGCGTGGTTTGAGGAGCAGCTCCGCGGGCCGGAGGGTGCGTTGGCGCGAGAATATCTGGCCGGTCGTGGACTCGATGCCAAGGGAATCGAGAAGTTCAGGATTGGATACGCGCCGGACAGCTTTCATGCCCTGCGGGACCGCCTCAAGGGCATAGCGGATGAAGGAGCGCTCCGTGCGAGCGGGCTTTTCAGCTCGAAAGAGCAGGGAGACGGCACGCAGGGGCCTATTTACGACCGGTTTCGCAAACGGGTGATGTTCCCGATTGCCAATGAGAGCGGGCGGGTCATCGCCTTCACGGCACGTACCCTGGATACGGGGGACAAGGCCGGGGCGAAGTACATCAACTCACCCGAGACACCGCTCTATACCAAAGGTCTCGTCTTATTCAATCTGGATAAGGCGAAGACGGCGATTCGGCAGCTCGAGTTCGCCCTGCTGGTCGAAGGCCAGATGGATTGCATCAGCGTCTACCTACGCGGGATTCAGAACGTGATCGCGACCAGCGGCACGGCCTTCACCGAACAGCAGGTGGCGATCCTGAAGCGACACACCTCGATCCCTGGCCGCGCGCCCCAGGTTGTTGCCAACTTCGATCCCGACGATGCCGGCAACAATGCCGCCGCGAAGACGATTGCTCTGCTTACCGAAGAAGGGTTCAACATCCGAATCGTAACTCTGGAAGATGGTCTGGACCCCGATCGCTTCATCCGCGAGCGAGGTGTGGACGCCTACATCAAAGCGGTGAAAGGCGCGCGCAGCCAGGCCGATTTCCTGATAGAGCGAGCCCGCCAGATGTTTCCAGGGGCGAGTGCGGAGCAGAAGGTGAGAGCGATGAACTACCTCCTGCCCCACATCCGCCGCATCCCGGAGAAGCTGTCGCGTGACCAGTTTGCCGCCGACGCAGCGCAGAAGCTGGGCATCGACTCGGCCGTAATGCGGGAAGAACTAAGGCAGGCGGCGCTGCGGCGTCGGGATCACGTCGAGATCCGCACTTCTGGGCTGACCGAGGTGGAACGGGTGATGCTCCGGGCGCTGTCCATCGCCGATCCCGAACATCAGGAGGCGCGGCGGATTGCCGTCGAAGCCATTACGCAGCAACCCGAGCTGTTCGAGGCACTTAGAGCCTTTCCGGCAATGCAGTCTCTGGCCCACCGGGGTGCCCAGGACCCCATGGAGATGGTAGAGGATCAGGCGCAGATGGCCCTGCTGGCCCAGGCGCTGATGGGGGAGGCAGAGTCGCCGCCGACGGAGACAGTGGAGGGTGCAGTGGTGAGCCTCCAGAAACGGTGCATTGAGAGCCAGTTGCGCCAGCTCAGGGTGCAGATCGGCGAGGCCGAGCGGCGCGTAGATCACGCCGAGCTGGCGGTCTTGACCCAGAAAAAGCTGGAGCTGGATCGGGCTCTGCGGCGGCTGCAGCGCTGAGAGCTGCCATTTGGGCTTTGAGACGGCTATTGGTGAACGGCCGGGCGCGCAAACGCCGAGCAGGAATCGCTGGTCCAGGCTCGCCGATTTGGCCACATCCAAATAGCCTTTGCAGCGTTGCCGGGGTTTTCGGCGTCTAAAGAAGTGGGAGTGGAGCGGACTGAGAGGCTTCTCCGACGCGGCGAAAGACGAAGAACCACTGAAATCCTGCCGGGGAATAGCCGATGAATTGTTTGGCGGCACGCGATCGACCTGTGTTATTCTATTGATCTCTGTGAGGATGCGCGCCCCCTCTGCCCCACATATGAGCCTCGGCTCGCGGGCGACCAGGAGAAACCTGAAGCGCGGACATCCGATTCCGAGCGATGAATTAAGTGGCCTCGCGCGTTTTGCGGGAGCCCTAAGGTGCGCCTATCCGCGCGAAGCGTTCTTCTTGAGCCTTCTTCGCCGCGCGTGATCGACGCCGCGCCGTCGCGCGACACGGTGCATACAGAAGATCGCGCTGAGAGCAGGATTGCATTGGCGACAAACGAGAAATTCGACGACGATATCACCAACCTTATCGAGACCGGTAAGGAAAAGGGCTATCTCACCTACGGCGACGTAAACGACATCATGCCGGAAGAGATGGGCTCGGCAGACGACATGGACGATCTTCTGACTACGATCAGCGGTCAGGGCATCGATCTGTTGGACGCGCCGAAGTTCGCGAGCGACAAAGACTTCGAACTGGAAGAGAGCGGCGAGGATGTCGAGCTCGACCTGACCCCCGGAACCCTGGAAAAAACCAACGACCCCGTCCGCATGTATCTGCGCGAGATGGGCACCGTGCCGCTGCTCACCCGCGAAGGCGAAGTTGAGATTGCCAAGCGCATCGAGCGCGGCCAGATGCGCGTGCTGAAGGCAATTTCGCGTTCGCCCATCGTGATTCGCGAGATTGTAGCGCTGGGTGAAGACCTGAAGCGCGGCGTACGCAACGTGAAAGAGGTCGTGGTCTTCGACGAGGAGGAACTCACCGAGGATGTCGTCCAGGCGCGCGTACGTTCCACCGTGACGCGCATCGAAGCGCTGGTGAAGCACCAGAAGAAGATCGCGGCGTTGGAAGAGAAGCTGGCCGCAGCGAACAGCAAGACCAGCCAACGCGAGCTGCGCCGTACCCGCTGGGCAATTGCGCGCGAGAAGGTCTATGTATCGCGCATCGTGCGCGAGCTCAAGTACACGGGACTCGAGCGCAAGCGTCTGCTCGACAAGGTCAACAAGACCGTCGACACCATGCGCACGCTGGAACGGCAGATCCGCTCGCTGGATCAGAAGTACGATGCTTCGAAGAGCGAGGAGCTGAAGAAGGAATACCGGCGCCAGCAGAAGAACTGCAAAGTCGACCTCGAAAAGATTGAGGGCGATGCGGGCGTGTCGATCGCCGAGCTCAAGCGCACGCAGCGCGAAATGATCCAGGGTGACATGGACGCCGAGCAGGCCAAGCGAGAGCTGATCGAGGCCAACCTCAGACTCGTCGTTTCGATTGCCAAGAAGTACACCAACCGCGGCCTCCAGTTCCTCGACCTGATTCAGGAAGGCAACATCGGCCTGATGAAGGCGGTGGACAAGTTCGAATACCGGCGCGGCTATAAGTTCTCGACCTACGCCACGTGGTGGATTCGTCAGGCCATCACGCGTGCCATTGCGGACCAGGCGCGTACCATCCGCATCCCTGTCCACATGATCGAGACCATCAACAAGCTGATTCGTACCTCTCGTCAATTGGTCCAGGAACTGGGCCGGGAGCCCTCGAGCGAAGAGATCGCGCGCCGCATGGATATTCCGGTGGCCAAGGTGCGCAAGGTGCTGAAGATTGCGCAGGAGCCCATCTCGCTGGAGACGCCGATCGGCGAAGAAGAAGACTCGCACCTGGGCGACTTCATCGAAGATCGTCAGGCCGTGTCGCCTTCCGAAGCCGTGATCAGCGTGAATCTGAAGGAGTACACGTCGCAGGTCCTGCGTACACTGACGCCGCGCGAAGAGCGGGTGATCAAGATGCGGTTCGGACTGGAAGATGGCTCGGAGCACACGCTGGAAGAAGTGGGCCAGAGCTTCCAGGTCACACGTGAACGCATCCGCCAAATCGAAGCCAAGGCATTGCGCAAGCTGCGTCACCCCAGCCGCAGCCGCAAGCTGAAGGCGTTTGTGGATGGCGTAAAGGAGATGTAGGCACCTGCGGTGCGGCGCTTTTGCGCCTGACTGCCATAGCTCACGAGTCAACGAGTACAGCTCAAAGCCGCGGTCTTCAGATCGCGGCTTTTTGCGGCCTGTTGCCCATTTCGGAGGGACGGCTGGTCATCTGTCACATGCCGATGTGCGGTCCATAAATCGTCCTTGCCATCCCTCTACGCCCTCTGCTAAAACGTTTTTTCTGATACTCCGCCACCTTTTTGCGGAGAGGAGAAGGGGAATAGCAGGCCATGAAGAACATCACGCGCCGCCAGTTCGGCAAAGGGGCAGCAGCCTCTGCCATTGCAGCTTCCGCAGGACTCAGCCTTCCCAAGCTAGCTCGGGCAGAGACGTTCACGTATCCCAAGGGATTTCTCTGGGGCTGCGCGACAGCTGCGTACCAGATCGAAGGTGGCGCAAAGGACGATGGACGCGGACCATCGATCTGGGATACGTTCTCGCACACGCCAGGAAAGACGTTTCACGGTGAGACCGGCGACGTGGCTTCCGACTCCTATCACCACTACAAAGAGGACATCCAACTGCTCAAGTCGCTTGGAGCGACCGTCTATCGCATGTCCATCTCATGGTCGCGCGTCATTCCCGACGGAGCCGGCCAACCGAACCCCAAGGGCCTCGACTACTACAACCGCGTAGTTGATGAGTTGCTGGAAAACCGTATTACGCCCTACGTCACGCTGTTCCACTGGGACCTGCCGCAGGCGCTCGATGGCGGGTGGCAGAACCGCGCAACCGCGAAATCGTTCGCCGACTACGCCGCCTATGTGACGCAAAAACTCGGCGACCGCGTCCGCCACTGGATGACGACCAACGAGTTTGTGTGCTTCACCGACCTCGGCTACTCAATCGGACAGTTTGCGCCGGGGCTGAAGCTGCCGCAGGCGCAGGTCAACCAGATTCGCCACCACGGAATTCTGGCGCATGGGCTTGGCGTGCAGGCGATTCGCGCCAATGCGCCCAGCGGCACGCTGGTGGGACTGGCCGAAAACGCAGCGGTGTTTGTGCCGGTCATCGAGACGACCGAGCACATTTTGGCGGCGCGCAAAGCGACACGCATCGGCAATGCGCCGTTCCTCGCAACAGTGATGGAAGGCAGATATCCCGAGGAGTACCTGCAACACGAGGGCGCAAATGCTCCCAGGGTCGAAGAAGGCGACATGAAGGCCATCGGCAGCCCTCTGGATTTTGTGGGGCTGAATATCTACAACCCATCTTATGTGCGCGCCGACAATTCGCCGTTGGGCTTCGCCGTCGAGTCGATGCCGAGCTCGTATCCGCATATGTTCTCGCCTTGGATTCAGATCAGCCCCGAGTGCATCTACTGGGGCGTCCGCAATGTATCCGACCTGTGGAAGCCGAAGGCCCTCTATATCACTGAAAATGGGACCTCATCGGACGATTCGATCAACGCAGCAGGGAACATCGAGGACGTCGATCGCATTATGTATCTGCGCAACCATCTGACGCATCTGCATCGGGCCGTGGACGAGGGCTATCCGGTGAAGGGTTACTTTCTGTGGAGTCTGCTCGACAACTTCGAGTGGGCCGATGGGTACTCGAAGCGCTTCGGCATTCACTACGTGGACTTCAAGACGCTGAAGCGCACACCGAAGCTGAGCGCCACTTGGTACAAGGACCTGATCGCGACGAACACGGTGGTGTAGCTGAGAGAGTCGAGAGGCGCGACACGTCTCTCGTGCCGCTGCGCAGCCCTCGCCTCACGCAGCTCCGTCGATCTCAGCGAAGTCCTCGGCGCTGAGTTGCAAATCCGCCGCCGCAACATTCTCCTCCAGATGCGCCACTTGCGAAGTGCCGGGAATCGGCAGTATGACAGGCGAGCGGTGCAGCAGCCATGCCAGCAGGATCTGGGCGACGGTTGCGCCGTGGTGTGAGGCGATTTGCGCGAGCGTGTGCGCCGAGGGATGATCGGCTTTGAGAATCTTTCCGGCAACGATGGGATACCACGGCAGAAAGGCGATGCCGCGTTGCTCGCACCACTGCAGCGTCTCTTCGTGGCGGCGGTCAGCGAGCGAGTAGCGGTTCTGCACCGAGACAATGGGCACGATCTTCTGCGCCTCCTTAATCTGCGTGGGTGTGACTTCGCTCAAACCGATGTGGCCAATCTTGCCCTGCTCCCGCATCTGGCGCAGAGCGCCAAGCGACTCTTCGAGCGGCGTACGAGGATCGATTCTGTGCAATTGGTAAAGATCGATGCGTTCGAGCTTCAGGCGGCGCAGGCTCATCTCAACGCACTGAATGAGGTAGCCGGCGCGACCGACGTATTCGGTTTTGGCTGGCCCTTGGCGCGTGATACCGCCCTTGGTGGCAATGATCAGACCCTTGGGATACGGGCAGAGTGCTTCGGCAATCAGCCGCTCTGCGATCTCCGGACCATAGGCATCGGCAGTGTCGATCAGGTTGACACCAAGTTCGACGGCCCGTCGCAGAACGCTGCGGGCTTCGGCAGGATCGGCTGGTTCACCCCACGCGCCCTCGCCGACAAGGCGCATGGTTCCGTAGCCCAACCGGTGCACGGGCAGGTCTCCGCCGATCAGATACTCTCCGGGGGTATGGGAAGTCGTCATACAGGCCTTGATGTTACGTTACGCCCGTTGCGAGGTGCCGCAAGGGAACCATTGACCAGCGATTCACGTATGGTTAAATGCAAGGGAACGAGGCAATCGGATGGCGGCAACGGCTTATCCCAACGCGCAGGCAATCTTCTACCAGCAATATGAGTCGGTGCGCCGTGACGAAGTCGTCGGGATTCTGCTGGCGCTGTTTCTCGGCACCTTCGGCATCCACCATTTCTATCTGCGCCGCACCGGGCTTGGCATTCTCTACTGCTGCTTCTTCTGGACGGGTATCCCGAGCCTTCTGGGCTTTCTGGAATGCTTCTTCATGCCCGGACGCGTGCGCGAGTTCAATGCCATTCAGGCCGCGGGCATTGCCGCTGCGCTGGGGATGAGCGTACCGATGGGTTGGCCGATCAACGTGACCGTCAACATGCCGCCCGCAGCCGCTCCTGCGGCGACGGGCCCTTCGCCGATCGGAATGGTACAGCCAAGCTTGGCGCAACCGGGCACGCTGTTCGCCTGCAAGCATTGCCAACGAACCAATCCGCCAGGCGCGCGTTTCTGCGCGGGGTGCGGAACGGCACTATAAAAGCTGGGAGCAGGGGTGGGGGGCGGGACCAAAATGCAAAGGCACGGCTGAGACCGTGCCTTTGCATTTTGTGACTCCGAAAAAGCGCCCGTTAAAACCTCAACAACTACATATTCGCGTGCCCGGACCGCATCGACTCGTTGAACTGCGGCTTGGTGAAGTTGAGTGCTGCTTCCAGCGCAGCCTGATACTCAGGCGCGCGCGCCATCAGCGTCGGGGTGGCTGCAGCATATTCACCGTCGAGCACCATCAGCCCAGCCCCGGCCTCATCACCCGCCATGCGGAGCAGATCCGCCTCGGTCGTGTTCAGATACTGCGCATCGCGCGGGTCGGCAATCCAGACCGGCTTGCCTTCGCCGAGAGCCCCTGAAAGCCAGTAGACCTTGCGCAGCAGATATTCAAGGCGCTCGGGATCGTTGGTCTCAGTAAAGAGAAACTTCTTCTGCCAGCGGCTGTAGTAGCGCGTGGTCACGGGTACCGGCTGGCGATTGCCTGACTTAACGAACTCGAGCTGGCCCAGATCCACGGTCTTGCGAATCGCGTTGTAGACGAACGTCTCCGCATAGGGCTGTTCCATGGCCGGAACGATCTCGGCAAAAGTGACCGTCACCGATGCCGCGACCTTGGCGTGCAGATTGTGCGCGCCGCCGTCGGCCAGATGCATCTCGCCGTGGACGATGTAGGTGTCAGCGCCGGAGGTGGAGCGGTGAAACGGCCATTGGAACTTCCCGAAAGCGATCGGCAATCCGGCGAGCGTCACGTAGCACTCGGGTCGCGGGTTGCGCAGGCGCTTGGCTTCGGCCGCAAGATGCGCCGTCATCTCCGGAAGCAGATGCGACTTGTCAAACTCGAAAGCCTCGCTCAGTTCCAGTTGCAAGGTGCGGCCTTCAACACCCGCGAGACCGAGTTGAAAGCTGGCGGTAGGCTGGCCGTTGAAGTCTTTGCCGGTAGTGGCCGAAAGTACCGTCAGGTCGGCTTGCGCAGCCGCTGTCTTGAGCGAAGAGGCCAACGAATCTTTCAATTGTGCTGCCATAATTGGGGAATCCCTGCCGTGAAATCTCTACTCCTTCATTCTACGGGAGCGGTGTGAAAGGCGCGGAAGGTACAATGGGCATGTGCCGCCTGCAGCGACGACGCCTATCATTCTCGCCGACAAGCTGACCAAGGTCTATTCCGCCGGCCGCATCCAGGTCGCGGCGGTGCGGAACGTCTCCTTTGCAGTGGAAGGGGGCGAGTTGGTGGCCATCGTCGGACCGTCCGGCTCAGGCAAATCCACACTCTTCTATCTTCTCGGCGGGCTGACGCGCGCGACCGAGGGCCGGGTCGTGATTGATGGCGTCGATTTTGCCAGCCTCAGTGACTCCGAACGAACACGGCTGCGCAAACACCGGATCGGCTTCGTGTTTCAGAAGTTCAATCTGCTGCCGACGCTCTCGGCGATGGCCAATATCGAGATTGCCTACGAGATCAGCGGGCGCAAAGAGCCCATGGATCGGGCCTATCTCGATCACCTGAGCGATCTGCTCTCGATCGGGAGCCGCCTGGAGCATCGGCCGTCGGAACTCAGCGGCGGCGAACAGCAACGCATAGCTATTGCTCGCGCCCTGATTGCGCGTCCGGCAATTGTGCTGGCCGATGAGCCGACCGGCAATCTCGACACCAAGAATTCCGATGCCGTGCTTGCCATGCTGCAGCGGTCCAATCGCGAATTAGGTCAGACCACGCTGATGATCACGCACAATCCCGAGGCGGCGGCCATAGCCACGCGCATCCTGCACATGCGAGACGGAGAGATCGTGCGGATCGAAGCGCGGAACGGGGCAAGTACCTCCCCGAGCGCCCTAAACAGCGCTCCTGCCGCGGTTTGACCTGCCTTCCGGGACCCCGGTATACTCATGTCTGCAGCATTGCGGGAGTAGCTCAGTGGTAGAGCATCGCCTTGCCAAGGCGAGGGTCGCGGGTTCAAGTCCCGTCTCCCGCTCCAAGTCGCCCTCCGGCTGACAGCCGGGTTGGCTACGGCGATTTGGTTGCGGCCCCCAAACTCGATCGGCTGCCCTGCCAAGGCGCGGTACCCAAGTGGTAAGGGAGAGGTCTGCAAAACCTTTATGCGTCGGTTCGATCCCGACCCGCGCCTCCAAACTTTCCCAACATCATTCGACAGGGCCGGCTTCTCGTGGCGCGAAGCGACCGTTGCCTAGAAGATATCTTTCTCCAGTGCCCCGCCGTCGAGCGCGATCAGCTTCTTCATCGCTTTTGTCATCTTGTCGTGAAAGTCCGGCACGTCGTCGGCTTTTGGTTCGGAAAACAACAGGCGGGCACGATTGCCAATGAGCGTCGCATCGACATGATCCTGCTTGTCGTAGCAGGTACGCGCAGTTTTGCCGGAGACGGAGACCATGGTGAGGCGCACAAGCTTTTCGCGTTGGCGATCGCTGTCGCTCGGATCGAAGACGTCCCAAACCGCGTTGTTGGGATTGAGTCCGCTCAGAAATATGTCGCAGTGGCCAGCGGGCGTCGTCACGGTCAGAGTTTTGTTCGTCTCGTCGTAGCGGACATCGAGATTGTCGTTGATCCCGTCGTTTGGACTCAGGGAGAGCAGTTGGCCGCGAATGTATTCGACCAAGTCCGATTCGGTGGGCTCGGGCTTCGGCGGCGGGGCAGCTTTCTTGTGCGCGGCTGTCTGCGCGCCACCAAGAGAGGCCAGGAACAGAAGCGTTGCAGCACCCATTCTTGCCGATCGCATCACTGTCACCGCGCCTCCTCTCTGTATGTGCTTTGCCGCGAGTATAAATCCACGGCTCCAGTGTGTATTGGCCTGGGTCTGCGCCACCATCGCGAGAGGTTGGCTCCGGTCGGTTCGAAGAGACGGAACTGCCGCCAGCAGACTACGTGTGTAGGGGTGATCGGGCACTTCAATGCCAAAGGATCTGCCCTTCGGTTCGCGCAGTGGGGACGAGAAGTCCAAGAATACCCCGGCCGGTCGCGCTCTTGCCCGATCCGGATTCACCGACAACCCCCGGGACTTCGCCCTCGGCGATTTGCAGGTTCACGCCTTCAACCGCTTTGGTTGCCCCAAAGGCGATGTTCAAATCGCAAATTTCGAGAAACGGCGGCATGAGGGAGTCGTATCGCATCGTCCGGAGAGATTGGCGAAGTCTCTGCCAGAGAGGGCTTTCAGAGATGACCCCTTGCCTGCGTTCGCAATTTTGATTGCATGCGGGCAACACACCTTGTGGGTTGGCCATCTCAATCGCAGGAACGGAGGTATTTTAGGCAATGAAACTGAAGTGGATTGTGCTTTCTCTGTTTGCGTTTTCGCTCGCTTGCCTCGCACCGACCAAGGCAAGGGCCGCAGGCGTACCGGTCGCTGGCGTGCAAGACGACCACCGTGATCACGATTGGGATGCCCCACCGGCCGAGTTTCGCGAGGCGCAGCGCCAGGGCTTCCATGACGGAATCGAAGGCGCGCGGAAGGATTTTGAGAACCACCGCCCCCCGAACGTTGAGAATCGCGAGGAGTACCGGCACCCGCACGTTGCACACGATCTTCGTGAGGATTATCGGGACGGATTTCGCGCCGGATATGATCGCGCGATGTCGCACATGAATAGTCTCCACTACTAGTACTAGGGATCCTGATCGAATCCGGAAAGTTACCGCGACCCGGCCTCCAAGGCCGGGTCTATCTGTTCATGGACATTCTTCGGGTCGGTCCGCTGTCGCGGGGACTCTGGCTCGATACAATCGACATGCCCAAAGTTGGGCAAAAAGGGGCCGTTAAGTCCCAACGACTTTCCAACAACACTCCACCGCACCATCGCAAGAGGAGAAAGAACATGCAAGCAAATCGATTCGCAGTTACTGCAGTTGCTCTGCTCCTGGGATTGTCCGCAGCGCCGATGGCGAGGGCTCTTGCCGCTCAAGAAGGTCCGCCGCCGGGCTATGGCTGGGATGCGCCTCCGCAGGAACTCAATGAACTTCAACGGCAGGGCTTCCACGATGGCATCGAGGGCGCCCGCCGCGACTTTGAAAACCACCGTCAACCAAACGTCGAGAATCGCGACGAATACAGGCATCCACACGTTCCACCGGACGCGTGGGGAGCATATCGCGAGGGATTCCGGCGCGGATACAACCGAGCCATGTCTCACTTGATGGGGGAAGGTGGTCCGGGATTTCAGCCTGCTCCTCCTCCGCCTCCACCGCAGTGGGACGCGTATCCGACGGAGTTCAATGAAATCCAGCAACGTGGATTCCACGACGGCATTGATGGCGCGCGCCACGACTTTGAGAATCACAGGGCACCGGATGTGAACAATCGAGACGAGTACCGGCACCCGCACGATGTTCCTCCCGATATGCGAGAGGCGTATCGCGAGGGTTTTCGACGTGGGTATGACCGCGCAATGGCCCACCTGATGGGGCAGCCCTTTCGCTACTAGTTCGCACGCACGCAAGAAAACCCCGGCGTCAGTGTGCCGGGGTTCTTCTAATCCGTAACTGAGTTCGGAAAGCGTCGCCGATCTCGATCGGATCGGCTTATTGGCTCGAGCCGGTGTCCTCGGCAGGAAGCATCTGATAGCTCACGAAAGCGACGCTCTTGCTGTCAGGTGCCCAATCGGGAACGTTGTCGGTGCCCGATCCGCCGACGAGATTGACGAGCACGCGCACCTTGCCATCCGCAACACTGAGAATACGCAACGCGATATCCTTGTTGGCAGGATGACCGGTAACATCTTTGTTATAGGAAAGAATCAGAACCGATTTCCCGTCCGGCGAGGGATGCGGCGTCCAGTTCTGGTGATCGTCCGACGTGACTTGCTCGGGATGAGTGCCATCGGCGAGCATGCGCCAGATCTGCATTGATCCGCTGCGATCGGAGTTGAAGTAGATGGACTTGCCGTCGGGCGCGTAGTCAGGATCGTCACTGATGCCGCTCCCCGTCGTTAGCGCAGTCTCCGGACCGCCGGCGACTGGAATGGCGTAGATGTTACCGGATCCGTGGCTGGGGCGGGTGAACGCGATGGTCTTGCCATCTGGCGACCAGCTGTGAAAGTAGGAATAGGGGGTTTCTGTGACAAGACGTGGTTCTCCTCCGGAAGAAGGAATAATGTAAACGCGTGTCTCGGGCTTGCCGGGCACGCCGCAACTGATCGCCAGTAATTTGCCGTCCGGCGAAAGACCATGACTGCCCGTGCAGTGTACAGCTGCTCCGGTGTTGAGGAGACTAGGGGACCCGCCTTCCGCAGGGACGGTCCAGAGCTGGCCTTCCCGATCGAAGATGAGAGTCTTGCCATCGCGTGACCAATTGGGTGCTTCAAGGTGCGCGCGTTCGCTCGCGATCACAACGGCACGCCGGAAGTTGTCTTCGATGCCGATGGTCTGGAGAGTGCTGTAGAGCGCGAGCGTGGCTGGTGTGCTCGGCGGCGAGAGCGGGGTCAGATCGACATGTGCGAAGGTGGCCTTCTCCGTCACATCCTTGTTATGTGAACAGACGCCGATGCCTGCGTAGAATGGCCCATCGAAATGGAGGTTGATGGACGTCCCCATCTGATGGAGCGGCTCGCCATGCAAGCTGAGGAACATGGTGATGACGTCGCCGCGCTTTTCCAGCCGTATGCGTTGCGGGGTATCGATGTTGAGCTCGATGTCCTGCGTCGTGGCGCCGCGGTCACGACGATGCTGCAGGGCCGTCATCCCTGATCCATGCTGCGCCGCATCGGCATAGACCCCGTCGGCGTCCAGCGT
>Ga0181535_10001591_pt1 | contig 29368 bp, 23 predicted proteins | sample PEATcosm2014_Bin_44_FD_119774 | JGI IMG/M metagenome (GOLD analysis project Ga0181535, IMG submission 119774) | Peatland microbial communities from MTU Mesocosm Facility, Houghton, MI, USA - PEATcosm2014_Bin17_30_metaG | ecosystem: Environmental > Terrestrial > Soil > Wetlands > Peat | place... | reverse complement strand
TGGCGATGGCGACTTATGGAACTTACTGAATTTGATGGACTTGCCCTCACAATCAGCGCTAGTATCTTTAGTGCTAGGAAGCGAATCCTTCGTGGCAAGAAGCTCGCTTGAGGGGTAACTAGATATGAAACTCGCCGTCAGGATTTTCGCATTTTCCGTTATCGTCGCCGGCGCGGCCGCAGCTTCCTTTTCTTCCTCGAGATCGAGCGTCCCCGTCAGCCATCTTTCCGCGACATCCAGTTTGCCATCCCCCGGATGTGGACCAGGAATGGGCTGTTCCGCAAGTGAAAAATAGCAGTGAGGTAGCACCAAAGTGCTACCCTTGCGGTGCAGGTTTCTATTTGAATTGAAAGGCCATAGGCGCTATTCTGGGAAAACCCCCAGGATGAAAGGGAAGTTCGTCTATGCCTTTGAACACTGCGATGTCGCTGATGAGCGGGGCCGAATTCCTTTTATGGGCCATGCTCGGCTTCATCTTCTGGACAAAAGGGCTCCATCGCCGCTTTCCCGCAATGCATACATATCTTGTTCTGCGCGTCGGGTCGATGCCGATCCTGTTAAGTCTCCTGTTCATCCAGGCGCAGCCATGGGTCCGTCAAGACATCTTTTTCCCAGCTTATTTCTATGCCTATTGGGCGGTCTACATTGCGAGCGCCGTCGCGCTGTTTTTCATCTGCCTCGAGGTTTTCCGCTCCGCGCTGTCTTCTTTCGCGGGCTTGATGAAACTGGGAACCGTGGTTTTTCGCTGGGCCACACTGGCATCCGTAATCGTGAGCATCGCCACCGTGCCTTTTTCGCATCGCGGTGTGTTGATCATTCCTGACATCGCTTATGCATTGATGCGTTCGGTCAGCATTCTCGAGTTGAGCCTTTTGGCCTTTCTTTGTCTGAGCATGAATGCACTGCATCTCTCCGTGCGCGATATAGCTTTCGGGATTGCCGTCGGCTTTGGGTTAATGTCGGCCAATGACTTTATCCTGGCTTCCTTTTGGTCGCGCAACACCTCCCTTACCTCTCCACTTCAGTTCCTCAATGAATCGCTGATCCTACTCACGCTGGGCGTCTGGGTTGTCTACAGTGCGCTGCCGGAACCAGCACGTAAGCCCGTGGTTATGGCGGCGAATTCGACGATATACCGTTGGAACGAGATTGCCGCTGCTCTCGGCCACGGAACTAAGGTCGCAGTGCAGCAGCCTGCCAACAGCTTCTTCCTTACGGATGTGGAGAAAGTGGTGGACAAGGTGCTGACGCGCACAAATCTGCACGGTAGCGAATCGAAGTCGTAGAGACGAGGGAACAGGTTTCAGGGAGCAGAAAAAAGCCACGGCGATCGCCGTGGCTTTTCCTTTGAAATCGAAACCCAAAACTACTCCGTTGCGACAGGCTCAATCGAAGCAAAGCGCCCGCGGTTGCCGTGATCGGAAAACTTGACGCGGCCCGTGACCTTGGCGAAGAGGGTATCGTCGGATCCCTTGCCCACGTTGGCGCCCGGCTTGATGCGTGTGCCGCGCTGCCGCATGATGATCGTACCGCCAGTAATCAATTCGCCTGCGAATGACTTCACGCCCAGCCGCTGCGCGTTGGAATCGCGTCCGTTTGTGGAACTGCCTCCACCCTTTTTATGTGCCATTGCTGAATCCCCTTCTGAATCTTTTTTCCGCGCCTACTTGGCTGCGGTGTAGGTGACGCCGTCAGCCTCAATCGCCTTGATGCGGACTTCGGTGAAACCTTGCCGATGCCCTTGCATCTTCTTGTATTGCTTCTTACGCTTCAGGTGAAAGACCAGGATCTTGTCGCCGCGGCCTTCGCGCACAACTTCGGCAGTGACCCTGGCTGTCGCCGGTTTGATCACCAAACCCGGCTCGCCGGAAACTGCCAGAACGTCGCTGAATTCGACCGTTTTGTTTTCCGAAGGGACGCTCTCGATCTTGACCACGTCGCCGGGAGCGACCCGGTATTGCTTTCCACCAGTGCGAATGACCGCGTACATAAACCCTCCAAAGCGGCACACGCCTCTGCGGGTGCGCTCAAGTAATCCAAAGTAGCTCGGGCGGAAACTTCCCCGCTTCCGGAGATCACTCAAGCCTCAAAAAGCGAGGCGAGCGCCAAACTCCGTGGCGGCAGGCAGGAATCGCCAAACTAAGGTAGTTTACCTGCTTTGGGAGGTAAGGTCAATGCGGCCGTGAGGCTAGAGAGCCTGTGCAATCGGGTGGCAATTACGACCCGACCCCATGGATTCCGTCCCCCTTCGAGCTTCCCAACTGTTCCGGAGACCGTCAGCCGGCGCGGTTGTAAACTGGCGGGGCTGTCGAACACGAGGGAGGAACCTGTTCGGATGATGAATCGGCGGGAATTTCTGAAGGCAGGGCTGGCAGCCGTGCCACTCACGCGTCGAGGGGAAGCACTGAATCTCGTTAACCCAGAGATGCTGCCCGATCCACCCGTCGCAACTTCTTCGAGCGAGTTGCCAGCCGTTCCCTGGCAAAGAAAACTTCGCCGTATCGGTCAGACAAATTTCACCGAGCACGATCCGGCAGTTTTTGACATCGAAGGATGGTCCGACTACTGGGCGAGTGCGAAAGTCGGCGCCGTGTTCATCAGCGTCACTGGCATTCTTGCCTTTTATCCAAGCCAGGTGCCATTTCATCGGCACGGCAAGTATTTGAATGGCCGAGATTTTCTGGGAGAACTTTACGCAGCTGCGAAAAAGCGCGGACTGCGTACAATCGCACGCTACAGCCCGGATCTGAACTGGGGCGACGCACTCGCCGCACATCCGGAGTGGTTCATGCGCGACGAGCAGGGGCAGCCGCAGCCAACGCAGGACTCTCATGATTTGTTTCAAACCTGTATGTTCTCGACTTACATGACAGACTACTTTCCGGCGGTGATGCGCGAGGTCATCAGCCGGTATGATGTCGACGCGCATTACTCTAACGGTTGGCCGTCCTTCAGTCTTCCCGTTTGCTATTGCACCATCTGCCGCCAATTGCCTCCCCCGAAAACACCTGCTTACTGGGATAAGTTCAATGAACGAGTTACCTACCTATGGAAGCTCTATAACTCGATTGCGCAGGAGAAGAAAGCGGAGAGCTTTTACTTTTTGAATATGGGAGGTGGGATCCACGCGACTCCCAACTTGGCGGAGTTAGCCAAGACGTGCCATTGGTTCCAGGCAGATAACCAGGGACGCGGCGGTCAGGACGAACCGATCTGGGGCGCGGCGCAGCAAGGGCGTGTCTGCAATGCTGTGCTCGACGGGAAAATGGCGACTAATGTGACAGCCGGATGGTCGACCGGTCCCATTCGATGGCGCGAAATTACGAAGGCGCCTGCTGAGACGCAAACCTGGTTCGATCAATCGCTGGCGAGTGGCATGGTTCCCTACTATCACATCGTTGGCGGCGAGACGGGATTGGGTGAGGACCTGCGCTGGAAGAAGATAGGCCAAGACTACTTCAACTGGACGGCGAGGCACGATGCGCATTTCGTGAACAAGTCCACAATCGCCAACATTGGCGTCGTGGTTGGTCAACGGACGCAGCTGTTCTACAAAGCGCCTCACGGCGTCTCAATGCAGCAAAACATGGACGCCATGTACTACGCGCTGCTCGAGGGGCGATTTCTGTTTGATTTCGTGCACGAGGACCGTCTGCAGCTGGAACGCTTGAAGAAATACTCTGCACTTATCCTGCCGAACATCGCGCTCTTGAGCGATGAGCAGTGTCGTCAACTAAGTGAGTATGTCGATCAGGGCGGTTCTTTACTCGCGACGTTTGAGACCAGCATGTATACGAATGCGAACGAGCGTCGCAAGGATTTTGGGTTGGCTGATGTGTTAGGGGTTCATCTCGCCGGCGAGATGATCGGCCGCAGGGGAAACAGCAATCCTTATCTTGCCCGCATCGAACGGCAACATCCTATCCTGAATGGCTTCCGTGATACGCACTGGTTGCCGGGTGCCGAATTTCGCTTGCCCCTAACTCCGGTCGAGAATCCTGTGCTGACGCTGGTTCCCGGATATGTAGCCTATCCGCCGGAGATGTCGTATCCGCCAACGCCGCGCACCAATGAGCCGGGGGTCGTGGTGAGCGAACGAGGCAAAAGCCGTCTCGCATACTTTCCCGGAGATATTGAGGCCACGATGTGGCTCTCCGGTCACACGGACCTGAGCTTGCTTTTGCAGAACACGATTCGCTGGGTCGCCGGCGAGAACCCGCCTGTCACGATGGAGGGCAGGGGGCTGATCGAAGCTTTCGCGTGGGAGACGGAGCCGGGCTTCGCGATTCATGTGCTGAACTACACCAACCCCAACGCTCATCGCGGGTGGGTGCGCGAGTTCTATCCGATCGGGGAACAAAGGGTTCAATTCCGCTTGCCTGCTGGAAGGCGTGTCACGCGGGTCGAGTTGCTTCGCGCCGAAAGAGATGTTCCCTTCCACGCAGCGGGGAATTCGGTGGAATTTACGATTCCGTCAATCGGCAGTTACGAGGTGGCCGCGCTCTATTCCGTTTGATCCAAGATCAACTCCGACGCCGAGACATGGAAGGGCGATAATCTCTCACAAGTCCGCGCCTTCAGCCACCCAGAATCAGTTTGGCACTACGAGGAGCGTGATCGACTGCGCTGGGAATGTTGTCGTGATCGTGCTGGCCGTGCCGCTCGAGGCCGGCGGCGCGACCGTAAACGCGGGTTGGGAAACAATTGCGTTGAGGTTGGCATTGCTGTAAAGGTAAGCCTGGCCTGTTGTGCTGGCAGTGGTGAAGTTCGCCAGCGACAATGTGGACGTCAAATCGCCATACGTCTTGTTGATCACGACAATTGTGAGCGCATTGTCGGAACTGCGCACCGCTCCATACACAGAGAGCTGGCTCTGGTCCACGCTGGTGGAGGCAAGAGCTGTATCACCGAACTTGGAATCGCTGCCGTCGTAGTTACGGTAAAGCGCAAAAGCCATGAGGCCCGGAATCTGCGAAGTCGAATCCGGCGGTCCCCACAGCGTGCCGAGGTCCAGGCCCTCGCGTCCGAAGATTCCCAGAATGTCAGCCTGTGTGAGCGCGCCGTTGATGTGCTCCTGCCCGCCCCAGTTATATTCCGTGATCGCCGTCTTGGTGCCGGGATAGTCATTTGTAACCCACGTCTCCATCATCCGGATGACTTGAGGAGCCTGTGAGGGCGTCGAGCAACTGCTGGTGTAATTAGGATCGGTGGTGTAGTTCGGCTGCGTATAGTTTGGGTCGGTGTAGGTCGGATCCCAGAAGACACGCGTGGAGTTCAAACGAGCCTGCTGCTCTCCCGTGTCTCCCGCCGTGGTGAATGCCACGGAAGAGCCGTTATAGTCGGCGGCAAGATAGGTGTGCAGGTCCACATAGTCGAGCAGCCGCTTGCCGTTCGTGGCTTCAGCCGCCTTGAACTGTTGCAGGTAATACTCGATGAGCGGTATGCCGCCATGAGCGTTTCGATCGATCGGGTTGCTCCAGGGCTGATAACAAGGCCCAGTGCTCCAACCGGACTCCACATCTTTCTTGGAATAGAAATAGTCCATCCAGAAGTCGATCACCGGGCCACTTACCTCGGCGGTCGAGTCTGCATTTTTGATGGCAACAGCAGTCGCGATGCCGTTGTTCGTCACCTCGTCGTAAGTGAAGGGTACGGGATGCACGTCGCGATGCACGGCATCCCACCAGCTCGGCTCGTTGTCCAGATCGTAGATCGCCACGCCGCCGTTCGCTGCTGTGCCAAAGGTGCTCACGAGCGAACTGACCCAGCCGCCAGCCCAGGACGGCCCTTCCGCCGTGCTTGTGACGTTGGGATCATTGCCGGTGATGTTGCATCCGCCCGAGTTGGTGCAGCCGTTGATACCTTCAGGATAGACACCATTGCCGCAGCTGCGTCCCGAGTCAACCGATTGCTGATTGGGATAGGTCGAGAGTGGGAAGCTGCAGGAGGTGGTGTCTTTCGCGACCCAGCCGAGCACAGGCACGGTGCCGAGTGTTTTCACTTCAATTGCATTGGCACTCGTAACGAAATCATTAAAATAGCCGGTCGGCCAGATAGAAGTGCCATTCTGGTTTTCAAAGTACCAGTCACTCGCCGAGTTGGTGGCTTTCAATTGGTAGTTATAGCGCGACGTGTTGTCGCCGCCCCAGCGCGCGACTGAGATATTCGCTTTGGCAGCCGTCGTCGAACTCAGGCCGTACGCGTTCATGCCATAGATATAAGGGTTGATTGGATGTGTCCGGTTCCCGGCATCCACCGTTAAAGATGGACCGGTCGCAGCAGCCGGCGGGATCAAGGTGACGAGCACGCTGCCGCTCTTGGTCGTGTCTTGCGAACTGGTTGCCGTCACGGTGACGGTCGGCGGTGCCGGATAGGGGGTCGTGTAGAGGCCTGTCGAGCTGATCGTTCCAGGGCTCAGCGAACTGCCTGCAGGACCTGCGACTGACCACGTCACTGCATTGCTGAAGGTCCCGCTCCCGGTAACCGTAGCCATGAACTGGACCTGGGCGCCGATGGTTGCCGTGCTGGGGGTGACCGTGATCCCTGTGATCGCGGAAGAGCTGTTGTACGCCGCACTGACAGTCGTGTTTGCGTTCAGCGTTACGTTGCACACATTTCCGTTTGCGGTGGTCGTGCAGCCAGTCCAGGATTGAAAAGAATTGCCGTTGGTTGCTGCGGGAGCAGTCAGTGTGATGCTCGTTCCGGCTTTGTAGGTTCGCGTGAAGGATGTTGTTCCGTTGGTCGCGCCGCTCGAGTCCGCGGGCATCACAGAAATGGACACACCTGTGGCGGGGCTAACGGACGAAACGGTGAGCGAATAGGTCGTCGTTGGACTCTGGGTACCATTTGCGTTGCCGCTTACGCCAGAACACGCGGACAGAAAAAGACCAAGTAGAGTCGCAAAACAACCCGCGGCAACTCGGCTTGGAATCCTCATGACTGCATCCTCGAGAGTGTGTCGGAATGCCTGCTAACTTTCGAGGTCACGGCTGAATGAGTCTTTCTCTGTGTAAGCATCGATTCGCTATGATCTCACAGCCCGAAGATGAATTGGCTCATCCCTCCTATCGGACGTGGCTAGAAGTAATGAAGAAAAGCTGAGCACTTTTCGCGAGTGAAAGGAAGCACTAGGGTTTCGATTCTGCTGGCTCCGTGCCTATGACTCCCAGCGCAAAGTCTGCATCTTCTGAGCTCCTGCTCATCACCGGGTGCTGACGCATCCCGCCCGCTGAAACTCGCTGAGCGACGTGCTGCGCCACCGCGGCATAGATCTGGCTCAGGGGTGTATTTCCTTTTCCGTCCTTCAGAGCTTCAAGCAGATAGTAAGTGAAGTAGCCGTGCTGGAATTCACTGCTTTCGAGCGATTCTTCATCTGCCTGGCTCGCCGTCATGACAATGCGCCCTGTACCCTGGCTCATGCGTGCCAACATCTCCTGCGAGGGAGGTTTGTCAGGCAAGGAGGCCCCCGAGGAGCCCGCCGGTGCTTTCACAGATCCGCCGCTATAACACGTATCTAAGATGACTGCCGTGCGAAGCGCTCTCATGCGCGTCGCCACCGAGTCAGCAAGCTCCACCATCGGATACGCCGTCGCATACATCGCGTCTTCATCGAAGCTATCGGAGTTATATATCTCGGTGTCATAAGTGACGACATAATTTGCACCTCCCGCAGAATCCAAGGTGCGCGGAGTGCCGTGAGTGGCCAAATAAATCACCACGAGATCGTTCGGCTTCGCGCGCCGCGCAATCCAGTTCAGCCCCTCTTTGATGTTCCGTGTCGTCGCCTGCTCGTCGGTCAGGACATGAACGTTGGCTGCGGGAAAGCGGCCGATCGCGGGGTCCTTGAGTTCCGCTGCGAAAGCATTCGCATCCGCGGTTGTGTACTTCAGGCTTGGAACTCTGCTATCGACAAAGCGGCTGATGCCTATCACCAATGCCCACTTTTGCTGCACGGGTCCGGGCTTCGATGGTGCAGGCTGGGCTGCTTGCGGTGCGCTTGCTTCTACGGAGATGCCCCTCGTCGAAGGCGTCGATAAAATGAGTGGGTTTAGCTCCTGTTGCAGCGCCTCTGAACCGACGAAGCGAGCCTTGTCCATCGCGTAGTGCGCCAGAGAATCGTGGCCGAGCCGTTGCTCCACCAGGCTGCGGTAATACCATGCGTCGCCAAGCTCGCCGCACTCTGAAACTGCATGCTTGAGCAGTTGTAGTGCGTCTTCAAAAGCGCCACGGTCGCTTTGCGGAGAGACTCGTTCCAGTGCCTGAACCACGAGGTCCCTGCCGGCCCCACAGCGGGAGTCCTGCGCCACGGCTTGCGAACCGCACAACACCATGGCGGCGAGCATTCCAGCGGAGGCAAAATGAGCTCGACTCATTTTGCCGCCACGGCTTTCCGGGCCGCGCGCGCTTTCATCACGGCGACTACCTGGGTGCTGACGCCGTTGCTGGTCAATTGCTGCTGGCCTCCAGAACTCAGGTCGAAGTTAGACGCCTTTGCGGTGCGGACGGCCTGAATCACGGCGTCATCCTCCATTCCAGACTTCACCATCGCAATCACCTGAGCATTGGTCAGGCCCTTCGCAGTGGTCGCCTTGCTACTTACGTCGACCTTCGCGGCCGGAGCTAAATCCGCGACGACCTTTGTATGTCGTTGGTCTTCCAATTCCTTGTAATGAGCGATCGCCGTCTCAATGCGCTTCTGCGGTTCGAGGAAGTACTTTTCCGCGGGCTTGGCATCGATCGCCTTGCCGTAATTAATTGCGGCTTCATCGAGAAACTTCATTGCGGACTGCTCGTCCTCGGCCGCATAGGCTAGCGCTTCATAAGCGACCCCGATATCGTAAAGGCGATAGGCGTCGTCGACCGGCTTGGACATCGGCGGCGCGGTCTCGTACGTCTCGAGCGCGCGCTGCCACAAGCCAGCCTCTGCTTGTTTATTGCCTTCGTCGAGAGCCTTCTTGCCCTTTGCCAAATACACTTCGACGGTTTCGTTGGTGTTCACAAGATGCTGGGCGATTTGATGCACGGCCTCGTTCAACAGCTTCGAGCGCAGCTCCGGTTCGGTAGGTGGATTCAGCTCCTCGCTGCTGGCGCCCCCCGTAATCCGATGCCACGTGCTCGACATCGTTCCCATCACGCCATGGGAGGCATCGTTGCCCGCGCTATCGAACTCCTCATCGTATTTTGCGGTGATGTTGTTCGAAGCCAGAGTCTGGTTTCCTGTTCGCGCCTGGAATGCCACACTCAGGGCCCCGGTGACACGCAAGTAGGGCAGTGTCTTGGGCCCATTCTTGCCGGCCGCGAGATTGGGCCTTTGAGTTACAGTAGGTTGCGGATGCGAGTAATCGGTAATCTGGCACGAAATGACGATCGATGGGTTCATCTCATCGGCACGAAAATGAGGATCGTCTTTCATCATCTCGGTTTCCAGCTGTGCCCCTAAATCGCGGGATAAGTCGACTTGATTTTCGCGGCCGGATACTTTCGCCCTGAAGGTGCCCCCGTTCAGACGCACCAGAGCCGGAAGTTTCCGTTGTAGATACACTTTTGTTTTCGGCGTTCCAAACCCCGGGCTCTCTGGAAGCCCTGGAAGACCCATCCCGGATGAAATTAGTGAAGTTCCAAGAGTAGCTATCCCGATCAATCGTATGAACTGATTCATCCGTCCCCCTCGGCCCGAAACCCGCTCAACTTGGTCCGCATTTATGCGCTTACGCGACTAACTCAAAAGTCATTCTTGCAGAAAGCTTTTCGGGCGCCGGTGCGACCGGAGCAGTTAAGGTAACTTACCAATGGGGGATTCGCTCCGCGCATTTCCAAGCAGGAAAGTGATGCGCAGAGCTTCATAGTCGCACGCAGATGAATCGGTTGCCAAGAGGGTCGTGCAACCGATGAATGGCCCGATCCAAATCCCATTCAGCTTTGGCAATCACGAATCACGAGAACCGGCTGCAAAGCCAGGCGGCGCTGTACCTTCAAAAATGGCGCAGAGTCTCCCCGGAGGCACTCGTACCCGCGGGAGGCACTTCGAGATTCCGTTCGGAGCTGCGCTCCACGCGACTCTCGAGTGAACGGCTCACCAGATCGCGCGAACCCAGCCCGATGGCCAACGAAAGCGTCAGCACAATTCCGCCAAAAAGAATTCCGAATGCTAACTCGACCACTACGCCTCCAATTTCGAGATGATCGAGGACCATGGCCGCAGTGAGCACGAGGACGAGCCACTTGACGCCGAGCGACAAGAAGCGTGCGTACTGCAGTTGTGCGTTCACGGCCCCGATCAGAACAGAGCGCGCGAGGAACCGCGCGATCAACGTGCCTGCAATCAAGAGAAGAATGGCGCCCACTGCGTGAGTGAGGTAGGGCAGCAGCGAGATGGGGAGCGAAGCCGCGGTCGCGTAAGAGGCGTCGAACGCCGAGACGCCGATGATAAGTCCGAGGAGCACGCACGCCCAGAATGAACCCCGGGCTACGATTGCCGTGGGAGAGTTTGCGGGCGTCCAATCGCCGCTCCCTCGATAGTGCGTCAACCGATCGTCAAACCGGACCCAGGCCAGTCCGTGCCGAAGTACAGCGGAAATCACCATGCCGATCACTGTGAATACCGCCAGCGAGAGAAAGAAGGCGAGAATGCCGGGCAGAACAGCGATCAGCAGCGAAAGCACGCGATAAAGCGACTGATGAAGAGCATCCGACATGTGATGCAGGATGGTCGCATTGTCAGCGTAAAAAGGCTGCCCGGATTCAGGTGTCTGGGTCTGAAGCATCACGGCAAGAAAGTTGACCATCGGATTCACTCCTTGAAGTCTCGGTTGCGCCTGGTCCCGAATCGTGCAGGCTCGTCTTTTGGGCAAAGACCGGTCAGGGGTTAAACCGGTCTGGCCAGCGCCAGCGTGCGACGAGGTAGGCTTTCTCTGCTTCAAACGCGGCAGCGTGTGCTTCGATGTGGCGCTCTGGGTTATCGCCGGCGGCAATGACATTGATATGGCTCGCGACCCAGGCGAGATAAAGAGGAATAAGGGCGCCGAGCAAATGCCCGCGATTCAAAGTGCGAAGCCGGTATGCAATTAGAAAATCGAAAACAATGCGCGCCCACAGGTTCTCGGGCATGCGAAATGCCGGACCGTCGATCAAAGACAGACGCTTCAATCCGAGCAGCGTGTTGGGTGGAAGCACCAGGCCCCAGATCTCGCGAAGATTGGTATAAGCGAGTCGAAATCCCTGCAACAGCGACGCAACCTCGGCCGAGCCATCGGAAGTCTGTTGTTGCGCGGGCGGCGCTTGTTTGCGCGGTGGAGGGGACACCCGGGCGCGTTGCCAGAATGCTGCCTTTGCCTCAATGTCGGAGAATAACGATCCGGTGACAAACGGAAGAATCGCGTTTAGATCTGGATCCGCGGGTTGGGGTAGTTCGCGCGGTCCGGCATCGATCTCTTCGATCTTCATTCCGGTCACCATGGCTTCGCTGACCACCCAGAGCGGTGCTTCGCTTTGGTTGAGCGCGACGAAACGCTGCGCAGCCGCGCCGAGCCGCTCAGCCATGCGTGGCGACAGGCCAAAATCAATTGCCAAAGGAAAACGCACCCGCGTTGCGAAGAGAGCGCGGCTCAATGGGTAAAGGATTGAGGAGTTGACGAGGCCCGCGCGAGGCTGCAAATCGTAGCAGGGTACGGCCAGATCGGTCGAAGTCGAGAGAATCGTGTTGGCCAGATTGCCAAGTGCACTGGCTCGCAGAGAGCCGGACTCCGGGCCCAGAATCAAAACGGCACGTGCATTGGTATTCTGCGTGAGATGGTGCGCGGAAACGAAATCTCCGGCAGTCAATGTCCAGGAAAGTTTCGCTGCAGGAAGATCGACGAATTGAACATTGGGGTTTGAATCGGGAATAGGTCCTTCTGGCGAGGCGATTACCAGATCCTCGGCCGGAAAAGAAGCGGTCAAATTGGCGAGAATGGTCTCAAGCTGCGCCGGCTGAGAGCCGGGAAGCAGTACAAGCAAACTGCCATTCGGCCTTTCGGCGGCGGAGCTTGCTTCGACCATGGGGTTTGTCGTCGCCATCTTCGAGTTCTGTCAACTCCTCGCGATTTTAGAGAGCCAGGATGCCGGCAAACGGGATGCGAAGCCACTTGGGGCGATTGTTGAGCTCGTACATCAATTCGTACAGCGCCTTTTCCAGCATATAGGCGTTGAGCAGAGTTTGAGCTTGCTCCCTGGGAGGCAGCAGATCCGGTTTTGCTGCAATGGATTCACCATAAGATCGCAGAAACTCGCCCGTGATTGAGTGCTCCCAGCAACGTGCCCATCCTCCGGGTCGATCGGTGTCGGCGCCCGATGTGAGTTCTGGATTATCGCTCAAGTATCGATCAAGTCCAGAAAATGCGGCGTAGGAAAATGATCGAATCATTCCGGCCACGTCTTTCAAAGGCGACTGCTTTCGACGGCGCTCTGCAAGCGTGCGCGCCGGTTCGCCTTCAAAATCGAGAATAACGAAATCACCGGATGCAATGCCTCCGTCTTTCGAAGGTTCTTCAGTGCGCAGGGTCTGCCCAAGATGATAGTCGCCGTGGATGCGGATGCGTTGTCCCACTGCTTCGAGGCTTGTGAGGTCGCGCGTGCGCGCAAACAGGTCGCGGCGCCTTGAAAAAAGCTGAACCGCAAGATCGGCGGTGGGATCGTCCAATGTCGAGAACTTCGACTTGAGGGTCTCCAGCGTCTGGATCAGTTGGCTTTCGATTCGGCGCACGTCCTGGTCTATGTCTGACGAGGTGAAAGGCTCCGCACGAAATGCAAGGTCCTGTGTTGGAGTGCTGAGCGCCAGATGCAGCTCCGCCGTGCGGCGGCCAAGAAGTGCAGCGGCCTCCAAAGCTTCTCCCGCATATTCGCGCGCTGCTTGGACAGGTTTTTGGATCTTGAGCAAACTGGGCCGGGAGGTTTCCGGTGGCGATGGAAGCTGCTCGACCGATTTCAAAAAAGAGGCAAGCTGATTAAGCATCCACGCCCACCCATCGCCCTGGTTGGCCACAAAGCCTTGAAGCATCGCGGCCGTTGTGGCTTGCCCGGAAAACGGCGTAATTGTGATTTCGCCCATGAAGGGTGCGATGCGCGGAAAGCGCGCGATCTCTGTAAGGAAGCGTCCGATTTCAACATCTGGATTCTCGCCGGGCTGCAGGCGACGAAACAATTTCAGAATCAGCTTTTGACCATAAAGAATGGACGTATTCGACTGCTCCGCGAACCCAACGCGCGAAGTCAAATGCTGAATCGGATGTGCCTCGCTGAAAAGAGATGAAGCGTGAGCATCGAGACGGCCCGCACTTGGAACGGGATTTCCGGCGGACGGCGATTCGCGCGGCTGCATCCGCTGCGCGGCCGATGGCCCAGGCGCGGTGGACCGCGGAGGGGCGGCCACTTCACCTGGCTGGGCGCTAATCGGCGCGGGTGCGACGGATGCGCCGATGGCGCCCGAGTGGGCATCAAGACTGGGCTGCGACAGATCGAGAATTGCAGCACTCTGCGTTACAGGATCGACTGCGGAGAAGTCGGCGAAGGTTGTCGGACGGGTCGTCGACATCGCAAGAGTCGCGTTCTGTTCAATCAGCGCGAGCAAGATTTGGCGCATATCTTCGCGAATCGTCGCATCGTGAAGAACCGCAGGGCCGACGGCGGAGTTTAATGTCGCGATGACACTTTGCGGATGGTTGGATGCGAGATCATCTCCCTCGGTGCCGATACTGAACGCCAATGGAAGTTGATAGAGATCGCTCGGGCCAATGCCATAGTTGATGTCGAAGAAGAACAACGCGGGAGCAACGGTGCCTCTTGTTGCAAAGTCCGAATCGGAGTGATTCGCGGCATGAACAATAGGAGCCCGGAGCTCGACCCAATCCAAAAGGTTCACGGAATGGATCGTGCGCGTCTTGGCTCCAAACCACCTTTGGCGCGGCAGCCACTCCACAAGCCCAGCCTCAAGCAATTTTGTGCCGTGGCCGGCGAGCCATCCTGACCAGCCCTTCCCAAAAGGATCGAACACTTCGACCTCGTCGTGCACGATTGGCTCCGTCAACTCAGTCGATGGCTCGGGAAGAATTTCAGGTGCCTGACTCGCGGGTTGGAGTTCGAGCCAGAGAAAAGAATAGGGAGCTAGTGTCAGCGAATACGGAGTTTCGTCGATGGACGGAAAGGGCACGTAGCCCAGCATCTCCACCGGATCCATGCCCGCGAACGGAGCGAGGTCGAGCGAGACTGGCTGCGCAAAACGGCTGAGGTTGGCTATGCAGAGAACTGTTTCGTGGGAGCCGTCGGGTCGCTCCAGGTCGCGAAGATACGCGAGCACTTTCCGGTTCGCCGGATTCAGGAACGTGAGACTGCCCCGGCCGAACACCTGAAAAAGTTTGCGCAACGCGATCATGTTCCTTGTCCAGTGCAACAGGCTGGATTGATCGCTAAGTTGCGCCTCGACGTTTACCACTTGATAGCCGTAGATCGGGTCCATGATAACGGGGAAGTAAAGACGCGCAGGATCGCATCGCGAAAAACCAGCGTTGCGGTCCGAGGTCCATTGCATCGGCGTTCTGACGCCATTGCGATCGCCGAGATAGATGTTGTCGCCCATACCGATTTCATCGCCGTAGTAGAGGATCGGCGTTCCGGGAAAACTGAGCAGCAGGGAATTCAGCAGCTCGATGCGCCGGCGATTATTGTCGACCAAAGGCGCGAGGCGGCGGCGAATCCCGACGTTGACGCGCATGCGGGGATCAGCGGAATAGGCGAAGTACATGTAATCGCGCTCGTCATCGGTCACCATCTCGAGCGTCAGCTCATCGTGATTGCGAAGAAACAGGCCCCACTGGCAACCATCCGGGATAGGCGGCGTCTGCGCCATGATATCGGTGATCGGCAAACGGTCTTCCTGCCGAAGCGCCATGTAAATGCGCGGCATCAGCGGGAAATGAAACGCCATATGGCACTCGTCGCCGTCACCGAAGTAGGGGCGCACATCGGCGGGCCATTGATTGGCCTCCGCAAGAATCAGGCGGTTTGCGTAGTCGGCGTCGATTGCTTCGCGAATCTTCTTGATGACGGCGTGGGTCTCCGGCAGGTTTTCGCAAGAGGTACCGTCCCGTTCGCATAAATATGGAATAGCGTCCATGCGTAGCGCATCCACGCCCATGTCAAGCCAGAAACGCATCGCCTTCACGACTTCTTCAATCACCAGCGGATTGTCGAAATTGAGGTCCGGCTGGTGCGAGAAAAAGCGATGCCAGTAAAAGGCCTTCGCGGTCTCATCCCATGTCCAATTGGACTTTTCGGTGTCGGTGAAAATGATACGCGCGTCCTTATAGACCTGATCGCTGTCCGACCAGACATACATATTGCGTTGGGGCGAGCCAGCGGGTGCAATGCGTGCCGCTTTGAACCACGGATGTTGATCGCTGGTGTGATTGATGACCAGTTCGATCATTACCTGCATATTGCGCTGATGGGCCGCATCGAGAAAGGCCCTGAAGTCGCTGAGGGTGCCATACGTCGGATTGACGTCCACATAGTTTGCAATATCGTAGCCATCATCGCGCAACGGGGAAGGGAAAAACGGAAGAAGCCAGATGCAGGTAACGCCGAGTTCCTGAAGATAGTCCAGATGCGAAAGCAGCCCGGGAAAATCGCCGATGCCATCTCCATTCGAGTCGGCGAATGCGCGCACGTGCAGCTCGTAGATGATCGCGTCCTTGAACCACAAAGGATCGATGGCGCTTGCCAGCTTCTTCACGCTTCAGTTCTCCAGGCAGGTTGGATGCGCGCTGTCTCGTCTTGCATTTCCGGTTCGGGGTGACGACCCGGTTAGCTTCAGCTTGCCTTTGACGATAAGGCTGCCGGTCTCAATTCGAAAGGATTTTCGGGGTCTTCGCATCGGTTCTGTCATCTGGGAAAGCCGCGGAACTGAATTCCAAAGCCTAGAGGAAGTACTCAAAATCCGTTTCCACCTTCAATCTACGGTGGATCTTCAGAATATGCCCAGACCGCTGCGAAGGGTTCAACTCCACATAATTACGCGGTCCCTGCCACAGGTAACGCTCGCCGTTCAATAAATCTTCGGCCTCGTACGCGCGGTCCTGGGGAATCTCCAATTCATCCAGAGGCAATGAAACAAATCCGGCTTGTGTATAACGCGGGTCGAGATTTACTACCATCAGCAGCAGGTTCGCGCGGTCGTCCGATTCTTTGCTGTAGCAGAGGAGCTGATCGTTGTCGGTGAAGTGGAACTTTAGGGACCAGTCGTTCTGCAACGCCGGGTTGTTGTTTCGGATCTCATTGACCCGCGTGATGAGAGGCTGCAAACTGTCGGGCCGCTCCAAATCCCAAAGCCGGATTTCGTACTTTTCCGAGTTGAGATACTCCTCGCTACCGTGCCGGACCGGCTGATTTTCGCCCAGGTCAAATGCGGGGCCGTAGATTCCGTAATTCGCACCCAACGTTGCCGCAAGTAGAAGACGGATTGCAAATGCCGGCCGTCCGCCAATCTGCAAGAACTCGGTAAGAATGTCGGGAGTGTTGGTCCATTGATTGGGGCGGAAAAACTCGCGCACTGGCGTCTGCGTCAGTTCGGTAAGGTAGGCCGTAATCTCCTGCTTTCCGTTGCGCCAGGGGAAGTAGGTATACGACTGTCCGAATCCGAGCTTGGCAAGCCGATACATAATTTTCGGGCGCGTGAAGGCCTCGGCAAGGAAAAACACTTCGGGGTGATCGCGTTTGATCTCTGCGATGACCCATTCCCAGAAGGGAAATGCCTTGGTGTGCGGGTTGTCGACCCGGAAGATCGTGACACCCTGGCCGATCCAATAGAGGAAGACGCTCTTCAGCTCTTCCCACATCGCGGCCCAGTCCTCGCTCTCAAAGTCGAAAGGATAGATATCCTGATATTTCTTCGGAGGATTCTCGGCATACTGGATGGTGCCGTCGGGGCGCTTGCGGAACCACGCTTCATGTTCGCGCACGTAGGGATGATCGGGCGCTACTTGAAAGGCGATATCGAGAGCGACGGAAAGATCGAGCTTTTTAGCTCGCGCTACAAAGCGCTTGAAATCCTCCAGCGTGCCGAGGTCGCTGAGGATGGATTTGTGCCCGCCCTCCGCAGCACCAATTGCCCACGGACTGCCGGAATCTCCAGGTTCCGCTTCGGGCACGTTGTTGCGGCCCTTGCGAAAGGTGCGTCCGATGGGATGGATCGGCGGAAGATAGACGACGTTGAATCCCATTCCTGCCGCGTAGGCCAAACGCCTCTCGCAATCGCCGAATGTGCCGTGCTTGCCGGGCAGCTCCGCTGTCGAACGGGGAAAGAATTCGTACCACGAACTGAATCGCGCGCGCACCGGGTCGACCGCGATGAAGAGCTCTTTGTCCGATTCCGTCGCGAATCGCTTGTCAGGATAACGCAGTGCCAGTTCATGTAGTAGTGGGTCGGTTGCGGGCGTTCGCAGTGCCGCTGGAGTTTTTCCCGCACGCAAGACGAGTGCCCGTTGACTCAGCCATTCGTGGTCCGCGCCTGCGGCCCGCGCTGCTGCCGCATCAACCAAATCGGCGCCGATCATGTAATCCACGAGCGCGTCGCTCTCCGCGGCGATGCGTTTCAACAAGTCGCGGTGCCACGTTTCAAAATGATCGACCCACCCCTGCACTTTGAATCCATAGCGGCCCAGCTCGGCTACCCGGAACGCGGCAAACCAACGGTCATTCACGAGAGGCTGCATCGGAATTTCGGTCCACTCGTTTGAGCCCTCACGACGCGCCAGCAACGATGCGGCAATGGCGTCGTGACCGTCGGTAAAAATGTCGGCTTCCGCGCGAACTTGGTCGCCCACCGTGCGCTTCGCGGGGAAGCGGCCTCCATCCACCTGCGGAGTGACTCCTTCGATGACAACGCGCCCGCGTCCGTTCAATTCGGTCAGCTTCATTGCTCTTTCACGAGTCCAATCTAAATCAGCGTTGAATTCAGGCACGAAAAGTCAGCGTGCGTTGCAAAAGGCTGTTTCGTCAATGCGCGGTCTTCCGTTGATCGATTAGATGCCGGTAGAGATCGATTGTCTGATGGGCAATCGCTGTCCAACTGAATTGCTCTTCCACGCGCCGCCTTCCGGCCTCGCCAAATTGGCGGCACCTCTCCGGATCATTCATGAGTTGGTTGATGCGAGCCGCAAGATCCTTTGCGAACCTTTCAGGATCGCGCGGGAAGCTTGTCACGGGGTCCTGCTCGAAGGGCACAAGGTACCCGGTTTCTCCATCCATCACAACTTCTTTGATGCCGCCTGTTGCGCTCGCAACTACGGGCGCTCGGCAAGCCATCGCTTCCAGATTGATTATCCCGAAAGGCTCGTAAACCGATGGGCAGCAGAAGACCCGCGCATGACTATAGAACTGGATCGTCTCCTGCCTCGTCACCATTTTCTCGATCCACACGATGCGCGGATGGTCCCGCCGTGCATTCTCGACCTTTGCGCGCAGTTCTGCGGCGATCTCGGGCGTGTCGGGTGCACCCGCGCACAAGACTACCTGGGTCTCTGGTGGCATGTGTCGAATGGCGTCCACCAAATGAGTCACGCCCTTTTGGCGCGTGATGCGCCCGACAAATAAAACATACGGCACGGCCGGGTCCACGCCATACTCTGTCAGCGCCTTGGTCTCTTCGGTCTTCTGATATTCCGCGAGATCAATGCCGTTGTAAATGACATGAATCCGGTCCGGCTCGACCTCGGGATAAGCGCGCAGAATATCGGCCTTGGTGCCGGCCGAGACTGCAATGATCGCATCGGCGTCCAGAATGGCTGTGCGCTCCATCCACGAACTCATCGCGTAGCCGCTGCCCAATTGCTCGGCCTTCCAAGCGCGCAGAGGTTCGAGCGAATGCGTGGTCAGGACAAACGGCATGCCATAGAGTTTTTTGGCGAGATAACCCGCCATCGAAACGTACCAGGTGTGTGTGTGGACAACGTTGATTCCGTCGAGCGCCTTGATCTGCGTGAGGTTGAGGCTAAAGGCCTCGAGAGCGCTTTTGAATTTTCCTTCGGTTCCGTTCGAAATTTCTGCCCACGGCTCAGCGCCGCGCACATGCAGCCGGCCCGCATCGCTGTGCTGCGGGCCCCAGCAATGCACTTCGACCTCAATCTCCTTCGCCAATTCGCGGCTCAGATAATCGACGTGGACGCCGGCGCCACCGTAGACCTGGGGAGGGTATTCGCGCGTAAACAGGCCGACTCGCAAGGCTTTCCTCTCGTGCGATCCAAAACCCCGTCAAGTATAGCTGCTGCGCTTGCCGTCTTCCTATTGCTGGCGCCAGACTTACCGACCTTGCACGGACGCTGCGGGAGCCTTCATCTCGATCCTGCCGGAGACCTTGGCTACTCGCCGGTAGGAATCGAGGCGAGCTTCATGATCCCAGGTGTCGGTTACGACGATGGCCTCATCGGCTCCGGTCGTGGCAACGAGCCGCTCCAGGCCAGCTTGCACCGTGTTTTTGGAACCTACGATCGCTGCGCGCAGCTTGGTCTCCACGGCGACGCGCTCCCATTCGGTCCATAGCCCTGCCATTGACTCGACCGGAGGCAACAGCTCGACAGGCTGGTTCCGGATCAGCCGCAGAAAGCGCTGCTGCGGCGTCGTGAAGAGTCTCCACGCCTCGACGTCAGACTCCGCCGCAATTACCTGAACCCCTACGATCAGCCATGGCTGTTGCAGCGTCTCGCTGGGTCGAAACTGCGTCCGATACAGCCGCGTAGCCTCTTCAAGCAGATCGGGAGCAAAGTGGGCGGCGAAGGCAAACGGTAAACCTAGAGCCGCGGCGAGCCGTGCGCTGAAGTCGCTCGATCCGAGCAGCGTGATCGGCACGTTGCTGCCCATGCCGGGAATCGCTTTGACCGCTTGGCCGGGCTTTTCTGGTCCCAGGTAAGTCCGCAATTCTTCGAGAAGCTCAGGGAAATCGTCGCCGGTCTGCCGCAGGTCGCGGCGGAGCGCACGCATGGTGAGAAAGTCCCCACCCGGCGCGCGCCCCAGCCCAAGATCGATCCGGCCGGGATGCATTGCCTCCAACGTACCGAATTGCTCGGCCACCACAAGCGGTGCGTGATTCGGCAGCATCACGCCGCCGCTGCCCACGCGAATCGTCTCGGTGGCCGCGGCCACGCGCTCAATCAGCAAAGCAGTGGCGGAGCAGGCGAGTCCCTCAATCGAGTGATGCTCGGCGAGCCAAAAGCGCCGGTAGCCCCACTTCTCTACGTGCTGCGCCAAGTCCACCGATCGTGCAATCGCGGCCCCGGCCGGCTCTTCGGGGCGCATGCCTACAAGGTCCAGTACCGAAACAGGCAAAGTCATGTTCGATTAGATGAAGAGACAGCGACCCCGATTCAGGGCACGCGAACAAAGCAGGCTGCCGTCCGATGAATATCGCGAGACCAAAGGGGGATTCTTGCCATCGTGGGATGACCGTCGCCGCAGATGCGGGCGCGTTGTCAGTTGCATTTGTAGGTCTTGAAGTATTTCTTTGCTGCGGCCGCACTTGTCCCTAATTCGACGACCCAGGAACTGCCTACGCAGTGAGAGCGTACCGCAGCGCACGCCGCGCCTTGTGCAACTGGGATTTCGAGGTGCCCAGGGTGCAGTCTTGCATGGAAGCAATTTCGCTATGTTCAAAACCATGGACATCGTGAAGGAGGAAAACATCTCGATAACCGGGCGCCAAAGTAGCAACGGCGCGATCGATGGCAACGCGGTCGACAACCCCTGTTTGCCTCCGGTCGCAGGTGCCGAAATTGCGCCCGACGTGTTCCTCGGGGATGGCCGTCATCAGGTGATCGAGCGATACGACAGGTAGGACTGGCTTGCGCAGATGCATCAACGCGATGTTGACGGTCATACGGTGCAGCCAGGTGGTGAAAGCGGAGTCACCGCGAAATGTTGCAAGCTTGCGATGCAGTTGAATAAAGGTTTCCTGTGTGAGATCTTCGGCCAGCGAGGAATCGTGCACCATGCGCATGCAAATTGAAAAAACACGCTTCTTGTGCCGCAAGTAAAGTTCAGAGAAAGCATCGGGGTCGCCAGCCTGGGCCCGGGTCAAAATATCGGCGGCGCTGTGTTTGGCCGGAGTTGCGCGGCGTCCGCACTCCAAGTCCGGAATACAGGCTGAATCGAGCAACGCATTGGGAAAGGTAGTAGTCGCCATACGCCTCCAAGACGCACCGGGGCATAATCCTGCGCGGACGCGGACTTGCTGCTTGGATCTGCTTTGCTCAAGAGGGCCGAGTGAAGCAGTCGAGTGGAAATGCTTAAGGCGGGAAGACGGTCGCTGTCTTGTCATCGGCCTTAGGCAGGCATGCAATAGAGTTTTGCCACAGCGATCGGCAGTTCCGAAGGTCTGCCGTGCAGTGTTTTCTTAGCTTCCTATTTGCGATAAAAAGCGGCTGAGCCGAATTGCTCAGATGCTGATTACTTAAGTCTGGATTTCGGCGATTGCCGGATGGGGCGAGTTGGGAAGATTCCGGTTGGAGGGATGTGTCCGGTGCACAGGGCAGCCTCAGCTCAGAGGCGCGGGCAGAGAATCAAGCGGGTTTCCGCAGATCGCTGCACAGCAGTCGATAGGCTTGGTTGATCGCGGTCATTTTCAGGGTGGCGATCTGACGCTCTTCCTCGGCCTTGCATTCGAGCCTGTCGGGATGCCACCGGTTGACCATTCGCCGGTACGCGGCCTTAATCTCTCCACGCGTGCTCCTCGTGGGGACGCCGAGGATTCTGCATGCGTGGTCATGCGTCACAGGAAGGCTTGTTTCGTGGTTGTCGTCACATCCCTCCCGCCAGTCTTCAGAATCCTGGGGAGCGACGCCGTACGCCTGCGCGGAAAACCACTCACGGTGCATCGGCGCCCCGTCGGGGTTGTGAGACGAGCGGAATTGCTCCGCAGTCCGCAAAGCTTCCTCTACGTAGAACTGGGATCCAAGATTAGCGAACTGGTGGAACAAGCGGCTCTGTTGCTCGCGATCTGGCTTTCCCCGCTGTCTTTGCCGGGCGTTCTCAACCGCTTTAGGGACGCCGAAGGTCCAGCTTTCTACGAAAAAAAGAGTGTCTGGCTCTGCATCATCTCCTAGAAATTGGTGACAGTCGGGGAGGAGCTGGCCGCTATTCTCCTGACGATTCGGATCGACCGACGGGACGGCATCGCATGTCGCTTGGGCCGTTGAGAAAGATCCGCGTTCCACCTGGAATTCGGTTTCCATCCCTTACCCCTCTCCAGGAACTGGCTGCACCCTTCGCGTCTGCTCTGCTGCGTCCGAGCTCTGCGATTGCCGGTTCAATCCCTTTATCGGCTAAGGAAGGATTTTTTCTATCGATTCCGGAAGAATGTTGTGAGTTCGAGAGTTTTCTACAGAGATGCCCTCGACGCGAGGTCTTTCCCGGGCGACTGTCCTCGCTTGCAGCAGGCGCACCCAAGGTTTCTTGACGTGGTTTCCGCGCATGCGCACGCCGAACAGTTACCGACTCAAGCAAAGCCCGAAAAGGAATCCGTCCGCCGACCGCCAAGACTCTTCCCTCGAAAGCGCTTCGGGCGAGAGAGGCCATTTTCGCTATACTTCGGCGAGCCAATATGATCAGACAACCGTCTGGGCCACTCTTAGGATGATGCTTAGAAAAGAAGTGGGACAGTCGTTACAAGGGCGGGTCCGCTTCGTTGTGCGAGTGAGGTTACAACATGGAAACAATCGTGATTGTTCTGCTGGTGCTTTTTTTGCTCGGAGGCGGGGGCTGGGGATATTCGCGGTGGCGGCGCTAACGCGGATACCGAATCAACGCGCGCACGTGCTTTTTGATCCTGTTTGCGGGTTGCCTGGAGGAAGATCGGCTCCGAACTCGATACGGTAATTCACCACTGATCGTTCAAAGAAGGGCCGTTTGATGAAAAAGAAAAGCCAGATCGAGATCGAAAGAGGGATTGTCTCCCGCGTGAAAAGGGAGATGAACAAGCCGCGACTGACCGAGTCGGTCCGGAACGGTTTCAGAGCCAAGGCCGCGCCGGTTGTGGAGAAGCCTGCTGTCCATTCTGCGCGAACGTGAGCCCTGGTCCTCTCAGCACCCCGCCACACCCAACTCGAATTTGCTTAATTCCGCCCCTGCAAGGCGCTCCTGGCAGGCTTCGATCGAGTTCGTGCAGCAGCAGGCGGTCTCTGCTGGTTAACCAAGGGTAATCGATCCAGCAGGACCGCGTTCAACAGCGACTTGTGAACCTTGATCCGTCCCTTATATTCGATAAACCCAAGTCTGCGAAATCGATTCATGAAGAAGCTCACACGGGAGCGGGTCGTCCCTACCATCTCCGCCAGGGTCTCCTGAGAGATCGGTGGAATAAGAGTTTCCGTTTCGCCAGGCTTGCCAAGTTCCGCCATCAGCAGGAGTATTCGTGCCAGGCGCTTCTCACTGGAGTTGAAAATCTGATCCACCAGATCGGCTTGAATGCGCATGCTGCGTTCCAATATGACCTTCAAGAAAAGGTCTTGGAAGCTATGCTCCACATGCATCACCCGGATCATCTCTTCCCGGCTGATCTTGAGAGTGGTGCAAGCGGTGATGGCAATTGCAGTCGCCAAACGCAACCCAACCACTGTCGCGAGCGCCTCTTCGCCGACAAAGTCGCCTTGGGAGAGAAGCGCGATGGTAGCTTCCTTCCCAGCGGACGAAACCACAGTGACCCTTGCGCGGCCTTTCTGAATATAAAAGACCGAGTCTGCTGGATCTCCCTGCGAAAAGAAGGTATCCTTCGGCGCCAGTTGGATAATTCTTCTACCCACGCCGGCGCTCGCCAGAAAGGCGGCGGCATCGAATTGGAGCTTTTCGAGTTCAATCATGGAAGGTCCTACTTACGGCTTCGGCCTTTCCAGGTTGACCCCGGAGGATTGCGTGACCGCATTCCATGAGTTTAACAATCGAGTTGCGCCAAGAGTAAACAATCATCTCCTGCGGGCATTACGCACGGATGCCGGATCTTCTCGGTTCGCCCAGACATCCGTCGCAGCTGTTCAGTTGCACACCCAAACCAAACCTCACCATGGGACTCCTCTCGCTACGGGGCAACCTGTCCAAGTTTGCTCATTTTTCCCCAGATGGTTCAAGTACTTTAGGATCGCATGACGCCAAATTGAGTATGATGAATCCCGTCGAGAATCTTGACCAGGGAAACAATCGCCATGGGCGTGTCGTAGCGATAAATGCTTCAGGCTCAAGACGAAGGCGTAGAGTGCCAGGAAAGAACGGAACCGATGCTTCCTCCACATAAGACGCGTGAATTGGCCCGCAGTCTCGTTGCTTCCGAGGCCGATGCAGCAAAAGCCACCCTTCATACCGAACCTGCAACTGTGCGCGTGTATGAGAAGCTGCGCCGACAACTCAGCGAACCCGTGGGAGCTGACGGATTTCAGACGCTTGCTTCTCGTGCCTTGGCTCTGGCCAGGTCGGAATCTCCCCGGCTCAACGCGGTCGAGGTAACGGCGAATGGAGGCTTGCGCGGGCTCGGCGAAATTGAATCCAAAACGGGCACTGACGAGGATGGCGAGGTCGGAATCATTCTGATTGCGCAGCTGCTCGGACTGTTTCTTACCTTCCTTGGCGAAGTAACAACTCTGCGCTTGATAGAAGATTTGCGCCGTCAGGTCGACGTGACAGATCCTCCCACATCCGCACAGGACACGACGGCCCGAGAGGCGGATGGAACGGCCATGGCGGCGGCTTTCGAGGACCTTCTTGTGGAAATTGACCGGCTGAGGAGTGTAAGCGAACATATCGCAACCCTGGCGGACAAGCATCCCGGCATGGAAGAGGGACTTATAAGTGTTGCGGGAAACATTCGTAGTATTGCCGCGGTTTTGGACGTTTTCACACTGATCCGAAGCAAGGCTGGCGGCTCACAAGAAGACGCACCTGATCCAGGAACGAATCGTTACATGAATTGAGTTCGCCAGCGCCGCATTCAGGGTGGCGGGTCGCGGCTCTGGATGTCGAACTGCTCAGCCGCGGGTGCGCTTGAAAAAAGAAGAAATCGCCCCACTGACCCTTCTACGAAGCGTATAACGGCAACCGAATTCTGTGATGCGGGATCGAACGTGACGGCTCCCCCGGAAATGCGCGATTTGGCTCAAAGGCTTCTGAATTACGAAGCCGACGCGGGCAAGACCTCCGAACCGGCGGAGTCCGCGACCCTTCGCGTCTATGAGAAGCTGCGCCAGGGTCTCGGCGAATTTGCCGGCGTTGCCGGTTTCCAGTCGCTCGCTTCTCGCGCCTTGGCGCTGGCCAGATTGGAAGCTCCCAGTCTTAGCGCCGCGCGGGTTACTGCGGATGGATCTCTGCAGGGCCTTGGGGCGCTTGAGCATCAGATCGACATTGACAAGGATCGGGCTGGCGCGTATTCGGCTGGCGAAGGAGGAATGATTCTCATCACCCGCCTGCTCGGCCTGCTCCTCATCTTCCTTGGCGAAGCTCTAACGTTGAGCCTGCTGCGGGTTTCGTGGCCAGCGGCAGCCCTCGACGATTCCAATTCCGAGAACGGGAGAAAAGCGTGAGCGCACCAGATAGAGTGACGATAAACAGGCTGCCGACCGGAGTTCCAGGCCTCGACGAAATTGTGGGCGGTGGTCTCCCAGAATTCTCGTTTAACATCATCGCGGGCGCGCCTGGAAGCGGGAAGACGACGCTGGCGCACCAGTTCGTGTTTGCCAATGCGACTCCGGAGCGTCCTGCTCTCTATTTCACCGTCCTCGGCGAATCCGCCATCAAGATGCTGCGATACCAGCAACAGTACACATTCTTCGATCCGGCCAAGCTGCCCGCCTCTATCCGCTTTGTCAACCTGAGCCAGATTGTCTTGGAGAAGGACCTGGGCGCGGTATTGGAGGAGATCACCAAGGAAGTCGAAAAAGCTAACCCAGCAGTCGTGGTTGTGGATTCCTTTCGAACCATGGTGCGGAAGCCGCAGAGTGACATGGATCTGCAATCCTTCATTCAACGATTAGCCCTGTTTCTGGCCAGCTGGCAAGCTACAACTTTCCTTATTGGTGAATATGCAGAGGACGAATTACGAGATAACCCCATATTTACCGTCGCCGATGGGCTGTTCTGGCTGCGCCAAGCGGCGGAGCGGAATTCCGTCGTTCGGAAGTTGCAAATCATAAAAATGCGCGGCCAGGATTCCGTGCCCGGGTTGCACACCTTTCGCATAACCGATGCCGGGCTACAAGCCTTCTCGCGAACGTTTGGGTTGATCGGACACCTGAAGAATCCGCCCGGTCATAGGCGCCTATCTTTCGGCATTGCCGAGTTGGACAAGATGCTGGGTGGGGGCGTGCGCGAAGGCGATAGTGTACTCGTAGCAGGATCTTCGGGAACCGGGAAATCGGTTCTGGCAACCCAATTCATTGCGGAAGGCATACGCCACGGGGAGCCTGGAATTGTGGCAGTCTTTGAGGAGCGTCCACAAGCGTATGCGGAGCGGGCCAACAGCTTAGGCTTGGATCTGGAAACGCCCCAGAAAGACGGAAAGCTCGCGGTCCTCTATCTTCGTCCCCTGGATCTGTCGGTAGATGAAACTATGCATTCGATTCTCGATGCGGTGCAGAAGATCGGCGCCAAGCGCCTGGTGATCGATTCGCTGGCGGGTTTTGAAATGGCGCTATCGCCCGGCTTCCGCGCCGACTTTCGCGAATCGCTCTACCGGATGATCTTCGCTTTGACAGGAATCGGCGTGACGATTCTAAGCACGGTTGAAGTGGATGAGTCCTTCACCGAATTTCCGTTCAGTACCTACTCCATTTCTTTCCTTTGCGATGACATAATCCGGCTTCGGTACGTCTCCATCGATGGCGAGCTTCGCAAGATAATGGTAGTGATCAAGATGCGGGGCGGGAATCATGCCAAGGATATTCGTGAATATGAAATCACTTACAAGGGAGTGGTTATTCTCGGCAAACGCCTAACACACTATCAGGGCCTAATCACTGGAATTCCAGTGCATTCAGATGGACCCGACCCGATGCCGGAGCCGTCACAAGAGCCGGGGACCGGGAATAAACGCTGAGGAACTACCCTGTCTTCGCGAAATGTCTTCGACCGGCCCTACGGATCGCCTCCCTCAAGGGACGGGGAACCCTATCGTAAGTCGATTGCCGTCGGGGAGTTTTTCATAGCGGAGCGATCCTGCGAATCGGTGCAGCAGCCGGATACCGTTTCCACCTGGTTCAATGGTTTCGAGGGTGGCAGGTTTTGCCGTACCGTTTGTAGGAACGGGCTCTGTGGGGGCAAAAGGTGGCGACGCCTTGTCGTCGATCACGAAAAAGAGTATCCCATCAGAGACTGAAGCCCGCAGGACAATAGGATGTCCAGCTTCGCTGCGATAGCCATGCAGAACCACGTTAGCCAGGGCTTCTTCGACGCATAATTGCATGGCGAACCGTGCATCCTCAGAAAAGCCGTACAAATCTGCCAGCGCCTCGATCCATGGCTGGACACGGTTCAACTCCGTGAGCTGGCTATCCAGTTCAAGCTGGTCTTGCGGATTGTCCATGAGCATCTCCGGCTCTGCATCCGATGCGCAAGCCTGGTGATCGCGGGGCTGTGCCGTTAGCACAGCGCTGCTACCGCGGCATCGAGATCGTGAAAGATGGGGATGATCTCGTCGACTCTGCTGGCCTTCAATACCTCTTCCACCATGGGGACAGGGCTGAACAATGCAACCTTGCCTCCGCGGCGGCTGACAGCCTGCGCTGGGACGATGATTGAACGCAGTCCCATGGAGCCCAGAAATGAAACTTTGCTCAAATCGATGAGAAGGAATTTGCTGCTGCCTGCCAGTACATTCATGCGCAGATCAACAGCCGCCGCGCCCTGAATATCCAGACGTCCATCCAGAAGAACGCGTGTGATGCCACCGTCCATCGACTCGGTCGAGATTGTCATTCGTGCTTCCTTTCTGCAGCGATGGTCCCTGGAAGGTGGAGTGCATGTAGACCTCGCTCATCGTAACCGGCGATTGTTAATGTCTTGTTACGCGCTACGAGTCTACCGTAGGCAAGCCAGCAGGCGAACTCACATCTGTCGCCGGGCCACGATATCGAACCACGAGGAGCGTGATGTCATCGAATTGGCTCGCGCCTTCTGTGAACTTCTCGACTGCGGCTAGTATGCCGTCCTTAAGATCGCTCAAAGTAGAATCCTGATGCCGGCTGGCGGCTTCCATGAGCCGCTCGTCTCCGAACGGATTGTGGTTTCTATCTTCAGCTTCGGTCACGCCGTCGGTGAACAGAACCAGCGTGTCCTGGGGTTCGAGTTGGATACGATCGGACTTGAAGGTGGCCAGATCGATCAGGCCAACTGGGAATGATCCGCCGGTGTAGAGCGCGCTCACCTCTCCTCGCCTCAGCAGCAATGGGGAGGGATGGCCGGCCCGGACGAATTCGAGTGTGCCATCGGGGCTCAAGAGTCCGAAAAACATGGTTGCGTAGCGGCGCACTGCGGCGCGTTCACAGAGAAATCTGTTCAGGTGATGGAAGACCTGTACCGGGTCGACACCAAGGGTCATTCCCGACAACGCGCCCTGCAGCATGGTTGTGAGCAAGGCAGCACCGAGACCCTTGCCGGCAACATCGGCTATCAAGATGGCGACGCGGCCGTCAGCCAAAGGGCAAACATCGAAATAGTCACCGCCCACCTCGTAGCAGGGATGGTGAGTTCCAATGACAGTTAGATGAGGAAAGTCCTGCATCCCTTGCGGGACGAGGGCCTGCTGAATCTCGCGCGCGATGTTGAGTTCCTGCTCCAGGCGCTGGCGTTCGCGTTCGCGCTCGATAAGCCGTGAGTTATCGAGGATGCTAGCGGCTTGCGCGCCCAGGGCATCGAGGATTTGCCGATCAAGCGCAGAAAAGGTGGACGCGCGCCGGGAGTCGAGATAGACCGCTCCCAGTAATTGGCGCCGAGCGACCTCGCCGGACTCATCTCCCTGCCCGCGAGGCTTTCCGTACAGCGGAATCACAACCGAGGAGCGCAACAGTTGCATCACGATGCTCTGCGCACCTTGCAGATTCATGTCAGCCAGGTTCAGATCCTCGTTGATCACCGCGGATTCAAGCTCGATGGCGCTTTTGAGCACCGACCGGCTCGGATTCATCGTCTCGGGCGCAAGACTCTCGCCGTCCCGTCCGCGCGCCACCCGAACCTGCATCACACCGGATGCATCGGGTTCGAGCAGCATCCCGCGGTCGGCATGCGTGATGACGATGGCGTGATCGAGCATCGCACCCAGAACGGATTCCAGCGGAAGCTGCGAATGCAGCATCGACGTGGCTTCGAGAAGCAGCCT
>Ga0181535_10001590_pt1 | contig 29403 bp, 31 predicted proteins | sample PEATcosm2014_Bin_44_FD_119774 | JGI IMG/M metagenome (GOLD analysis project Ga0181535, IMG submission 119774) | Peatland microbial communities from MTU Mesocosm Facility, Houghton, MI, USA - PEATcosm2014_Bin17_30_metaG | ecosystem: Environmental > Terrestrial > Soil > Wetlands > Peat | place... | reverse complement strand
GTTTTTATAACATTAATTGTCAAACAAGCTTCATGTTCGTTTCGATGAGTGACTGCACGTCCACTATAAGGCTGATGGACCCGTCGCCCAGGATGGTCACTCCCGAAAAACCCCTGGCGTACTTCAGGAATTGCCCGAGGCTCTTTATCGCTATTTCCTGCTGGCCTATCACGCTTTCCACTTCGAGGGCCACTTTTTTGTCCCTGGCCTCTATAATGACAAGATTAATGATATCCTTGCCCGGCCCGGCCGGCTTGTCGAGAAGCTCCGCCAGCGAGAGCACAGAGACCACCTCGTCGCGCAGTATGATGACGCGCTTTGCCTGGATGACCTTCAGCTCCGACGAGGGCAGCTCAACGGTTTCTATGGTATGCACCACGGGTATCGCGTATGTGGCGCCCGATGATTTCACCAAAAGCGCCTGTATTATTGCGAGTGTCAGCGGCAGTTTCATTATGGACTTGAGCCCCTCTCCCGGATGGTTCTCTATCCTGAATATTCCCCCGAAAGCCTCCACCTTTGTCTTTACCACATCCACGCCGACTCCCCTGCCGGATATCTGGTCGACTTTTTCCGCGGTTGAAAATCCCGGAAGGGTGATAAAATTTACAAGCTCCTCGTCGGAGAGATTGAATGCGCGCTCCTCTGTCATAAGGTTCTTTTCCACGGCCTTTTCCCTGATCCGGTCAAGGTTCAATCCCCTTCCGTCGTCGGAAACCTCTATGATGACCGAATTGCGGTCCCTGCGCGCGGAGAGGCGTATCAGCCCTTTGGCGGTCTTGCCGGATGCGAGCCTTTCATTCTGGTCCTCGATGCCGTGCGCCACGGAATTCCTCACAAGGTGCAGTATGGGTTCGTTTATTTCCTCGAGCACGGTCCTGTCTATCTCGATGTCGCCGCCGGATATTTCAGCCTCGATGAGCTTCCCGGCCTGCGAGGCGAGGTCCCTGATTATCCTGGGGTAACGGTCGAATATCTGCGAAACAGGGAACATCCTGATGTCCGTCACCTCCACCTGCAGCTCGTTTATTATCCTGTCGAATTCGTCCACGGTGGATGCCAGGTTGTTGTAAGTCTTGTTGCGGGCCGTCTGGTCCAGCCTTATTTTGGCTATCACAAGCTCGCCCACGAGGTTCATCAGGGCATCGAGCTTTTCTATGTTCACCCTGACGCTCTGCGAAAGCCCCTGTTTTTTTCCGGCCCCTTCGGGCTGTTCAAGGCCCGCGCCCGGCTTTTCCTCAAGGCTCTCCTGTTTTATCACCTCAAGCGGCTTTATTTCCTCGACTTCGGCGCTCTCGACCTCGGAAACCCTTAAGACCGACTTTTTTATCTCATCCGCCGATGATGCCGTGGCGACCGCCATGTCGAAAAACCGCTCGAAATTTCCCTCTTCAATGTCCTTTGCAGGCGGGCTCGACCTGATGATCTCGCCTTTTTCCGAAAGGTTTCGCGAGACCATGAAAGCGCGCACGCTCTTGAAAGAGCACGCCTCGGCCACGGTGACCCTCACCCTGAACACCTTCAGCGACTGCCTTGCAGCCTCATCAAGAAGTATCTTGTCCACGGTGAAACTCTCCGAAGCCATGGCCGCCGGTTTTTCAGCGCTTGCAGAAGCCGGAGCTCCGCTCCCGGCAGTTGCTGCTTTTGCGTTACCGCCGCCGGTGCCGGACGAGTTCTTTTCCCTGATAAGGGCGATGAGCTCCCTGAAACCATCGGCGGAATCGACGTTCCGCGACCTGATGTTGTCTATGAATTCCTGCATGGTATCGATGGCCTTGAAAAGCAGGTTCACTATGTCCACATCGGGGCGCAGGGCGCCGCTCCTTATCCTGTCCATCATTTCCTCTATCATATGCGTGAATTCCGCCAGCTTGTCGTATCCCATCGTGGCTGACATGCCCTTTAGCGTGTGCGCCGCCCTGAATAACTCGTTTAAGGGCGTCAGGTCCCCGATGTTCTTCTCAAAACTCAAAAGGGCCCTGTTGAGGTTGTTTATATTTTCGACGGCCTCCTCGAGGAAGGCTTCCTTGTAATTTTCCGTGTTCATTTCTTTTCCTCTTTCAGCTTGATTATCTCCGCTGTAATGGCGTCGGCTATCGTCGTTATCGGCATTACCATGTCGGCCATGCCCTTGTCCACCACGGATTTCGGCATGCCGTATATGACGGATGTTTCCTTGTTCTGCACTATGATGCGCGCGTTCTTTTCCCTCGCCTTTTCGACCCCGGCGGTGCCGTCCCTGCCCATGCCGGTAAGTATCACGCCTATCATCCTGCCTTCAAAAACCTTTGCTGCGGAAAAGAAAGTGATATCCGCTGAAGGCCTTACCCCGAGCCTGGCAGGCTTCTGGTTAAGCTCCACCCTGTAATCATCGCCCGTCTTTGATATCTCCATGTGGAAATTCCCCGGTGCCAGGTACGCGCACCCGGCCCTGAGTATGTCGCCGTTCTCCGCTTCCTTGACGCGTATCATTGACGATGAATTAAGGCGTTCGGCGAGCGTCCTTGTAAAACCCTCGGACATATGCTGGATGACAAGGAACGAGGCCGGAAGATCACGCGGTATTTTTGTTATGACGTCGGTAAGCGCCCTGGGCCCGCCGGTGGAAGCCGCAATTACCACCAGTATCTCGTTTTTCTGGGGCGCGACTTTTTCCACTTCCTTTTTTTCTATGTCCTCGTGGAGTATGAAGGGGGACTTGGCTATGTCGATCGTCCTGGCCTGCTTTATCTTTTCTATGAGCTCGGCCTGGATCTTTTTTATATCGAGGGAAATTTCGCCGGAGGGCTTGCAGACGTAATCGACGGCGCCGTACTGCAACGCCCGTATAGTCGTGTCCGCCCCTTTGGGCGTGTAGGCCGAGAGCATGATGACAGGCGTGGGTTTTTCGCTCATTATATATCCGAGGGTGTGCAATCCGTCCATTCCGGGCATCTCGACGTCAAGTGTGATGACGTCCGGGGAAAGCTCCATTGTTTTCTTGAAGGCCTCCCTGCCGTCCTTGGCCGTTCCTATAACCTCTATGTCCGGGTCCTCCTGGAGCATGTCGGGAATTATCTTGCGCATGAACGCCGAATCATCGACAACAAGAACCCTTGTCTTCTGCATTTTATGTCACTCCTGGAGTGTTCTGTCCACTGCTTCAAGCACCCTTGTAGGCTGGAAGGGCTTTATCACAAAATCCTTGGCTCCCGCCTGTATGGCCTCGATAACCAGTGCCTGCTGTCCCATTGCGCTGCACATCAAAATCCTGGCCTCGGGGTCGAATTTCAGTATTTCCTTTACCGCCTGAATGCCGTCGACTTCAGGCATGATTATATCCATGGTGACAAGGTCGGGCTTAAGCTCCCTGTATTTTTCTATGGCCTCGCTGCCGTTTACCGCCTCGCCCGCTATCTCCAGGTCCTTCTTTTTGAGTATGGAGGCAAGGATGTTTCTCATGAATTTCGTGTCGTCAACTATCAATACTCTCTTCAAATTTGCCTCCCTGGGTTCCTGTTATTTCCTTTAACTCGCCCTGTTCCTGCTCCGAAAATATCTTTTCAATGTCCAGCAGCACGATGATCCTCTCGCCGGTCTTTACGATCGACTCTATATACCTGGCCCCGGCGGCGGTCAGCGTAGCCGGCGCAGGCAGGGATTCTCCGCTTTTTACGTTCATTACCTTGGTCACCTCGTCCACGATGACGCCCACCAGCTGGCTTTTCATGAATTCGACTATTATTATCCTGAACATCTTGTCCCTGTTGATGGCCTCCAGATGGAACCTCTTGCGCAGGTCTATTATAGGTATTATCTTCCCGCGCAGGTTGATGACTCCCTCGATAAACGGCGGAGCCGTCGGCACCTCCGTGATCTCTTTCAGGCGGATGATCTCTATGACCCTCATTATGTCGAAGGCGAAATCATCCTCTTTTAGCTTGAAACCCACGATTTTCTTTTCCATTAACCCGCCTTGGTGAGCTTGAACTTCGTCAGCAGTGAGCGAAGCGTCTCGGCCGTCTGCGCGAGTTCCTGCGCCTGCGCCGCTATTTCTTCCATGGAAGCCGTCTGCTGCTGCGTGGACGCGGATGCCTGCTGGGTTCCCGCGGCAGTTTCCTCGGCGACCGCGGCTATCTCCTCAACGGCTTTGACCACCCTGTCTGTATCCTCGGCCTGGGCTTTTGTGAGCCCCGTTATCTCGTTGGAGATTGACACAACCTGCGTCACGATCTCGTCTATTTTCTGGAGGGCATCCCCGCTCTGGGAGACGACCTTCTTTCCCTCTTCTGTTTCCTTTACCCCGACCATTATGGCCTTGACCACGCTTTCGGTCTTGTCGTGTATGTCCTCGACCAGCCTTGTTATTTCCTTGGCTGCGCCGGCCGAACCTTCCGCAAGCTTCCTTACCTCGTCGGCGACGACCGCAAATCCCCTGCCCGCGTCGCCAGCGCGCGCCGCCTCTATTGCCGCGTTCAGCGCCAGAAGGTTCGTCTCGTCCGCTATCTCCGTGATTATATTCACCACTTCCTCTATTTTTTCGGAATATACTTTCAGCTCCTCGATGGAATCCTTTGCCCTGTTGGTGACAGCCACTATGTCCTCCATCTTAATAACCGTTTCCTTTACCGCGCCTATGCCGTTCTCGGTGGCTTCCTTTGCGGCTTTTGCGACGCCAAGGACCTCTTCGGATTTTTGCGCCACTTCCTGTATGGATTTGGACATATTTTCCATGATACGGGATGTCTCGACCGTCCTTTCGGCCTGTTGTTCCACGCCGCGCGCTATCTGCTGGACCGTCGAGGATATCTCCTCGGCCGACGCGTTTATCTGCTGCGTCGATGCGGACAGGTTTTCCGCAAGGTTCATTATGGTCTCGGATGAATCGTTGAATTTGGAGAACGTTCCCCTTATGGAATCTATCATATTATTGACGCTCTCTGTTATGGATTTCCCGAACCCTTTTTTTAATTTTGTTTCATCGGATATCTCACCCTCGGCCATCCTGTCAAATTTTGCCGCAAGCTGGTCGAATTTGTCGCCGGAAAGTTTCATTGCCGCGGCCAAATTAATGATGAGCAGGGCCGCGCACAGGGCCAGGCTTAAAAGAATGAACGCACCGCTCTCCACCCTCACCCCGCCGAACCTGCATATGATAATGAACGCGGCTGCCGCGGCCATTGCCGCCCCGCCGTTTATCATCACCAGTCTTTTGATCCAGTCATCGTTCTTTTTTTCCATCACAACTCCCGTGTTTTATAATTCCTTTGTCCCCGCCGCAAAACTTTTCACGACGGCCCTTTTGTCGGTCACATAAAATTCTATCGACCTTCCGTAATTGCTCCCCGTATCCTCGGCTGTCACCGGAATGCCCTTCGCGGAAAGGGACTCTTTCGCCATCCTGATATTACGCTCGCCGATGGTTTCCGCGCCGTTGGAGACGTCGAACATTTTAGCCCCTCCGAAAATCTTCGCCTCCATGTCCTTCAGGCTCACGCCTTCCTTCAAAAGCGCCTTTACCAGGTTGTCTATCCCGGTATTAAGGTACTTGTTCTCGTTGTACTGTCTTCTGCCTTCCGGCTTTTCGGGCAGTATGCCGTGAAGCATCGCGGCAAGCCTGCTTCCCCTGTCGAAGCAGGCCACTATAACGCACGAGCCGACCCCGTAAGCGGCAAGCACTTCCGAGCCCCTGCCTATTTTCAGCTCGCCCATATTTACCTTTATTGCGCTGTCAGGCATCGCCTTCAGGCGCCTTTTATTGTGTTGTTGAGCGCTTCCAGTATTATCGCCATGGAAGCCCTGTCCGGTATTATGAACATTTTGCTCTTCAAATTTGTGACAGCCTCGGTCATTTCGTTCTCTATGAGCATGGCTTCCGGCGCCATCTCGGCGAGTTCCGCGGACACGGTCTGGAATATCGCGTCCACCATGTCGACCGCGAGCGCCGGGACCGAAGGCACGGCGTTGAGGCCTATGAATTTTGAAATGGAATTAAGGTAGGCCGATATTATGATGTTCCCTATCTCTTTTATCGCGGACTGTTCGGTCTCGCCGAACTCCTTGGTCTGCCCGAGCTTTCTCCTCATGAGCATGTCGAGCAGCAGAAAAACCTTGTCCTGCGGGAATATTATGAGCGCCCTTGCCTGAATGTCGCCGAAAATACGCAGGTAAACCGCGGCCACTATCCTGGCGTCGCGCGATATCATTTCCGCCATTTTTTCCACCGGCACCATGACTATCGAAGGCACGTCGATGGATATGTCCCTGCCCAGCATCTGCGAAAGCGCGGAAGCCGCGCTGCCCGCCCCTATGTTGCCCAGCTCTTTCAGGGCGTCACGCTGGAAATCAGTAAGTTTGCTTTCAGCCATTTTTCATCACGCTCCCAATATTTTTCCTATCGTCTCCAGGACGCTTGACTGCTCAAAAGGCTTCACAATATAATCCTTCGCGCCGGCCTGTATCGCCTCTATAACCAGGGCCTGCTGGCCTATGGCGCTGCATATAAGGACATTAGCCGCGGGAAATTCAGCTATCACCTGTTTTAAGACGTCGATGCCCCCCATTTCGGGCATGACCATGTCCGATATGAGCATATCCGGCTTCAATTCCTTATATTTCGCGATGGCTTCCCTTCCGTTGCCGGCCTCGCCGACCACTTCGTATCCTCCGGCGACAAGGATGTTCTTGAGCATCATCCTCATGAATGCCGCGTCGTCGGCTATGAGTATTCTTTTTGCCATAATGGATCTCCTTTTTTATATTTGACCGGGCTCAAAGACCCGTTTTCTATACCGCAAATTCCCCGCGCTCTCCGGTCCTTATCCTGACCGCGTCCGTGATCTCCGAGACGAATATCTTTCCGTCGCCTATCCTGCCGGTCCTTGTTATTTCTATTATTCCTTTGATGATATTCTCGACATCTCCGTCCTTGAGTACCATCTCTATCTTTATCCTGGGCATGAACTCGACCGCCACTTCTTTTCCTTCCAGGACGTCGTTCTTCCTTTTCTGGAAGCCATAGCCTTCGCAGTTTGAAATGGTGATACCGTTGATCCCCATTTCAACAAGCTTTTTCTTTATAGCGTCAAATTTCACCGGCTGCGTTATCACTGTTATTTTTTTCATTATTTAATTATCTTTTTCCTCGACGAGGAAGGGGAGAACACGAACTCTTTTTTCCATATCTCCACCATCCTTATATTCTCCCGCGCGCTCCTGCCGAGCTCGCTCTCCGGATTTTTTTCGATATAAATCCCCCACATTTCAATTGCCTCGTCCCACCACCCCTTCCACCTGTAAACCTCTCCGAGCTTGTAATATATCTCGATGATGTCGGGGTTCAGTTCCAGGGCCTTGTGGTATTCTATGTCCGCTTCTTCCCACCATTCTTTTTTGAAATATGCGTTGGCGAGGTTGAAATGGCCCCTGGCGCTTTTTGGGTCCTTTGAAACCGCGAAAATGAAATTTTTGACGGCATTGTCATAATCACCTGTTTCAAAATAGACCGCCCCCATGTTGATGACGGCGTCCATATTTTCAGGCTGTATTTCCAATACCTTTTTATATTCTACAATAGCCTCCTGCAATTGTCCAGTATTTCTATATGCGTTGCCAAGGTCGTATGATATCGCCGCCTGTGAAGGGGTTTCTTTCTGTTTTTCCCTCAATTTATCTATGGTTTCCCGGAAGACCACGTCCTTTTTCCGGGCCGCTTCCATGTTCTTTTTTGCCACGGCATAATCGGGGTTTATCTTCAGGGCGTTTTCAAAATATTTCTCCGCTTCCCTGAAAAAATTCTTTTTGTAAAAAGCAACCCCGAGGTTGTTGTAGGCCTTGTAATATTCCCCGTCGATCTCCACTGCTTTTTCATACTCTTCGATCGCCTTTTCCAGGTTGCCCATGTTCTTAAAGGCCACACCCATGGAATTATGCGCAACGGCGTTGTTCGGCTGGACTGAAAGCGCCTTCTGGTATTCTATTATCGCCTCTTCGTTCCTTCCGGTGTCGGTCAGCACCAGCCCCAGGTAAAGGTTCACCTCGGGTTTCTTTATGTAATTGGGGAGGAGTTCAAGCGCACTCCTGAGCTCTTTCACGGCCTCGTCGTATTTTTTCTGTTTGTAATAAGATATCCCGAGGTAGTACCTGGCCTCGTCGTCGTAAGGCTCCTTTTCCAGGTGCTTTAAAAAAAGGGCCATTGCTTCGTCCGTCATTTCCTGCCTGTAAAGAAGTATGCCGCGCTCCAGCCCGACCCTTGTGTAATCCGGGTTCTCCTCGGCGATGGCGTCAAGGACCTGCGCCGCTTTTTCAAATTCCTTCATTTCCCTGTAAGCCACGGCTATGTTGACCTTTGCCTCCACCATGTCGGGCTTTAATTTAAGGGTCTGCTTGAATACCTCTATGGCGTCCTGTAATATCCCTTTTTTTATCAGGAGCTCGCCGAAAAAATTATAATAATTTGGCTGCTTTGTATTGTAATGTATCGCCATTTTTATCTGGTTTATCGCATCGTCGGTATAGCCCTTCAGCTTGTAAACCTTGGCCAGGTTGAAATACGCCTCCTCCTTGCGCTTTTCATCAGGCAGTTTTTCCACTTCCTCGCCGCGCTTTACGGCCGAGGAAGTTTCGTAATAATCTATCACAAGGCTTTTGTTGGACTGCATAAAAGCCGGGTTGAGCTCCACCGCCCTGTTGTAGCACATGGAGGCTTCCTCGTCCCTGCCGGTCTCGCCATAAACAAAACTCAGGTTGTAATAGGCTATGGCATATTCCTTGCTGAGTTGTATGGCTTTCTTCAGCTGATCCTCAGCCTCGTCGTAAAACCCCTTTTTGTAAAGGACCTCCCCGAGATTGTTGCGAAGCTCCGCGTAATTCGGGAATTTTTTCATGGCTTCCCTGAAAACATTTTCGGCTATGTCGTAATCACCCATGTTCTTGTAAATTATACCGAGCAGGTTCTGCGCAAGCAGGTGCTCCGGGTTAAGCTCGAGTGTTTTTTTCAGCGCTTTTATCGCGGCGGCATATTCGCCGGTAAAACTCAGGGCCTTGCCGAAGTTGAAATTCGCCTCGGGATCGTCGGGATAAAGCTGGACCGCTTTCCTGTACGCGGATATGGCGCGGTCATATATCCCGGTCTGCTTGTTTACTGCCTTGAGGTTTGCCTGGGCCTGGGAATAATTGGGATTGATGGAGAGCGCCTTTTTGAACTGCTCGATGGCCTCCAGGAACATTCCTTTTGAATAATAATAGACTCCCGTGTTGTTCAGTGAATTGGGGTCGTCTTCCGGATTGGCGTCCTTTAATGTTTCCCTGCCCGGCGTGACTGCCATGGGCTAATTTCCCTCAAAAAGTATTTCGGGCTTGATCAACGTTATAACGGCATCGCCGTCCTTGAGAAGTCCGGCGATAAATTTTTTGTCCACGGTAAAAGTGTATTTGGTTATGTTGGCAAACGACTCCGCCTGGAAGTTTTTTACGGCCAGGACCCTGTCCACCAGGAACCCCGCGAGGTTCTGGCGCTGCTCCACTATTATGACCCTGCTCTCGTCCGTCAGGGATTCGGAGACGCCGAATATTTTTTTTGAAAGCGATATGACCGGGATTACCTCGTCGCGCAGGCTCATCATGCCGAGAACATGCCCGGGCATGTTCGGCAGTTTTGTTATTTTTGAGCACTTGACGATCTCGCGCGAGTAAACTATCTCGAGGCCGAAACGCTCTCCGTTGAGCTCGACGACGACGACCAGTATCCCCTTTAACACGCTGATTATGTTCTCTTCCCTCACGTAATGCATGCGCACAAGGAGCTTTCCGATGGGTTCCGACGAACCTTCGTCGTGCTGTTTTTTCAGGGCCTCATCCAGCTGTTCCCTGGTGAGGTAATTGGCCTGGACGAGAAGTTCCCCTATGCTTTTATCCTGCCCTTTTATTGTTTCCATGTTTTACGCCCCGCCGAGAAGCTTCAGGTTCTTTATTATTATCTCGTTACCGGGTTTAAGCTTCAGTGACAGTCCCCAGAATTCCTTTGCCCTGGCCGGATTGTTGTCCTTCATGAAAATATTCCCGAGCTTGTAATACATATCGGCGTCTTCCCTGCCGGCTTCCACCGCCAGCAGATAATTTTCCTTGGCTTCCCTGTACATTATTTTTTTGTAATAAAGATGCCCCATATTCTCGTATATCATGGGATCGCCCGGCTTCAGCTCGAGTGACTTCCTATATTCCGCGATCGCCTCGTCGGCCTGGTCGTCTTCCGCGTAAATAAAACCGAGAGCCTTGTGCGTGCCCGCGTCCGCCAGCCCCATGTCCGCGACCGCCTTGTACTGTTCGAGGGCGTCTTTTTTCCTGCCCAGCCTGGAATACACCTCTCCCAGGATTACATAAACCTCGCTGTTCCTGAACCTGTTTTTTTTGGCCGCCTCGAGGTGTTCTATGGCTTTCTCGTAATCTCCCTTGTCGAAATACAATACGCCCAGGTTGAACGCCACCGCCGAATCCTTCGGGTTTATCTTCACGGCCCTGTCGTAATACTCGATGGCCTTGTCGAACTCTTTCAGCTCCCTGTAAACATTGCCGAGCATGGAGTTTATCCCGGGTATTTTCGGGTTTATCCTGACGGCTTTCTCGTACTCCGCCGCGGCTTCCACATATTTTTTTTCAGACTCAAATATGTATCCCAGCTTGAAAAGAAGCTCCACATTATCCGCGTCCTTTTCCAGCATTGAGCTGTACTCGCGCTCCGCGTCGGAAAACCTCTCCATTTTCACATAAAGGTCGCCCAGCGCGTGCCGGGCGGAATTGTCGTTCTTGTTTATCTCCAGGACCTTGTTGTACTGTTCAAGCGCCTTCTCGAACCTGGTTATGTTGGTGTAAAGTTTTCCCAGCTTTATGATCACCGGGACGTTCAGGGGGTTTACCTTGAGCGCGTTTTCATACTCCCTTATGCCCTCGTTGTAAAGCCCCTTCGAGACATACGCGTTGCCCAGGTGCGTGCGCACCTCGGCGTCGTCGGGATTTATTGAAAGCGCCTTTTCAAATTCGCTTATGGCCTGGTCATAACGCTTGCTCATGGTGAAGGCAAGCCCGAGGTTTATGTGGTCCTGAACCGTCTCCATTATATTTTCCTGAATATCCTTTCCTTTATATTTATGCAGCTGAACCTGTCCCGGAAATCCTGCAGCATCGTTTCCGTTTTGCCCAGGAAAAGTATCCCGTTCTCCCTGAGCGAATCGTAATAATGTCCCAGGACCGTCTTCTGCAGTTCGCGCGTAAAGTATATTATAACATTCCTGCAAAAAACTATTTCAAAAAAATCCTTTTTATATTCCTCCATCAGGTTGAACTTTATGAACTTCACCTTTGACTTTATCCTTTCCGATATGGTGAATGTTCCGCCTTCCTGCGTGAAATATTTTCTTCTGCGCGCCGCGGCTATGTTGTTGAGCGTCCTGCCCTCGTATTTCCCGGCAAAAGCCTTTTGCAGGGCTATCGGGTCCAGGTCCGTGGCGTATATCTCATAAACCGGGTTTTTTACCCCGAGTTTTTCCGATGTCTCCTCAATGGTCATCGCGATGGAGTATGGTTCCTCTCCGGTCGAGCACCCGGCGCTCCAGACCTTTATCCCCCCGCCGCGGCCCGGCCTGCGGAGTATCTCGGGGAGTATCGTGTTCTCCAGTTCGATAAAAACTTCCGGATCCCTGAAAAATTCCGTAACGTTGATGGTCAGCTTGTCCAGAAGCAGGTCGTATTCGTTCGGGTCTCTTGTCATTACCGCCAGGTAATCCGCGTAAGTCGCCACCTGCAGGGAGCGCATCCGGACGGCCAGCCTTCTTTTAAGGTAATTTTCCTTATACTGGCCGACGTCCAGGTTCTTGTGTATCTGGATGTTGGCCTTTATCCTTATAAAAGATTCCGCTTCGTTCATGCTAATTCACTGGAGCCCTCTCCTGGCCCGGGTAAGTTTTCAGGCTCATGGATTTCAGTTCGCGCTCCTGAATCTCCTCGGCTTCCAGAACCTGAAGGAAGACATTCACTATGCCCATGTCGAACTGCGATCCCGAACAGCGCTTGAGCTCGGTGATCGCCTCATCCCTGGAGCGCGCCATCCTGTAGGGGCGCTCGGATAGCATCACGGAATAAGCGTCGGCTATCGCGCATATCCTTGAACCCAGCGGGATGGAATCCCCTTTCAGGTTCCCCGGGTATCCTTTCCCGTCCACGTGCTCGTGGTGGTAAAGTATTATCGGCAGTATTTCGTCGAAGATCTTCATTTCGTCGAGTATCCCGACGCCGGCGGCGGGATGTTTCTTAATGGCCTCGAATTCCTCGGGCGTGAGCGAAGTGGGTTTGTTCAATATCTCGCTGTTCACCTTTATCTTGCCTATGTCATGGAGCAGGGCCGCGTATTTTATCTTCTCGACCTCTTCCGGCTTTAACCCCATTTTCAGCGCGATCTTTTCGGCGTATTTCATTGTGGCCACGGAATGGCCGTGCGTCACATGGTCCTTTGTGTCTATCGCCAGCACGAGCGCGTCTATTATCCTGGAATAATTTTCCGCCAGGTCCTTCAGCATGCCCTGTTTTTCAAGTATTATGAATACCTGCGCCGCGAAAAATTCCGCTATGTATATGTCGCTGTAGGAAAATTCGCTTTCCTTGTAAAGTACGGCCGCCGAATATCCGCCTTTTTCGTTCCTGATCACCACCGCGACGGCTTTGCCTTCGGTCAGGCCCCCGATAAATCCCGCGGAAGCCGCGTCCTGGTTTCCGGAAACCAGCCGCGTGATCTCTTCCTGTTTAACGCACAGGGCTATTGCGCGCTCCTGATAGGAGCCGTATGAATGCGCCAGGGCAAGATCGTTGCCGTTCTCCCTGGACATGTAAACAAGGATGTGTTTTGCGCCGGTAAGATTGACCACGTTCCTGGCAAAAAGCGCAAGCAGTTCCTGCCTGGTCAACCCTTCTTTTATTTCCCACAGCATGCCGTGGGCAAGCATCATTGAATTGGTTATTTTGGAAGAAAAGGCCTTTTCCTCGGCACCTTCATGGCCGGTCTTTACGGCCGCCGGGTGCGGCCTAAGCCTTGTCATTTCTATCAATCCCACAAGGATGGAATAAACAGCGCAATTTACCGCGATATCCATTGGAGGGGTCTCGGCGTGGAGCGAATAATATATAAAATTAAAAAAGAAGGTCATCAATATCCCGTTCACCCATCCGGCATACAGCGACATCATAGCCACAACTGCGAATGCCGCGAGGAATAGGAACCTCGTGTTGGTGTTAAAAAAATTGATCGCCAGCACGGCCAGAGCCGCCCCGCACAATACCACCATCAAATTACGGTTTTTCAGGTTCATTTATCCGCCTCTATTTTTTTATGGTCTTTACTATGTCGCCGACCTGCATCTCGGCATAACTGTTCGTGATGAGCGTTGTGGCATTGTTTTTCATGACGTTAATAACGAGCCCTTTTCCAAGGATGTTATAAGCGTCGTCGGACCCCGTGTCCCTGTTGGGCGTGGCCCTGTATATCAGCACCCTGTCACCCGGAAGAAGCCCGTCCCTGGTGCCCCTGTCTATATACACGATATCCCTTACCTTGATTCCGTTGGTAAACCCGTTCTGCCTCATTATTATGAATCCCTGTATCTGGCCCGCCTTTTTTACCGCGGTCGTGACTTTATTGTAATAGTCCTTGAAATCCTTCCTGAGCTTTATCTTTGAATTGTTGTAAAGAATATTGTAGTTCTTTTCTATCTTCACCTTCCACACGCCTTCGGCGTCCGCTTTTTCAACCACGGTCCCGCGTCCGGAAATTATAACCAGGTTCCCCATCTCTTCGCCCGTCACGGGGTCGGTGACGTTCTTATTGTCGGTGTAAGCCAAAAATTCCGTCCCCGGTTTTACTATTATGCCTGCCGCCGTCTTTATAAAGCAGTACATCCCCTGCTGCATCGTTTCCCTGTCCTGAAGGTTGTACACGACTCCGTCTTCGGTGAAATTATCGCTGATGAATCCGGAACGTTCCACAAGTATGTAATGGTCCCTGATCATTTTTTCCTTGGCGTCCGTCAGCAGCGTTATCCCGCCTTCCTGGACGCCGGATTTATCCACCGATGCCGAGCCTTCGGCTGCCTGCTCCTCTTCGCCGGATTTTTTTTCCGGTGCGGCCGCTCCTTCATTCCCTTTTGCCGCGGTCTCTCCCGGGGTCAATACCACTATCCCGTCATTGTTGGGGGACTGCCCGTTCTTTATCTCTATTTTATTTACTTTTTCATTGTCGTCTTTTTTTGAGTCCAGCCCGGATACCGCCGAAGGCTGCGGCGTCGGCGTTTCCTGCCCGGCCGGCTGTTCTGTAAGCCGGGCCGTCGGTGAAAGCACCGGTGATAATGCCGTAACGGCCTCCTGCGGAACGGAAGATTGTGCTGTCGGGACCGGCGTCGGCAGATCCGCCGTTGCGGTCTGACCATCATGGGCCGCAGGCGATGCGGTATTTGTGTTTGGCACTGTGACCGTGATAACCACGGGTACGTCGTTGTCCCCCGATACATGGAACGCCGCGAAGAATACAACAGCGGTAAGAACCGCAAAAAAAGCCATGGTGCGTCTTTTTTTCATCGTTACCCCTTTTGGCCCGTTATTTTAATTCCAGCAACCTTGTCCTTACATCGTTGATATTTTTCGCGCCCGGGAATTTTTCCATGTAATCAGAGAGTATCTCCCTTGTTTTTCCGGGATTGAGCTTTGCCTCGTACATATCGGCCTGCATTATCATGACGTCGGCCATTTCTTCCGGAGGGCTCCCGTCGTAGCGCAGGCGGAATTTATCGATAAGCTCGATGGCCCTGTCGTATTTTCCAGTGAGGTCCATGTATTTAATGTTATAATAGGTTATCTTTTCAAGGTCGGGGTCCTTTATTTTATCAATGGAGTATTGTTCTATGTAGTTGCTTATTTTATCCGAGCCCAAAATAAAATAGCCGCCTATAAAAATTATTAATGCCGCTATGATCACAAGGCCTCTCATTTTTCACCTCAGCAAAAAATCCGTTCAAAATGCGGATAACTCATAGTAATTTTATCACCGCAGAGATATTTTGTCAATTTTTAAAATGATGTCTGGGGATTATTGAAGTGAATTATAAGAAAAAGGATTATTTGCCTGTATTAAAAAGAGATAACAGAAAGAATGATAAAAGTGCATAAAAAAAAATCCGGCGGATTTCTCCGCCGGATTTTGTGGTTGGCGTTTTGGTATTACAGTTTCTGAACGTTCGCTGCCTGCGGACCTTTTGCGCCTTCAACTATGTCAAAGGTAACTTCCTGGCCCTCTTTAAGGGTCTTGAAGCCTTCTCCCTGAATAGCCTGGTAGTGCACAAATACGTCTTTTCCGCCTTCCTGTTCGATGAAACCGTAGCCTTTCTTGTCGTTAAACCACTTAACTTTCCCTTTCGGCATAACTAAAACCTCCAAAAAATTAAAAAATTCTTGTAGAACGAGTTCTACAACGTTTTCATATTTTATCATATCTCAAAAACGTGTCAAGAAAAAATTGGGGTTTATTACCGCATGGTTTTACTCGGCCGGAACCATGCTATATGTCCCTGTTTTCCCCTTATTAATAAAGCATATCATAACTATTCCCGGGACAATAATAATGACATCCGGCAGCCACATAAACCATTCCGATATTTTACCTTTATAACAAAAATCCTGGCATACCGTAAGCGTCAAATAATATATATATGTTGTAATTATCCAAACAAACACGATAATTAACATTTTTATAAAAAAATAAACTATCCAGGGTCTTTTCTTTTGGCCAAGAATCAATCCAATAGGCATACCTAAAATTGCCATAGCCATTACAGTAAAAGGTAATGAAAAATGTTTTTGCATTTCAGTCACTACCCAAAATTAATCTTGTTTGCTGTCATTTCCCTTTTTGTATTCAAAGAAAAGTTCTTCAAAAGTCATTTCCCTTAAACCTTTCAGGTCTTCCGCCTGCTTTGAATAACCAATCGCCGCTATTTTGCGATATTCCTGTTTATATTTAAGATTTGCCGCCGGAACGCAATAATTATTGAACAAAATCATTATAACCGTAAAAACTATTGCTGTTATCATTCCATATTTCATCTTCTCTTTTAACGGGCCCTTTCCAAATTCAACCATAGAATATGCTGTTGTTATGGCCGGAAAAAATCCCAGGGGAACGGCCATTGCGGCGGTTGAAGGAAATAATAAAAGAAGGAGCATGGTTATATCATGTACCGGCAATTTGTAGGTTGCCAGTATAAAATGTGAATTTAAAATTAAAATGCAAGATACCATAAAACTAAATGCCATTAATAATATAAATGTATACAAAGCGATCTTGTTTCCCTTCCCCATTTTTTTCCCTTCTTATAAAACCCATGTTTGAGCCGCAGCGATCCGTCTTCGACTGCAACGGACATGGGCAGCGGCTCTACAGGAACATTAATGCATGGCGGGCGGTGTTTTTTTCCGGTCCGGCCGTCCCGACACATTTATATGTCAGTAAAACGGCGTAAAGCCATATGACAAATTTTTCCATGTCATCCTGCACAGCCTGAAGCTGACGACGGGCCGAGAAAAAAATACGCCCGCCATGCAAAACTAATCCAAAGCCGGGCCGCCATATAAGGCGGCCCCTACAAGGACATAATGGCAGGCTGGGCTTTTTTAGGGCCTGGCTGTCCAACAAAAACTACCGTGTCAATTGAGCAAAGGTAAAACCATGATTTCCAGGTTTTTCCTTCGGATCTGCCTCAAGCTAAACTTCGGACGGCAGTGCCGTAAAAAAGCCCAACCTGCCATGCCTTTGACAGACCGCATGGGATAGGAACCAAAGCCGGACGGCCATACAGGGCCGCCCCTGCAAGAACATGCCAGGCCCCTATTTTATTTCCTTCTCTTTCTTCACGATCTCCACCACTTTATCGAATACTTCGCTTTTATCCATAAGGGCAAAATCCTTCTCGCGCCTCAGTTTTACCTCAACCTTGCCGTCCTTGAAATTTTTCTCGCCGACGACTACCCTGAGCGGGAAGCCTATGAGGTCGGAATCCTTGAATTTAACCCCCGGGGAGATGTCGCGGTCGTCCATTATGACGTCTATGCCCGCATCCTTTAATCTTGCGTAGATCTCCTCGGCGTATTTCATCCCTTCTTCGTATTTCACGTTGACCGGGATTACGTTGACCTCGTACGGGGCTATGGCCATGGGCCATATGATGCCGTTCTCGTCGTTGTTCTGCTCGATGGCCGCGGCGACGGTCCTTGTCACCCCTATGCCGTAGCAGCCCATCTCAAATTCCTTGGACTTGCCGTCCTCATCCAGGAACTTCGCCTGCATGGATTTTGAATATTTCCTGCCGAGGTAAAAAACATGCCCCATTTCTATGCCTCTTTGCTCGTTTAGTTTGCCGCCGCATCTGGCGCACGTGTCGCCCTTCTGCGCCCTGGCAAAATCCGCCACCAGGTTTTCCTGGTAATCCCTGCCGCGGTTCACGCCCGTATAATGATGATCCAGTTCGTTTCCTCCGGTCACGGCGTTCTTCATGGCGGCCACGGTCTCGTCAATGGCGAGCCGTATTCCCTTTTCCCTTAAATTGATCGGCCCGGCGAACCCGACCGGGGCCCCGGTCTTTTCCAGTATCTCCTCGGGAGTCGCAAGCCGTATCTCGTTGGCCCCGAGCGCGTTCTTTAATTTCACCTCGTTTATTTCCCTGTCGCCGCGCATCACCGCGCCCGCCATTTTCTTGCCGTCAACAATGTAAAGTATGGTCTTGGCAGTCTCTTCAGGTTTTTTGTTCAGGAATTTGGCCAGCTCCTCAACGGTTCTGATATTCGGGGTGTGCACCTTTGTCAGCGGCTCCTCGGCCGCGGCGGATGGCGCGTCCTTTTTAAAAGCGGCTTTTTCCAGGTTGGCCGCGTAGCCGCATTTTTCGTCCTCGCAATATATTATGGTGTCCTCCCCGGTCTCGGCCAGCACCATGAATTCCGATGAACAATTCCCCCCGATCGGCCCCGAGTCCGCGTCGACCGAACGAAACTTGAACCCTATCCTCTTGCATATCCTTGTGTATGTGTCGAACATTATCCTGTAGCTTTCCATGGCCGCCTCTTCGCTTCGGTCGAAAGAATATGCGTCCTTCATGATGAATTCCCTTGAACGCATGACGCCGAAACGCGGCCTTATCTCGTCTCGGAATTTCACCTGTATCTGGTATAAATTTATCGGCAGCTGCCTGTATGAATTTATCTGGCTCCTCACCATGTCGGTTATGACTTCCTCGTGCGTCGGCCCCAGCGCGAATGAATTGTCATGCCTGTCCGTTATCCTCATCATTTCCTTGCCGTATACGGCCCAGCGGCCCGATTCCTGCCAGAGTTCGGATGGCGATAGCACCGGAAGCAGAACTTCCTGCGCGCCGGCGGAGTTCATCTCGCTTCTGATGATGTCCATGACCTTTGTCATGGACCTTAATCCCAGCGGCAGCCAGTCGTATATGCCCGCGCCAAGTTTTTTTATCATGGCCGCCCGCATCATGTATTTGTGCGATATGGATTCTGCTTCTTTTGGCGTTTCACGGAGCGTATTGATGAAAGCCTTTGACCATTTCATTTCAAGTCTCCTTTGGGATATATTGTCAGCCTGCGATCTTTTTCAGTTCTTTTTCAAATTCTTTCAACAGTTCCTTTTTCGGAACCCGTTTGACAATGACGCCTTTCCTGAATATTATGCCGATGCCGCGGCCTCCGGCGACGCCTATGTCCGCTTCGCTGGCCTCGCCCGGCCCGTTCACGGAGCAGCCCATGACCGCTATTTTCAGCGGCTTTTCCACGTTCATTGTCAGCTCTTCCACCCTGTGCGCGAGCTTTATCACGTCGATCTCGGTGCGCGCGCATGTCGGGCATGAAATAATATCGACGCCCCTCTTGCGTATTTCCAGGGCGCTTAATATGCGGTATGCGGTGTAAACTTCCTTTTCCGGGTCCTCGGTGAGCGACACCCTCATTGTGTCGCCTATGCCCTCGTGCAGAAGTATGCCGAGTCCTATCGACGATTTTATTATTCCGCCGAGCGCGGTTCCAGCCTCTGTTATCCCGATATGAGCCGGACAGTCGGTGTATTTTGCGGCGAGCTTGTAGGCCGCTATAGTTGTGAGTATGTCGGAGGCCTTGAGCGATATCACTATGTCCCTGAACCCCCGCGACTCGAAAAAGGAGACATGCTCCATGAGCGAGGCGACCATACGGTCCGCCCTGCCGTTGCCGGATTTCTCACCGAGCTTAAAGTCCGCGTTTTCCTTTAGCGAGCCCGAGTTCACGCCGATCCTGATGGCGCATTTACCCCTGCGCGCCGCGGCTATGACAGCCTCCACCTTTTCCACGGAGCCGATGTTTCCCGGGTTGATCCGTATCTTGTCGGCTCCGCCGTCAATTGCGGCCAGGGCCAGCTTATAATCATAGTGGATGTCGGCGACCAGCGGGATTTCAATTTTTTTCCTTATCTTTGCCAGGGCTCTGGCGGATTCCATGTCCGGCACTCCGCACCTTACTATTTCGCATCCTGCGTCCTGAAGCCTTTTTATCTGGGCCACTGTCCGGACTACGTCCCTGGTTTTTGTGCTGCACATGGACTGCACAACAACCGGGCTTCCTCCGCCTATAGTAACGTTCCCGATCTTCACTTTGCGCGTCATATCATACCTCTTTAAAGGCTATCCGCCCTTTATCATCCGCATTATGTCGCTGTATGTCACAAAAATTATCAACAGCACCACCAGCGCCCAGCCTATCTCCATCATTATTTCCTGCGCCTTCAGCGGCACCTGTTTCCCTGTTATCCATTCAAGGAGGAATATGAATATAAGCCCGCCGTCAAAAGGGACGAGCGGCAGAAGGTTGAAGAGCGCGAGGTTGATGTTTATTATAGATACCAGAAGAAGCAGGTTTATGAGCCCGGTCTTGGCCACTTTATAGGCTATCTGCGCCACCCCTATGGGCCCTGCCACGTCCGGCTCCATCTTGCGGGTTATCATCCTGTAAAGCGACCTTACGGTCAGGTCCGTAAAGGACCAGGTCTGCTCCATTGCCTTGCCCAGAGCGTCGATCGGCGGGTATTTTTCCTTTGTCAGATTTCCCTTCGGCACTATGCCGAGCAGGTATGTCTCTGTTTTTTTCTTTTCCTCATCCTCGATCATCTCTTTTTTCGGGGTTATTGTGAATGTTTTTTCCTCGAAGCCCCCGCCGGGAGCCTTCCTTGAGACGATCAATTTTATCGGCGCGCCCTTTGACTGCTTTATGGCCTCGGTGGCGTCGTCCCAGTAGCCTATTTTTACGCCGTTTATCCCGCTTAACACATCGCCTTTTTTTATCCCGGCCGCCTCGGCAGGATAATCCTTTTTAAGGTCGTCGACCACCGGCAGGAAAGCCAGCGGCGTGATCCCTATGAAAGGCTTCATCTTTTTTTCCTTTAATATGTCCTCGCTCTCCTCCATGACCGGCTTCAGGGAAAATTCCATTTCTTTGCCGTTGCGCAGGATTTTTACATTTATCCCGGCCCCTTTTGATTTTGCTATGATATCGGTTATCTGGCTCCAGTATGATATGGCGGTCCCGTTGATCCCGGTGATAACGTCGCCCCTTTTGATCCCGGCCGCGTAAGCAGGGTAATCTTTTTTTACCTCGTCCACGACCGGCCTCAACGTGTCCGTCCCGTAAAGGAAGACTATCCACATGAGCACAACCGCGAAGATGGCGTTCTGCACGACGCCCGCGGCCGATATGATGATTTTTTTCCATGGCGGCTGTATCAAAAACCCGCCCGCTCCCGCCTTTTCGGCTTCCTGGGGCGACTCGCCGACCATCTTCACATATCCCCCCAAAAATACGAGAAGGGATATGACATATTCAGTCTCACCGCGTTTGAACGAAAGGATCTTCGGCCCCCAGCCTATGGAAAATTTTTCCACTTTTATGCCGAGTTTTTTTGCCGCCATGAAATGTCCGAGTTCGTGGACAAATATCGTCAGCCCTATGGTGACGAATATGTATATTATCTCAATCATTTATCATTTCCTCCACTCTGGCGCGCGCTTCGAGGTCCGCGCGCAATATCCGGTCCAGTCCCGGGTTCTTTTCAGTCCTGTGCGCGGCCATCGCCCTTGCCACATAACGCGGTATCATGTCAAATCTTATCTTCCTGTCCAGGAAATTATGGACGGCGGCCTCGTTGGCCGCGTTCATTACCGCAGGCATTGTTCCGCCTTTTTTGCCCGCGGATATTGCCAGGCTGAAGCACGGGAAGTTCCTGAAATTGACCTTTAAGAATTCAAGCCTGGCTATTTCGCCGAAACTCATGGGTTTTATTACCCCCTGCCTGCGCTCCGGATAGGTCAGCGCATAAAGTATCGGCAGCCTCATGTCCGGATGTGACATCTGCGCCATGATGGCCCCGTCGACGTATTCCACCATTGAATGGATTATCGACTGCGGGTGGATTATCACGTCGATTTTCTCGTACGGCAGCCCGAAAAGGTAATGCGCCTCTATGACCTCGAGCCCCTTGTTCATAAGGGTCGCCGAATCTATGGTTATTTTTTTTCCCATTTTCCAGGTGGGATGCGCGAGCGCCTGTTCCGGTGTGATGTTTTTGAGCCTCTCCGGAGACAGGTTTTTCAGCGGCCCGCCCGAGGCCGTTATAATGAGCCGTTTTACGTCGTGTATCGACCCGCCCTGCAGGCACTGAAATACCGCGCTGTGCTCGGAATCCACCGGCAAAAGCGTGGCCCCGTGTTTTTTGACTTCCCCGAGCACGATATCGCCTGCCATGACAAGGGCTTCCTTGTTGGCCATTGCTATTGTCTTTCCGGCGCGCGCCGCGGAAATAAGAGGTATCAGCCCGATTGCTCCGACAGCCGCAATAAGGACGATGTCGGCCTCTTTCAGGGACGCTATCTTTATGAGCCCTTCCGCCCCGGTCAATACTTTCGTGGCGCGGCCGCCTTTTTGCACCTCCGCGGCCTTTCCCGGGTCGCCGATCACGGCGTATTTGGGCGAATATTTTTTGACCTGACCGGAAAGCTCCTCCGCGCTGGTATTTGCCGAAATGGCAAGCACGGAATAATCCTTAAGCACGGTGTCAAAAAGTTCGAGCGCCGATCTTCCTATGGAGCCTGTTGAGCCTATTATCACAACTTTCTTCATAAAACCTCGTTTGTAAAAAAATTAATCGGCTGCGCCGTTGTTTCCGGCCCGGGCCGCTATTTTCGTAACTTCACTAAAAAAGGACTGAAATATATTTTATGTAAAGAAAAAGTATGGGCGCGTTAAACAGCGCCGAATCTATCTTGTCGAGCACCCCGCCCATTTCAGGCAACAGGTTCGACGAGTTCTTCACCCCGCAAAAACGCTTGATCACGGAAGCCGCAAGGTCGCCCAGCTGGCCGGTGACGGAAAGCAGGACCGCAAGTATGATTAGGTGCATGAGCGTCGAGTGTCCAAGTATGGCATGAGGCAGGTATGTGAATTTTATGATGACAACGGTTGTTACATTGATAATGACCCCGCCCACGCAGCCTTCAATGGACTTCCCGGGCGATATCTCCGGGATGAGCTTGTGTTTGCCCAGGAAATATCCTGAAAAATAGGCCCCGCCGTCGTATACAAGCGTAAGCAAAAAAAGCAGGAATATCCAGTATTTGCCGTTTTCCATGAGGCGCAGGTGTACGGCAAAAAGCCCGAGCACGGATATGTATAAAAGCGGAAGATATGTGGCGCCTATCCTGGTAAAATTATCCGGGTTCCTGGAGAATATCACGGCGGTAAAGAGCGCGATAAAAAGCACGGCCCATCCGGTTATTATAAGTGTGCTGTTGAACCCCGTGATGACAGCCGCGTATGTCAAAAGCCCGAACAGGATACCCGCCACCCTGTAAGCCTTCAATCCTTTGTTGGCGAGCATGGAATAAACCTCGTTGAGCGCCCAGGAAAGCGCTACGATGACCAGTGCGACAAAAGGCCAGGGGTTGCCGAAAAATATGAAGAACGCGAACGCAGGGACCATTACAAGGGACAACAGCAGTCTTGTTTTCATCTTGGCTTTATACCTCCGTATCGCCTCTCGCGCTTATTGAAGGACCTCAAGGCCTTTAACAGTTCCTTTTTCCTGAAATCCGGCCAGAGGACCGGGGTTATATAAAGCTCCGTATACGCCATCTGCCAGAGCAGAAAATTTGATATCCTCATTTCGCCGCTTGTCCTTATAATAAGGTCCGGGTCCGGCATTGACGCCGTATCCAGGTTTTCCGATATCGTTTCCTCGGTTATCTTTTCCGGTTTCAAAAGCCCTGCGGCGGCTTTTTGCGCGATCTTCCTGACGGCAAAAAGTATCTCGCTCCTGGACCCGTAATTCAGCGCCAGCACCAGGTTAAGCCCGCTGTTTTTCGAGGTTTTTCCCTTTACAAGGTCCAGTTTTCCGGAAAGTTTTTTCGGAAGCCCGGAAATATCCCCGATGGTCAAAAGCCTCACGTTGTTTTTCATCATGGTGGCAATCTCGGAATCAAGGAACCTGTCGAGAAGCCCCATAAGGAACCCCACCTCTTTTTCCGGCCGCTTCCAGTTCTCGGTTGAAAAAGCGTAAAGGGTCAGGAATTTTATCCCCAGCCTGGCGCACTCTTCGGTCACGGCGCGCACCGATTTTGCCCCTTCGGCGTGGCCCATGAACCTGGGAAGCGAGCGCTTTTTCGCCCATCTCCCGTTGCCGTCCATGATGATGGCCAGGTGTACAGGGGCCTCCACGGGTTTTGCGGCTTTCATTATATTGTCATCAGGTCCTTTTCTTTGTCTTTTACAAGGACGTCGATGTCGGCTATGCACTTGTCGGTTATTTTCTGGATGCGCGTCTCGGCGTGCTTCAGGTCGTCCTCGGATATTTCCTTGTTCTTTTCCTTGTCCTTGGATTTTTCGTTGAACTCGCGCCTGATGTTGCGCATCTCGACCTTTGTCTCTTCGGACATCTTCTTCACTTTTTTTACCATGTCTTTCCTGGTCTCCTCGGTAAGATCCGGGAACTTTACCTTTATGGAATCTCCCGTGTTCACTACGGAGAGCCCCAGGTTGGCGGCTGTGATGGCTTTTTCTATCTCGGATACCGCGCCCTTGTCCCAGGGTTTGATGTCGATGGTCTTTGCCTCAATGATGGCCACGGAGGCCAGCTGGTTAATCGGCATCTGGTTGCCGTAATACGGAACCTTTACCCCGTCGAGCACGGCGGTCGAGGCCCTGCCGGTCCTTATGTTCATGAGTTCCTTTTGAAAGTGTTCCGTGGATTTTTTCATTTTCACTTCAAGTTCAGCGTAGATCTTTTCCATCGTATCCCTCCGTCAGCGGACTATTGTCCCGATATTTTTTCCCTGCGCGGCTTTCATAATGTTCCCCTTTTCGTTCATGTTGAAGACAATTACGGGTATGCAGTTTTCCATGCAAAGGGAAATGGCAGTGGAATCCATTACTTTAAGGTTTTTCTTCAGCACGTCGATGTATGAGAGTTCCGTGAATTTTTTTGCGGAAGGGTCGAGCTCCGGGTCCCTGTCGTAAACGCCGCATACTTTCGTGGCCTTCAGCACTATTTCGGCGCCTATTTCCTTCGCGCGAAGCGCGGCCGCGGTGTCCGTCGTAAAATAAGGATTTCCAGTTCCGCCGCCGAATATGACCACGCGCCCTTTTTCAAGGTGCCTTACGGCCCTTCTGCGGATAAAAGGCTCGGCCAGTTCCTTCATTTCTATTGCGGTGAGTACCCTTGTGGGCACCCCCATCTGCTCGAGGACGTCCTGAAACGCCATCGCGTTTATTATCGTGGCCAGCATCCCCATGTAATCCCCGACCACCCTGTCTATCTTGAAATTTTTTCCCCTGCCGCCGCGGAAAATGTTCCCGCCGCCTATGACCAGGGCCACTTCCACGCCCAGCTTGCGTACGTCGCGTATCTCTCCGGCTATGGAATGCACCGTGTCGTAATCAATGCCCGATTTCTTTTCCCCGGCAAGCGCCTCGCCGGAAATTTTAAGCATGATCCTTTTATACTTCGCAGCGGATTTTGTTTTTGCCAATTTGCACCCCGGTTTTTCTGATTAAATTAAAGCCGAAGGCCCGGGCCTTTTTAATGGCGCCGGGCCTTCTTGTCTTTAAACTTCCCCGAGAACGAACCTCGAGAAACGCTTTACAACTATGTTTTCGCCGATCTTGCCTATGGATTCCTTGACGAGCGTTTCTATGTTCTTTGTGTCGTCCTTTATGTACGGCTGTTCGAGAAGGCAGCTGTCCTTGTAGAATTTTTCCAGCTTGCCGTCGATTATCTTTTCAAGCACGTTGGCCGGTTTTTTCTGGTCGGCCATCTGCGCCCTGTATATCTCTTTTTCCTTTTCCACGACTTCCGCGGGGACCTCTTCCCTTTTCACCCATCTCGGAGCCATTGCCGCCACCTGCATGGCCACTTCCTTGCAGAGTTCCTCAAATTCCTTTGTCCTGGCCACAAAATCCGTCTCGCAGTTGATTTCGACCATGGTGCCGACCTTGCCGCCGCCGTGGATATAGGCGTAAACAAGCCCTTCCTTGGCGGTGCGCGCAGTCCTTTTATCGGCCGAGGCTATGCCCTTCTGCCTCAAACACTCGAATGCCTTTGTCATATCGCCCTGTGTTTCCTGCAGGGCCTTCAGGCAGTCGCCCATTCCGGCGCCAGATTTCTCGCGTAGTTCTTTTACAAGATCCTTTGAAATTTCAGCCATTTTCCTTCTCCTTCATATATGTACGGTATGTTTTTTTGTTTCACTCGCGAAAAAGTTATTCGGCCGCTCCGGTGGCTTTTGCTTTTTTTGCCTTTGCTTCTTCCTCGGTCTCCTCGGCGAACACTTCGGAATAATTGGTGGAATCCGCCACCTGCGCCGTGATCTTTTCCTTTTCCTCGGCCGATGACGCGGCCGCCGCGTCAGCTGCGATCGCCGCGGCTTCCGCTTCCTGTTTTACCACGGCTTCTTTTTCCTTCTCCATTGTTACTTTTTCCTCGATTATCGTGTCGGCCATTATTTTACACATCAGGCGGACGGCGCGGATGGCGTCGTCGTTGCCCGGTATCAGGCAGTCGATGTTGTCGGGATCGCAGTTGGTGTCGACGACCGCTATGACGGGGATTCCGAGCTTGTTGGCTTCCTTTACGGCGTTCTCCTCGCGCTTGACGTCTATGACGAATATTCCGCCCGGGAGCGTTCCCATTTCCTTCAATCCGCCCAGGTTGTCGGTGAGTTTCCTGAGTTCCTTCTGCATGGACATTTTTTCCTTTATGGGATAGCGGTCAAATCCGCCGGTTGCGTCCATTTCCTCGAGCTGCCTTAAGCGCTCCATCCTTTTGCGGATGGTCTCGAAATTGGTCATGGTGCCGCCGAGCCAGCGCGAGCTCACGAAAGGCATGCCGCAGCGCGTGGCCTCTTCCTTGATGGCGTCCTTGGCCTGTTTTTTGGTGCCGACGAACATGATGAGCTGCCCCTTGCGGATGATGTCTTTTACGAAAATGACGGCATCCTTTGTGTGTTTCAGGGTTTTCTGCAGGTCGATGATGTATATGCCGTTACGCGCGGCGAAGATATACGGTTTCATCTTGGGGTTCCAGCGTTTGGTCTGGTGGCCGAAGTGGACACCGCTTTCAAGAAGTGCTTTCATGGAAATCTGTGGCATAATTCTACTACCTCCATTTGGTTTTGACCTCTGCTTCCTTCATCTTCCGCGCAACCCCATAAGGGGACCAGCGTGGAATCCGGTAAAGCATGGTGTATTTTTAAAGCGTGTCATGATATCAAAAATAAGGGGTGTTGGCAAGGGGTTTTTAGTCCGCCGGCATCGTATGCAGGCGGATTTCCCTGTTGATAAAATCCATATAGCTGAAATACGCCTTTGTAAATACCACAAATCCGGCAAGCGCGGAAAATATCATTGTTATGACGACAAGCCATGCGGGCGGCGGCGAAAAACGCGCGAAAACCCTTGGAATTGCGGCAAAATAACCGAAAATAAATGATTCAACAACGGTCAATCCAGCCGCACAAAACGCGAATGCCGCGGCGCCAAGGAAGATATTTGCTGAAATTTTCCTGCTGTGGCAGGATGGGTGGATCGGCACGCGCACGGCGGGATATGCCAGGTCTGAATCAGCGGCGCTGACCTCGATGTTTTCCTCTGTCATTTTTCCGCATACCCAGCAGTATGGTTCGGCCTGAAAATAATAAGCGGAAGCCCTCATGCTTTGCCTCCAAAAAAATAGGATGTCAATCCGGGTATTTGAATTCTATCCCGTATTTTATGTTATGGTCGAGGCTCCTGTGTACCGGGCAGGCTGTTGCGCCCTGTTCAACAGACTTTCTTTTATCCACCGGTATACCCGGGCACATTGTGAAAACTATGGTTATCTCCCCGATCCTGCGCGGGCTGTCATACATCTTTTTACGTCCCTCAAATCTCGTCCCTTTGATATCAATGCCGTGTTTTTCCGCGGCAAGCGCCATGATGGTAAGCATGCAGGATCCCAGCGAAATGACAACCATGTCGGTCGGCGAAAAGGCCTCTTCTTTTCCGCCGTCCCCGGCCGGCGCGTCGGTAATGATGTCGCCAAATTTTTCAGCCGATGTCCTGCAGCGCAGCCCGCCCTCGTAAATAATATTTATTTTTTTCATCTTAACCCCTGTTTGTCTGTCAAAATTTTTACCATGCTATATCATCGACGATAAGCGGCCCGCAGTAATAATATGCGCCCGCCCCGTTCTTTTCCAGTCCAAATTTTATGCCGGTAACATATGACGTGATCGCCCCGGTTAAATTAACGCTGAACTGGCACCACCCGGCGGTTGACGGAATGGTCAAACCCTGTGAAATGTTCCCGATTCCCTGTGAAGATTCGCCGAACATAAAGTACAGGCTTGAGCCGTTTGCCGCCATATCCGCGGTTACATAAAGCCAGAAAGAAACGGTTTTTCCGTTCAGATCAAGAGGATCGGCAGCGTATGAATAATCAACTTCGGCTCCGGATGCCGACGGTGTAAGGCAGATGTCCATTTCAAGCGACGCAGCGCCGCTATGATATATCGATGTGTTCTGGATTATCGCCGTCACATTCTGTCCCGCCGCAGTCCAGCCGGCAACGCCGCTTTCAAAACCTATGCTGTGCGATGATGAATCCGGAGTTGTTGTCGCGGTCGCAGTAGGCGATACAGTGCTGGTCGGAGTTGTTGTTGCCGTGCCATTGACCGTATTGTCAGCCGAATCCGGGTTTTTATTTGATTTGCATCCTGAAAACGAATAAATCATTATCAATACGGATAAAACCGCACATACGGCCATGATCTTTTTCATATAATTTTTCTCCCGTTCACGAATTTAAAAACCCCTATATCTCGAAATTATAACATATTCTTCTGTTCGTTTTTATAAAAACATTTGCTTTCAATGGCGCAAACTTAAATATTTTTTTTCGCCTGTATCGACGCGTATATGCTTTCCGTCACGGGAGTTTCGACTCCCGCCTGTCGGCCCATCCTGATTATCGTCCCGCCAAAAAGGTCGCGCTCGTCATTTTTCCCCATTGTCTCAAAATCCCGCTGGAACGAGGTTTTTGTTTCAAAGGGGAACGCTTTGGCTTTTTTAAACGTATCGTCTATCAATGTGGCCGGAACATTAATATTCCGTTTGGCGGCTATATCGGTTATTTCCTTCATGATCGACCTTGTGTATCCGGATAATTCTTTGGACTCCATCACTTCTCCTATTGTTTTGTTGTAATTCGCGGTTACAAGGCCGAAAGAGGCGATAAAAACAAATTTTGCCCATATTTCCACATAAGGTTCGGATGTCCATTTATATTTTATCCCGGCCTTTGCCAGTATTTCAACCAGCTTATCCGGCCCCTCGTCATGCAGGGGATCGCTGCCGAAAATAATGGAAGCTTCGCCGCCGCGCTGTGTGACCTTGCCGGGTTTTTCAATGTGGGTGCCGATATAAACGCACGAAGGCAGGACAGTTCCGTTGGTGATGACGGTCCTGATGCGTTCATATATATCAACGCCGTTTAATAGGGGAAGTATTATTGTTTTTCCTGATATTTTTGTTTTTAACCGCATTGCGGCATTTTCAAGGTCATAGCTCTTCACGCTTATAAGGCAGATATCGAGAGGGGGCAATTCTTCGATCTTGTCGGTGGCCATGGTCGGTTTGCATATTGTCACACCATCGGATGAGTCGAATATCAAACCGTTCTTTTTTATCTCGTCAAGGTGGGTGCCGCGGGCGATGAAATATATTTTCAGTTCGTTGTTGTTTTTGAGAAGCCCGGTTAGCTTTCCGCCGAAATATCCC
>Ga0181535_10001589_pt1 | contig 29405 bp, 26 predicted proteins | sample PEATcosm2014_Bin_44_FD_119774 | JGI IMG/M metagenome (GOLD analysis project Ga0181535, IMG submission 119774) | Peatland microbial communities from MTU Mesocosm Facility, Houghton, MI, USA - PEATcosm2014_Bin17_30_metaG | ecosystem: Environmental > Terrestrial > Soil > Wetlands > Peat | place... | reverse complement strand
GGCCGGACGGGGAGATCCTCGCCTGGCCCCGACAGACATCGGAGGGATAGACCCTCCATGCCTTGAAAATCCAAACCTTCCCCACCGAAAATGCTTGACGTGCAAGAGAGAATCTTTCGCCAGGAAAAAGGCGAAAGGATGGGGCACGGCACTGGTACAAGAACAAACGGTCAAAGACCCAGTTGTGTCCTGATAGATTTTGCAATCTAGATTGAATTTTGCAAGTCGCTCAATCATTTCTTCGCGGAGGTGCGCAATGGTTTCCCCCCTTGCGCCAGAGTAACGAAACGCAGATCCTTCGACTCCGCTACGCTTCGCTCAGGATGACAAAATAGGGTACGGATCGACATTTTGCTGTTCGAGAAAAGGCGCAAGAGTTGCTATTCGAGAAAAGGCACAAGTGCTTGAGAAGTTTGCGCCGTCGATTCTATTTGTGCGATTTTCTTCTTTCGATCAGCATGACGGGGTAGTACGCATTGCGGGCGTATTGCCTGGCCATGCGGTTGGTATTGAAGAAGGAGCCGTTGATGGAAACGGTGTTGCGCATGAGGCGAGCCCACCGATCCGGCGCTTCCAGGAAGAGCGGCACCACGGCAGTCTCCAGCTTGTGATAGAGGGAGTTGGCCTCTTCGGCGTCGTTTGCGCCGTCTTCGATGGCCCACCCGGTGAAGCCCTCGATGCAGCCCTCGATCCACCACCCATCCAAAATCGATAGACTGGGCACGCCGTTGAGCGCAGCCTTCATGCCGCTGGTGCCCGAGGCCTCGTAGGGCCGGCGAGGAGTGTTGACCCAGACATCGACGCCCGCAGTGAGCAGCGCGCCCAGATTCCAGTCGTAGTTTTCGAGGTAGACGATGCGCAGCGATTCATTTGACAGCTTTGCCGCTTCCTCGACGACCTGTTGAATGAGGGCCTTGCCGGGTTCATCCTGAGGATGAGCCTTGCCGGCGTAGAGAATCTGCAAGCCGCCGGCCGCTTCGGCGATCTCCGCCAGACGCTTGGGATCGGTGAAGAGCAGGGTTGCGCGCTTGTATGTGGCGACGCGACGGGCAAAGCCCAGAGTCAGCACTTTGGGGTCGAGCGCCAAGCCAGTGCGCGAGGCCACCTCTGCGAACAACGCCTCCTTGTTGCTGGCGTGAGCCGCGAGAATCGACTGGTCGGTGAGATCGATGGCGCTGCGCAGATAGAGGGTATCGCGCCGCCATGAGGGAATTTCCGCATCGAGGATCTTCTGGAAGGGCTCGGAGACCCAGGTCGGAGCGTGTACGCCGTTGGTAATCGACTCGATCTTGAACTCGGGGAACATCTCGCGGGAGACCTTTGCATGTTGCATGGCCACGCCATTGGCATAGCGCGAAAAGCGCAGCGCCAGCAGCGTCATGTTCAACATGCCATCGCGAAAGCAGCCTAGCCTCTCAAGGCGCGCCGTGCGGTCGCCACCCAGAATGCGGATGGCCTGCTCGGTAGAGAAGCGGTCGTGGCCGGCCGGAACCGGCGTGTGGGTGGTGAAGACGCAACGCTTTCTCACCTGGCCCATGTCGGTTTCAGTAGCCGCGCCGAGCGGTCCTCCGCCCAACTGGCGCTCGAGCAGCGCGAGTGTCAACAGCGCCGCGTGGCCCTCGTTCATGTGGTAGACGTTGACCCGGTGGCCCAATGCGTGGACCATCCGCACGCCGCCCATGCCGAGCACAATCTCCTGCTGCAGGCGGTAGTTGGTGTCGCCGCCATAGAGGTGATCGGTGAGGCCGCGATCCCAGCCGGAGTTTTCGTCCAGATCCGTATCCAGCAGGTAAATGGGCACCACGTGGCCGTACCGGCCCACAAGGTCATAACGCCAGCAGCGAATCGTCACGATGCGATCTTCGATTGAAACCGTGACTCGCGCCTTTTCCTCAGTGCAATAGTCCGCTGGATTCCAGGGCTGGATGTCCTCGCTCTGCATGCCTGCTTCATTGAGATGCTGCTGGAAGTAGCCTTTGCGATGAACGAGCGAAAACGCCACCAAGGGCACGCCCAGGTCGGCGGTGGAGCGCAGTGTGTCTCCGGCAAGAACGCCCAAGCCGCCCGAGTAGGTAGGCATGCCGGGGTCGATCGCAATCTCCATTGAGAAGTATGCGACAACGCCGGAAGCTGGAAAAGTCTCGTAGGAAAAGGGCTTGGATGAAGTCGGTTGCATCTTTACTGGTGTCCCCACATGCTGCCGGTTGAGAAGCGACGCTCTGGAAATAGAAATCCCCGGATGCTGAACGGGCTATAGCAATCCCTCCCGCTCGTCATCGTGTCAGGGGTTCCTTCGATTCTAACAAGGAACGCTTCTGCGAACCCACGTATGATCTGCGATTCCCCGGATGGTCGTGCCAAATTTGGACTTGTGAGCCACTCCGACCGGTCGGCTTCAACCCTCCGCAATCATCCTATATTGGACCGATGGGGTCTTGTTTGTCTTTCGCAAGATTGGCAACAGTTAACCTGCGGCGTGCACCGTGGCGAATGTGGAGGATATCGACGCGCTTTTCGACGTTCAGCACCCGGTAGATCACCCGATATACATGGGGTTTGCGGCCATAGAGCAATTGTCTGAGTTGGGGGTTCTCCGGCGTCGTCGGGCAGCGGTTTGGTAGCCTTTCGAGGGTAAGAACGGCTTCTTTGAGCCCCGAATACCATCTTTTCGCCGCCTTGGAATCACCGGCGTGAAGCTCTTCGTGCAGGCTGACAAAGTCGCGCTCGGCACGCACGGTGATGTTAACGAGGTAGGCCATGCCCGGCTTCAAACTCGGCGAAGAATTGCCTGGCTGGCCGGAGCTTTCCCTTTTTTGCGTCGTCCAAGCCTTGGCGAATGCCTTCCCCGGCATCGGCGCGCGCTGCTATATCGAGCAGGCGCTGGTAGGCTTCGGCATCCTGGACCACGGCTGCGGCCTTCCCGTTGACGGTGAGCACCATGGGGCGTTTGCTCTTCTTCAGGTGCTTCATGAAATCGCCCGAAGAACGGCGGAAAGTGGTGAGCGATTGGATGTCTGTCGTGAGGTTCAGCATGTTCGTCTCCCTTCCGAGCACCTAATTCGGTGCTGTCAGGATACCGCGATTTCGGCGAAATTCCCCTTATTCGTGATAGACTTTTCCAGATTATTCTATGACTTCACCCCTCCGCTATGCTCTGGTCGCGGTCTTTTCTGTCACTTGCTGCGCCGCTCAGACAGCCACCGTAACCTTCTACTCTCCAGGCGCTTCGGTAAAGAACGTGGCAACAGAGTTCCTTCCCAAAAGCGAGCAGCCCTTCGGTGGCTTGCAAGGTGGCTGGATTTTTGATGGTCCGCAGCGTCTAGCCCGCGTCCGTATGGGCCGCTTCGTAACCTTCCACCTCATCCCCGGAGAACACTATTTTACCGACGCGGGGCCTACCGGACCCAGCAAGAAGCCCCTTGTAATCAACGCCGAAGACGGTGGTCAATACTGCGTTCGGCTCTTCGCAAAAATGATCAATTTAGGGATCTACGGCAAGTGGGAAAATGAGATCGAAGAAGTTCCCTGCCAGCAGGCGCAGCGCGAAACAGCACGTCTGAAGCCGGTTGAAATCAAGCGGGTTGCCCCGGCCGTCTCCGCCGAATTTGACTCTAAGTCGACTTTCCCCGGAGATGTTCAGTTGCAACATTAGCCAGAGAGCTTTCGCCTACGCAGCGATTCTCGCAACACTGCACTTTGGCCGATACACAGGCTTAATTGGCTGCTCTCTACGCCAGCCGGTGAGCGCCGTCTGAGGCGTGGCAGATGTGAATCTGGGGTTGAATGCCGAATCTTGCGGCGTAACGGCTGGCCAGAGCCTCGGAAAAGGCCTTGGCCTCGCTCTGTTCGACCAGGTTGATGGTGCAACCGCCGAAGCCGCCGCCGGTTAGACGCGCGCCGATGAGGCCGGGCAGATCCTGAGCCAGAGAGACCATGGCGTCAGCTTCGACGCAACTGCCTTCAAAGTCCTGGCTATAGCTGCGGTGCGCCTCGGCCATGAGGCGGCCAAGCTCAACCATGTCACCCTTGGCCAGCGCCACTGCAGCTGCCAGGGTGCGGAGGTTTTCGCTGATAACGTGGCGGGCGCGCAAGAGGGAGTTGGGAGCCATCTCGTGACCCCATTTGTCGAGGTCGTCCAGCGTGGCATCGCGGAGGAATTTGGCTCCCGGCCGGTGGCAGGCGATGACAGCGCAAGCGGCCTCGGACTCGGCGCGGCGAGTCTTGTAGTCGCCTCCGGCGATGGAGTGCTTGACCATGGTGTTGGCAATGACGAGCGCCACGTTGGGCGGGATTGGCGCCAGCTTGAAACTAAGATCGCGGCAGTCGAGGAGCAGGGCGTGATTGGCTTTGCCGTTGGCGGAGATGAACTGGTCCATGATGCCGCAGTTGGCACCGACGAACTCGTTCTCCGCGCGCTGGCAGAGGCGGGCGAGGGCTGGACCTGCATAGGTTGAACCGATTAACGAGAGCACAGCTAGCGCCGTCGCGACTTCAAGAGCCGCTGAGCTTGAAAGGCCCGAGCCGAGTGGGACGTCGCCCCAGAGGCTGAGGCTAAGAGAAGGAATCGAATGGCCCTCGGCTGCCAGGATTGAGAGCACTCCGAGCGGATAGTCGGACCAGCGCTTGCCGGCCTGGGCAGGCAGAGACGCCGCGTCAAACCATCTCTGTTCTTTGAAATTCTCGGAGTAGATGACGATCTTCCCATCGGAGCGCGGCGAGATGCCGGCCAGTGTGGCGAAGTCGATGGCCGCGGGCATGACGAAGCCCTCGGCGTAGTCTGTGTGCTCGCCGATCAGGTTGACACGGCCCGGCGCAACGAAGATCGCCGGCTCGGCTTGGAAGCGAGCCCGGTGAATGGAACGAAAGCCGACTGGTTCGTGCATGAGTGACACTTTCAGATAGTGTCAGTTATCAGCCGATCGTGACAAACGAGTTACACGCCTGCTTGATAACGTTTTCCATAGCACTCTATCGGCTCTATCTGCTGGTCTTTACATGACTTCGCCGCAGGCTGCGGCCAGCCTGTCCCAGATTGCGCCGAGCCAGGCCTCGTGCTCAGGCTTCATCAGCACCGAGCGCAGGCAGGTGACCGACTTTGCGCCTTCGGTCGCGGGGAGATCCGGCTCGAACCACTGCCGGGGCAGTTGCGCGAGAGCCAGATGCAGGTCCCTGGCCGCGCAGGCGTCAAAGACTCTCTGGGCTAGTTCGGAGGAGCGCTCGGGCGTTTGACCATTCAGCTTCCAGACCACAATGTCCAGCTCCGGCGCGCCCGCTGCGAGCGGCTGAAAGCGCCCTGCCGCATCGGCCCGCAGCCGCCGGTCGAGCTCCAGCGCCGCCGCACGGCCGCGGGCCAGACCACGGGCAAACTCGCCTCCCGGCACAGGCGGCAGGAGCCGCTGTGTGGCCCACAAGGCTACCGCCGCCGCTCCTGCCCGCGAACACTCCAGGCTGATCTCGCCCAGGTGCAACTGCTTTGAAGTGAAGTAGGTATAGGGCGAGTCGTGCTTGTAGAAGCGGCCCACGGCGGGGTCGCGAAAGAGGACGCATCCGCAGCCGTAGGGCTGTAGGCCGTGCTTATGGGGATCGACAACGATGGAGTCGGCCTGGCTGACGGCCGCATAGGCGCAGCGAGCCGGCGCGGCCAAATCGTCCATGATGAGCCGGAAGTAGCCTCCGTAAGCCCCGTCTACATGGACGCGGAAACCATAGCGCTCGCGCAGCGCAAGGATCTGGTCCAGCGGGTCGACCGCGCCAAGAGCCGTCGTGCCAAGCGTTACCACAACAGTGCCCACGTCGCCTTTGCGCAGTTCGGCCTCCAGGGCATCGAGGCTCATACGGGCGCTGCTGTCGGAGGCAACGGCGGTGTATTCGAGCTTCAGAACCGCCGAGATGCGGCTGTGGGTATAGTGGGCCTGGTCGGAGCCGACGACGCGTTTGCCGGGGGCGAGCTGGCCAGCCACCCACAGGGCTTCAAGGTTGGCCATGGTTCCGCTGGAGGTAAGATGGCCCAGGAACTCCGTCCAGCCGAAGAGGGCGGCGATCTGGCGGACGGCCTCGATCTCCATCTCCGAGCTGGCCCGGCCGCCGTCGCGGGCGTGGTTGTTGGGATTGATGTTCATGGCCAGGGCGTAGGCCGCCCGCGCCACCGGATGCGGCGGTTTGAGCATCTGCCCGGCATAGAGCGGGTGGAAGTAGGGATAGTTGTCGCCGAGCCGGTGGGCTACTTCGCTGAGGATCTGCTCGATCACCCCCGGTTGGGCAGCGGATTCCTTAGCCGGCTCGAAGGCAGGCAAGGCTGAGAACTGCTCTTCTAGCAGCTCTGTGGCGTGGGACAGCAGATGGGGTACGGAATCCCTTGGCATGGCGGCCTCTCAACGTGGCGCAGATAGAAGCTTCATTATAAAACCATATTCATCAATATGTTCCAGTGACAGAAAAGGCGAAATAGGACGAAAAAAGATCGATTCAGGCGGCGTAGTCATTGGAAGGATGCTACACTGTCAGCAGCGTTAGAGCCGAACCGGGCGTGAGCAGCGCTCGCCCAACCAAGCAAGATTCTGCCAGTGGTCGCTCCGATTCATCCAGCGCAATTCAATTCAGGAAACACGATCAAAATGGAACAAGGCACTGTGAAATGGTTCAATGACGCGAAGGGCTTTGGCTTTATCTCGCGGCAGAACGGCGAAGACGTATTTGTGCATTACTCTGCAATCAACTCAAACGGCTTCAAGAGCTTGCAAGAGGGTCAGGCCGTGCAGTTCAACGTGGTGAAGGGGCCCAAGGGCTGGCAGGCTGCGGACGTTCAACCGCTCTAAGCCTGTAAGCCGAAGTCCGGCAGAATCTGGCATTAGCAAACGAGGGCAGGGAGCGATCCCCGCCCTCGTTTGCGTTGGAGGCGGAGCGGGTCTGTGCCCGATGCGTGCAGTGCAGGTCAAGGCTGTATTGAATGAGGGTATTTTCCGCAACTCCGGCCGAGCTGCGGAAAAAGGCATGATGGAGGGCGAAATCTCGAATGCGTCCCTCAGGGGCTAAAGCCCGGCATTTGTTTTGTTGCGTTTGCGGCACGACTAAACTGGCAGCGGAAAAACTCGGGATCTCCGGTGATCGTGCAGAATACCTTCCTCCGCGGCTAAAGCCGACACTCATCTTGCGGGTCTTTGCGGGGGTTGAAACCCCCGCCTCCCTCCGCATCGAGTTTTTTCGCAGCCTGTACAAGCGGCTCATATCCCCGGAGACATTCATCTCAGATTTTCAAATATTTACGGGATTGAAACAGGCGGAAAAACCTTACATGGCATTCGCTTATTGAGGTATATTGGCTCGTGGCCGCAATGGCAACGTAGAGCTCCCGAAAGCGGACTACAAGCAAGGAGACGTCATGGCAAGCTTCTGCAGGAAATGTGGTACTGAATTGTCCTCCGACAAGCAATTCTGCACGGTATGTGGCGCTCCTTCGGCCGCAGTCGGCGCAGTTGCGGGCTCTCAACAACCAATCGCACCGCCAGCCAGTTCCGGCAGCAGCGCTTTGAAGATCATCCTGATCGTCGTCGCCATTTTCGTTGGGTTGGGCATTCTCGGAGTTGGCGTCGTCGGGTACGGAATCTATCACGTTGCGCACAACCTGCGTGTCAGCGGCAACGGGGATAAGATGTCCGTGAGCACGCCCGGCGGCACGGTCAATATCAACACCAATCAGAGCTACAGCGCATCCGATCTGGGAACGGATATTTATCCTGGCGCACAGCCGGTCAAGGGGGGCATGAAGATGAACCTGCCAACCGGTTCGATGGTGTCCGGCATCTTCATGACGACGGATTCGAAGGACCAGGTGGTTGCGTTTTACAAGGGCAAGCTTGGCAGCGATGTTTCAGTCATGGATACGTCAGACGCCGCCATTTTGACGCTCAAGAAGGGTGAGCAGGAATCCGTCATGGTGACGGTCACCTCAAAGGCATCACAGGATGACGGGAAGACAAAGATCTCAATCATACACACGACAAGCAACAAGCCTTCTTAGCTGAAGATGCTCTGACGATGGAGTCCGCCAAGACCAAACCGCCGCCATCCTGGGCGCCACGCCCTTCGAGTCTGCCCGCACCAGCCTGATCGACGTGGCCAAGCAGCGAGGCGGCGTGAACAACGTCACCCGCCTCCTGCTGCTCGCTCTCGCCGCCTGATTTGAGTGCGGAGCTTTACCGAAACCGGGTGCAACGGTACAATCGCAAGAGGGAGGCCGAAGTAGCTCAGTTGGTAGAGCAGCTGATTCGTAATCAGCAGGTCGTCGGTTCGAGTCCGACTTTCGGCTCCATTAAATCCTATAACTTACCTAGGTCTCTTACCTCGTGATTTCGCACTTCAGGGTTCGCGGTTTCCCACCCTTTCGCCAGGAAAAAAGTGAAAGGATGGGGCACGGGGGTCTACAGTAAAAGCAAAAAATGCTCTAGCACTGCAGTTGTATTTCCTTCAAATGCTGGAGAAACGGCGAAGATCCGCGCCTTCTCTTCTTGCCGGGGGCGAACTTTGCAGTATCTCTCCATTGGCTGGAGAGCTGAGAACGGGTGAAGTTGTGCAGGAGGAGCCGACAATTGACAGCCCCAATTGAGGTTCAACCCGATTGAAGCATTACACTTGAGCGATATGCCAAGGAAGCCGACCGAGGACAGTGATCTGAACCGCTCCAGTGAGCGGGGCCGGGCTCTGCTCTGGATCAGTGGAGCATGGGTTCTGCCCATCCTGGGTCTCTTCTTCTGGAGTTTCTCCGGTCCCCTATTCGCCAAGGCTATCGCAGCGATCCTTGCCATTCTGCTTGCGCCGTTGCCCGCTGTTGCTTATGCGCATTGGCAGCGCAGCCGCCTGGTTGCGTGCGCGGCGAAGGCCGAGGAAGAAGCTGCGCAACTGAAGTTGCAGTTGGAGACGGTCCGCTTTCGCACGGCTCGCCTCAGGGAGGAGTTGCAGGCCGCCGACCGGCAGGCGCGGTTGTCGCACCAGCTCATGCTGCTGGGTCAGTTTACGGCGGGCTTCATGCATGAGTTCAACAATCCGCTGGCGATTGTGGCCGGGCGGATTGAGGTGCTGCTCGAGGAACGCCAAGAGGATGCGGCGTTGTGCGCTGACCTGGAGCAGATGCTGAAAGAGACGCGCTACATGAGCAACATCGCCACCACGCTCTTGCAGGCTCTGCGGCGCGAGCGCGGCGGAGAGATCTTCGATGCATCGATTCCGCAAAAGGCGCTTGAAGAGGCGCTGGCGGCGCTTCGGTCTTCGGCCAAGAGCCAAGGAGTGGAACTGATAGAGGAGATCGGAGAGGCGCCGAGGGTGGATGTTCCAGAGCATGTAGTCGGAGAGGTGGCCCGCTGCCTGCTGAGTAATGCCTTACAGGCTCTGAAGGAGCGTGACGAGGGTGTAATATGGGTGCGCCTCGAACCCTATCGCGCGGCGGGAGCCAAGGTTGTGGCCAGGATCGAAGACAACGGGCCAGGCGTGCCGGAGGCGATTCGCGAGCATCTTTTCGAGCCGTTCAGCACACAGAGCAGCGGGCGAGAGCGGCTGGGGCTGGGGCTGTTTCTGGCGGCCAGCCTGCTGGATATGTATGATGGCCGCATCCGCTATGAGAGCAGGGAGGGTGGCGGCGCGAGCTTTGTTGTGGAACTGCCACCGGCGCGATTTACCCGCGGTCAACCCTACCACTGGTTTGCCGGAGGAACGACAGAGTGAGCCGCATTCTGGTGATCGACGACGAGGCCGCGCTGGGCGAAAACATCCAGCGTATGCTGCGACTGCCCGGCACGACGGTTTCAGTCTGCGTAGACCCAGCGAAGGGGCTGGCGGAATGCCTTGCAAATCCGCCCGATCTGGTATTGCTCGATGTCCGCATGCCGGGAATGTCGGGCGAAGAGGTCTTTGCACGGTTGCACGAAGCGCAGCCTGGACTGTCGATTGTCTTCCTGACCGCCTTTGGGTCGGTGGAGAGCGCGGTGCTGGCGATGCGCAATGGCGCATTCGATTATCTGCAAAAGCCTTTCAAGCGCGAAGACCTTCTATTGGTAGTGAAGCGGGCGCTTTCGCACGCCAAACTTGAGCGCGAGGTGGAGACGCTGAAGGGAAGGCTGGAGGCGCTTGGCGAATCGGATGCAGCCCAGAGCCGCAGCGGAGCCATGCTGGAGATGATGGGGAAGTGCCGCCGCGCGGCAGCCACCGATGCAACGGTCATGATTCTGGGTGAAAGCGGCAGCGGCAAGGAGGTGGCAGCCCGCTTTATCCACAGTCAGAGCCACCGCAAGGATGGACCGTTTGTGCCCGTCGAGTGCAGCGCCATGCCGGGATCGCTCATTGAGAGCGAGCTGTTCGGCTATGAGCGCGGCGCATTTACCGGGGCGGAGCGCATGAAGAAGGGGCTGATCGAGTCGGCAGACGGCGGGACGCTGTTTCTCGACGAGATCGGCGACCTGGGCGTGGAATTGCAGACCCGGCTCTTTCGCTTTGTGGAGGAACGAGCCTTGCGGCGACTGGGTGGGCTGGCGACGGTGAAGGTGGACTGCCGTATTCTGTGCGCGACCAATCAGGATCTGCCGGCCAAGATCAAAGCGGGGAGCTTTCGCGAAGAGCTCTTCTACCGGTTGAGCGTGGTGACGGTGAAGCTGCCGGCTCTGCGCGATCGACCCGAGGATATTCCGCATCTGGCGCGCTTCTTTCTCGAGCGCTTCTCGCGCCGTTATGGCAAGAGCTTATCCGGTTCGCCGCAATTCTATGAGGCGCTCTTGAGGGAGCGCTGGCCGGGGAATGTTCGTCAGTTGAAGAATGTGATGGAGAGGCTTGCGGCGCTCAATCCCGGTGGGGTGCTTGGTCCGGCGGATCTGGCGGAAGACTTGCCTCCGGTGGAGACGGCCAGCAGCCTTTCCGCACTTCCATGGAAGGATGCGCGGGAGCAGTACCTGGCCAGCTTTGAGCTCTCCTATGCGCAGGCTGTGCTGGCTCGCTGCGGAGGAAATCTCAGCGCGGCCGCACGCGAGGCCGGGGTTGACCGGAAGACCTTTTACGCCTTGCTGCGACGAGAGAGGGAGCAGCAGTCTGGGGAATCCATTCCCCAGACGGAGCCGGAAAACGGGGAATGAGTTCCCCAGAGGTCAAAGCTGGGCTGCGTTAAATTGTTGATTGTACGGCTCAGAAGTTTTGGCTCCCCTCGTGCTTAACAAACGGCCAGGAGCTCCCGCACATGAAACTCTGGACCTTAAGCGTAAGGGCAATTCTACTGGTGATCGGTCTTATCGTGCTGATGCCCGAGACTGGGAATGCCATCCCCGCGTTTGCTCGCAAATACGGCGTCAAGTGTTACACCTGCCACACGGTTCCGCCTGCGCTGAACAAGAACGGATACATGTTCAAGCGCTTGGGCTACCGGATGCCGCCCGACGAGATGGACGGAAGCAAACCGGCTGCGAAGATTGACGAGCTGGACAAAAACATCAAATTTGACATCACGCACTCGATCGCACTGATCCTCCAGGCCAGCTTCACCGACGACAAGACCGTCGCCGATGCGGGCAATACGACCTCGGCCTCGCCCTCGACTTCGTGCGGCAGCGACACGGCAGCGAGTTCCTCCTGTTCCAGCTTCAACCTGGACGAGGCAGCGCTGTTCATTGCGGGGGCGGTGCCTGAGACCGGCTTCTCCTACTTTGGCCATTATGAGCTTTATCAGGGCGGCACGAGCGATCTTGAGCAGGGCTTCGGTGTCTACACGCGCGGCAGGGCCAACAGCAGCTATTTCATCAAGGCTGGCGAGATGCATATGCAGGAGGGCGAGGGAACGCGGGCAGCCATGTTCTATAACCTCTTCTCCGATCCTGCATATACGCTGATCAACGTCGATCCAATTAACTTCACGCTCGATCAGCATCCGGTCGGGGTGGACGTGGGTTATACCTGGGCCTCGAACTACTTCAAGAACGTCTTTGCCGTCTCAGCCAAGGTCACCAACGGGCTCAACGCGGACGGAAGCGAGATACTTGCCGGCTCAACCAAGAACTCCAAGGATGTCTGGGCCGACGCCGATTACTGGTTCGGTCCCGACGGAGGCGTCACGGTGATGATGTACCGCGGATCGAAGGATCAGATCCAGAACGCGGGCGCCAGCAACCAATTCACTTATCGTCCGACCTTCTATCGGGTGGGCGGCTTCGGCAACTACCTCTTCTTTGACAAGCTGGATTTGCTGGGCGGCTACATTCGCAGCAACGACGACTGGCTGGCGGCTCAGCCCGGTCCAATGTCGCACTATATTGCCAACACGTACCGCGGCGAGGCAGACTACTACTTCAAAACCGGCACGGTAATCAATGTGCGACTTGATCGCGGGACCGCAACTATCGATCCCAACCCGACGATGCATACACGCGCCTGGGGCATCGGCGGCGAGCACGCGCTGACCTCGCTGGGCAATGTTGTGCTGCGCGCGGCTTACAATCAGGAGCACGATGGCGACCCGGTGGCTCTGGTGGGCACTACCGACAAACTCTTCAGGCTGGATATCCGGTACATGTGGTAAGGAGAGACTGAAAATGCATAAAACAATTCGCACGCTGACGATCGCAGGTTTGTCGCTTCCGTTTTTTCTGGCGGCGCAGAGCGCCAACGTAACGCTCCCGCAGGACAAGGGACCGGACAAGATCAATGTTTCAAGCTATCCCGCCGAGCAGCAGAAGGGATACAAGGTCTTCACGGACAAGTGCGCCAAGTGCCACACCATCGCGCGGCCGATCAACACCACCATGGCCAAGGACGAGTGGATGCGCTATGTGAAGCGCATGATGCATAAGCCCAACTCCGGGATCAGCGACAGCCAGGGTATGACGATCTACCAGTTTCTGGCCTACGACCAGGAGAATCGCAAAGACAAGGCCCCCTCTGCGTTCTTCAGGTCGCTCAGCGACGAAGAGATCGAGAATCTGAAGTCGCAACAGCACTGAGTTTTGGCCGCGTGGCCGTTGTATGTCTTGGTTCAGGTCGTTGTATCCCAGGTCCCAAAAGCGGGACCTGGGGCACCCAGAGTCGCAGAATTCGCACGGCGTGGCTTCCCTTCCACCCCCGGCTAGCTTGAGGCTGGCTCGCCGGGGTTCCTTCAAACGGGAAGATTCATGCGGGCCCTTGGACGGGGTCTTCGTAGCTAAGGCATTTTTGAAAATAATGTAGACCGGACTTTTGTTGGTATCCCACCCATTCCGCAGAAAAACGCGGAATGGATGGGGTACGGGGGTCTACAGTAAATCCGAAAATGCTCTAAAAGAATCGCCAGAGCGGAGAGATCATGCGCTATTCCATCACGGTCCCGGACCAGGAGTATTTCGACAAGAATATTCCCTGCCGCTCTGCCTGTCCGATTCATACCGAGTGTGGCCGATACGTGCAGGCCATCGGGATATCGAAGGATGAAGAAGCGTATCTTCTGGCGCGCGCCCCGAATCCATTCGCTTATGTGCTGGGACGTATCTGCGCGCATCCCTGCGAGGACAACTGCCGGCGCGGCAAGATCGACGAGCCAATCGCCATTTGCGCCTTGAAGCGCTACGCCACCGATCGCCACAACTTAGGCAGCGGCCACGATCCGGCGCGGAAGAGATTGCCGCCCGCACCCAAACGCGACAAACACATAGCCATCGTGGGCGCGGGTGTCTGTGGACTTACTTGTGCGCACGACCTTGCCTTGCTGGGTTACACGGTCGAGGTCTTCGAGTCTGCGCCGGTTCCCGGTGGAATGCTCTACCTGGGCATTCCGCAGTTTCGCCTTCCGCGCGAGATCATCAAAATGGAAGTCGATAACATTCTGGCCATGGGTGTCACGCTGCGCACGCGTGTCACGCTCGGCCGCGATATTTCATTTGCAGATCTGCGATCGAAGTTCGACTCGGTGCTGCTGGCCACTGGACTCAACAAGGGCCGTGAGCTGAATATTCCCGGCGCGCATCTGGCGGGTGTTTATAACGGCATTGATTTCCTGATCAACGTCAACCTGGGCTTCGAAATCAATCTAGGCAAGCGCGTCGTTGTTGTTGGTGGAGGCAACGTGGCCATCGACGTGGCACGCGCCGCTGTTCGCCTGGTGCAGGAATCGGTTGGTAGTGCCGAACAGGATGAAGATGCCAAGGGCTTGCAGCCGGCCTTCGACGCCGCTCGCATGGCATTGCGTTCCGGCGCCGAAGAGGTGGAATTGGTCAGCCTGGAATCGCGTGCTCAGATGCCTGCCTGGAAGGGAGAAGTGGACGAGGCCGAGCATGAAGGCATCACCGTGGAAAACAGTTGGGGACCAAAGGAGATTGTGGGCGAGAATGGAGTCGTGACCGGCCTCAAAGTGCGCCGCTGCCTGACTGTCTTTGACGAAAACGGCCGCTTCAATCCCGCCTTCAGCGACGAAGAAAAGATCATTCCCTGCGACAGCGTGATTCTGGCCATCGGGCAGCAAGCGGACCTCTCGTTCCTCAGCGGCGATGAAGGCGTGCAGGTAACACCGCGCGGCATTCTCAAGATCGACGAGAACCTCATGACCACAGCTCCCGGCATCTTTGCCGGCGGCGACGTGGCTTTTGGCCCGCGCGTTCTGGTTGAGGCCGTGGCCAATGGGCACAAGGCGGCGCGCTCTATTCACGTTTTCCTTACAGGCAAGACGAAGAAGACCGTGTTGAGCCGCTTTCGCATACTGCCGAACTGGGAGATGCCGCACGGCTTCCTCTCGATCCCACGGCAGAAGATGCCGGTGCTGGCCGCCAATCGCCGCATCGGAATCGCCGAAGTGGAGTTGGGTTTTGGCGAGGAACAAGGCCGCGCCGAAGGGCTGCGCTGCCTCAACTGCCAGGTGAACACCATCTTCGACGGCTCGAAGTGCATCTTGTGTGCCGGCTGCGTGGATGTATGCCCGGAGAATTGCCTGCGTCTGGTAGATCTGGTGCAGGTGAGCGGCGATGCGCGCTACGATGCGCTGATTCAGAGCCGCTATGGGGTGCCGGCTGTAGAACTCAAGGCTGGTCAGGCGGGGGCCATCATCAAGAACGAAGACAAGTGCATTCGCTGCGGCTTGTGCGCGGCGCGGTGCCCGACTGGGGCCATCACCATGGAAGCCCTGGAGCAGCAGGAGCGGGAAGTCTTTGAATAAGGGAGCCGAGGGCATGGATCGACGAGAGTTTTTCAAGATCAGTTGGGGAGCGGTGGGAATTGCGTCGCTGGTTTCGGCGGTAGGAGTCAGTCTGGCTGCCGTGGTGCGGTTCCTGATGCCGAGCGTCTTCTATGAGCCGCCGCAGAGCTTCAAGATCGGCGAGCCGGGGGATTTTCCTTTTGGCCCACCGACCTTCCTGGTCGACGAAAAGATCTTCGTCTTTCGCGACCGCGACAAGGGATTTGCCGTAGCCAGCGCGGTCTGCACCCACCTGGGCTGCACAGTGGCGCACTTCTCAAGCGATCAGCGATTCCATTGCCCGTGCCACGGCAGCGTCTTTGGCGCCGACGGAGCGGTGCAGCACGGCCCCGCGCCGCGCGCTCTGGATTGGTTTGAAGTGACGCAGGCTCGCGATGGACAGCTTCGCGTGGACAAGGACAAGACTGTGCCGCCGACTTACCGGTTGATGGTGTGACGATGAATCTGATTCGCGAAATCTGGCAGTCGATCGTTCGGCGGGATCCGCTCACCACCGACAAGGGAAAGTCCGAGCTGGTCTTTCTCAACGTGTGGCTGCATATCCATCCTGCCAAGGTGAAGAAAGAAAATATGAAGTTCAGGCATACGTTCTACCTGGGCTTTATTACGTTCTTTCTCTTTCTCATCCTGCTCACAACCGGCATTGCATTGATGTGCTACTACCGGCCTTATCCTCCACAGGCCTACCAGGACATGAAGGATCTTCAGTTTGTGGTCTTCATGGGGCCGTTTCTCAGAAACATGCATCGCTGGGCCGCGCACGGCATGGTGGTCTGCGTCTTTCTGCATATGTGCCGGGTCTTCTATACGGGCTCGTACAAGAAGCCGCGCCAGTTCAATTGGGTGATTGGCGTACTGCTGCTGCTGCTGACCTTGGGCCTGTCTTTTACCGGCTATCTGTTGCCATGGGATCAGTTGGCGTACTGGGCCATCACTGTCGGAACGAACATCGGAAGTTACGCTCCGCTGATCGGCGGGCAGGTGAGGGAGTTACTGCTCGGCGGACACAGCGTGGGAGAGGGTGCGCTGCTGCGCTTTTACGTATTGCATGTTGCCGTGCTGCCGTCGGCCCTCATTCTGTTGACCATCGTGCATTTCTGGCGGGTACGCAAGGATGGCGGACTTTCGCGGCCGGTCTGGAAGCTGGAGCCGAAGAAGACCGAGACGCTGGTCACCATCGGCGCACCGTCCGGGGGCTCGCCTCTAAAGACTGTGGCCGCGTCGAAGGAGAAGACATATGGCCTGATGGAAGTGGTTACGGGCAAGCCGATCTTTGAGACCATCAATCCCGAAGAGGAAGATGATACGGTCTTCTCTTATCCTTATGCGTTCGTGCGTGAGGCGGTCGTGCTGATGGCGACGGTGACGACCATCATGACAATGTCGCTGTTTCTGAATGCGCCGCTGGAGGAGCTGGCCAATCCGGCCAAGACGCCCAATCCCGCCAAAGCGCCATGGTACTTCCTGGGCTTGCAGGAGTTAGTGAGTCATTCCGCATTTCTGGGCGGTGTGGTGGCGCCGGCGCTGATGGTGCTTGCGCTGCTTGCTATTCCTTATCTTGACAAGAATCCCAGCCGCCGTCTTGCCGACAGGAAATTGATTCTCTGGCTCTTCACCGTCTTTGTGGTGGCCAACCTGGTTCTGATCGTGGTGGGAACCTTCTTCCGTGGACCGGGCTGGGCGCTGGTTCCACCATGGGTACATGTTGCCGGGGGGACTGAGTAATGGAACGCAGACTGCAAATTACATTCTTTGCGCTCAGTCTTCTCGCGCTGGCTCTTATTCTCGCAGCCGGGTATCAGGCCAACACACCAACGTGGAAGACTTACCAGCGAAACTTTATGCAACTTGAAGCAAGAGGCGAACCGAACGCAGTGGCGAAGGCTGCTGTTCTGGCCACGCCGCCGGAGATCCACCAAGTCATGCTGCCGGGCCTGCAACGCGTGGACCGCTGCACCACCTGCCATCTGGGTGTCGAAGACCCCACGATGAAGAATGCGCCGGAACCCTTCCGCTACCATGCCGGTTTGGGACCGCACATTCCTTCAAAGTTCGGCTGTACGATTTGCCACGGCGGGCAAGGGCTCGCAACCGACTTGGAGAGCGCGCACGGTAACGTTGCGTACTGGCCCAACCCTCTGCTGAACAAAGATTACATCCGCGCCTCCTGCGGCCGCTGCCACAAGGAAGGCGACGTACCGGGCGTGCCGGAGCTGACCGAGGGACGCCATCTGTTTGAAACGCAGGGATGCCGTGGTTGCCACAAGCTCAATGGAGTGGGTGGAAGCATTGGTCCAGATCTGACAGGGGAGGGCGCCAACCGCCGCTCTCCCGATTGGCTCGAACGCCATTTCCTCGCGCCCAACGTGGTCTCCAGCGGCTCCGCCATGCCCAACTTCCATTTCACCAAGGAGCAGGCTCGCGACCTGACTTATTACATGCTTTCGCTCACCAACGAAGAGATGGGGAGCTACTTCTCAAGCGTGCGGCTGATTCCCAGCCCGGAGTATGGGCAGCAACTGTTTGTCGAGAAGAACTGCCTGGCCTGCCATGCAGTGGGTGGAGTAGGAGCGAAGACGGCGCCAGACCTGCTGGGTGTAACAAAGCGACACTCGATCGAGTGGCTCGATGAGCAACTGGTGAATCCCGAGCTTGTCTATCCGGGAAGCTCCATGCCGGAGTACGATCTTGAGGCCAATGCCCGTAAGGCGCTGGTCGCCTTCATGGCAACAGCGACTCCCGAAGATGTCCAGTTGATCCTGTCAAAGAAGACCCGAACGATGACGCCGGAGGATGTCGCTATCGAAGCGGGCAAGCAGGACTTCTCGCGTTTCGGCTGCGTGGGCTGCCATGGGACCGAACTTCAGGGAGGCGTGGCCAATCCCAATGCGCAGGGAGGCGAGGTGCCTTCGCTGCTGCACGTCGCTGACGACTACACCAAGGACGAGGTCATTGCCATCATTCGTAACGGCAGGGTGCCTCCCATCGACAATGTCGCAGGACCGACTCCGCCGCTCTACATGCCTTCATGGAAAAAGGTTTTGAGCGACGAAGACATCAACCGGATTGCCGACTATCTCTGGTCGAAGCAGGAGAAGAAGAAAGATGCGTGGTAGCGCACGAAGAGCCACGGCGGCTCTGCTGACGGCAGAAGTTATTTAGGCAGCAATGTCAGCACAGGCGCCGGGAGGTCCGCAGAGCGGCGGAACCTGCCGCGGGAATCAAGGCGCAACCTCGCGCCAAATAGGTCAAGAGCGCGTTCATGGGTTCGTCTTTAGAGCATTTTCGGGAATGGTGTGGACCGGATTTTGCAGGTATCCCACCCATTCCGCAGAAAAACGCGGAATGGATGGGCACGGGGGTCCACAGTAAAAGCAAAAATGCTCTAAAACCAGCGCCGCCTCCGCCGTGAGATTACCGCGACTATTGTCACCGCCAGCAATACCCCGATCAGCAACCAGGCAAAGTCACGGCCGCTGAAGTCTTGCAAGAACCGAAAATCGTGCCAGCGCATCAGCGCCAGCGCATTGCTCGTTGCGATTCGCATCTATTCCTCCGCGCATTGGTTGAATTGTCCATCTCCTGCACACGTTCAGCGATTCTCTGCCTAACTGCCTATCTCCTCAAAGCTGCTCGAACTTGCCGCATGCGGCCCTATCTGAAGACTCCAAGCAGATAGCACACCAGGAGAATTAGAAGCACTGTACCAAGTCCTATACCTGCTCCTCCTCCTGTACCCCACCGGCCATAGCCGTAGTATCCTCCGCCCCCGCCGAAGATGAGAATCAGAACAATGATGATCACGATGAGCATTTCATTTTTCCCTTTCTCCGGACGAATGCTCCAGAGTTATCCTGCCTGTTTAATTGCACCGTAGGTGTAGCCTCAGTCGAGTTCAACAAATTGCGCGAAGCCTTTGGAATCTCTCTACAAGTCACACTTGCATTCAGACATTCCCTCAGGGGCTAAGGCATTTTTGCAAATAGTGTAGACCGGATTTTTGTTGGTGCTCCATTCCGCAGAAAAACACGGAATGGATGGAGCACGGGGGTCTACAGTAAAAGCAAAAATGCTCTAAAGCCCGGGTTGATTTTGAAGCACTTGCGGCACGACTGAAGTCGTGCCCTGACACTTGTGAGCGTTCCCAATGAGTTTTTGCAGCCTGTAAAGTCGGGCCCTTTCAAAACAACGACTTATTCAGAGCTTCCCTGAACGATTACAGGGGCCGGAGATTTCTGGGTGTCGATAGCTCATTTCAGATCTCAACTACCACTCCCTGGATAGACTTCTGCAGCGAGGATCATCCATTTGAATCGCGGTGCTCCTGCAACGCGGGTCTTCCATTTCATTCGTCGCGCGATAGAGCAGGCTCTCACACCGGTGATCTTCCATCTCGATGACCATCCCGTTCAGCAGTCCGTGGCACCGGGAGTCATCCATCTCAATCGCCGCAATCTTGTACCGAGGGTCATCCACTTGAATTACCTCATCATTGGGCTGACTCCTACACCCAAAAGCTTCTTCACTAAATCAAGATCAAGTTGACACCGCCTGTTGGACGGGGTCTGCTCAATACTGATCAGTTTTCCCAGGCTCCAATTTTTAGCCGCCACTCTGATGGAGACCTAGGCGCATTCGGGTAGTTTCTTGTCTTTGGTCTGCACTAAGACGTAGACTCTGCGGAAGCCGATCAGCATGAGCCCCGGCTTTGCGCCGGGAGGCTCAATCACCTTTGCGGAGTGTGTGGCATTTGGGTACTCAAGCTTGACGGATCGCAGGCCTGGAAGTCGCGCTCGAATGGCCTGGAACACTCGCGCGTAAGCGAGCGCAACTTAACACCGCCGCCGCGCACATAGCAGGCAACCTGCCGCGCCGCGAGCAGGGTCACTGGCGCGAGGGCTTCATCGTGTTGCCCGTATCGCCGAAGAGCTCGCTCGGCCTGCGCTGGGCACCTGCGGTGCGGCCAACTGGCGCTTGCGCGCCATGAGGTCCATGGTCTCCCAGATCCCCAAATGCGAGGGACCTGGGGCACCCAGATTATTGAAGGGATTTACTGACTCAGTGCGGAGTTACTGCGCCTGGGAGGGAACTGGCGGGCGCGGCGGAGCCGCCTGAGCTGGAGGCGCGGGGGGCTTGGGCTTGGGCGCTTCCTGCTTTTTGGATGGGGCGATGATCGCGTGGAGGATGGTGCCTTCCATGCGTGGCATGAACTCCACGATACCCGCATCGCCGATGTCCTGGATCAGCTTGTTGATGATGTTGTAGCCCAGATCGCGGTGAGCCATCTGCCGGCCGCGGAAGCGCAGGCTGGCCTTGACCTTGTCGCCGTCGTTGAGGAAGCGCACCGCTTGATTTTTCTTGGTCTGGTAATCGTGCTCATCGACGGTGACGGAGAACTTGACCTCCTTGACCGTGATTATCTTCTGCTTCTTCTTGGCGGCGCGTTCGCTTTTTTCCTTCTCGTAGAGGAAGCGGCCGTAGTCTTGAATGCGGCAGACCGGGGGAACGGCGTTGGCTGAAACCTCGACCAGATCGAGGCCTCGCTCGCGGGCGATCCTCATGGCCTCAAAAGGAGCCAGGATGCCTAGTTGCTCGCCGTTTTCGTCGATGACGCGGATTTCGCGCGCACGAATCTTTTCGTTGATGCGGATAAAGGACTTGGCCGTACGTTTATCGAGTGCGATGGTGCTCCTCCAAAAGTCGCCGGTGGCTGCCAGCCGGAACAAGCCGGAATCGCAGCGGCCAAACGAGTGCACCCTGAGTATAGCATTGGCCCGGATCTATGTGGCTTAGGACTCTTCCCTTGGATTCTCTGAATCCGGTTCACCCTGGCGAAATTCTTCGCGAATATCTGGGCACGATGCAGGTTGGCGTGGCGGCAAAGAAGCTGCGCGTTGCACGGTCAACGCTTTTGCGGCTACTAAACGGGCGAGCCTTGTTTACGGCGGCGATGGCGCTGAGGCTGTCAGACGCATTCGGAACCGAACCGGGCATGTGGCTTGACTTGCAGCAGCAGTACGATTTGTGGCACGCGTCGCAGCGCAAGCGGCCCGAGGTGGAGAGGTTTTCTCAAGCGGGTATAGTGCAATAATTGCATCGACCGGTCTTCCGGCTGGATTGGATCATGTTAACTACTGATCAACACACACACCACCTGCTGGATGCCGTGGCACGGCTTCTTTTTCGGCCGGCGTTCATTGGTCCGATACTCGCCGTTCCGGTCGGAATAGCCGTACGACAAGTTCGCAAGTTGCGCCGAAAGGCAAAGACACAGAAAGTTGCACGGGCCGTGCGCGGCTGGCTTGCGGTTTCCGCTGTGATCGATGTGGTCAGCGTTGCCGAGCATTTAGACTCCGACGGCAAAAAATACTATCTGGCGACGCTTACATACTTCTATCGGCTCCCCGATCTCGAAATGGGAGATTATCAGCGCGAGTTTCCGTTGAAGGCTACAGCTCAAAACTGGGTGAAACAGTTCAAGGGCCACCATGTGATAGCCCACGTGAACCCGAAGAATGTTACTGAGTCGTTCGTGGTGGAGAGCGATCTGGAGGGTCTGGAGACTCATCAGATCCCTGCCATGGAATCGCCTGTGCAACTCGATGCTGCTCCTGCATTGTCGCATGGCAGCCGTTTTTTCACCGCACTCGGCGAGCAGATCAGCCTCGCCGGTCTTGCCGCCTGCGCGGTCCTACTGGTGGTGAGCCTCGCTCAAGGTGGCACGGTTTGTCCGCGCTGGCTTCTGTGGACCGGCGGAGCGATGCTGGCCGTGTCCTTCGGGATGATGATTGTTGTGCAGTTTCAATGCCGCGGCGATGAATCGGCCAAGTTCCTAATGCGCAGTTATAAGCAATGGTCTCCGGCCTGGATGCGCTGGAGTTTGCAGGGATCGACCGCTGTTTTTTTCTTATTGTGGTTTCTGGACCGCATCAGCGCCAATCTGCCCTTGGCTGTGCAGTTGTGGCTGAGCAAAGCGGAGCCCCGCCTTCCGTATTTCATCGGCTGCCTGGGCTTTCTAGCCACGGCTTCTTTCCATACGGCGATACTGCGCTCTCAGGAGTTGGTCCGCCTTCCAGCGAACGGCGCTTAGCGGCGGATGAGAGTCTAAAGAAACTCTGAACAAGTCACTCTTGTAATCAGAGATTCCCTCAGGGGCTAAAGCCCAGCACCTGTATTGTTGCGTTTGCGGCACGACTGAAGTCGTGCCCTGACACTTGTGAGCGCTCCCAATGAGTTTTTCGCAGCCTGTAAAGTCGTACCCTTTCAAAACGCCGACTTATTCAGAGGTTCCCTAGTTCGCAGCCATGCGGGCGCGGAGGCGCTTTAGGACGTTGGGCGGGACCAGGCCGCTTACGTCGCCGCCGAAGGCGAAGACTTGCTTTAACATGCGCGAGCTGACGAAGGAGTAGCGGCCGGCGGGTTGCAGAAAGACGGTCTCGATCTCCGGGGCGAGGCGGCGGTTCATCAGGGCCATCTGGAACTCGTATTCGTAGTCGGAGATGGCGCGGATGCCGCGCAGGACCGCCATGGCGCCTTGCTGACGGGCGAACTCGACCATGAGACCGTCGAATGTGGCTACCGAGACGTTCCCGAGAGCAACGGTCGATTCCTTAAGCATCTCGACGCGCTCCTCGACGGTGAAGAGAGGGTCTTTGACCGGATTGTTGAGGATGGCGACGGTGAGGTGTTCAAACAGCTTTGATCCGCGCTGGATGAGGTCGATGTGGCCGTTGGTCGGCGGGTCAAAGGTGCCGGGATAGAGTGCGCTTACGCTCATGATAGCTCCCAAGCGATTCTAGCAGCCACCTGCGGCGCGGCAGACGGCGCTTGCGCGCGTGTGGCGAGGAGGGCCACGGCGACCTCTTCTTTCGTGCTCCACCCCATTCATGCGATCGCCCTGTATCTGACCCGCCTTTGCCGAAAGAATCCGGTTGCATCTTCTATAGCCTCGCGCGATCAGTCGATGGTGAAGACAACCCTTGGCTTGCCAGCAGCCTGCTCCCAGACGCTTTCTACTTCGGCCATCGGCGCAACACGGGTGGCAATCTGCAACTTTGCGGGTTCGACTGCCTCGAAGACGCTGCGGATCGACTGCACCAGCGCGGTCCGGCTTACGCTGCCCACGCCGCTGCCCATGAGCGTGATCGCCGCAGAGCGCAGAGCGGCTCCGGGGAGGTCGATGCTGGGCTCGCCGCCGGAGGTGCCAACCTGGACGAAGCGGACAGGTTGATCCTCGATCGTCTTGGCGAGGGCAACGATTGCGGTCTTTGCACTTTCGCCCCAGAGATAATCGATGACGACATCGATACTGGCGGAGAACGCCTCACAGAGCGCCTCTTCATAAACGCTCGCTCCTGAGGGGCTATCAGCGCCGAGGGCGAATGAAATGACGATATCCGCGCCAAGCTGCTTCACCTCTTCGAGCTCCCGCGTGTTGCGGCCAGTGGCAATGATCCTGGCAGCGCCAAGATGTCTCGCCAGTTGCACGGCGATTCTCCCGGCCGTTCCCGTCGCTCCGTTGACCATGACGGTTTCGCCGGCGACAAAGTGTGCGCGCTCAACCAGCCCGGCCCAGGCCGACATGCCGGGATTCGCGATGGCGGCGGCGGTGATGTTGTCCAGCGAGTCGGGAATCTCTACACAGCGCCGGGGGTGGATGGGACAAAGCTCGGCAAGGGAGCCGTAGGGTGCCTCAGGCATGGCGAAGTAGACGCGCCGCCCCGTCCTCGTGAGCCCTACGCCGTCGGTGCCAGCCACAGCGGGGAAGATGCCGGTTGCGCTGTAGTGAGAGCCCGAGGCTCTCATTCTGGTGAGATTGCTGAGCGCGGCAGCGCGCACGGAGATGAGTTCCTCGCCATCCCTGGCGACGGGTGCGCCGAAGTCTCCGTAGATGGGCGTCTTGCCTGCGGCGGTGACAATAGCTGCCTTCATGAGAGTTCTCCTCGATGTCTATTATGGTTGGTTCGTTTGGATCTTCAAAAGAACACCGTTTCAGCTTCAGGTTACTGCCGTCCTCTCAATGCCTTAGAATGCTCTCTAGCGCGTAGCGCCACCAATTGTCGAGGAGCAACCGATGCGTTTTCCCGCAGCACTTGCCGTTCTTGCACTGGGCATGGCGACTCTGGCCGCCGCACAAACCACCACACCCTGGGAGTACACGGGGAAGCGCGGCGAGCTGAACTGGGGTAAGCTTGACCCGGCCTTCCAGGCCTGCTCAAAGGGCCGTGAGCAGTCGCCCCTCGACATTCGCGGCGCACGCCTGAACAAGGCGCTCCAGCCCATCGAATTCCACTACATCGCCGGCCCTGTCACGCTCGTCAATACCGGACACACCGTCGAGGTGCGTGTCGATCCCGGCAGCTACATCGTGGCCGGAGGCGTGCGCTACGACCTCGTGCAGTTTCACTTTCACCATCCCGGTGAAGCCCCTGTGAAAGGTAAGCTGACCGACATGGAACTGCACCTGGTGCACAAGAGCGCCGATGGGAAGCTGGCCGTGGTCGCTGTGCGGCTGCGCCAGGATCTCGATGCGCCCAACGCAGTGCTGGCCGCGCTCTGGCCGCATCTGCCCAAGACCGCCGGAGCAACCGAGAAGGTGACGGAGATGATCAGCGCCGGAGGCCTGCTGCCCGCCGACCGTGGCTACTGGACCTACGTGGGTTCACTGACCGCGCCCCCCTGCACCGAGGGAGTGCACTGGTTTGTCTTCGAGCAGGAGTTGAGCCTGAGCCGCGATCAGGTGCGCGCCTTTGCGGCGCTATACAAAATGAACACTCGTGGTGTGCAAGATCCCCACGGCCGCCGCATCGAAGCCAACGAATAACCACCTGCGGTGGGGCCAACTGCTCGCTATTCGCTCGCAATAGGTTCATTGGCATCTCGCGTGGAGCCTGCAGGATTCACAAGCTGCGAAAAAACTCACTCGAATCCTTCAAAGTGTCAGGGCACGACATCAGTCGTGCCGAAAACCAGGCAAATTCACCTGGGCTTTAGCCTCTGAGGAATCAATTTTCAGCCGGCCCCGCAAGCGTGATTGGCTTCCATAGCCCGCCCCCGTTAAACTCTCTCTATGCATCTTCACGCGGCGCCCACCGGCTCAAGCGCAAGCAGAACTCAATCCGTTCTGCGCTTTTCGCTGGCGGCCACGCTCGCTTACGTTGTGGTCACTTTCGTGGCCGGACTACGCGCCCACTCGCTGGCTCTCTTGTCCGAGTCGGGCCACAACGCCTCCGACTTTCTGGCCTTGCTGCTCAGTTTCGTCGCCGTCTACTTCCAGTCCCGTCCCGCAGACGATGCCAGAACCTTCGGCTACCAGCGAGCCGGTGTGCTCGCCGCTTTCGTCAATGCCGCCACGCTCATTGTCATTTCGATCTGGATCGGCATCGAAGCCATCCACCGGCTCTCAGCGCCGGTCGCCGTACAACCCCGCTTGATGATGATTGTGGCCGCAGCCGGCGTTGTGATGAATGGCGTAATCGCAGCCTTGCTGTGGCGCGTAGCCCGCGACGTAAATTTGCGCTCGGCCTTTGTGCACATGGCAGGCGATACGCTCTCGACGGCCGCCGTCATCGCAGGCGGTGCCGGCATTCTGCTCACGGGCCTCAACTGGATCGACCCGGTTCTCTCGCTGATTATCGCCGCGCTGATCCTCTGGACCAGCCTCGGCATCGTCCGCGAAAGCCTCAATATTCTCTTGGAGGGCACGCCGCGCGGCGTCTCACTCACTTCCATTCGCGCAGGCATGGAGGAGGTCGACGGCGTCATCAACGTCCACGATTTGCACGTTTGGAGTCTCGGCTCGAACTCCAGCGCCCTGGCCTGCCACGTAACAATCGCTGATATTCCGCCCTCTGAGAGCGCCTGCATTCTGGTCAAGCTCAACCACGTGCTCAAGGAGCACTTCCATATTCCCCACGCCACTATCCAGTTCGAGCACGTAGGCTGCGAGGCGCTTGAGGGCTGCGTCGTTCCCATGGAAGAGATGGCGGGCAGCCATGGCCAGCCACACCATCATGGGCACTCGCATTAAGACAATTAGGGCCTTTGAGCAGTTCGCACGTTCTACTCCAGCCTCAACTGAAGTTTGAAGGGAATGGGCTTCAGCCCGTACATTGAATCAAGCAAGGGCGTCCGGGCTTTAAGGCATTTTTGCAAATAGTGTAGACCGGACTTTTGTTGGTATCCCACCCATTCCGCAGAAAGACGCGGAATGGGGCACGGGGGGCTACAGTAAAAGCAAAAATGCTCTAGCCCCGGCCTCGCGTCACGCACTCGCTCTGTGATGGGATGGCATTGCTTCAGGAGGTTCTGGTATTGGTTCGCAGCCCCATTGTTCTCGCCCTCGTTTGCCTTGCCCAACTCTCCGCCGTTCGCACTCTTGCCCTGCCGCCTCAAGCGCGACTCACCGCGCCAACGACCGCCCAGCTTGATGCTCTCGCCGGCGAGTACAGCGACCCCAACGAGCCTGACACGCCAATCAGCTTCTACGGAGTTGACGGCAAACTCTTCGTCGAGACCGAACGCAACGTTCCGGTAGAACTCAAGCCCCTCTCAGTTGTCGAATTTGTACTCACTGAATCGAACAGCACCTACCGCTTCACGCTCGACGATGAAGGCCACGGCGCCAGCATGGTTCACTCCACCGAGCGTGAGATCGTCTACCACCGCACTGGCCCGCCAGTTCATCATCTCTTTCACGACTACCTGCGCTCGGAAGTTATGATTCCGATGCGCGATGGCGTCAAGCTGCACGCGGTAATTCTGAAGCCCGCCGACATCGCCGCGCCGCTGCCGTTCCTCATCCAGCGCACGCCCTATGGCGTTGACGGAACCAATCGCATTTCCTTCTCCTATAGCCGCCCGGAGCTGGCCCGCGACGGCTACATCTACGTCACCGAAGACATTCGCGGCCGCTACAAGAGCGAAGGCAAGTTCATCATGAGCCGCCCGCTCGCCGATCATCGCAACCCGAAGGCGATCGATGAGAGCACCGACACCTGGGACACTGTCGCGTGGCTCCTCGCAAACGTTTCTGGAAATAATGGCCGAGCGGGTTTTATCGGCACGAGTTATCCAGGCTTTCTGGCCATGATGGCCGGTATCGATCCGCATTCAGCGGTGAAAGCTATATCGCCGCAGGCTCCAATGATCGACGTTTGGATGGGCGATGACTTCTTCCACAACGGCGCATTCCGCCAGGAGTACGGTTATGATTACGTCCTCGGCCTTGAATCCAGCAAAGAGGAGATCGAGGTCAGTTATGGCAAAGGTAAAGGCGGCAAACCTCGCGACGGATTCGATTACTTTCTTGACCGCGGAGACTTTGCTGAAGAGGTGAGGCAGTCCGGCGCCAGGAAGCTGCCCACTTGGAAGCTCTTCCTCAAGCACCCCGCCTACGATTCGGTCTGGTCTTCACGCGGCGTCGAGCACGACTTGAATACCGTCGCCGTGCCTACGCTCACCGTCGGCGGCTATTACGACCAGGAAGACATGTACGGCCCGCAGATCGAATACTCCACGCTGGAGCCGCACGACGGGAACCACCAGAACTTCCTCGTGCTCGGTCCATGGCGGCACGGTTCGTGGTCCCACTCCGAACGCCATCTTGGCAACCTCGACTACAGCGAACCCATCGGCAAGGAGTTTCGCGCGCAGATTGAGGCAAGGTTCTTTGCGCACTACCTGAAGGATGAATCCGGTTTCGACCTTGAGGATACGGCCAGTTTCCAAACCGGCTCGAACACGTGGAAGCGCTACGCCCACTTTCCGCCCATCGAGTCCCGGCCCACCAGCCTGCATCTCGACGGCGCGGGCTTGCTCAGTTTTGGCAGCTTGGCAGGCACGGCCCAGACCAGCTACCGGAGCGATCCAGCCGACCCAATCCCTTACCGCCATCGGCCCATCCAGCCCAGCTATAGCGAAGGCTCGCAATGGTACAACTGGCTCACCGAAGATCAGCGCTTCGTCACCAGCCGCAAAGATGTGGCCGTGTGGAAGCTGCCGGTGCTCAAGCGGGATCTGGTACTCACCGGCGAGGTCATCGCCGACATTTACGCCGCTACCACCGGCACGGACAATGACCTGGTCGTCAAGCTCATCGACGAGTACCCGGCCGACGATCCCGACAAAAAGATGCGCGGCTACCAGCTTATGACCAACGCTGAGATATTTCGCGGACGCTATCTCGACAGCTTTGAAAAAGCGTCTCCGCTCAAAGGCGACTCGATTCGCGAATACAAGTTCTCGTTGCATGACGTGGACCACGTCTTCAAGGCCGGCCATACCGTAATGGTGGAGATTCAGAGCACTTGGTTCCCGCTCTACGACCGCAACCCACAGAGCTTCGTGTGCAACATCATGACTGCCAAGCCCAGGCAGTTCAAGCCCGCAACGATCACTGTTTTTTCAGGCCCTGGGCACGATTCGACATTGCAGGTGCCGCTCATGAACGCCTGCGAACCGGCCACGTGCTTCTGAAATTCGGAGGTTTGCGCTGCGTTCTGCAACTCCTCACATCATTTACAGTGTTTGGCGTTAGAATATAAACCAGCATGGACCTCCACCAGCCCATCCCGGCCCTCCTCTAGCGGCGCCCGCCGCCGACACTTGTTCCTCGCCCTTTTCCTATTCAATTCTCAATAGCTATGCACCGCCGCACGCCGTGGAGGTTTTACCGTGATCGATCGTCTGGAACAGATGGAACAGCGCTATGAAGAGCTCTCCGCACAGCTCTCGCTGCCCGAGGTGGTCAACGACCGCGAGAAGTATCAGAAAGCCGGCAAGGCCCTCAGTGACCTGGAAACTCCGGTGATGAAGTTCCGCGAGTTGAAGGTTGTGCGCCAGGCGCTGGCCGAGTCCCGCGCATTGCTGGCCGAGAGCGATCCCGATTTGCGCGCCATGGCAGAGGAAGAGATCGCCGCTCTCGCCCCGCGTGAGCCAGCTCTTGAAGAAGAGATCAAAGTGCTGCTGCTGCCCAAGGATCCCAACGACGAAAAGAACGTCATCCTCGAAATCCGCGCCGGCACTGGCGGCGACGAGGCCTCGCTCTTTGCCGCCGAGGTCTTCCGCATGTACCAGCGCTTTGCCGAGCAACATCGGTGGAAAATCGAGATGCTCTCCATGTCCGAGTCCGGCGTCGGCGGCTACAAGGAAGTGATTGCCATCATCGAGGGAGATCGCGTCTACTCGCAGATGAAGTGGGAGAGCGGAGTGCATCGCGTGCAGC
>Ga0181535_10001588_pt1 | contig 29425 bp, 22 predicted proteins | sample PEATcosm2014_Bin_44_FD_119774 | JGI IMG/M metagenome (GOLD analysis project Ga0181535, IMG submission 119774) | Peatland microbial communities from MTU Mesocosm Facility, Houghton, MI, USA - PEATcosm2014_Bin17_30_metaG | ecosystem: Environmental > Terrestrial > Soil > Wetlands > Peat | place... | reverse complement strand
TTCCGCGTCGCCACCACTTCGCCCGCCGCGTCGACCGCGTGGACCTGAAACACGGTCTTCGCCAGATCGAGCCCGACCCGCGTGACTTTCGAAAAATCCTCCCTAGACTTGCCCATGGACGGCCTCCCTCGGATGGGTTTGTGACAACAACCATCTTGGCACGCTTGACGCCGTCGGGGCGCCGTCCACCCCATCACCGTAATTCCGTAATTCGTAATTCCAAGCCGTGGCTCGATGACTACGATCCCAACGTGATCGACGAACTGCCGATCAAAATCGCATTGGGGCGCATCGCCAAGCAACGAAACGCCGCGAAAGCCCGGTTCGCGAAAAAGACAGCCGAGTAGGCCGCCGGATCAATCCGGAACGGCCCAGCCCGCGGCCCTCGCCGGAGGGCTACCTAAAGGGCGTCGGGCCCTTTCGACATCCGGGCTTACGCCGCGAGCGCATCGCCGCCGCGTGCCAAGGCCGTCCCATCGCGGCGAGTTAACGGTTTGTCGGCGCAATGACTTCCATGTCCATCGACAACGCGCCAAGTCGGAGCGGCGTCGGAACGGCGGGCCGTCGTCAGCAAAATCTGACGTCAGTGTTTCGCCGGCGCCACTGGTTGCGGCTCACGAAGATCGCCTCGCCGCAAACTCTCTGCCGTCGATGAAGCGTCCACACCGCCTTCATCGCTGAGCGGCAATATGATGCTTGCGCGCAGTCCATGCGGACGTGCTTCAGACAACTCCAGACGGCCGTGATGCCTCTCGACGACGTCGTGCACAATCGACAGACCGAGTCCTAATCCACCATTTGTGGGCCTGGTCGGGTCGAGGCGCGAGAACGGCAGGAGTGCGCTCTGGCGTACGCCTTCGGGAATGCCAGGGCCGTTGTCGCTGACGTCGATGATCGCGTACTGATCAGCCTGACGGACGTCCACAATGACGTTCGTCCCGTAACGACACCCGTTTTCAACGAGGTTGTTGAGTGCGCGCGTCACTGCCATAGGCTGGCAGCAGCACGCTGGGCCATACGAGCCGACATAGCTCACATCGTTGCCGCCGTCCTGGAATTCGGCGCAGATGCTCTCCGCGAGTGCGCCAAGGTCTATCACCTCGCGCTTTTCCGTGTCCGATCCTCGGACAAGGAAGGCGAGCGCCCCATTAATCATCCGATGCATCAGATCCAGATCCAGATTCAAGTCGGTCTTGATCGAGCCCTCGGCCATTTCGAGTCTGAGTTTCAAGCGAGTGAGGGGGGTGCGAAGATCATGCCCTATGGCGACTAGCATTCGCGTGCGCTCCTCCGCTGACTGCGAAATCCGCGTCTGCATGCGATTGAATGCTTGCGCCACCATGCGTATCTCCAACGGGCCCTGTTCCGACAGAGGCGCCACCCTTGCATCGAGGCCAAACTTCTCGACGTTGGTTGCAATTTGCAGCAACGGTCGATTGACCCACCATAGGGCCCACAGCGACAGAGTGATCACCAGAACGATTAGGAACGACACGAGGCCGATCAGCGGCATCGTCGCAAGGACAAATTGTGGAAATTGGGCGCTTGGGCGAGGAAGGATCGTCAACACGAGATTGTCTTGTGGCAACGTGACCCATATTTCCTGCCCTAATGTATCGACATCGGCGGGGCATTGCGAAACCAAGAGCGGGCCACCTCCGACGCCGAGCAACGTCGGCAGAATTTTCTGTAGGTCCTCTGCCTCCAACCCTTTCCCCGCGCTTAAGCAGGGCGCCGTCGCGCCCAGCGAGACGAGAACGGCTGTGTTCGAGAGCGCAGCGGCCAGCTTTGCGCGGTCGCCGGGCGGCACGGCGCGGATGGCGTCTATGGTCGTTGCAACGCGAATCGCGACAACCCACGGGCCAAGGGGCGGCGGAATAACTTCAGGTTTCGACAGATCGAGCAGCACGGCGATGATTGCGATGGTGACCGCCAACGCCCCAATCGTTAAAGCGGTGATCTGGCTTCGTGCGGTCTGCAGGAGCCGAGGCGTCACGGCCTGGTACCCCCACCGATCTCAGGTCTGGGGTCGAACTCGTAGCCGTCTCCCCGCACGGTGCGGATCAGCTCGAGTTGGCGACCGCCGTGCGCTAGCTTGCGGCGCAGTCGGCTGACCAGCAAATCAATCGCGCGCTCTTCCATCACGCCGTCGCGGCCTCGAAGCAAGGACATCAATTGGGCTCGACTCAGAACTTGGCCAGGATGTTGATAGAATGTCAGCATCATATCTGTCTCGGACCCTGTCAGCGCCGTCCGAACCCCCTTCGGGGTATAAAGCAGGCGTCGCGCAGGCTCGAAGCGCCAGCCCGCGAACTGCAACATGTCATGTGTTCCAGCGCCACGGGGCGCGATTCGTCTTAGCACAGCTCTCACGCGCGCCGCCAACTCAACCAGTTCGAAGGGCTTACCGATGTAATCATCAGCGCCGAGATCGAGGCCGGCCACCCGATCCGCAACTTCAGCCAAGGCGGTGACAATGATGATGCGCGTGTCACCTGCCGCACGAATGCGCTTACAAATGTCGAGACCGCTTTCTTCTGGAAGCATGATGTCGAGCAAGATCAAGTCAACGCGGCTCCGCGCCAATCTGACGTCGAGGGCTCGACCGTTCGACACAGCGTCGACGCTGTAGCCCTCGATCTGGAGAAAGCTTGTGACCATCGCGCTAATCGCTGCGTCGTCCTCGACGACAAGGATGTGAGCTGCGGCTTCGATCGACGACGTATCTAAACCGGGTGCGCCTGGACGGTCTTCAAACGCGGACAAACTCTGTTACCTCAGCTTGGCCGAGCGGGCGCCGGGCGAACGCGTCCTTGGGCAGTTGCGGGCCCTTCTGACGACTTCTACAGCTCCACTACAGATCGAGCGCGGTGTCGAAATTGTGAAAACTGGCCGACCTGCTCAGTTTTGTCGATTTTGACATATTACCCGGAGCTTCTTGATTGACGACGGTCGAAGAGCCCATTCTGGCCGAGGATGGTCATTCATGTACTCGGAATTCGACAAATCTACGAAAACGCGTGTCCGGCGCGATCTTTTCACGCAGGATGCCGGGTCGTCGTCTCTCTCGCCTCCACGCGCCGCGGCAATCACTGTCAGGGCGCCGACGCCGGAGCATCCCATGTTGCAGCATGAGGACGCCATTGCGACCGGCGGCGCGATAACGACCCATCAAACATCTGCGTCGATGCGGTCCCGACTCGCTCGCCGTCGCAATGGTCGCTGTCGCGGCGCTCGGCGACGTCGCCGTCTAAGCCTACGAGAGAACGTTCGCCGTCGATCCACTCGCCGGCGAAAACTAGGAAGGCTTTTTGACTTGGCTGCGCCCGCCATCCGGCAAACGCCCAAAACGATCCTCGTCATCGACAACGATCAGGACACGCGCTGGGTTGTGATGAGGCGCTGGGGAGGCTCGGTTACGTCGTCAAGACGGTCGGCACGGCGCAGAGCGCCATCTCGTCAGTCGCCGATCACGCCTTTCCCGTCACTTTCGCCAACGCGAGGCTGCCGGACATGGACGGTCTTCGCCTTGTCGAGGAGCTGCGCGAGGGCAACGGTAACTTTTGCCCGTGATCGCGGGCGCGACGGCCCGCATTTGTTTGACGCATTCTCCGTCCGCCATCCGACGCAATATCGTGCGTCTTTGAAATGACCGCGTTATCGCGAACGTTGAGGAGCCACGGCTGGTTGGCCTCGTTCTTGCGGTTCGTCGGATGGCCGGACAGGCGTTCGGCGTGTTTCGGCATGCGCGCGATGGGCTCAACGCCATCATCAAGGAGACTCTTTATGGCCCGCGTCCAAAAGTCTACCGACTCGTCGAGCCTCGCCGAAGTCGTCGATCGGATCCTCGACAAAGGCATCATGATCGACGCTTGGGTCAAGGTGTCGCAGGTCGGCATTGAGCTGATCACGATCGAAGCTCGCATCGTCGTCGCCTCGGTCGAGACCTATCTCAAGTACGCCGAAGCGGTCGGCCTGACGGCGTCCGCTGCAGCCCCGGCGTAAGCAACGACTGCGGCTGTCGAGGACGGCGGTGGCTGTCGTCTCTCGGCGCTGACGAAGGGCATCGGCCATGAAGGCGAATTCGTTCCTGCAGAGTGGCGTTAGTTCCAACGGCGCCCTGATCGACGCGGCGGTCGGAACCGTCGCCAGACGCGAAATGACCATCGGCGAAATGGCGTGCGCCTATGGCGTGACGCGGCGGGCGTTGCGGTTCTACGAGGACCGCAACCTGCTGCAGCCGCGGCGAGCCGGCAACGTCCGCTATTACGGAGAAGTCGATCGTGCGCGGCTGGCGATGATCCTCAAGGGCAAGCACCTCGGCTTCACGCTGTCCGAGATCAGCGATCTCATCGGCGCTGACGACGGCGCCGCCAAACGCGATCTCGAAGAGCGGCTGCGGCTGGCGCAGGTTGTCAGCCAGCTCGACTATCTTGAGCGCCAGCGGCGCAAGATCGACGATGCGATCGCGCTGTTGAAAGCGACCCGCGAGCGTCTTGCCCACGTGAGCTATGCCTGACTTTGGATTACGGGATTACGGTGATGGGGTCCATTCAATTGACGCCGTCGCGCCCCGCTCCGCCAAGCAAACCATGACGAAATCCGCCTCGGGCGGCGGCTCGCGTCTAGCGAGCCTAAACAAAGAATTTCTGATAAACAGAATTCATGGTATGGTTTCTCGTCAGGCGGCGGCTTGCCGCCGCCCTGAGCCGCCCGCCAATGAGTGTCCGCCGTCCCTCTCGCTCGCCCACCCGTCGGCTGCCCTGGACGCTGCCGAGCGCCTTGACGGCGCAGGCGAATCCGCCGCGGCGTCAAGCGCCGCCCTTGACGAAGCTTGACAAAACTTGACGAAACTTGACTCCGCTTGACGAGACTCGACGCGGAACTTGACGGCAGTCGGCGCCGGCTGTCTGCGCCCCCGTCCTCAGTCGCCGAACCCGGCCGGGCCGCCGAGATAGGCCGGCCGACGCATCACCCGCGGCAGCAGGGCGAAGCCGATGTAGATCACGGTCAGGGCCAGAAAAACGTCGCCGAGCGCCATCACCTCCGCCTGCTGACGCACCTTCATCGCGATCACCCGCGTCGCCGCCAGCGCCGCGTCGGAGCCGCGCGCCGCCAGCGCCTGGGTGAGCGCTGCGATCGTTTCGTCGGCCGCCGCGCGGCCCCAGACGACCGACTCGCGCAGCCGCTCGAGATGGAGGTCCATGCGCTTGTCGAGCAGGGTGTTGATCAGCGCCAAGCCGAAAGCGCCGCCGAGGTTGCGCGTCAGGTTGAACAGTCCGGAGGCGTTCTTGACCCGCTCGGGCGACATGGTGCCAAGCGAGAGATTGTTGATCGGCACCATGCACAGCATCAGCGAGACGCCGCGCAGGACTTGCGGCGCGAAGAGCTCCCAGAAATCCCAATCCGAGGTGATGTCGGCCGCGACCCATGTGCCGGCGCCGAAACCGACGAAGCCGATCGCGATCATCCAGCGCGGGTCGAACTTGGTCATCAACAAGCCGACGACCGGGGCGGTCATGAATTGGCAGACGCCGGTGACGAACATCGTGTCGCCGATCTGCAGCGGCGAGTAACCGCGCACGACCGCCAGATAGACCGGATAGATGTAGGTCAGGCCGTAGAGGCCGATGCCGAGAACGAACGACAGCAAGCACCCCGACCAGAAGTTGCGGTCGCGGAACGCGGCGAGGTCGACGATCGGATTGCGCGCGGTGGTCACGCGCCAGAAGAAGACGACCGCCCCGACCGACGAGAGGATCATCGCGTTCCGCACCGGATCGCTCTCCAGCCAATCCTTCGACGGTCCCTCCTCGAGGATGTATTCGAGCGCGCCGAGGAACGCCGCCATTGAAGCGAGCCCGACCCAATCGAAATTCTCCAGCAGCTTGAGGTTGGGGCGGTCGAAATCGATCAGCAGCCAGGCGGCGGCCGTGACCATGATCCCCGGCGGGATGTTGACCAGAAACAGCCAATGCCAGGAGAAATAGTCGGTCAGCAGGCCGCCCGCCGTCGGGCCGATCGTCGGCGCCAGCGTCGCCACCAGACCGATGATCGGCGCGACGATCGGCAGCTTGCCGCGCGGGAAGATCGTGTAAGCGGTGGCGAAGACGGTCGGGATCATGCCGCCGCCGATGAAGCCCTGCGCCGCGCGCCAGAAGATCATCTCCTCGATCGTCGTCGCGCGCGAGCAGAAGTAGCTCATCAGGGTGAAGCCCGCGGCCGAGGCGACGAAGACGTAGCGCGTGGAGAAGGCGCGCGACAGGAAGCCCGACAGCGGGATCATGATCACTTCGGCGATCAGATATGCGGTCTGGACCCACGTCACTTCGTCCGAGGACGCCGACAGTCCGGCCTGGATCTGCTGCAGCGACGCGGAGACGATCTGGATGTCCAGGATCGCCATGAACATTCCGAAGACCATGAAGACGAAGGCGAACACGCGGCGGGGCGAGAAATGCCGTTCCGCTTCCGGCGTCGGAACCGCGGCAGGCGCGCTGGGCGCGTCTGCGTCGCTCATTTCGCGCCGCCTGCTTCCCCGGCCGTCGCGCCGAGGCCGAACAGGCCAAGCAGGGTCGGGCGCGGCTGACTTTCGTCGCGGGTGTGGATGGTCGCGACCACCGACATGCCCGACCGCAGCGGTTCGCGCGCCAGCGCTTCCGGAGCGATCGCGATGCGCACCGTCACGCGCTGCACGACCTTGGTGAAATTGCCGGTGGCGTTGTCGGGCGGCAGAAGCGAGAATTGCGCCCCCGAAGCGGGCGAGACCGATTCGACGATTCCGGGCACGACTCGCCCGTCGAACGAGTCGACGGCGATGTCGACCGTCTCGCCGGGGCGGATCGCGTCGAGCTGGGTTTCCTTGAAATTGGCGTCGACATAGGCCGATTGCAGCGGCACGACCGCCAGCAGCCGCGTGCCCGGCATCGCGTATTGGCCGACCACCGCCGCCTTGTTGCCGACGACGCCGTCGAACGGCGCGCGGATTTCCGTGAAGGAGAGATCGCGTTCGGCTTTGGCCTCGGCGGTGACGAGTTCGCCCCGCAAGCGCTGCGCCTCGGTCTGCTCGGCCTTGAGCACTTCGGCGGCGTCCTTGGCGCCGGCGAGCGCTGCGACGGCGCCGGCCTTGGCGGCGAGCGCCGCGGCGAGCGTGGCGGCGGCGCGGGCGTGGTCGGCGGTCGCCTGCTCGAGCCGCTGCTGCGAGCCGAACGCGACGTCGGCGAGTTTTTGCGACCGGTCGAGTTCGAGGACGGCGCGCTTTTGGTCGGCGACCGCGCCTTCCGCTTGGGCGTCAGTCGAGGCGATCTGGGCGGCGGCCTGGTCGATCGCCGCGTTCTGCGCCTCGATCTGGCGGCCGAAACGGGCGATCGTCGCATCCTGGGTGGCGATCTTGGCCTTGGCGGCGTCGAGCGCGAGACGGTAGTCGCCGTCGTCGACGCGCGCCAGCAGGTCGCCGGCGTGGACTTTCTGGTTGTCGGCGACCGGGACTTCGACGATGTGGCCGGCCACCTTGGCGGCGATGACGGAGGCGTCGGCGCCGACATAGGCGTCGTCGGTCGAGACGAGGAACCGCCCCTCGACGAACCAGTTGTAGCCCCAATAGGCGCCATAGCCGAGGCCGGCCAAGGCGACGAGCGGCAGGACGAAGCGCCGCGGCGAGCGCGCGCGGCCAGGGGCGGTGGGAGGAGCGCCCCCGGCCGGCGGCTCGGCCACGTCGCGGCCTAGGGTTGCGACTTGCCCCGGTTCGCGCATCGGCGCGAGCACGGCGGGCTCGCGCGACGGGGCCCGGGCGAGCGGAGCGGTCTGGGCTTGGTCCTTTGACATGGGCTGCGCCCCAAATTTTGACCGAACCGTTCGGTCGACAGCATTGACTTAGCCCGACAGCCTGTCTAAATCAAGTCCTGACCGAACCGTTCGGTCAATGTTTGATGGACGACATGGCAGAGGCAGTTTTGGCGACGGCGACGGCGGCCACGAGCGCGGAGGAAATCGGCCAGCGCTCAGTCGACGACGGCGCGAAGCGCCGCCAGGTTATGGAAGGCGCCCGCGAAATCTTCATGTCGGCGGGTTTCGACGGCGCCAGCATGAACGACATCGCCCGCGCTGCGGGCGTGTCCAAAGGAACGCTCTACGCCTATTTCGACTCCAAGGAGGCGCTATTCGAGGCGCTGATCCGCGAGGAGCGCGTTCACCAGCCCGAACGCAACACGATCTTCCCTGTCGAGGAGCCGGATCCGGAGAAGGCGTTGAGGATTTACGGCCGACGCCTGATTGCGAAAGTCCTGCGTCCGGAAAACCTCGCGCAGATTCGGGTTGTCGTCGCGGCGGCGGCGAAGTTTCCTCGCCTCGGCCAAGCCTTTTACGAGGCGGGGCCGCTGTACGGCATCGCGACGCTTACCGAGCGCTTCGACGCCTTCGTCGCCGTCGGAACGCTGGCGATCGACGACACCGGGCTCGCCGCGCGCCAGTTCATCGACCTTTGCCTTGGTGACGCGCTCAAACGAACGCTGTTCGCGATGGTCGAGACGATTCCGCCGGCCGAGGTCGACGCGCTCGTCGACAGCGTTGTCGCGCTGTTCCTCAAGGCCTACGCCGCGCCGCCGCGCGGCTGACAATTCGACCGTCGCTTGGTCCGCGCTTCGCCTTGCCTTCGCGTCGCTGCGTCGATATAGAACGCCCTCGCCGAGCGCAGTTCGCTCCCATCGTCTAGCGGTCCAGGACGTCGCCCTCTCACGGCGAAAACTGGGGTTCGATTCCCCATGGGAGCGCCAATTCAATCAGGCGCTTGGTCGGCGCCGAGCCGCGCGAGGCGCTGTGCGCGCCAGCGGACGGGCGTCTGTCGGCAACCGAAATGCCCAACCGGACATCGGCTTCACGGTCGCGCGGCGGTTGAAACGCGACGTGTGTTGCGGACGCCGATTGGGTCTTAAGACAGCGCCGAACGTGGACTGAACTTAGGCAAAGCGTCATGCCGCTTCGCAGTCTCGCGGGCCTACCGCCCGGTTTCGTTCGTCACGCCGCCGCCACTTCCGGCGAGGGCAGGAGATTGGCGATATCGATGACGCCGATCAGGCGGCCATCCACGGGAATGACGCCGCGCAGGTAGAGCTTGGCGGTCTCCGCGGCTATGTCCGGCGTCGTCTGGATCTGCTCCTCGCTGGCGGTGAAGATGTCGGAGACGCCGTCGACCAGCAAGCCGGCGACCTGGTTGCCGTACTCGACGACGATGATGGCGTGACGCGCCGTCGGTTCGCTCCGCCGGAAACCGAGCCGCACCGCCAGATCGACGATCGGCAGGACGACGCCGCGCAAATTGACGACGCCGAGCACGAACGCCGGCGCGCGAGGAAGCTTCGTCGCCGGCGTCCAGCCTCTAATCTCCCGCACGGAGGCCGTGGCGATGCAGAACTCCTGGGACCCGATATTAAAGGCGATCCGTTCGCCGCCTTTGCCGGTTTCGACCATTACGCCCTCGCTCATGTGCTCGCCTGTACGCTGTCGCATTCAAGAAGATTGAGGCGCGCTGCGAGCGGAGCGGCCCCACGTCGCTCCGTATTTGGCGTCAGAACTCCTGCCAGTTCTGTTCCGCGCCGCCGGCCATTGCGGCTTCCGGCGCCGCGCCGTTCGCGGCGGCTTTGGCCGCCGGTCGCCGCACCGGCTCGGGATTACGCGCCGCCGCCGCCAGACGCTGGGCAGGCGCGGCCTTTCCATAAGCCTGAACCGCCGCTGCTTTCCTCGGCGCCTCGGCGAACGCGCGCGGCGCCGCCTGTTTCAAAGCGCAACGAAGCGGATCGTCGCCTTGCGCGCCATTGACTTGGAACTGGCCAATCAAGTCGGCGAGCTGCTCGGTCTCCTGCGACAGCGAGTGGCTCGCCGCCGTCGTTTCTTCGACCATCGTCGCGTTCTGTTGCGTCACCTGATCCATCTGGCCGATCGCGGCGTTCACTTCGACGAGGGCGATTGACGGCTCCTTGGCGCCAGACGCGATCTCGGCGATGACGCCGGCGACCTCGGCGACCTGAGCGACAATCCGCTCCAACGACTTTCCGGTTTTGGCCACTAGGTTGACGCCTTGATTGACTTGCGTCGTCGAGGTCGAAATGAGAGCTTTGATTTCCTTGGCCGCCGCGGCCGATCGCTGGGCGAGCGCTCGCACTTCGGAAGCGACGACCGCGAAGCCGCGGCCAGCCTCGCCCGCGCGCGCGGCCTCGACCCCTGCGTTGAGCGCGAGCAGGTTGGTCTGGAACGCGATCTCGTCGATCACGCCAATGATCTGGCCGATCTGCTGGGACGATTTGGCGATGGCGTCCATCGCCTCGACCGCTTGGCGCACGACGACGGCGCTCTTCTTGGCGTCTTCGTCCGCCACGGCCACGACCTTGCGCGCTTGGGTCGCGCCTTCGGCGGACCTTTCCACCGTCGCCGTGATTTCATGCAGCGCCGCCGCAGTTTCTTCGAGACTCGCCGCCTGCTGCTCGGTGCGTTGCGACAAATCGTCGGCGGCGGCGGCGATCTCTCGCGCGCTGGAGTGGATCGCCGAGGCGGCGCCGCTCACGTGTCGCATGACGCCTTCGAGTTTCTCGATCGCCTCGTTGAAGTCCGCTTGCAGTTCGCGATAGTCGTCCGGCATCTCTGACGACAGCCGAAAGGTCAGATCCTGGCTCGCGAGCTTCGCCAGTGCGGCGCCGATCGACTCGCCGACGAGCGCGCGCTCCTGCCGAAGCGCTTCCCGGCCAGCTTCTTCCGCCTTGCGGCGCGCGTCATTCAACGTCTCGAGGTAGACGGAGATGGCGAAATCCATGTCGAGCAGCGCAGCCTTCACGAAGGCCGAAACTCCCTCGGCCATGCCTTCCGGACGGCTTTTCGTCATCCGCAAGAGGCGCGGCCACTGGTCGCGAACGATGGCGTCGATGACTTGCTCCATCACCAGCGCGTAGCCGCCGATATACCATCTCGGCTCCAGGCCGATGCGCGCGTGGGCCTGACCGACTTTCTTGACGCCGTTGACGTAGTCGTCGTTGTATTCGGCGGCGGCGACAACGCCCCAGTGCCGCTCCTGGGCGCCCTTGGCCGTCGCCATATGGCGATCGTCGGCGAAGAATTTCTGCCTCGCCGGAGTCGCCGCCACCTTATTGTAGAAGATATCCAGCGCTTTTCCGATCGAACGCTCAATCAGCGGCTGCAATGCGCTCAGCGTCTCTCGCGTCGGCCCGTCGATGCCAATGAAATCCAGACGCTCAGCCAGAAACGTCTCATTGCGTGCGGGTTCGACCATTTCGCGTCTTTCCTAATCGTTAGGCGCAGCGTCCGACCTGCGACGTCGGCTTTGTCCGCGACGGGCGGCGTATGACTGATCAGTTTGCCTTGGGGCTTACGACTGTCTTTCGGCGCAAGGAACGCAAATAGAGCTGTTCGACACGGCCGGCGACGATTCGCATTGAAGATCGCGATCAAGCCCAATCGGAGCGCGCATGATCGAGGACAATTGATCCCCGGCGGAACAGTTCGCGCCGCTCAAGAATGACTTAGCGGAACCGCTTCCCGCGCGTTCATTCCGAGTGTAGTTCAAATAATATCCATACGCATCCGGTCTTTATTTGACCTGAATTGCCCAATCGCGCGCAAATTGTGAAGCGCGATAGTTACAGATGCGTGCAAAATTCTCGCGCGCATTGGCATGATGATAGGTCTGCAGACGTGACCTAACGCCGCAGCGTGACAGCGCGGCGTGTCAGGGTTAACCAACGGGCGAGACAAAGTGCAATGTCTCGCGTTATAAATATAACTTACGGCGTTACGAAGCAATGTCTAAGACACGTTGAGAAAAATGCGGACATTATCGAATTGTTAACCAATATGCATTAGTAATTTCTCAAGCGAAAGTCTGACAGTGCAATTTCTATCAATATATTGTCATTAGAAAGACAGGCGCATATGTTGACATAACAATGAAATCGGCGTCGATACATCTGCAATGGCGATATATGACGTCAAATGCAGGTCACTAACGAAGTGCATACACAACGACGATCACAACCGCAGCGTAATGAGCATCTATATTACATTAATGCCGCAAGTTACCGACATATTTGCGTTTAGTCATGTGCCGTAGTTTGGAGTGACTCATTCTGATGAACGCGCTGACGCCTGAACACGCGGAATCTGCGACTCCCGACACTCAGAGCGGCGCTCTTCTCCGCGTGTCGGCCGACAAAGTCGGGCGCCTCATGGACCTCGTCGGCGAATTGTCGCTGAGCGTCTCCGAGACCATTCGATCCTCCGATCTGGAAGGTCTCGAACTGACCGAATTCGAGAAGTCCGCCCATCGATTGATGATGGTGGTGCGAGAAGTGCAGGACGCCGCGGCTGAATTGCGCTTGGTGCCGATCGGCGACGTCTTCCGCCGCATGCGCCGCATGGTGCGCGAACTGGAGCGCACGACCGAGAAAGAGATCGATCTCGTTCTGGAAGGCGAGGATACGCAGATCGATAAGCTCGTGGCCGATCGGCTTTATGAACCGTTGGTGCACGTTGTCCGCAATAGCGCCGACCATGGTCTGGAGGCGCCCGCCGACCGCGAGGCGCTCGGCAAACCCCGCAAGGGGCGCATCACCCTCGCCGCTTCGCCAGTCGGCGGCGACATCCAAATCACGATCACCGATGACGGACGCGGTCTCGATCGTGAGCGGATTTTGGCGCGCGCGCGCGAGCGCAGCCTGTTCGGGCCCGACGAGGAACCCGACGACGGCGTTTTATGGAAAGTGATCTTCCAGGCGGGGTTCTCGACGGCGGAGACCGTCACCAATCTCTCCGGACGCGGCGTCGGTTTGGACGTGCTCAACACCGCAATGAAGGAATTGCGCGGGCGAATTTCCATCGACAGCAAAGGAGGGCAAGGCACGAAGGTCCTCCTGGCCATCCCGCTGACGTTGGCGTTCCTCGATTCCCTGGTGATGAGGGTCGGCGCCCGGCTTTACGCGACCCCGATCGACGTAGTGGCGGAGATCTTTCAGCCTGGAAGCGAACAGATCACCCGCATTTCTGCCGAGGCCGGCGTGGAGATGGTGCGAGTGCGAGACGCTCTGATCCCGATCTGTCGCCTTCAGCAATATTATCGCGAGCCTACGTCCGAACTGGCCCCGCTGGAAAAACTGATCATTGTCGTTTTCAACACCAGCGCCGGGCGGATCGGCATTCCTGTCGATGAGATGTTCGATCAGCAGCAGGTGGTGATGAAACCGCTGTTGGGTCAATTGGAGAAAATCCGCGCGAGCTTCGGCTGCGCCCTTCTGGCCTCTGGCGACGTCGCCCTTGTGCTCGATTGCGAACGCCTCGCCGAGGGAGCGTGAGCATCATCGCTGAAGCCGTCTTCGACAAAAGCCCTGATGATTCAGGTTACGAGCGCATTCGCACGTGGCTGAACGCCCGCTGCGGGATTTACTACGCGGAGAAGAAGAAGGAATTGCTGTCTCAGCGGTTGGCCCGCGTGCTCGAACGCTTCGGCCTCAGCGATCTGGAAGAGCTGGCCGACTGTGTCGAGACGGGCCAAAAGGGCGACGTCGAACAGGCGGTCGTCGACGTCGCCTCGACTAACCACACCTATTTTTTCCGCGAACCGCAGGTTCTGGACTATTTCTCCAACACCATCCTGCCGAACTTGGCGCACAAGCCCGCGCTGCACATCTGGAGCGCCGCAGCGTCGACCGGCGACGAAGCCTACACGCTGGCGATCCTAGCCGCTGAAATTATGGGGCCCGAGCAGGCCGCGAGCCGCGTCTCCATATTGGGCACCGATATCAGCGCCCCGGTGATCAAGCGCGCCGAAGCCGCCGTCTATGGCGCTGCGCATCTCGAGCACGCACCAGAATACTTGTTGCAACGCTACTTCGAGCCGGCTGAGGCCGGTGACCTTCGGGTTGTGCCGCACATCCAGCGGATGTGCACCTTTCGGCGATTGAATCTCAAGGCGCGTCCTTTTCCGTTCCACCGACCCTTCGACGTCGTCTGCTGCCGCAACGTTCTTTACTATTTTGATCGCGTGAACCAGCGCCGGACGCTGGAAGCCCTCTTCGACGTGACCGAGCGCGGCGGCTGGCTACTGACCAGCGTCACCGAATCCGTGCGGGATCTCGGCACGCGCTGGTGTTGGGTCGGAGGCGGCATCTACCGGAAACTCGCATGAGCGGCCTCCGCAAAGGTCCCGTTCGCGTCCTGATCGTCGACGACTCCGCGATGGTGCGGAAGATCCTGTCGATCGGATTGGCGAAGGACCCCGAGATCCAGGTGGTCGGCCAGGCTTCCGACCCTTACCGCGCCCGTGACCTCTTGGTTGAACTGGAACCCGACGTCATCACGCTCGACGTCGAGATGCCGAAGATGGACGGCGTGACGTTCCTGAAACGGTTCATGCCGGCGATGCCGACGCCCACCGTGATCATCTCGTCGCTGACTCAAGCGGGCAAGCGAGTAAGCCTCGAGGCGCTCGAGGCGGGCGCCGTCGACATAGTGGCCAAGCCGGTTCTCGGCCTGGTCGATGGCCTGCCGCTGATGCTGGACGACATTTGCCGACGCGTGAAGGCGGCGGCGAATGCCGATGTGTCCCGCTTTGCAAGGCGCGGCGCCGCATCGACGATCGAGCCAATCTTGTCGTCTCTGGAGGAAACCACTGATCGCGTCATTGCGATCGGCGCTTCGACCGGCGGCGTTGAGGCGCTGGCCCGCATTCTGCCCGCCTTCCCCGCCGACGCGCCTGGCGTCGTCATCGTTCAGCACATGCCGATGGGTTTCACCGCCAGCTTCGCGGAACGGCTCGATCGAGTCTGCCAAATGCGCGCGAAAGAAGCCGAAGCGGGCGACCGGGTGATGCCGGGCCGAATTCTGATCGCTCCCGGCGGCGGCCGCCACATGAGCGTCCAGCGTTCAGGCGGCGAATACCGCGTCGCTCTGAAGGAAGGCGTCGAGGTCAACTATTCGCGCCCCGCGGTCGACGTGCTGTTTCTCTCGGTCGCAGAGGCCGTCGGCCGCAACGCGGCGGCCGCGCTGCTCACCGGCATGGGCAGAGACGGCGCGGCTGGGCTGTTGGCGATCCGGCAGGCGGGCGGCCGAACCTACGCCCAAGACGAAGCCAGTTCAGTGGTGTTTGGCATGCCGGCCGCAGCGCAGCGTCTGGGCGGAGCGGAGGCGATGGCCCCGTTAGAGAAAATTCCCGCGCTACTGGTGCGGGCCCTGAGGTCAAACTGACAGGAGAGACGAATGGCGCAGACCACGGAAGATACCGCGCGGCAAGAATCCATCGACGGCATCAACGCCGACCTGGCCTTCAACGAGGAGAACAATATCGCGGACATGTACCTGACCTTCGCGGTGGCTGGCGAGGAGTACGCGGTGGGCATCGGCTTCGTCACCGAGATCGTTGGCATGCAAAAGGTGATGGAAGTTCCGGATGTGCCGCATTTCATTCGCGGCGTCATCAACCTGCGCGGCAAAGTCATCCCCGTCATGGACGTGCGCCGCCGCTTCGGGCTGCCCGAGACGACCTATACCGAGCGCACCGTCATCATCGTCCTCGACATCAACAACGTCCCGATCGGATTGGTTGTCGACGCCGTCAGCGAAGTGCTGGAAATTCCCGAAGCCCAAATCGATCCGCCGCCGAAGTTCGGCGCTAACCGCGACGGCAGCGGTGTCATCCGCGGATTAGGCAAACAGGGCGAACGGGTGGCGATCCTTCTCGATGTGGACCGGCTGGTGTCCGAGCAGGTTGTCGATTTGCGTACGGCGCCAACCGAGCTGAAGGGAGCCGCCTGATTCCCATGCGCGCGCTCATCTACAACCAGAAAGGCGGATGTGGGAAAACCACCACCGCCATCAATCTAGGCGCCGCTCTGGCCCGCCTCGACGATGAGGCGGTCACTCTGGTCGATCTCGACCCGCAGACGCATCTAACCGCCGCATTGGGGCGCCGCGCCGACGGACTGGCATGGACCGTCACCCAGTGGTTGGCGGGAGCGCCAGGATCGACGCTGCCGGTTTCAAGACGCCTCTATCTGGTTCCAGGGGATTGCGAAGCGCAGGAGCCGCGGCCCTTCGCCGATCCACTGAGCGGCATGGCCGGGATCGTGCTGATTGATGCGCCGCCAGTATGGAACGTCACGGTGGCGCGACTCATGGCCCAATGCGATGTCATTCTCACGCCGCTGGAGCCGGACTTTCTCGGGATGCAGGGCTTCAACCGGCTGCTGCAGACGATGAAGAAGAACGGCGTCCCGTGGAGTCGGCTGCGGATTCTCGTCTGCCGCTACGTCGATCGGCTCTCCATTCATCGCGAGGTGCGCGAGCGGCTCGGACAGCTCTTCACGAGCGGAACCTTATTGCCGGTCGTCATTCGCAACTCGGTTCGGTTGGCCGAGGCGCCGGGTTTCGGACGTCACATTTTCGATCATGCGCCCGACAGCACAGGCGCCAGCGACTACGAGGCGGCAGCGCGCGTGCTGCTCGAGGAATGGCGTGCGTCGCCGGGCGCACAGAGGGCGGCTGTCAAGCGCACACATCCTGAGATGGAGGAGAAGGGCAGTGACGACAAGGAATCGATCGGGGACGTCATCCGGAGGGCGGCTGCCCAATGACCCTCTGGACTGGGTCGATGGATCCCCTCCGGCTGAAGAGCTGGCGGTCGAGCAGATGAAACACGTGAGCAACCAGATACCCAATGTGAGGAATGAATCCATGTCTGAAGCAGTCAAGTCCGAAGCGCTCGTGTCCGAGCGCGGCGAAGGGTCAAACCAGAAGCTCAAGCAGGAGGTTCTCCGCCTGGTTGAAGCGTCGAAAAGCGGCCAGTTGACCGAGCGAGCGAACGTCGCCGCTTTCGGCGGCGATGACGCGACGCTTCTGCGCGGCCTTAACGAAATGCTCGACGCGATCCTGCTGCCGATCGGCGAGGGCAATCGCATCCTCGACCAAATCGCCAAAGGCAAGATCGACGAACTGATCGCCCAGACCTATCAGGGCGACCACGAGAAAATGAAGCAGAACATCAACGGCATCGCGCGGGCGCTGCAGAAATTCAAGGCGGAGTTCGCGCAACTCACCGAGTACTCGCGCCTGGGCCAACTCGAAAAGCGCGGCAATGCCGGCGCGTTTGCGGGCGCCTATGGCGAGATCATCAAAGGCGCAAACGAGATGCTCGACGCCATCCTGCTGCCGATTGGCGAGGGTAACCGCATCCTCGACCAAGTCGCCAAAGGCAAGATCGGCGAATTGATTGCCCAGACCTATCAGGGCGATCATGAGAAGATGAAGCAGAACATCAACGGCATCGCGTTGGTACTGCAGAAGTTCCAGGCTGAATTTGCACAATTGTGCGAATACTCACGTCTGGGCCAGCTCGAAAAGCGCGGCAACGCCGGCGCGTTCTCGGGCGCTTATAGCGAGATCATCAAGGGCGCAAACGAGATGCTCGACGCTATCCTACTGCCGATCGGCGAGGGTAACCGTATTCTCTCACAGATCGCTGTCGGGAACTTCCGCGAAACGGTCAGCGTCGAGTGCCACGGCGACCACCAGAAGATGAAGGATTCCATCAACGCCGTTCATGGCGCCGTGAGCACGTTGATCGCAGACGCCGGGCAATTGGCTCAGGCGATCGTCGAAGGCAACATCCACGTGCCGACGGACTCAAGCAAGTACCAGGGCGACTACAGCAAGATCATCGACGCGTTCGAAAAGGCCTTCGTCGGCCTCAACGCGACCTTCTATCAGATCGTCGACGCGGTTGAGCAGGTCGGGCAGTCGGCCGAGCAACTGAACGCCGCCTCGCAGAACATGGCGTCGACTTCGGAAGAACAGTCGTCGTCGGTCGAGGAAGTGACTTCCAGCCTTCAGGAAACCGACAGCCAGGTGAAGGCCAACACGGACGGCGCCAACACCGCCAACCAATTGGTGATGGGGACGTCGCAGGCGGCCAGCGTCGGTCAGGCGAAGATGGAAGCGATGACCAAGGCGATGAATGAAATCAACACGTCGTCGAGGAACATCGCCAAGATCATCAAGGTCATCGACGAGATCGCGTTCCAGACCAATCTGCTGGCGTTGAACGCCGCGGTCGAAGCGGCGCGGGCCGGCCAGCATGGGCGCGGGTTCGCCGTCGTCGCTCAAGAGGTGCGAAACTTGGCCGGCCGCAGCGCCAAGGCGGCGCGCGAAACTGCCGAATTGATCGAGAACTCGGTCAAGCAGGTTTCCGATGGCGTCGTCATCGCCAAGGAGACCGGTGAAGCTCTCGATCAGATCGTCACCAACGTGGTCAAGGTCAAGGATCTGGTGGGCGAGATCGCCACCGCCAGCGCCGAGCAGTCGCGCGGCGTTGGCCAGATCAACGTCGCGATGAACCAGGTGGCCAAAGCGGCGCAGGAGGGCAGTCAGCAATCCGAGGAATTGGCCTCGGCGTCCTCTGAGCTGGCCACTCTGGCGGGCCGGATGCGCGACGAAGTCCGGCGCTTCAAGCTTCGCGAGCGCAAGCTGAGCGCAGGCGATATCGGCGGTCTAGATGGTCTGACCAACGACATGCTGGTTCAGTTGAAGGCCATGCTGGCGGCCCAGCACAAGACGATCGCTCCGGAGCCGGTCAAACAGAGCGGTCTGGCCCGCAAGTCGCCGAAAGCGGTGGTGCCGCTGGATCACGACGCACGCGGTTATGGCAACTTCTAACCCTCAGTTTCCACGTCACCCCCCGGGTTTCCGCCGGGGGGCGACCAATTCAACAGGGAACTGACAGGAGAGTGCCAAATGGTGTCCAAAGTCATGATCGTGGACGACTCGGCGATGATGCGCCTTGTGGTGAAGGGCATCGTCGACAAGATGCCTGGGTTCGAAGTCGTCGCTAACGCCGCGAACGGAAAATTGGCGCTGGTCGAATTACAGAAGCATTCTGACGTGTCGCTCATTCTATTGGACATTGAAATGCCCGAGATGAACGGCCTGGAGTTTCTTCGGCACGCCAAGCTGAAGACCAGAGCGAAAATCTGCATCCTGTCTTCAGTCGCGGTGTCCGGCTCGCCTCACGCCGCCAAGGCTCGCGAATTGGGAGCAGACGCCATCGTGACCAAGCCCTCGGGCGCGGTGTCCTACGATTTGGCCGAAAAGCGCAGCAGCGAACTGGCCCAGGTCATGAGACGTCTGGCCGCAGCTTAGACCCCCGTCGGCGACATCGATCGAACCTACCGAACTCTGAAACCGGGGCGAATCTCCGGTGAACGACATCGTCAGCCAGGACTGGGTGAAGCATGACCGAAGAGATGGACGAAATCTGGCAGTTGTTTGCAGATGACGGAGGTCAGTCTCTAGACACCATCGAGGAAATTCTTCTTCTCCGGAAAGAGAATCCCAGCGGCCAGGCGGACGTCGCCGCGCTATTCCGCGCCATGCACACCTTCAAGGGCAATTGTCGCGTTCTCGGTCTCGGCAACATCGAGTCGCGGGCGCACTTGGCTGAAGACCTTATCGGCCTCGTACGCGACGACGGAGTCCCATTGCGCTCTGAAATGGTGGAGCTTCTTCTGGAAACGGCAGACGCGCTGCGAAGCATGCTCGAGGGAACCCTGGTCTCGCGGCGCGACGCGGATGAATCGGGGTCTGCGGATCTGGCCGCGCGAATGCAGGCCACATTCGACCGTTACAAGGCCGGACAGGTGACGGGAACGACTTCTGAACTGGGGACGGAGTCGAAACTGGAGCCAGAACTTGAACCTGAAGCGCAGAGAGCCCCGGCGCCACAGGCGCCGGAAGCCATTGTCTTTGAGCCGGTTCCGAAATCGTCTCTCGCCCAAGACCCAGCGTATCGCGATATCTTCTCCTTCATGGCGCAAAACGTGATGCGCGAAATGCGGCGGGCTGTGGAAACGCTCCCGTCCGACCCGCTTTCGGCGCGAGGCGCGCTCGCCAAGGAGGTCGAGCAGTTACGCTTCGCCGCTGACCAGATAGGCATGCACGAATGGCGAGACGTGCTAGCCACATTGTTGGCGCTAAGCGCCCCTTCCATCGAGCAGGCGCAGGCCGCGATCGAGCGGCTGACAGCAATGTTTGAGCGCGACTTCGGAAGCCAGCAATCCCCGACGGCGGAAGGAAGTCCGACCGAGGCGTTGGTGCTGCCGGTTTCGGCTGATCCTGTTCGCGTGTTCTTCGACGAAATCGAGCCCGTCCTGGCGGCGATCTCGGACGCGGAAGCGCGGCTGGCTTGCGGCGAGGCTATTGACGCCGCCAAGATGCGTCGAACCACAGACGAGCTTAAGGCGCTGAGCGAACCGCAGGGCTTCGGGCGTTTGGCCGACGTCGCGGACGGATGGTCTTCGACCAATATCGGTTTGGACGAATTCCGGCGAGTGAAGTTCAGGCTATACGAGGAACTGGCTTCGATCGCGGACGCCGGCCTAATCGATCGCGACGGGATGCGAGTTTGGCCGCTTGCTATCCTGCGCGGCTTGTGCGCCGAGGGAGCATCCAAGACTCTTCTCGATCTCGGCGCAATGCTGGATCAGATAAGATTGGGCGACGATGGCGCCGAACTCAGCGCGCGTATCCGCGAGTCGCTGCGCCTCGTCTTTCATGCGTGTCACCATTACGACATGGAAGTGGCGGCGCAATTGTCGATGTCGCTACTCGATCTCTTCGCGCGTGCGGAAGACGGCAAGGCCGTCGATCCTCTTTTACAGCGCATCGCGCGGTCCTTCGTCACGGCAATCGGACCGGCGTTTGACGCCGCAAATCATGGCGGCCGGCCTGACATGGCGGAAGTCGAAACGCTAGTCCAAGAAGCGGATACGGCGACTTTCGCGTCGTCGTCGCAAATTGAGGCGCGCCTCGCGCTGCCGAAGTCCTTCAGCAATGTCCTTTCCCCTGAAGCCGTCCAGATGTCGTTGGCGGCGATGGAGGCCGGCCATCGCTTTTACATTGTTCGCGCCAACCTCGATCGCGAAGAGGAATTGGCGCGCAATTTCCTGAGTTGGATCAGCGCAGGCGCAGCGAAAGTCGTCAGCAACGTCACCGTGTTTGAAGGCGAGGCCACGCTGTTCGATTTTCTGCTCTCTTGCCCGCTCGAGGCGGGGCCGTTTGCGCGGGCGATCGCAAAGCTCGATCCAGCGGGAAATTCGTTGAAGGTCGAGACGATCTTGACGGATCACGGGCCGGAATCGGTAAACGGCGTGGCGCTGCTACGCGCAGGGGGGAAAGAAGTCGAAAATATTCCTTCCAATGATCTTCCCACTCAGGACGCAATGTCGGCCGTCACGTTGGAGTCGATTGGCGCGATCGTGACCGGCCAGGCCGTCGTGCGGCACTCGCTCGCCGAACTCGCCGAAGACGATCTGGTCCACGCGGTCGAGCTTGAACTCCGCAGCGCGCGCGGCGACTGGGGCCGCGCGCGCGAGCCGGTGTGCCGCTATCTAGCCAGCGTGCAAGAAAAGATCGAGAAGCTGATACAGGTGGAGTCGCACGTCAACAGCTTGCTGGACCGTTTGCAGCAAGAGACAATTGCGGTGCGCAGCCGTTCCGCCGCGCTGTTGCTCAGGCCATTGGCGCTGCACGGCGATACTGTGGCCCGTCAATCCGACCGACAGGTTGTCGTTACGACCAGCGGCGACGACACGCAGCTTGACTTTAGCGCGCTCGAAAATCTCAAGGAGCCGGTGCGCGCGTTGTTGGCCTTCTCCATACGGCAAAGCATCGAGGCGCCGGAACGGCGGCTGGCGGCCGGCAAGGATCGGAGCGCGCGGGTGGTCGTCAGACTGCTGAAGCAGGACGATCAAGTCGTTCTCACCGTCGAAGACGACGGGGCTGGGATTGATCTCACCCGGGTTGCGCTGCGGGCGGAACAACTGGGATGGCAAAAGGACAAGAATCTCCTGAACGTCATTCTGCGCGACGGTTACGGTCCGCTCTCTAACGACGACTCCGTAGGAAGCGGAACAAACCTAGCCGAGATACGCGCCGCCTTGCGCGCGCGCGGCGGCGAGTTGCGCGTCGCCAACGTGCCGGCGGGCGGTGTGCGTTTCGTCGTCACCATGCCGCTGGCGATGGCGGTGATGGATGGAATGGTGGTTCGAGTGGGGGACGTCATGTACGTCGTCCCAATCGATTCCATTCAGCGAATCGTTCATTCCAGCGCCGGAGCTCTGATGCGGATTTCCGCCGCTGAAGGGCGTTACATGCTGAAACTGGGGCAGGACGACGTGCTGCCGATACAGTTTCTCAAGCAGAGCGGCCGCGCTGACGAAGTGGAAGACCTCGATCCATTCTCATTGGCCGCTGGGACCGAAACCATCGTCGCGGCAAACGCCGACGGCGAGCAGAAGCATCTCTTTGTTGTCGCTAGCCGGTCCAGTTTGCGCGTCGCCCTTTCCGTGGACGAACTAATCGGTCAGCAAATGGTGCTGATCCGTCCCTTGCAAGGATACCTTTCTGGCATTCGAGGCGTCACGGGCTGCGCTCTGCTGGGCAGCGGCGGCGTGGGGATGGTGCTCGATATGGGTTACGTCTTCGGCCTCGCGTGAGTTGCCACGGCTTACTCAATTCCGCCGCCAAAGCCTTAACGCGTCTGACCCTCCTGGGAGACCGCACGTGCGATGTGGTTAGACGCCGACCGTTGATCGGTCGAGCGGCTGCCGTTGATCGAGTCAGGCGCTGAAGTCCGGCCTCATGGATCAGGTCCGCGCCTGGCGTCGACCGCCGCGCTCATGCTGTTGAGAACGCGCGCCGATTTGCATCGAATTGAGGCATCGCAACAGCGATCGTGTGCGGGCAGGCCATTAAACTGGCAACCGTTGATTCGAATGTTTCGAGGGCGCCTGCTTTGCATTTGCGGGCGCCCCAGAATCGGTCCCGAGATCTGAACATATACGCAGTGCGTGCGTAGTCGTTCCAAAGGTAATTGGCGACAGTCCTTTGCGTCCGCTGGACGCTGCGTTCACGACCACGGGGCCACTGTTCTATCTTGGTCGGGGGGCAATGTGATCGTGAATGCGAACCCGAGTTGGGAGCTAAGACTCTTCGGCCATCCCACGCTGCGCAGCGATGATGGTGGGGTTATCGACTTGCCAATGAAAGCCTTCGCGATTGCTGCGCGGCTCCTGCTCGATCAACCGAACCAGCGATGCTCGCGCTCCGCGTTGGCGCAATTCCTATGGTCGGATGTCGAGTCGAGCCGTCAGCGGACGAACTTGCGCACCGTGTTGAAGCGGATTCGCAGCGGCTTTGGAGCCTCTGCGCATTCACCCTTCGCCATTGACGGCGAAATCATCGCGCTCGATCTTGACGCTGTCCAGTGCGACCTGCTGGAATTTCAACGCTTGCTGGCCAGCGGCGACGCCTCGGACGTCACCGAGGCGGCAGAGCTATTCTCCGGCCAGCTGATAGAAACGCGCGATCGAGGGTCGGCCGCATTCGAGTGCTGGCTCGGGGGACAACGGTCTTCCCTGTCGCAGGCGTTCCAAGTGGCCGCGCGCCGGGCGCTGGACAGCGGCGAATTGGATGCCCTGCCGGGGAAAAGAGAAGCGCTTGCCCGACGCTTGATCAAGGAGAGCCCGAACGACGAGGCGGGCCATCGCGCGCTTATTCAGAGCTACGCGTCGCAGAGTGATTTCGACCTAGCTCGATCGACATGCGATCACTTGGCGCGCCGCCTCGATACGGAACTCGGCTGTCCGCCTTCGGCGGAGACGCGCGCTGCGTATCGTTCACTTTCGGACGAAGTTGACGACGCCGCCAATCTCCGGCGCTCGGATGCGCGCGGATTCGATGCGGGCGCTTCGTCATTATCGGCGCGATTTATTTCCACGGAGTCGCGCTGTCCCGTTCTTCTCGTGCCGTCGGCATTGGCGCACGACGACGGGTCGACCATCAACGTCGGCGCTAACGTGGTCGACGACCTTTTGGCGCAATTGTGGAAGCCCCACTTGCTGAGGATCGTTTTGATCCGCGGCGGCGCTTCCGCTTTTGCGGTCGGCCAGAATGCCGGTGGCGCGGGCGTCTATTCACTGCATTTCCGTCTGAGTGGTGGGGACACTGTACGGCTTTCCGCGCGTCTCGTTTCCGAACCAGCGTCCGACCTCCTATGGGCGGAGTCGTTCCTTCTGACCGGCGAGCGGCACGACCACATGATCGCGCACTTCGCCAATGCGATTGTCGGCGCAATTGAAGGTCATCAGATTGCAACGGAGAAGTTGCACTCGGAGAAGCGGCGCACGAGCTTCGCTCTCGCCGCGCAAGCCGAGCGCGCGCTGACGCACATCGATTTGCCGTCGCTGCGCCGCGCACGGCATCTGCTGCGGCGAGCCTTGCAGACGGGCGCCAACCCGTCGAGAGCGCAGGCCAAGCTGGCGCGGACCTTTTGGATGGAATGGCTGATGAGCGCAGGGCGGGACAGGTCGTTGTTGACGACTGCGCGAGGTCTTGCCCGCTCTGCGCTGGAAGGGCAGCCGGAGAGTCACTACGGGCACCAGGAACTCGGCATGACGGTGCTCCATCTCGGCCAATATCAGCGCGCGCTTGAGCATCTGAGCAACGCGCGCGATCTGAATCCCCTAGACAATCAACTGCTTTTCGATTTCTCCTACGCGTCGATCGCCAACGGACAGGCAAAGGAAGCGCTGTCTTCAGTCGGGGCCGCCAGACTGAACGACGGTCGATCAACGGGTTTTCGCAGCTGGGTGGCTGCTTGCGGCTACTACGCGACGGGCAAATATGAGGCCGCAATCGCGGAGCTGTTGGAATTGCGATCGCCCGGCGCGGCCACTCGGTTGCTCGCTGCTTGTTACGCCATGCTTGGCGAGCGCGAGAAGGCGACGGAATTTAGGGACAGATACCTGAAGAAGGATCCGCGATTCTCACTAGACAGTTGGATCTCGCAATGTCCACTGCGCATGAAAATTGACGTTGACCGATTGCGCGAAGGGCACCTGCTCGCTGGGTTTCGATGACGGCGGCCCCGATGGCGAAGGTTGTCATGCCGCCCACGAACTCGCCCCAGGGTCCGAACGTCAGCTTTGGGCGCAAATGATGCTCATCGTCTGCGCGTTTTCGGCAAGCGTCTCGGCGACGGGCGGGCAAAGCCGTCGTCGAACCGGTGCGGCGGCAAGACGTCCTCAGCGATTTCGACGGTGATTGTAGAAGTGGAATCGATCCAGACCAGCCCATACGGCCCGTCGAATTCGACAACGGTGCGCTGGCTGTGCTGATGTATCTTCACGCGCTTTGCTGTCGCGCGGAGCGGGCGAGGATGGCGAGCGAATCGGTCGTCGTCAAAGTCGCCTTGGGGCATTGTCGTTCCCTATCGGCGAGCGTTGGGCGTTGAGGCGAATCGGTGGGGGGGTCGAGCGCGCGGGGCCCCGATCGACCGGCCGACGCGAGGGGCGATATCAGCTGGGCGCTTTCATGGAATAGCGCTCGCGTGCGGTGATGCGCTGGGTCGGCAGATCGACCGGGCGCAAAGAGACGTGGGCTTGCAGGAATGAAATTTCCGCTTCGAAGTCGCGCTCGGCGACGTCGCGCCGCCAGCAACGACCGCGGCCGTCCTGCCCATTGTACCAACGATAGCCGCGCGCCTTCAGCAGGTCCTTGCGATCGTAGGGCGAATTGACCGCAAGGATTCGCACTGTCGTTTGGCCGGCGTGGGAGAGCAGCGTCGCCAGCGCCGGCTTGCGCTCGGCGCCGACAGAATGTGAAGCAACGCCCGGCAATCGCCAACGGCGCGATGCGCGTCGGCGAACAGGCCGGCGGCCATCAGCAGATAGGCGAGTGTGGCGCCCTCGTAGCCGTTTTCGCGCCAAGGAATCTCGTCGAGGCTGCACGCCCAATCGAGGCTCTTGAAGGTGGGCCAAGTTCGCTGGGCGATCGGCCTATCAGATCGCGTGTTGTGGGCGATGACGATCGAGGCGTCGGCGACGAACGCTTCGACTTTGGCGGGATCAATTGCGCGCCCGGCGACCATTTCATCGCTGACGCCAGTCAACAAGCTGGCAACAGATGGGTCAAGAGGTGGCGCCGCTGCACGATCGCCCGTGGAATCGCTATTGCGACGCAAGCTAGACTCGGGGCCTGAGCCGGCTTCCCCGGACGCTTCTTTCGCGATCATGAGCAAGCCGGTCGACGGCGGGCAATCCTCGGTCATGCCGGACGCATCGCTTGGCGCGATGGGAGCGGCGAGGGGCGCCGTGACGCTCTGGTTCGTTGCGTAGCAAGTTTTCGCGCAAAACAGCTCCAATTATGATTTTTCATGGTTTGTAACTATTGTTCCGCCAAGTCGCCAAGACTTTCTCACTCTCCTTCGACACTATTTCGGCACTTGGCCTGAGGATCGTCCCCGCCATAACCAAGGCGATCCCGACAAGATCGCGCCGCGATGGAATCTGCGCGGGACGGCGAGGGTCTGAACCCCGATCGAGGTTATGAGCCTTGCGGCCATTCCAGGCGCACGGGTCAATCCGCGGCGCAGAGTCGCGCCGACCCATCGCAACCTCGTTGCGTTTCAAGTGGCCCAGCCTGTTTGGCGGTTGCCTCGCGCTGAGAAATGCAGTATATCTATCAACATTATAAACTAACTCATTCGAGGCTGCCCATGACGCGAAGCTTCGGCGCCGTTTCCCTAACGGTCGGACGGTTCATCCGTGCGCGCGCCGCGTCCGGCGCGGCGTGGAGGCGCTTCGGCGCCCGGGTCGGAAGGATCGTCGCCGCTCTGCGCGATCCCGAGCCTCAGTCGCGGGAGGACTATGAGCGAGAATTGCGCGAACGCGTCTTCCATCCGCCGCAGACGTGACGTCGGCAATAGCGCCAGGCCCACAGACGACGGACGAGGGACTTTCGCATGACCGTGCTGGCTGCAGTCGACGCCTTTCGCCGGGCCTCCCCGAGCGGCGCCGCATTTGTCGCGGCTGACGGCGACGCTTTTCGCGTCGCCATGCGCCATCTCGCGAGCGGGGTTTGTCTCGTCACCCATGGCGTCGGCGGCGCGCGCGCCGGCATGACGGCGACCGCAGTCGCGTCGCTGTCGCTCGATCCGCCGACGCTGATCGTCTGTGTCAATCGCGCAGCGCCGGCTTACGCCGGTTTGAGGCCTGGCGCCGCATTCGGCGTCAGCGTGCTCGGCGCCGACCATCGCGAGTTCGCCGAGCGTTTCGCCGGTCGGACCGGCGAGGAGGGCGCCGAACGCTTTCGCGAGGGCCGCTGGCGGATGTCGCCGAACGGCGCGCCGTTGTTGTGGGACGCGCTCGCCGCATTCGCGTGCGAGGTCGAAGAGATCGTCGAACGCCACACGCACGCCGTCGTCATCGGTTGCGTCAAACACGCCGCGGCCGCCTCGGACGGCGGCGCGCTCGTCTACTGGCGCGGCGGTTACGATCAACTGGGCTGGAGCGACGACGAGCTGGCGCGCGCAACCGGCCTGTCGCCGGCCAAAGCGGGACGTTGAGGCCTGAGCAAAGAACGCGCGCGACGAGGTCGCCGCAATTCGGCTCTCCCGCTCCGCGACTGAATAGATCTACCGACGTCGGCGGAGAGACGCGGAAAGGCTCCTGCGTCCGGCTCCTTCACACGGCCATGAAACCGCATCAGGGCCGCAGGAACCATGAGCGTCGATTGCGCTTAGCGCGAGCCGCCGTGGGCGCGCACGGCGATGCGGCGCACCGCGGCGAGCAGCGCCTCGACGTCTTCGCGCGTGTTGTAGAGCGCGAACGACGGCCTGACGGTCGCTTCGACGCCGAAGCGGCGCAGGATCGGCTGGGCGCAATGATGGCCGGCGCGCACCGCGATGCCTTCTTCGTCGAGCGCCTTGCCGACGTCCTCGGCGCGGCGGCCGTCGAGCAGGAACGACACCACGCCGGCGCGCTCGCGCGGCGCGCCGATCAGCCGCACGCCCGGAATGGCGGCGAGCCCGGCGACCGTGCATTCGATCAGGTCGTGCTCATGGCGCTCGATCGCCGTGAGGCCGATGCGCTCGATATAGTCGATCGCCGCGCCAAGGCCGACGGCGTCGGCGATGGCGCCGGTGCCCGCCTCGAACCGCTCCGGCGCCGCCTGGTAGAGCGTGCGCTCGAAAGTGACGTCGGCGATCATGTTGCCGCCGCCCTGCCACGGCGGCGTCGCGTCGAGGATCGCCTGCTTGCCGTAGACGACGCCGATGCCGGTCGGCGCGAACATCTTGTGGCCGGAGAAGACGAAGAAGTCGGCGTCGAGCGCCTGGACGTCGGTGCGGCGGTGCGAAACCGATTGGGCGCCGTCGACCAGCGCCAGCGCGCCGTGGCGATGCGCCATGGCGATCATTTCCGCCGCCGGCGTCACCGTGCCGAGCGCATTGGAGACCGAAGTCAGCGCGACGATGCGGGTGCGCGGGCCGAGCAGCCTTTCGTATTCGTCGAGCTTGACGTCGCCGCTGTCGTCGACCGGCGCGACCCTCAGCTTGGCCCCGGTCGCGGCGCAGAGCTGCTGCCAGGGGACGATGTTGGCGTGGTGCTCGAGCCAGGTGACGACGATTTCGTCGCCCTCGCGCACATTGCGCCGACCCCAGCTTTGCGCGACGAGGTTGATCCCCTCGGTCGCGCCGCGCACGAACACGATCTCGCGGCTCGACGACGCGTTGATGAACCGGCGGGCCTTGTCGCGCGCCGCCTCGTAGGCGTCGGTCGAGCGGGCGGCGAGCGTGTGGGCGCCGCGATGGACGTTGGAATTCTCGTGCGAATAGTAAAGCGCGAGGCGATCGATCACCGCCTGCGGCTTCTGCGTCGTCGCGCCATTGTCGAGCCAGATCAGCCGGCGGCCGTGGACCTTCTCCTGCAGGATCGGGAAATCGTTGCGGATCGAGGCGGCGTCGAAAACGCGCGGGCCGGCGTCGGCGTCGGCGAGCTTCGGCGCTATCGCCTGCGGCGCCGGGGCGAGCGCCGTCGGCGCGGCGGGCGTTGCGGCGACGTCGGGAAGGTCGGCGGCGGGCGCAGCGGCCGCCGCCCCCGGCGATTTCGCCTCGCTCCAGGCGCGCGGCGGCGCGGCGGATTCGGGCGCCGACAGCGGATGATGGCCGGGAAGGCCGGCCCGCAGCGTCGCCAGTGCGGCGCGGTAGTCAATTTCGGCGGCGAAGGGCGAAGCCGACGCTTCGCTGACTGGCGAGTCGACCGCGGCCGTCGGATCGACGCGCGGCCGCGTCACCAGCGTCTGCCCGGCGGCGGGCGGGCCAACGCGCCCGGCCAGCGCCGAAGCCGGCGCCGCCGAGTCGGCGGAAGCCCCGCCGAACGAGCGCGCCGGCGCCGAGGCCGGCAGCGAGCTCACCGGCGGATCGATGACGCCAAACGGCGGCTGGACCGGAACGACCTGTCCAATCGCGCTCGCCGTCGGCGGCGACGGCGGCGACCACGGCGCCGGCGCCGAGGTCGGGATCGCCGGCTGGCCGAGCGGCGCG
>Ga0181535_10001586_pt1 | contig 29475 bp, 25 predicted proteins | sample PEATcosm2014_Bin_44_FD_119774 | JGI IMG/M metagenome (GOLD analysis project Ga0181535, IMG submission 119774) | Peatland microbial communities from MTU Mesocosm Facility, Houghton, MI, USA - PEATcosm2014_Bin17_30_metaG | ecosystem: Environmental > Terrestrial > Soil > Wetlands > Peat | place... | reverse complement strand
TTGCGCCGTGAACAGGTCGCCGCTGCCGAGCACGGTGTGCGGGCCGGCATGCTCCTTCACCTCGCGGAGAAACTCGCCCGAGTTATTTCCTTCGTACCGCTGCCGCACGGTCCGGCCGTGAACCGTGATGGCGCAGACACCCAGCCGAAAAGCGCCGTCGAAGATGGTGAAGAACCGCTCGCGACTTTGCGGGCTCTGGTCCATGCCGCGGCGCATCTTCACCGTCAATGGCATGCCGGGCGGCAGGGCATCTCGCACCCGGCCGACGATCGACAGCGCCGTCTCCGGATCGCTGAGCAGGAAGCCGCCCCGGCAGCGGCCCAAAACCTTTTTCACCGGGCAAGCGAAGTTCAGATCGATCACGTCGAAGCCGGCGTCCACGAGCTTCAGTGCCGCCGGGGGGAATTGTTCAGGCACGGCGCCCATCAATTGCGCCCCACAGGGATGCTCTTCGTCGCTGACGCGGAGAAATCGCTTCGCCTTGCGACCCTTTGTTACGTTGAGGATGAACTGGTCAAGCATCACCTCGCAGACGGTGTAGGCCGCGCCCAGCCGGCGGGCGATCACCCGCATCGGCCAATCGCTGTAGCCGCTCAACGCCGCCTGAACGACGGGAAAGCCGATCTCCAAGGGGCCGAGGCGAAGTTGGGGTAGAGATTGCGTCATATTGCAGTTTGCTTGGGGCATCGCATAGAAATCAAGTATTCAATACGCCGGTCATCCGGAGCGCAGCGAAGGATCTCGCGGAAATCGGCGGGAGATCCTTCGCTGCGCTCAGGATGACTTCTCGCTGCGCTCAGCATGGCCTGAATCGCCTCACCGTAGCACATACTGTCGGCACAAGTTCGGCAGCGCCTCGACACTTTTCAGGTGGCGGGCTTCAACGCCTTCGGCCGCCAGTTGGGCGGAGGTCCGCTCGAACTCGAGGTCGTCATATACGTTAATGATAGCCGTGACGGCAAACCCGTGCTGGCGGAGCCCGCCCAGGGCCACGGCCGTCTCGATGCTCGGCGCGGCCAGCAGCGCCACGACCGTCGCATCGCGGGGCAGCCGGCTGGCCGTCTCGTCCAACAGTTGCGCGAAACTGAGCCCGTCGGTCAACTCGACGCGGGCCAGCGTTTCCAGAATTCGCAGCAGTTGCTCCGGCCCACGGCGCGTAGGAACCACGAGCGGCTGGAGCCGATCGCTCGATTCGCGCATGGCGGCGGCCTGCCGGGCGGCCTTGCGCGAGCGGATGTCGTAGTCCCAGCCCTCCTGGCGAATGCGATCGGCGGCGTCGCGGCCGTTCGTGACCAAGCCGATCTGCTGATCCATTTCGTACACGGCGTTGGCCAGCGAGGCCGCCGCCGTTACGGCCAGCTCGCTGCGGTACGGCTCCTGGTGCGGGTCGAACGCCGCCTGGTGAAAATCGAGCACCACCGTGGCCCCCACGATGCAGGACGGCTCGTAGATTTTCGAGTGGAACTGGCCGGTGCGGGCGGTCGCCCGCCAGTGAATCCGGTTGAGCGGGTCGCCCGCCTCGTAACGCCGCACGCCGGCGATTCGCGTGGGGTCTTCGTAAAGGCGGTGGGTGATGCGGACTTCGCCGATGGGCCGCCGCGAGGCCAGCTCGAAACCTTCCAGCGGCACGACCTGCGGATAGACCAGCAGGAAGTGCGGCGTGGTAAGCACACGGTAGCGGCGGTGCAGGCCGAACAGGTCGCCCGTCTCGACCACCAGCGGGCCGACCTGGTGATAGCCGCGGCGATTGCACTTCAACTGGTAAAGCAGCGTATGCCGGCCGCGGCTGCCGACCATGGTCAACTGGGTGCGCCGGCCCTGAACTTGCAGGCTGGGTGGCTGATAGTTGAGGGCCCGGAGCGGCAGCAAATCCTCGACCAAGGCCCAAGCCACGGGCAGCCAGCTCTTGTTCCGGAGCGTGAGGACCACCGCCACGGTGTCGCCGATGTCGGCCGAATAGCGGTTGCACTCGCGGAGCGCGGTGAGGTTTTGCACCCAATGCCGGGCCAGCCAACGGCTCACGATCATGATGCCCAGCAGGACATACATGGCATAGGCCGGCAGTCCCAGGCCGAAGCTGAGCGCCGCGAGCAACACGAGCAAAGCCGCAATGAACCACATCGACAAGGAAGCCCTCACCCTAACCCTCTCCCAAAGGGAGAGGGGACCAGCCTGTTACGGCCGCGCATTTCAGAACGCGTCGGTTCCCTTTTCCAGCATGGGGACCGGAACGTCGGCGACAATTTCGGCCACCACCGCCGCGGCGGTCAGCTTTCGCAGTCGGCTCTCCGGCCGCAGGATCAGGCGATGGGTCAACACGGCGTCGGCCATCTGCTTGACGTCGTCGGGCCGCACGAAGGTTCGCCCCAACACGGCCGCCAGCGCCTGGCCGGTGCGAAACAGGGCCAGCGACGCCCGCGGGCTGCCGCCCAGGCTCACGTCGTCGCAGGTCCGCGTGTTCTGCACGATTTGGGTGATGTAGCGGCGCACCTTCACGTCGACGTGGATGCCGCGCACCGCTTGCTGGGCCGCCAGCAGCTCTTCGGCGCTGACGACCTGCTCCAAGCGATCCAGCGGGTTGCCTTGTTCCAGCAGTTCGAGCATCTTCAACTCTTCGTCCATCGTCGGATAGCCCAGGCTGAAACGGACCAGGAAGCGGTCCAGTTGGGCCTCGGGCAGGGGGAAGGTGCCTTCGTGGTCGATCGGGTTCTGCGTGGCGACGACCCAGAAGGGCGGCTGCAGCTCGTGCGTGATGCCGTCGACGGTGACGCGGCTTTCGGCCATGGCCTCCAGCAGCGCGGCCTGGGTCCGCGGCGTGGCCCGGTTGATCTCGTCGGCCAGCACCACTTGGGCGAAGATGGGGCCGGGGCGGAACTCGAACTCCGTCGTTTTTTGATTGAAGACCGAGACGCCCGTCACGTCGGTGGGCAGCAGGTCGGGCGTACACTGGATTCGTTTGAAGGAGCAGCCGACGCTGCGGGCCAGGGCCCGGGCGAGCATCGTCTTGGCCACCCCCGGCACGTCCTCCAACAGCACGTGCCCGCCGCAGAACCAGGAGACCAACGACAGGACGATCTGCCGGCGTTTGCCGACGATGACTTTCTCGACGTTGGCGATGACCTTCTTGGCGGTGGTCGATGCGTCATTCATCACAAGCCCGGGCATAGCCGCAGTCTATCACGATGTGCGAAAACGGTCAATCAGCGAGTTGGTTCCTGGTTCGCTGGCCCATGGCGACAAGACGTTCGGGCGTTGAGCCGGAGGGCTTGCCCGCCGCGTGGTGCGGCGATCCGCGGCGGGCAAGCCTGTCGGTGAAGCTGTTACGCCACCCTTCGTTGCCTTCGCCATGCGTAGGCCAACAGACCCAGCATGCCCGTGGTCAGCAACACCAGCGTCGAGGGCTCGGGCACGGCTTCGGAGATGGTAAACCGCACGTTATCCGCCCAAGCGCCCGCGCCAAGAACGATCATCAGAGTAATCGTGTCACCTGGACAGTAACAGTCGTTGTCGATGATGTTGCTACCTTTGAAAGACCCGCTGAAGTCCCGGAACTGACCCGGACGGGGAAGTTGGTTGAACGGAAACTCCCAGTCCTCGAAGGCCGCGCCGGCGGTGACATCCACCATTCCGAGAGCGAAGCCGTCGTTGCCATCGGCGACGACCGTGTTCAACGCCGTGCCGATGCAGACGGTCAGGGTATAAATTACGTTGGGCTGGAGGCCGCCACTGCCATCGCCGACGGGGTCGCCGTTGAGGAAAGTGGCTGGGATGGACACGCCGGTCGCGGTGTTATACAGGCAGGCGCAATCATTGGCCGTCAGCGAGGGGTTGTAGAGGGCTTGGCTACCGAGGGCCGGCGAGGGCAGATTGCCATTGCCGCCGGCACCGGCGAACTCGGCACTGGTCGGATTGCGGGTAACGATCGTATTCGAAATGCCCGACACCTGCGTCCAGCTTGCATGCTTCAGGGTCTGCTGGCCGTCGGCCACGACGTTACTCTCGAAGCTATAGTTGGCGATTGTAATTGGATCGGCCTGGGCCGTACCGGCACACAATACGATCGTGGAGAGGATGGCCGCAACGGCGGGAAGAATTCTTACTGTCATCGGAGTATCTCCTTGTTCTTTGCCGGTGAATGGACGAACGTCGCGCACGAGAGCGGCCGATGCCGATGCGGCCGACAAGGCCTGTCTTCGCCTTCGCCGGGTGTAGGCGAGCAAGCTGAGGGCGCCCAGGCCGAGCATCGCGAACGTGGAGGGCTCGGGTACCTGCCCGACAAAGGTGACCTGCCCCGACGTGTAAAGCCGAGATAGGTCCCAGCCCGGATCGGCCACGACCTGGAACTGCCCATCGGGACTGACGCTGCTCCAATCGAACAATTGGAAGCTTTCGCCGATCAGATCGCCGAGGCGGACGCCGGCCGCAAGCGTCAGGTCCAGTTCGCCGGCAAGGGAGACGGAGATACCGGGGGCAAAGGAAAGCGTGGAGCCCCAGGGCTGACCGTCCAGCACGATGGCCAGCGAGGCGCCGGGGTGCATCGCCATTTGGCCCAAGACCGTGACGGGGATGTTTCCGGCATAGTTGTGAAGGGTGAGGGTTTCGCCTGCGCCCAAGCTGAGGCCGTTGATCGTTCCGTCGGGGAGGATCGTGTTATGCGTGATGGCCGCGTCCAAGGCCGCGTCGGCGGCTCCGCGTAGATCGGCGCCGGTCAGGTCGGCACCGGTGAGCACGGCATCGGTGAATTGTGCGTCCGTCAGCAGGGCGCCGGTCAGCTTGGCGTTGGTCAGGTTGCCGGTGGAAAGATCGGCGGCTGAAAGGTTTTGCCCGGTAAAATCCCAGCCCGTCATGGTGTTGCTACCCAGAGCGATGCCGTGCAAGTTGCGGGCCTGGTAGCTGGCCGTGCTGTAGAGTTGGGCGGCCGTGAGCCTCGTTCCGTTCAGGTTCGCTCCCGTGATGGTGGCGTTGGTAAGATCGGCCCCGGTCAGATTGCCGCCGCTCAGGTTCGCGCCCGTGAGGTTCTGGCCGGTGAAGCTCCAGCCGTTCAGGCTGATTGCGGAGAGGCTAACTCCCGGCAAGTTGTGGGCCTGGTAGCTGGCCGTGCTGTAAAGCTGCCCGGCCGTGAGAGTGGAATAGGTGAAATCGACGCCGGTGATCGTGGCTTGCGAAAGATTGGCGTCGGTGAGCGTGGCATTGTAGAGGTTGACATCGGTAAGGTTTGCTCCCTGAAAACTGGCGTTTTCGAGGTGGGCAATGTTGAGGCTCGCGCCGGTGAGGTCGGCCCCCTGAAAATTGACGCCGGTGCCCCGCAGGTTGAGCATGTATGCGTCTTGCATATTGGCATTGGTCAGGTTGGCGTTTTGAAAGGTCGCGTCATGGAGGTTCTGGCCGACAAAGTTCCAGCCCGTCATGTCGTTGCCGCTCAGGGTGATCCCCAACAAGTTGAAGGCCTTGTAGTCGACCGTGCCGTAGAGCTGCGCAGCGGCCAGATTGCAGCCGGAAAGATTGGCCTCCGTGATCGTGGCATTGGCGAGATTGGCGTTGGTGAGGTCGGCGCCGGTAAAGGTCGTGTAGTTCAGGTTGGCATTGCCGAGGTTGGTCCCCTGGAGGTTGGCGCCGTCGCATCTTGACCAGTAAAGAGAGGCGCCGCTGAGGTTGGCCCCGGCAAGATTGGCGTTGACCAGGTAGGCCATGTACAGGTTGAGATTGGCTAAGTAGGCGCCGGGCGCCGCCGACACTCCCTTCCCGCCAGGACAAAGCGTGGGCGATTGAACGATAGTGCCGCCCGTGCCAGTCGTCCACTCGTGGATATCGGCCCGCGCCGCGGTGGCGCAGGCGGCAAGCGTGCAAGCGGCCAAGAAAGTCCAAAAAGACGGCCGAGACATCGGGTAGCCCAGCCGCATGAAGGAATTGCTCAGAGCAGCCGCGCCGACACGAATCATGTTCGTGTGTGTAAGCATCGGATTGTTCCTTTTAAGAATCGCTGCCTCCGCAGCAGGGGAAAACCAACGTGGTCGCGCCAGCCACACGCTGACGAACAAGACCTCGTGGTCTCCGGTGGTGATTTCTTGCCAACATCCGGGCCAAGCCGTCCTCGCGGCAACGGCGACACTTGGCCAGGAACGGTAACGCGACGTTACGCGGACTTGATGCGGGCCGGGTTCAACGAGAGGGCAGCCAGGAGGAGATCATCCGAAGGCAACGTACGGCTACCGGCACGCAATCGAACCTCTCCCGTAAGGAGAGGCTCATCGTGAAGCGCCCCTATCGGGCGCCGTTACCGTTTGAACCAGCCGCGCTGGCGCTGCCTCGCTTTCGGATTGTTATGGCCGCAAGACGATTGATGTGATCGACCCGCGCTCAGCATGGGCCGGGACAAATGCGATTTCACCTTCAGCGGCAGGTGCCGGTCGGGCAGCCGCCGCAACGCTCTTCAGCCGGTATCCGTCGCCTGCGACGGGGGGCCACCTGGCGGGACACGGTTCGCTTCTTGTAATGCAAGCTGCCTTCATTCTAAGGTAATGTGCCTTAAATGTCAAGCACGAGGAAGCAAAAAAGTGGCGAAACGCCAGCCCTGCCACGTTGGCACAGTTCCCGCCGCAACGGATCGCGGCTTTCCTTTTGCGTTTGTCGTTATTGTTACGACTTTCGTCATAATTGTCAAGAGGCCAGCGCGAAAAAACTCCGTTCCCCACCCTGCGTGGTGGCGGCGTCGGTGGCATACCGTGAGGAACTGGCGGCGGAACGAATCCCTCCCGTCAGGCAAAGACTTCGATGCCCTTGGGCGCCGGGGCGGGTAATTCGCGGCCGCAGGAGAAACACGAGTCTCGATCGCATGGGAGCGGGCGGCCGCAGTTCGGACAGGGCTTCAGGGCCGGCCAGCGGCGGTGAACATGGTAGGCCACCAGCCCGGGAAACCCGCCCAGGAAGACGAACATCACCCAAGTCTTCGTCCACGGCAGCCCGTAGCGCGTCTGCCGCCGGTAGCAAAGCCAGGCCATCAGGCCGCCGAACAGGCAGATCATCAGCAGCGCCGGCCAGAACTCCGCCAGCGATCTCTGGAGGCCGTTTGCGAACGTCGGCTCCTCGCTCCACGAAACATAGAGCCAGGGTTGCAGGCCCATCGAGGCGGCCGCCATTGCCAACGGCGCCGGCGCCGTATACGAGGTGTGCCAGGGCGAAAGGAACTGCTCGCCGTAGAAGTACCATCCCCTAGCGGAGAAATCTCGCTGGCGGACGATCGTCCCCGCCGTATCAATCCACAGCAGCCGGCTGGCGTTGGTATGCTCCGACAATACCTGACGAAGCGCGAGGGGGAAAATCTGCAGCACGGCCGCCTTGTCGCTGAGAAAGTGGAAACTGAAGCCCACCTCGCGATATTCGGCGGGAATGGCAAACCGAGAGGCCAACTTGCCCTGCGAATCCAGAACCAGAACGTGGTCCTTCGTTCGCACGGCCATGAATTGCTTGACCTCCGAACGATACTTCGGCGAATCCGTTGTCAGCGGGGTCGGGAAGCCGCGGCTGACGTAATGGGCGGAGAGCACCCCCGGTTCATTGGAAAACAGCCGCGTGGATCGCTTCAACAGGTCGACCTCGATGATGCCGTCGTCGGTCAACACGTAGACCAACCAGCCGGGAAAGCGGTCGCCCCCCTCGGAATACGGCGGGTACCACGGCTCGTTGCTCCACTGCTGGAACTGATTACTGATGGTGACGATTCTCGCGCCCTTGGCCTTCGGTACCGGAAAGCATTCCGCCGCTGAGGGCTGTTCCGCTTGAAAGCCGCGACGGCCGAGATAGCCTATGCAGCGCTTGCTCACGCTATCGAAGCCGACGAAATAGGCGGGCCGCGGCGGCTCGGCATGGCGGAGCCAGTACCAATAGGTCATGGGCTGGCCGTTGTCGTTGAAGCCGGCCAATTCTTCGTCCCAGTGGTTGACTTTCTGCCACGGCAAACCGTAGGACGGGTCCCCTTTCGTTCCGGCCAGAAAAGCCCCGCTGAGCCAGGCCTCCTGCCGGCTAATGGAAAGCGGTTTTCCTTCCAGGGTGAAATAGCTTTCGTTCTCATTGTAGCGCCCGATTCCCTTGCGAATCACAGGCGTGCCGTCCATCCGCAACACCACGTTTTCGTAGCAGCGGGGAGGGCCGAAATAGTCGCGCGCCATCTCGGATACCCAAACGACAAGGGTCGCCCAGACGACGGCGAACCCCAGGGCGAGGATGACGGCCAGCAGCAAGGGCTGAACAATGGCGTTTCGTTTCGGCATGGGCGACACCCTCGTCAAAAGTCACGCGTCCGCGCGACAAAAAAGATTACCGCTACGAATGCGGCCGAAAGTAGTCCGATCACGCACAGTCCGCCCACCGGCCACCAGCGTAGATCGGGCAACCAGAACGCGAACGCCCCGGCGAATACCAGCGGCAACAGCCGCGTGCCGAACCAACGCGCCGGCCGAAGGCCGCTGAGAAACGCGCCGAAGTACAAAAGCGGCATGCTAATCCAATCTTTCCAGGCGGGCGCGGTCATCGACCACTCGAAGGGGCTGGCATGGGTCCCCGGTGTGGCCGCCCACCAGGCGTAGGCCAGCACGGCCGCGGCCGCGCAAAACAGATAGACGGTCAGGCCCACGAACAACTTCACGCCCAGCAGCCATCGCCAGCCGACCGGCCGGTGCCGCAAGAACAGCCACGTGCCGTAGATCGATTCCCCCACGGTTTGCCGAAAACCCAAGGCCAGCGCCAGCGCGGCGGAAACCCAGGCCAGGCTCCCCAGCGAATTCAGATTGATAAAGGGAATCGCGTTGTAGTCCACGTAGCCGTAGTGCCACGGCAAGATATCGTGCCGCATGGCCCGGGAAAGATAGTGCACATAGAAAGCCGCCGCGATGGCCACGATGCCGGCCGCCTCGCGCAGCTCTTTCGCGATCATGACTCTAAGCATCGGGGCCCTCTCCTACGAAAATCGGCAACGCGCGGCGCGGGCCGCGCGTGTACTCGATAAAGGCGTCTTCCAGGTTCATATCCACCACCTCGATCCGCCGGGCACCGAGGGAATTGAGCGTTTGCTCGTGCTCCCCGTCGAATCCGACCACCACCAACTCCAGTTTTCGGCCCACCTGGCGGGAACTGACCAGCCGGGGCACGGCCGGCGGCGGGGGGGGCTCGCCGCCAAACTCCAGCACCACCTTGCGCAGCGAATCCTTGAAGTGATCGGTGGGGCAATCCACCCGCAGCACGCCGTCGACCAGGATCCCGATCCGTTCGGCCACCCGTTCCACGTCGCCGAGGATGTGCGAGCTAAAGAGGATCGTCCGGCCGCGGCGCTGGATGATCTGGATCAGCGATTCCAGAAAATCGCGGCGCACGACCGTATCGAGCCCGAGGGTGGGATCGTCGAGGATCAACAGCTCCGGGTCCGTCGCCACGCTGAGTGCCAGGGCCACCTGGGCCTGCTGGCCGCGGGACAGGCGGCCGATGCGGCGGCGGGGCGAAAGCTCGAAATGGTCGAGAATCTGCTCCAAGAGCGGCTGATTCCAGCGTTCGTAGAAGGGGGCGGTGAAGCGGACCGCCTGGCCCACGGTCATCCAACGATACAAGGGATGGCCCTCGGCCAGATAGGCGATGCGGGCGCGGGTTTCGGGGCGGAGGGTGGCGGCGTCTTCGCCCAGCACTTCGGCCCGGCCAAAGCTGGGATGGGCCATGCCCAGCAGCATCTTGATGGCCGTGGTTTTGCCCGCCCCGTTGCGGCCCAACAGCCCATAAACCGTCCCCTGCGCGATCCGCAGGTTCAGCCCGTCCAGCGCGCAGTGCGCGTCGTAATATTTCGTCAGGCGATGAGTGACAATGACGTCGGGCATGGCGAGTACTTGCCTCCTCGCTCAGGAACCCTTGTTTCGCTCAGGAACTCTTTTCGGACCAGCGGAATTGCTTCGCCTGGTCGGAAACCAACTCGACGACTTCGTCGGCCGTGAAGCCCAAATGGACGGCGTCGGTCAAAAAACGATCGAGCGCCTCTTGGAGCCGCTCCTTGCGGACCTTGCGGGACAGCTCGCTGCCCGGTCGGGCCACAAACACGCCTAGTCCCGGTCGGGTGTTCAAGATTCCCTCCCGTTCTAATTCGGTGTACACGCGGGCGACGGTGTTCGGATTGACCACGAGCGCCCGGGAAAGCTCGCGGACCGAGGGGAGCCGCTCCTCCGCCTGGAGTTTCCCCCGCGCGACGCCTTCGCGGATTTGGCGGGTCAGTTGCCGGCAAATCGGAGACCGGCTGCTGGAATCGATGGAGAATTCCACGGGCACCTCACTAACTGTACTAGTTATCTTAGTACAGAAGGGAAAATCTGTCAAGGGGCAAAAACAGGATTTGGGATGGGGGATTAGGGACGAGAAATAGCCGGCGGTTAACAGCCGCCGGTGCGTTGGCCGCATTGGGATGGCAGTTGTACTGCCATCCCCCGTTCTTCGTGGCGGGGCGGCAGTGCAACTGCCGTCCCAACACGGGCATCTCCGCGGCGTGCAAGCACGCCGGCTAAACGGGGCGACAACGAGTCCTTTTCACGACCAAAATGACTGCGTCCTGATGCGGCAATGAAAGGCGGCCGCCTCTCTGTCCACGGGTTCTGTTCATTGTCGCCGGTAAAACGATTCCATCGTCGGCAGGGAGGCGTCATCCGGCACGTAGCCGTCGCGGGCCGCCAGAAAACGATGCAATCTAGCGGTCGGATCGTGGATTTGTCCACGGGCAACGGGCATGCGCACAGCGACCGGACGGTAAAGATGCCGCCGGCACGGCAGCAGCCATCGCAACGGCGATGTGCGCCACCCGCGGACCTCGGCGCCCTTCAGCCGCAGCCCAAATGGGCACAACAGCGCCCGGACCCGTATCTTTTCGATCCGCAGCGAGGCGCGAATCTGCCGCGTCAGCCGCTCGAACAGCCGCTGCTGGGTGATCGGCCGGTGCCGGGCCTCCAACATCTGACGCACTTGCTCGACCAACTCGCCCGGACGGCCCAGATAGACCGATCGCAGCCGGCCCTCCTCGCGGTAGCACAAGAGGTAGTACGGGCCGAACGTTTTGCCACCGCGGCGGTGAAACGTGGCCCTCAGGTATCCCTGCCGGGAGAACAGATCGGGGCGGGAGGCGATCGGTTCCAAGGCCGGGTGGGACAGTTGGTCAGCAGGTTGGCGATTTTCCAATTTTGGACCGGGGTCAGGGTTCAGGATGCGCAGGGTCGAACAATGGGGGCAGCAGGGTTGCAGGCGCGGGCAGCGCGGGCCGGATCGGTGGCGGGCCCGCGCTCGATGGTCGTCTTTCGGGAGCGTGGCGCGCCAGAAGCGCGCGATTTGGCTTTGCGTGCGCAGGGCATGGGCGTGAAGTGACTAGGGGATGAAAAAAGCGGGGCCATATTCCGCCGTCAGTGTAGCACCCCGGATCGGACGATTTCCAGAGGAGAAATCAGGCCAAGGGAGAGTTCTTCAGGATTCCCCAACTGCGGGAGACGCTGGGCGGCCGAAGGCTCGTTATGAGGCTACGCACGGGATCGAAAAAGTCGAATGTCCCCCTTTTCCTCCCTCACTTATCCGCCTTCTTGCCTGACCTTACATCCCACAGCTTGATCGTCTTGTCCAAACTCCCCGAGGCCAGGGTCTTGCCGTCAGGGCTGAACGCTACGGAGATTACACCGTCCCTATGCCCGAGCGTGGCGGTGTTCTTGCCGCTGGCCACGCTCCACAACTTGACCTGGTCTGCACTGCCCGAGGCCAGGGTCTTGCCGTCTGGACTAAACGCCACGGAATGGAGATAGTCAGTATACGTATTGAGCGTGGCGGTGTTCTTGCCGCTGGCCATATTCCATAACTTGATCTTCGCGTCTCCACTGCCCGAAGCCAGGGTCTTGCCGTCTGGGCTGAACGCAACGGACCATACATGATTGGTATGCCCCTTGAGCGTGTCCCGCAATTTAGGTTCCTGGGCCGACAGCGGAGAAGCGGCCATCAGCCCCGCAAAAGCTAACCAAATTACTCGACTCATGAACCTACCTCCCTTTTATCCGACTGTGGTGAGCAAGGGGGGGCAACCATGCCCGATCTTACATCTTCCAGGGAACCCAGACAACCCGAGGAGCGTCACGACAATGGCAGGCAGGGCAAAACAAGAAACCACGGGCGACAAGAAATGGACAGCATCTTTTGCAGTCATCGTAGGATTGCGGAAGAAGGGTGGGCGAAAACAACGGGTGGGCACGTTGCGGCGGCTCTTGACCGATGGGCGCCGGCCAACCGTCATCCTGAGCGCAGCGAAGGATCTCGCGTCGGAGTTCGCCCCAGGAGATCCTTCGCTGCGCTCAGGATGACTCTGGCGCTACGCTCAGGATGACTTTATCATTCTAGTCACGGTCTTTGGCCGTCGCAGCGCGCCATCGGGCACGTGCCATCCACGAACGGTTTCCCAGTTGACAAACCGCGCCCCGCACTGCGACAATCCAACTCTTCGACGCGGCGCGGAAGAATTGCAGTCGGAAGGAGTCTTGGGCATGGCCAGTTTCTCGTGGGTCCGCTGGGACCGCCTGATGCGGGTTTCGCACCTCTATACGGGCCTCTTCCTGGCGCCGTGGATGACCCTGTATGCCATCAGCGCCCTCTGCCTCAACCACAGCGACTTGCTCCGCAATCCGCCGCAATGGAAGGCGACGAGCGAGACGAACTTCAAGGTCGGCAAGGCCTTCCCTCGCGTCTCGGACGAGCAGGCCGACACGATCTTGGAGCACTTAGGGCTCAGCGGACCGCGCCGCATCACGCAAGACGATGCGGGGCAAATGGTGATCTACCGTTTATGCGCGACGGGCAATTACCGCATCACGTGGCAGCGGCAAACCGCCCACCTGACGGTGGAACGGCAGTTGCCGTTCTCCGTCCATACGTTCATCAATACCCTGCACTTCCAGCATCGCTACGACCAGCCGTATTTCGCCCATCAAGTCTGGGCAGTCATTGTCGACCTGACGGCCGTCTCGACGGTGATCTGGGTGATCTCCGGCGTTTACCTGTGGGCCCGCCGGCCGGGCCGCTGGCGGGGCGGCCTGTGCCTGATCGCCGGCACGGCATTGTTCGTCTACCTGGCGGTGCTCCTCTGCCGATGAGCGCCGAGCAGTGGTATCACCGCCCCGACAAGTCGGAAAACATCCTCGCCCCGGTGGAAGCCCAATGCACCTGGCTCAGCGAGATCGGCTTCGTCGAGGTGGACTGCTTCTTCCGAATTCTCGAACTGGCGCTGTTCGGCGGGCAAAAGCCGTAGCTTTCGGCCCGGGCGGCCTACCCTTGCGCGGCCGGTTCCATGCCCACGATTTCCAAGGCTTGCTTGAGCGAGTCGAAGCCGCCGGTCATTTGGATCAGGCCGTGTACGCGCGCGGCCGCCGCCAGGGCCCGCTCCACGTCGCCGTGTTCCTTGATGAAGTCTTGAAGCTGCTTGACGGTGGCAATGGCATCGATCAGTTGCTGGCAACCGCCGGTGGCCGGCTGTTTGGGTGCGGGTGATTTCTTGGCCATGGAGAAAGCTCCTTAAAGAACAGTGTGCGGAAACTTAGAACAGTCTGCGGAAACTGAAAAAACCATAGCACGCGAAAAAGGGGGAAGCAAGAGGGGACCAGACTGGGGCGCCGGCCAATCGGCACGATGGTCATAACTGGCCGCGACGGAACGATCCTTACCGGCGGCCCCCCGGGGCGACGGGCCGGATGAGACGGTTGCTTCGTTCGCGCCATGCCGAGCCGAGCGCTGTGCCGGTCAATCGACACGCCGGACAATCGCTGCCAGCGGTCTTTTCTTGGGGCCTTCGGTCGTCTTGGCCGGATAGCCCAGCGGCACGACGGCCATGAACTCGCCGGCCGGTTCGCCGAGGAAGTTGAGCACGTCCTGCTTCAAGAGAAACAGGATGCCCAGCCACACCGAACCGATGCCCAGCGCAGTGGCGGCCAGAAGCAGATTTTCTACGGCGGCGGCCGAGCTTTGGATCTCCATGGTGCGGAAGAAATCGCGGGCGGCATCTTTGTCGACCTGGAACAAGTCGGCGCCGTGCCGGATCAGCTCGCCCGTGTTGGCCACGGCCACCACCAGGGGCGCACTGATGATGCTCCGCGAGGCCATCCGCAGCAAGATCGAGGAGGGGCGGGGAAAATCGGCCGCCCGCTCGGTGACCAAAGCGGCCAGATCGTGTTTCTTCCGGCCGCGGAGAACGATGAACCGCCACGATTGCTGGTTGTGGGCCGAGGGGGCGTGGTTGGCCGCGTCGAGAATCGCGTCCAGGTCCTCCTCGCGCACTTCCTGCTCGGTGAAATGGCGGACGCTGTGTCGTCGATGAATCGACCGCAGGGTTTCGTTGGCGGCCAGCTCGGTAAACTCGCTCAAGGGATATGCTCCTCATCTGGCGAGGGAGGCGGATAGAAATCACCCATATTGGTGGGTACACGTTGTTAACTGCGGCGCAGTAACAGGCCGACGCCTTGTCTTCCGGCCGCCAAAGTATCGCCGCGCGGCGGGCATTGACAAGGGCAGATACTTAAGGTATATTAATGATACAGGGGAGTTAATGAGCTAGCCAAGTTTCGCCCGTTGCCGGCGTGGGGCCCCGGCGGTGGGATATCTCTTGCGGACTGTGACTTATGGACCCAACCAGCACGATGGAACAAGCCCGGACAACCGCTCGGCTGCTGCACGAGCTGTTGCGGCAGCTTGCGGCGGGGGCGGATGACGATCCGGTGGTCGATCTGCCGTTGGCGCAACTGCGGGTCTGCGGCGTCCTTTCGCAGGGACCGCGGCCGATGTCGGCGCTCAGCCGAGAGCTGGGGGTTTCGCTGAGTGCGATGACGCAGCTTGCCGACCGGCTGGAGCGGGCCCAGTTGGTCAATCGCGTGGCCCAGGGAGGCGACCGCCGCGTGCGGTGTTTGCAATTGACCGAACGTGGTGAGAAAATGATGCGTTACCACGAGGAGGTCCGCGTGCGGCGCATTTCCGTGGCTTTGGAACAGTTGCAACCCAACGCCAGAACGCAGGTGACCGCGGCCCTGCAGACGATGATCCAGGCCTGTCTGGCGACGAAGGAACAAGATAGGCATCCGAAAGAACCAAGTTCTCCCTCCCCCGTTTCCGAGGCACTCTTATGAAGACCGTATTCTTTTCGTTGGTGGTGGTGGGTTTGGCGGCCGGCGGCGCCGTGTACTATACGAAACACGTGGCCGCCGATGCCAAGACGAGCTTCCGCACCGTGGCGGTCAAGCGGGACAACTTGCTCTCCACCATTGGCTCGACGGGAACGGTGGAGCCGGAGGAAGTCGTCGACGTGGGCGCCCAGGTGGTGGGAATCATCAAGTCGCTGGGCCCTGATCCTAGCGATCCGAAAAAGACCATTGATTACGGTTCGGTCGTTCACAAGGACACCCTGTTGGCCTTGATCGACGACGCCGTCTACAAGGCGCAGGTGGATCAGGCCCAGGCGACGCTGATTCGCTCGGAGGCCGATCTGGGCGAGCTGAAAGCGCACGCCGACCAGGCAGAACAGGAATGGAAACGCGCGGTAACACTGCTGCCTACGAAGGCCATTGCCGACACGGATTACGACCTGGACGTGGCCAATTACAAGGCGGCCAAGGCCAACGTGGATGTCGGTGCGGCAACCATCAAGCAAAATAAGGCGATGCTGGACTTGGCCATTACCAATCTCGACTACACGAAAATCAAGTCGCCGGTGGAGGGCGTGATCGTCGATCGCCGGGTGAACGTGGGCCAAACGGTGGTTTCCAGCCTCAACGCTCCCAGCCTGTTCCTGATCGCCAAGGACTTGCGGCAGATTCAGGTTTGGGCGTCGGTGAACGAGGCGGACATTGGCCGCATCCACGTGGGGCTGCCGGTGCGCTTCACGGTCGACGCCTACCCGAACGAGACCTTCCACGGCAAGGTGATCCAGATCCGGCTCAACGCCACGATGACTCAGAATGTGGTGACCTACACGGTGGTGGTCAGGACCGACAACCGGGACGGCCGGCTGCTTCCCTACTTGACGGCGAACTTGCAGTTCGAGGTGGAACAGCGGTCGAACGTCTTGATGGTGCCCAACATGGCATTGCGCTGGAAGCCCCGCCCGTCGCAAATCGATCCCGAATTCCGCAAGAAGGCGGTGGCGGTGACGAAGGCGGGCCCAGGGGGCAAGCAGTCCGCGTCGTCCTCGTCGCAGCCGGCTTCGGCCAAACCGGGTAAAGAGAAGGACGAGCCCAACCGCGTGTGGGTGCCCACCGAGGGATTCGTCCGGCCGGTCGAGGTGGTGGTTGGCCCGAGCGACGGATCGATGACCGAGATTAGCGGGGAGAACGTGCGCGAGGGGATGCAGGTCGTGATCGGCGAAGGACACAAGGACGATGAGGAGAGCGACACGACCAATCCGTTTATGCCCCAGCTCAAGGGCCCGAGCCAAAAACCCAAGCAATAAGCGGGGCGGAGTTGCCAGCCATGGACCTCATTCGACTGGAAGACGTCTACAAGACCTACCATCTGGGCGAGGTCGACGTGCCCGTGCTCCGCGGCATCTCGCTGACGATTGCCCGCGGCGAGATGGTGGCCCTGATGGGCGCGTCGGGATCGGGCAAGACGACGCTGATGAACATCCTCGGCTGCCTGGACCGCCCCAGCTCGGGCAAGTATTGGTTGGACGGCGAGGAGATGAGCCGCTGCACGCCGAATCAGCGGGCGGTGGTGCGGACGACGAAGCTCGGCTTCGTTTTCCAGAGCTTCAATCTGCTCGCCCGCACCACGGCCCTGCAAAACGTGGTCATGCCGCTGGACTACGCGGTACAACGCCCTTCCGCGGCCGAGTCGCTGGCCTTTGCCGAGACCCTTTTGACGCGCGTGGGACTGGCCGATCGGATCGATCACGAGCCTTCGCAAATGTCGGGCGGCCAGCAGCAACGGGTGGCGATTGGCCGGGCGCTGGTGAATCGGCCGGCGCTGGTGTTGGCCGACGAGCCGACTGGTAACCTGGATTCGCACACCAGCGTGGAAATCCTGCAGATGTTCCAGCAGCTCAACGCCGAAGGGATCACGGTTCTGCTGGTGACGCACGATCCGAAGGTGGCCGCCTATGCGCACCGGGTGGTGCGGATCGTGGACGGCCGGATCGACAGCGACGGGCCGCCCACCTCCGCCGTCCAGTTTGATCCGGCCGACGCTTTCTCTCAAGCAAATCCGGCCGTGGCGGGCGGCAAAGCAGCCTCGCTTTTCGACGCCCCGTCGACGCCGCGCAAGTTTGGCCTGCCGTCGCTCGTGCCGCCCACGTTCCGCAGCGCACTGGGCGCGCTAAGACGCAACAAGATGCGTTCCGCACTCTCGGCCCTGGGCGTCATTATTGCCGTGGCCGCCGTGATCGCCATGGTCGAAATCGGCCAGGGTTCCAAGGCGGCCTTGCAGAAAACCATCGCCAGCATGGGGGCCAATACGCTGATGGTCCAGTCGGGCGCGGCATCCAGCGGCGGCGTCACCTTCGGCGCCGGCACCATCTTGACGTTGACGCCAAAAGACTCGGACGAGATCGGCCGCCAGTGCCCCGCCATCACCGACGTGGCACCCATCGTCCGCGCCCGCTCGCAGATCGTCTACGGCAACCGCAACTGGGTGCCGTTGCAGATCAGCGGCACCACGCCGGCCTTTCTGGCCGTCCGCGATTGGGAGGATTTCTCCGAAGGCGGCATGTTCTCCGATCGCGACGTCCGCAACTGGAACAAGGTATGCGTCATCGGCGAGACCCTCCGACGCGAGCTGTTCCAGCGCGAGTCGCCGGTGGGCAAGGAAATCCGCATCAACAACGTCTCCTTCCGGGTACTCGGCGTACTGAGCCGCAAGGGGGCCAACATGATGGGCATGGATCAGGACGACATCGTGCTGGCGCCCTGGACCACGATCAAGTTCCGCGTGGCCGGCACCATGCTCTCCAACGGCAACCAGAGCAGCAGCGCCAGCAGCACCGATACTTCCGGCACCAGTACCACGGTCAATACCCTGAGCAATATCTATCCGGCCTCGACTACGTCGCTCTATTCCACGCCCACTTCGACCCAAACCGCCGATACGCCGCAGCCGGTCCGCTTCACCAACGTCGACCAGATCTTGGCCAAGGCCACCTCCGAGAATGAGACCGAGCAGGCGATAGGCCAAATCACGGAACTGCTGCGGGAGCGGCACCGCGTTCATGTCGGCGACGCCGATGATTTCAACATCCGCGACATGACCGAACTGACGCGGACCCTGGCTTCCGCCTCGCAAACGATGGGAACGCTGCTGTTGTTCGTGGCCTTGATCTCGCTGGTCGTGGGCGGCGTGGGCATCATGAACATCATGCTCGTCTCGGTGACCGAGCGGACGCGGGAGATCGGCCTGCGGATGGCCGTCGGCGCCCGATCGTATCACATCCTCCGCCAATTCCTGGTCGAGGCCGTCGTGTTGTGCCTGTGCGGCGGGGCGCTGGGCATCCTGGCCGGCCGCGGCGTCTCGATCCTCGTGCAAAGAGTCAAACACTGGCCTACCGAGGCCTCGCTGCCGGCGATCATCGGGGCCGTGGTCGTTTCGGCGACGGTAGGGGTGGTTTTCGGCTTCTATCCGGCGTGGAAGGCATCGCGGCTCGACCCCATCGAAGCGCTGCGCTACGAGTGAGGAACCCTATGCCCTCGCCCCTCGTCTCTCGCCCCTCGCCGCTTACGGAGACGGATCTCTCGGGGCGGCAGTTGGGCGATTTCCACCTGCTGCGGCGGCTGGGACGCGGGGCCATGGCCGAGGTCTACCTGGCCGAGCAGAGCCGGCTGAAGCGGCGCGTGGCGATGAAGATCCTCAAGCCGGAACTGGCCGCCGACCGCACGTATTTGCAGCGCTTCCAGCTCGAGGCCCAGGCCGCGGCGTCGCTGGTGCACGCCAACATCGTGCAGATTTACGAGGTCGGCTGCGTCGATCTGCTGCACTACATCGCGCAGGAGTACGTCGACGGTCTGAACCTGCGGGAGCACCTCGCCCGCCACGGTCCGCCCGACCTGCCCCACGCGCTGTCGATCATGCGGCAGGTGGCGGCCGCGCTGGCGAAGGCGGCCGAGCAGGGCGTGGTGCACCGCGACATCAAGCCGGAGAACATCATGCTCACGGCCGGCGGCGAGGTGAAAGTGGCCGACTTCGGCCTGGCCCGCCTGGCCGGTGAAGGCGGCAACGAGTTGACCCAGGTGGGCATCACCTTGGGCACGCCGCTGTACATGAGCCCGGAGCAGGTCGAGGGAAAGCCGCTCGACCCGCGGAGCGACATCTATTCGTTCGGCGTGACCTGTTACCAGATGCTGGGCGGCGAGCCGCCCTTTCGCGGCGAGACGGCCCTGGCCGTGGCCGTGCAACATCTGAAGACGCAGCCCCGGCCGCTGGAGTCGCTGCGCGGCGATCTGCCGCCCGCCTTGTGCCGCATCGTCGGACAGATGCTGGCCAAAGACCCGGCGCGGCGTTTTGCCACGGCCCGCGATCTGCTGCGCGAGCTGCGCCGCGTGCAGATTGAGCATTTTGGCGGCGATTGGCCGGAAGACCTTCCCGGCTGGGATTCGCTGGCCGGCGAAGCGCCCAGCGATCCCCGCCTGGCGCTGACCGAACAACTGGACGGGTTGATGAAAACCATGACCATGGCGCGGCCGCGGCGGCGAAGCTGGGCATGGCTGGCGGCGGCCTTGCTGGCGGCCTTTGCCTTCGGGGGCTTCGCGGCCTGGTGCTGCGCCGTTCCCTCGCCGCTCTTGGCCAATGCGAAGCAGGCAGCCTCGGACATCCCCCAACAGGCCACGGTGCTGCGGCAGTGGTATGTGGCCAGCCAGATCGGCACCGAAGCCGCTTGGAAGAGCGTGATCAAGTATTTCCCCAAGAGGGAAGAGTTCACGCTCCGCGCCGAACAGCAGCTCGCCATGCTTTACTTGCACGAAGGCGAGTTTGACCGGGCGATGGCGATTTTCGACAAGCTGGCCAGGCTGGGGGGCGATGCCGTAGAATTGCAGGCGTTCGGGCTGGCCGGGCAGTGCGTCGTCCTCAGCCGCCGCGGCCGCTATCGCGAGTCGGCCGAGGCCTTTGCCCAACTCTTGCCCAAACGCGATAAACTGAGCAACGAGCCGTTGCAAAAACTGGTCGACGCCGCCGAAGCGAGGAACGATGCCCACCTGGACCAACAGAATACTCCCGACTGGGAGAATTGGTTCGAGTAGCAGACCGCGCGTCCCCTCTCCCTCCGGGAGAGGGCGGGGTGAGGGCGACGAGCGAAGCAATCGTTGGGGCGGCAGTTGTACTGCCGCCCCTGGAATCGCGGCAAAAAGGGTGGCAGTGTAACTGCCACCCTAACAAGGCAACGGTGGCAGGGCAAGTGCCACACCAACAATGGTCATCCTGATTACAAGTCATCCTGAGCGCAGCGGAGGATCTCGCCCGGAAGCCGCCGGAGCTTCTTCGCTGCGCTCAGAATGACTTCCATTCCTCTGAGGACCGCACCGTGAAACTGCAATTTTTGGGGGCCGCCGGCCAGGTCACCGGTTCGCAATACTATGTCGAGGCCGACGGGGCACGGTTCCTGGTCGATTGCGGCATGCACCAGGAGCGGGCCTATCTGGATCGAAATTGGGCCCCCAGCCCGCTGCGGCTGCGGGGGCTGGACGCGGTGTTGCTCACCCACGCCCACGTCGACCACTGCGGCCTGGCGCCGAAGCTGGTGCAGGACGGCTTTCGCAGCCCCATCATCACCACCTTCGCCTCGGCCGACCTGGTCGAATTGGTGCTCCGCGACGCGGCCCAGATTCAAGCCGAAGACGCGGCCTTCAAGGAAAAACGGCACCGGAAGGAAGGACGCAAGAGCAAGTATCCGGTCAAGCCGCTCTATACGATGCGGGACGTGGACCGCACGCTGCCGCTCTTGGAATCGGTGCCCTACGACCAGCCGGTCAGGCTGGCCGACCACGTAGACGCCCTGTTTCACGACGCCGGCCACATCCTCGGCTCGGCCATCATCGAGGTCCGCGTGACCGACCACGGCCGCCCGCGGCGGATCGTCTTCACCGGCGACCTGGGCCAGTGGAACAAGCCGATCGTCCGCAACCCGGCCGTCGTCACCGAGGCCGACTACGTGGTGATGGAGTCGACCTACGGCGACCGCGACCACGTGAATCACGAGTCGGTCGAGTCGCAACTGGAGAAGGTAGTGGTCGAGACGGTGGCCGCCGGCGGCAAGCTGATCATCCCGATCTTCGCCATCGAGCGGGCGCAGGAGCTGATCTATTATCTGAACCGGCTGCTCGAAGCCCGGCACATCCCCGAAGTGCCCGTGTTTCTCGATAGCCCGATGGCGGCCGACGTGACCGAGGTATTCCACCACCACCGCGAGTGTTTCGACGCCGAGGCCGAAGAGATCGTGGCCGCCGGCCAGTCGCTGCTGAAGTTCCCTTCGCTGCGCGTCGTCCGCGGCGTCGAGGAATCGAAGTCGATCAACAACCTGAAGGGCCCGGCGGTGATCATGGCCACCTCGGGCATGTGCACGGCCGGCCGCATCAAGCACCACCTGGCCCAGCACGTCGGTAACCCCGCCTGCACGATCCTCTTTGTCGGCTACCAATCGCAAGGCACGCTGGGCCGGCAGATTCTCGACGGCAACCGCGAGGTCCGCATCCACGGCATCTCGCGCTGGGTCCGCGCCCGGGTGGAGCAGATTCAAGGCATATCGGGCCACGCCGATCGGGCGGGCCTGCTCGAATGGCTAAGCCATTTTCAGCGGCCGCCCTGCCGTTTGTTCATTACCCACGGCGAACCGCAAGCGTCGCAGGCGCTGGCCGAGAAGATTCGGCAGCAGATGGGCTGGAACGTCCACGTGCCCGAGTATCGGGAAAGCGTGACGCTCGACGAGGCCTGCTAAACCTCCGCTGGCCCGCCTTCCTTCCGAACAAGGGACTGTCCCGATTTTTGTGGCAGGAGGCCGCCAAAATGGGACTGTCTCTTTCGGAATTGCCAACCGACACAAAGTTGTGTACAGTCTCCCGTACAAGGCTGAAGACCAGCTTGGCAATCAAATGATCCATTTTTCAAGGGGAGTCATCGAAACAATGAACGTCTTGATCACTGGCATCACAGGAATGGTTGGCTCCCACTTTGCCCAGGCGTGTCGCGCGAAGGGGTGGAAGACTCTGGGCGTTGCCCGCTTCAGCGCCGCAAGCCGGCAAGCGGCCATCGACGATCCGGCAGTCATCCGTTGCGACATCACCGACGCGAGGAGCTTGGCCAACGTTTTCCAGAAGGTCCGCCCCGACGTCGTCATCCACATGGCTGCCCAGGCCTTCAACGGATCGTCGTGGAGCATGGAGAACTACACCTACCAGGCCAACGTGCTGGGCACGCTGAACGTCCTTCAATGCTCGGTGGACTACGCGCCGGAAGCCAAAGTGTTGCTTGCCTGCAGCTCGGCCCAGTACGGCGATATCCGCCCGGAAGATTGCCCGCTCCAGGAGGACCGCCCCTTGAAGCCGATCACTCCCTACGCGGTCACCAAGGCGGCCACGGAACAGGCTGGCTATCAATACTTCAAGAATTTCGGCCTGAAGGTCTACTTGCCGCGGATGTTCATCCACGTCGGCGCGGGCCATCCGCCGGCGACCGCGATTCAGAACTTTGCTCGACAGTTGGCCTTGATTGCCAAGGGGAGACTGGAGCCTGTGATGCGCGTCGGGAACCTCGAAACCGCGCGCGACTTCATCGACGTCCGCGACGGGGTTCATGGCATGATGTGCCTGTTGGAAAACGGCGCGCCGGGAGTTCCGGTAAACATTTGCACGGGCACGGTCCATTCCATCCGCGACACCTTGAACCGGCTGATCTCTGCCAGCGGTTTGGAAGTTCAGGTGGAGAGCGATCCGGCCCTCTTCCGCCCCACGGATGAACCGCTGTTGTTGGGCGATAATTCGCGGCTGCGCCAACTGGGATGGCGGCAGTGCCACACGTTCGACGAGACCCTGGCCGCCGTGTATGCCGACTGGCTTGAGCGCGCGGGAGCATAGGGCGAAACAGAGGTGACAGCCGGAAACAAAGGCCTCCCGGTCTCCCATCGCCCTTCGGGAGAGGGGCCGGGGTGAGGGCGGCCGGCGGCTCGTTTTCCCCTGCCGATCGCATCGGCGTTCTTGGGCTATCGATGGCTCGTCTTTCCGGCGGCAAAGCGCAGGCGCCAAAAAATCGCCATCAGCTAGGACGGAGGGCGAAGCACTTTTGTCATGGGAATGCAATCAAGGGTGATGCCGCGAGGCGATTGATAACCTCCTTTTGCTTCACCAACGAAGCCACAGCGCCGATAGAACGGGCCTGCGTTCAGGGGCGAATCGAGCGTCAACTGCGTCAGGCCTGCGGCGCGGCCAATATCTTCCAGAAACGACACCATTTGCTTGCCGATGCCCCGTCTCATCATGTCGGGGCGTACCATGATTGCGTCCAAGCGTCCGGTGTTGCGATCGATCATCCCTGTTCCAACGACGGCGCCGTCGACGGTGGCAACGAAAAACTGTTCCACGACGAACTGAATGAACTCTTCGGTGATTACGCCGTTGGTCCAGATCGCAAACAACTCTGGAGGGTAGTGCCCTGTGCACTGGCTAAGAATTGCGGCGTTGCGTATCTCCCACGCCGCGGCGGCATCATCAGCACAGGCTTTTCTTATCGTCGTTCTTGGCTGATTCACGGCTAGCGTGCCTTGATCGGGATTTGCATTTGAAGACGACCGCCGAAATTCGTCTCTAACCGCTTGCATCCTTGGCCCCGGTTGCCCAGCCCCGCAACTTCTCCCGCCGAAACTCGTCGAATCGGTCGGCCTCGATGGCCGCCCGGGCGTCGGCCAGCAGCCGCTGGTAATAGGTGAGATTGTGGATCGATAGCAGGATCGGCCCGAGCATCTCGCCGGCCATGAACAGGTGACGAATGTAACCGCGGCTGCGGCGGCAGGCCGCGCAGGGGCAGCCGTCTTCAAGCGGCCGCGGATCGCGCTCGTATTTCGCGTTCCGCAACCGTAAGGTTCCGCGATCGGTAAAGGCCATCGAATTGCGGCCGTTCCGCGTGGGCATGACACAGTCGAACAGATCGATGCCGCGGTGGATGGCCTCTAACAGGTCCTCCGGCCGGCCCACCCCCATCAAGTATCGCGGCCGATCGGCGGGCAGTTCTGGCACGGTGGCCTCCAAAATCCTCAGCATGTCCTCGGGCGCCTCGCCCACGCTCAGCCCGCCGACCGCGTAGCCCGTAAAATCCATCGCCCGCAGTTGCCGCGCGCAGTCCACGCGGAGCTCGACGTCCAGGCCGCCTTGCACGATGGCGAACAGCGTTTGATCGGACCGCGTGGCGGCGTCGCGGCAGCGCCGGGCCCAGCGGATGCTGCGCAAGGCCGCGTCGCGCACCACGGCCGCTTCGTTGGGCAGTCCCACGACGTGGTCGAGCACCATCGCCACGTCGCTGCCCAAGGACTCCTGAATGGCCACCGCCCGTTCCGGCGAGATGGCCACCAACCGGCCGTCGATGTGCGAGCGGAAGATGGCCTCCTGCTCGGTCACCTCGATGCGATGGGCGAGGCTGAAGAGCTGGAAGCCGCCGCTATCGGTCAGGATGGGCCCGTCCCAGCCCATGAAGCCGTGCAGGCCGCCGAGCGCGGCAACGACCTCTTCGCCGGGCCGCAGGGTGAGATGATAGGTATTGCCCAACACCATCTCCGCCCCGCACCGGCGGATCTGATCGATCTCCAGCCCTTTGACGGTTCCCTGCGTGGCGACGGGCATGAAGGCGGGCAGATTTACCGCCCCGTGCGGCGTGGAAAAAATACCCCGCCGCGCCGCACTGTGGGCATCGACGTGCAGCAGGCGGAACGAGAACGGCGCAGCAGTCATGGGAGAAAACAGATCAAAGACAAAGCCGGGGTAATGCCAGGATGCAGGCCGGAGGCTACCATTTCCCCGCCGCACTGTCAACGAGCCGTTTTTTTGTTGATCGAACGACGATGGCGGAGGTACAATGGCTGCGCCAGCAAGCCTGAACCGAACCCAAGCATTGACCTTCTCCCTGGAGATTACCGATCATGAAACTTCATCACTTCCTCTTCGTCCTTTCGTTGTTGGTGTTGCCGGTTCGCGCCGCCGATCTGGCGACTGCCTCCCTTCGCGCCGGGGCGGCCAAAGTCGATATCACCAATCCGGCGGCCAGAACCCCGGACGACAACCTCTACGTCAAGGCACTGGTGCTGAGCGACGGGAGCACCAACGCCGTCCTCATCACCATCGATGCCGTGGCGATCGCCGAAATCGGCACCATCAAGAACGACTTTCTCGCCAAAATCCGCGGCCAACTCCAGCAGCAGTTGCACGTCAAGCCGGCCAACGTACTGGTGAACACCAGCCATTGCCACGGGATCGTCTGCAACGACGTGGCCGAGCGGACGCTTCAGGCCGTGAGACAGGCGTGGCAGAACATGGTGCCGGTCCGCGTCGGCGCCGGCAGCGGGCACGAAGATCGGATCATGGAAAACCGCCGGCTCACACTCAAGAACGGCCGCCAGGCCGACAACCGCCGGGCCTATGCCCTGCCGCCCGATAAGGAAGTCGCCGGCGTAGGACCGGTCGATCCGCAGATCGGCATCCTGCGGCTCGACAGGGAAAACGGACAGACGCTGGCCGTGGTCTATAACTTCGCCTGCCATCCCATCCAAGGCACTCCGGGCAGCATCCATTCGGCCGATCTGACCGGCTTCGCTTCCCAGGTGGTCGAGGACAATCTGAGCGAAGGGGCCGTGGCGCTCTTTCTGCAAGGCTGCGCCGGCGACATCAACCCGGTCGTGTACAAGGATTTTGGCCGTCCCCGCGATGCCGAGCGGCTGGGAAACATGCTTGGCCTGAGCACGCTGAAGGCAGTCAGGAAGATTCAGTGCCACGACGCAGCAAAACTACAAGTCGTCAGCGAGACGGTCGAGCTGCCGCGGGCCGATTTTACCGCCCGCATCGCCTCGCTCAGGGCGGAGCAGACGCGGCTCGTCGAATCGCTGCGGGGAACCAGCCTCAACTTGAAGACGTTCCTGCCGTTGTACGTCAAATACCGCGTCTCCGGCGAGTTCCCGTCCTCGGACTCCCACACCTATCTGCACGACCGGATGTTGGGACGAGACGATTGGCTCAAACTGGACGCCGAGAACCGGCGAAACATGGAGCAGTACATCAGCAACATCCACGCGATGGAGGAACTCACGCGCGTCCAGGAAAACCTCTCGTTGCTCAGGATGCATCAGGCCCAGAACGCCGCGGCCGGCAAGAAAACCCTGACCGCGGAGCTGCTGGGCCTGCGGGTGGGCGATTTCGTGCTCGTCACCTTTCCCGGCGAATTGACCGTGCAGATCGGGCTGAACATCAAGAAGCGGTCGCCGCACGAGAAAACCTTCGTCGCCGGCTACACCAACGGTTACATCTACTATGCGCCGACGGACGAGCAGCTCCGCAATAGCGGCTGGGCCCAAGAGGATTGCGACTGTCTCTTGGCCCCCGGCTGGCAGATGCTGTTCGAGAACAAGGCGGCGGAGATTTTGGGGAAGCTGTGACCTTGCCCGTGCCGCGACTCAATCCCCGCGGAGCTTGATCCCCAGGGTGGTGAGCTTTTCGCGGACCTCGTTCAGACTGGTCACGCCGAAATTCTTGCACTCCAACAGGTCGTCGCCGGTACGGCGGATCAGATCGCCCAGCGTATTGATGGCCAGGCGGATCATGCACTTGCGGGCACGGACCGAGAGATTTAACTCGGCAATCGGCCGGCTCAAAAGCGCCTGCTCGTCGGCCGAAAGCACCTCGGGCTCGAACACCTCGGTCGCCTGCCGCTCCTGGGCGTACTGGCCCAAGCGCAGGCCCTTCGTGGCCAGCATCTCCTTGATCTCGACCAGGCTGGTCTCGCCGAAGTTCTTGCTGGCCAGCAGTTCCTGCTCGGTGCAGCGGCAGAGATCGCCCAGGGTCATGATGCCCATCTTCTGCAGACAGTTGCGGCTGCGGACCGAGAGCTCGAAATCGGTCACCGGAATGCTGAGCACCTGGCCCATCCGGTCGCGTTTCTTCGCCGCGTCGTCGTCGTAATATTGCTCGTGCGAGGCCTCGGTGTCTTTGAAGTACAGCGCCGCCCGGGCGTGGTCGGGATAGATGTCCAACACCCGCTGATAACACTGCGCGGCTTTCTCGTACTGGTCGCGGTCCTCGTGCAGCAGGCCGAGGTTCAACAGCGAGCCGACGTGGGCCGGGAAGCGGTCGGCCGCCCTCTTGTACAGCTCCATGGCCGTATCGTCGTTGCCGCGGCGGTCGTTTTCCAAGGCCAGGCCGAACAGCGCGCCGGCGTGATTCCGATCGGCCTCCACGGCCCGCTCGAAGAGGGCCACGACCTCGTGCGGATTACCGCCCAGGACAGCCACGGTGGCGGCCCGCTGGGCCAGATACTCGGCCGTCTGTTCGACGGCGCCGGAGAGCGAATCGAGCGTGGCCAGCGCAGCCCGGGGGTCGCCGCCATAACGCTGGGCCTCGACGCGGCCCAAGGCGCAATCGCCGGCGGAGTAGCCGGCCTTTTCGGCCTCTTTGTAACTTTCGACCGCCGCCGGGTAGTCTTGCCGGGCGAAATGGGACTTGGCCAGGTAGTAATGGGCCATGGCCCCGCCGTCGGCCTGTTTCAGGATTTCGATCGACCGGTAGTAGCGCCCCAACAGATAGAGGCAGACCCCCAGTCGGACCCGGCTGGCCGGCGTATGGTCCTCGCGGTTTTGCAGTTCGCCCACCGCGTCGCGCAGGACGGCGTACTGCGAGAAATCCCGGCTGATGGCCTCTTGCATTTGCCGCACTTCGCGGGGGCCAAAGCTATCGTTTGCCAGGACAACGTGTTTCAGATCGACTTCAACGGCTTGCGACATCAAAACAACTCCTGATAGTCAAAAGAGGTATTCTAGCATCTCGCGTGCCAAGCGGCAACAGGTGCCCCAGGTGCCCTATTCTCCGCTCGGAACGGGGGCCAAAGGGGTATGGCGAGGGTGAGGGCGGTCGGCGCCACTGGGGCGTCCGGCCGTCGTAGCCACGGAAACGAGCTTCAAAAGGGAACACTTATTCTCGCTGATTGGCTGTATTAGCGTTCATCAGCGGAGATAAGCGTTCCCCGTTCTGTGAGACCTCCTCGTTCTTGCATCATCTTCTTGGCATGCTCCGCGTGTTCTTGGCATGCTCCGCGTGGGGTGAGGGCAGCCGGCGGGCTGAAAATCTCGTGCAACAGTGCAACAATGTTCGCGTTCGGCCGATTCGGCTGCAGCGCTGCGGATCGTCGCAAGTCAAACGACGCGTGCGACTTGCATTCGTTGCCATGGGAGTAACTTATCACACTCCGCGGGGTGGTGTGTTGCACTGGCAAGCTGGGCAAGCCCGTTGCAGGCCGTTGCGCGCTTGAAAATAGGAGTCCGGCGGAGAGTAGAAAAGGGTGGCGGCGATGCTGACGGCTTTTCGGCCGGCAGGCAGGCGGGACAGAGCAGTTGGTCAGCAAAGTCGCGGATTTCCAATCCTGGGGAGGAAGTTCGCGGTTGGGGGATGAACGGCAGGGGACTATGGGCCTCACGCAAAGGCGCGACGGCGCAAAGAAGAGAAGACTCGTCGGCGTTGGCCTTCCCTTTGCGCATTGGCGCATTTGCGTGAGTATTTCCTGTTTCCCAACAACTTGTCAAAGAGCCGGCGGCGGATCGAGGCGAGCGATCCGACAGCGTTGCCGAACTGGTCGCCGCGTCAGCGCGGACCGTCCCGCATGGGAGATGGTAACGCGAGGCGACCGGCATTTCAAAGGCAGAAATCAGCCACCCGGCGGAGGACTGGCAGCGCCGGTTTCCGTCCGTGTTCCGAGGGGAAAACGGGGGGACGCGCAAGCGGGGAACTCGCGTTGGCGTGTCGCACCGACGGCTCCAAAGACAAATGACCAAGATGCGTCGGTGTGATTCTATGAAAGAGGGGCAAAGCTAGGTTTTCCTGAGTAGAACGACGAGTCACAGGGGCTCGCCGAGAGTTTTCACCAGCCGCGAGCGATGCGGCGTTACCAGGAGAACCGGCTATGTGGTACCTCGGAATCGACTTACATCTCAAGCAAATGACCGTCTCACTGCGCAAAGAAGATGGTGACGTTGCGCTCCGCCGCCAGGTCAGCACGCGCTGGCCGAAGCTGGCGGAGTTCCGTGAACAACTGCATCAAACCTTGGCCGCCGACGAGGAATACGTGGCGGTCGTCGAGGTCTGCGGCTTCCACGACTGGCTGGTAAAGTGGCTTCAGCAGGATGAGCGATGCCACCAGGTGCTGGTGGTCCAACCGCTGGGACGCATCGCCCACAAGACCGACCGGCGCGACGCAAATGCCCTGAGCGAACTGCTGTGGATCAACCGT
>Ga0181535_10001583_pt1 | contig 29504 bp, 27 predicted proteins | sample PEATcosm2014_Bin_44_FD_119774 | JGI IMG/M metagenome (GOLD analysis project Ga0181535, IMG submission 119774) | Peatland microbial communities from MTU Mesocosm Facility, Houghton, MI, USA - PEATcosm2014_Bin17_30_metaG | ecosystem: Environmental > Terrestrial > Soil > Wetlands > Peat | place... | reverse complement strand
GCGGTGGGAGCGGCGGCGGCGGCAACGGTGGGAACGGCGGCGGCAACGGTGGCGGTGGCAATGGCGGTCACGGAGGCCACTAAAGCCTGATGCACGCAACTGCTCAGCGAGCCGCGAATCGGAGAACCCCTTCAAGGCCTGAGAAGGACAGAACCTCGCTTTTTGTTTGAAGTACAAGATCCTCAGATCCGGATTGCATCGCGAGAGGCGTTCGGGGGAACGAGTTCTGAGGCTAAAAATAGATTAAAGAGATCAGGGGGAACCAGGCGGGCTCTCGGCCTTACCCAAGGCCGGGGGCCCGTTTGGCGTGACCCGAAACTTTGGATTCAAAGCGACACCTATCGATAGGATGCGGCAACTTCTTTCGTCGACGCTGCGGTCGGCGCCATCCGGCAGTCATCCATGCCCTAGACAACGGCCTCAATACAGGACTTCGAACCTTCGCGTTGCATGGGCGACTCAGAAGCGTCCTCATCCGCGTTCTCTACGAAGAGGTCGAAGAGAACGGTGTACAGCCCCTGACGACTGGCAAGCCTCTTGCGGCGCGCCCTTAGAAATTCAAAGCGAAACGGCGAGCAATATTCCGCGCGCATCGAGAATGTCGGCGAAAAGTACTCGTGAGCATCCGCGATGGCGGAGATGATGAGCGAGCGCCAACTCATCTCGAGCAAATCCTTGAGCCGGTCTGAACCGTTCGATAGGCGGCGCATGCGCGCAGCAACCTGCTCGCAAAAGCTCAGAAGACGCAGGACCCCACGATCGAGAGGCTCGCCTTGTTCGGCCGCACGCGTGAAAAGCGTGAGCGAACCGCGCTTCAGGTCATCGCGAACATCCTGCAGATCGTCTCCTAACTGCAGCAGCGCGCCCCATTCGAATGCGGCTTCGCCTTCCTCTTCGGTCATCCAGCCGCGGGCCAGGGCGGCATCGGCCAATACCGACGTGCCGCCTTTCGCAAAGCTCAAGCGCAATAGTGCAGCATCGCTTAAGGATCGGTTTCGCTGTTGCGCAATGCTATCCTCCTGCGCCTGATGGATGGCCAGCATGCAGTCGAAGACTGCGGGGAATTGCTCGCGAGGATACTGCCCCTCAATCAGCGCCACCAGCGCCCACACTTGCGCTTCATGCCGGTTCAACGGCGTCGCAATGCTTCCGCGCAGCCGCTCGCGAAACCTATCGCTAAAGGCAAGCTTCGCCTCTAATGGCACGGCCTCGCTGTCGAGGTAGTTATCGGTGTAGGGGTAAAGAAGGCTATAGCCGAGAATCGAAGGCGTGATGCCGGAAGGCACGCCGAGCAAAGGCTGCAGTCCACACGCAGTCCACGCATTGCGGCAGGCCTGAATGGTGTCGGTCTGGCTCAGGCTCCCATCGAACTCCCGCGCGCGTCGTGCGAATTCGATGCCCGCGGGAAGAAAGTCGCCGGTGAGAAGCGCGGTGGATTCGGGTTCGAGATCGAGCGCGTTGGCGGCAAATTGAGCGAAGGACGCGATGAGGCGCTTTTGCGTCTCGGCGCGGGCAGCACGGCTTCGCGGAGCATGGCGGGCTTCCCACTCGACAGCGCGCATTTCGGCGTCGTAGGCGATTTCGCGGGCCTCGTGATCTCTGCGACTGTATTGAGGATCAAGCGACGCCGGATTGGCAGCGCAGGAATTCCATATTTCGGCGCAACGCGTAACCTGCGAATCGACCCATCTTCCTTCGTAGCGTTCCTTCATGCTGCATGGGAATACGGATTGCGGAGTTCGCGGGTTCCACGGCCGGCGATCAAATCGGGAGCAACGATCCTTTTGGGAGCGAACCCGCCGCATGAGTAAGGATCTCCTTATCCACCGCTTTCACATGGAGCACTTTTGCCGGGGTCTTATCCTCATCTATAGACCCGCCCGTGAGTGACTTCGCTCAATTCGTCAAGCAGCAGGCCGACATCGTCAAGATCGTCGAAGGATATATCCGTCTGCGAAACTCAGGCGCGCAGACGTTCAAGGGGCTATGCCCCTTTCACAAGGAAAAGACGCCATCCTTCAATGTGAACGGAGGGTCACGCCAGTTCTTCTACTGTTTTGGCTGCCAGGCTACGGGTGACGTGTTTTCGTTTGTGGGCAAGATCGAGAACGTGGGCTTTCCCGAAGCAGTGCGCATCGTCGCGCAAAAGTGCGGGATTCCCCTGCCAAAACGGGAGTATTCCTCGCCGGAGGAGGCGGCCGGAGCACTGCTGCGCGGAAAGCTTCTGGACTTGCACGAGGCGACAGCGAGCTGGTTTGAAGAGCAGTTGCGCGGACCAGAAGGAGCTGTCGCGCGTGAGTATCTGGCTGGTCGAGGCCTGACGCCGGAGGGAATCAAGGCCTTCCGGATTGGCTACGCGCCAGACAGCTTCAATGCGCTGCGCGATCGGCTGAGCGGCGTGGCAGATAACGAAACTCTGCGAGCCAGCGGCCTTTTTGCCTGGAAAGAACAGGGCGACGGAGGTCAGGGACCCATCTACGACCGCTTCCGCAAGCGAATTACTTTCCCGATCTGCAATGAGAGCGGGCGCGTGATCGCCTTCACCGCGCGAGCTCTCGAAACCGGCGAAAAGGCAGGCGCCAAATACATTAACTCGCCCGAGACGCCGCTTTATACGAAGGGCCTGGTCTTGTTCAACCTCGACAAGGCAAAGACCGCGATCCGCCAGGCTGAGTTCGCTCTGCTGGTCGAGGGCCAGATGGATTGCATCAGTGTCTATCTACGCGGAATTCAAAACGTGATCGCCACCAGCGGCACGGCTTTCACCGAGCAGCAGGTGGCGATTCTCAAGCGGCACACGTCGATGCCGGGTCGCGCCCCACAGGTTGTCGCCAACTTCGACCCAGACGATGCAGGCAACAATGCAGCAGCGAAGACAATTGCTTTACTTACTGAAGAAGGATTCAACATCAGAATCGTAACCCTGGACGACGGTCTGGACCCAGACCGCTTCATCCGCGAGCGAGGGGTAAACGCCTACATCGGGGCGGTAAAAGGCGCGCGCAACCAAGCCGATTTCCTGATCGAACGCGCACGACAGATGTTTCCCGGGGCAAGTGCCGAGCAGAAGGTACGAGCGATGAACTACCTTCTTCCCCACATTCGGCGCATCCCTGAAAAGTTGTCGCGGGACCAGTTTGCTGCCGACGCTGCGCAGAAGCTGGGAATCGACTCGGCGGTGTTGCGCGAGGAGATTCGGCACGCCGCTTTGAGGCGGCGGGATCATATCGAAGTGAGGCCCGCCAGCCTGACGGAGGTAGAGCGGGTGCTGCTGAGGGCGCTGGCCATTACCGACCCGGACAACGAGGCAGCGCGGCGGATCGCCTTTGAAGCGGTCACCACCCAGCCAAGCACTTTTGAAGGGCTAGGGTCGTTTCCAGCGCTGCAGTCTCTCGCGAGGCGCGGAGCGCAGGACCCTATGGAGATGGTGGAGGACCAGGCGCAAATGGCACTCTTAGCCGAAGCCCTGATGGGTGAAACTGGACCACCTTCGGCGGATACGGTTCAAGGCGCCATTGTGAGCCTCCAGAAACGCCGGATCGAGAGCGAAATCAGGAACTTGCGAGCTCGGATCGCGGAGGCCGAGCGGCGCGGCGACCATGCCGAGTTAGCCGTGCTGACACAACAGAAGCTTGATCTGGACCGAGCCCTGCGCAACTTGCACAGCTGATAGCTGCAGGCCAAGCTTGTCTGGCGCTGTGGGATTACGATCGGAATCGCCGCTTGCGCCCAAACAACCCATTCTTTGCAGCGTCGATCCGGTTTTCAGCGTCTAAACAACTGGGAACAGAGCGGGCGGGAGCGAAGCCGCCCGGCTCAGTCCCGGCCCGGTTTCCAGCGGCCGCTGTTCGCGCCTTGGAGAGCCGTCACATTTTCTTTGGCCGAAGTCGGGTCGACTATGGTAATCTATTGATCTCTGTGCGGATGCGCGCCCCCTCTGCCCCACATATGAGCTTCGGCTCGCGGGCGACCAGGCGAAACCTGAAGCGTGATATCCGGATTCCGAGCGATGAACTGAGCCGCTTCTTTTAGGTGGCGGGAAACCGAAGGTGCGCCCATACGCGCAAATTGTTCCTAGCGGAACTTTGTTGGCGCGAGCGGATGGGCGGCGCACCGTTGCGCGACGCGGTGTTGAATCTGAAGATCGCGCTGGAGAGCAGGACTGCATTGGCAACGAATGAGAAGTTTGAAGACGATATCCAGAACCTTATCGATACCGGTAAGGACAAGGGCTATCTCACCTACGGCGACGTGAATGACATTTTGCCGGAGGAGATGGGGACACCCGACGATCTGGACGATCTGATCACAACCATCGGCACCCAGGGTATCGACCTCTTGGACGCGCCAAAATTTGGCAGCGACAAGGACTTCGAACTGGAAGAGGGCGAGGATGTCGAACTCGACCTGACCCCTGGGACGCTTGAAAAAACCAACGATCCCGTGCGCATGTATTTGCGCGAGATGGGTACCGTACCGCTGTTGACGCGCGAAGGCGAAGTGGAGATCGCCAAGCGCATTGAGCGCGGACAGATGCGCGTGCTCAAGGCGATTTCGCGATCGCCGATCGTGATTCGCGAGATCGTCGCACTCGGCGAAGACCTGAAGCGCGGCGTGCGTAATGTGAAAGAAGTTGTGATCTTCGATGAAGAAGAGCTCACCGAAGACGTGGTGCAGGCGCGCGTGCGTTCGACGGTCACACGCATTGAAGCGCTGATCAAGCACCAGAAAAAAATTGCGGGATTCGAAGAGAAGCTGGAAGCAGCAAACAGCAAAACCAGCCAGCGCGAACTGCGCAAGACGCGCTGGGCCATTGCCCGCGAGAAGGTTTATGTTTCGCGCATTGTCCGCGAGCTGAAGTACACGGGCCTGGAACGGAAGCGGCTGCTCGACAAAGTCAACAAGACTGTCGACACCATGCGCACGCTGGAGCGGCAGATTCGCTCACTCGACCAGAAGTACGACGCGTCGAAGAGCGAAGAGCTGAAGAAGGAATATCGTCGCCAGCAAAAGAACTGCAAAATCGACCTCGAGAAAATCGAGGGCGATGCAGGCGTGTCGATTGCCGAACTGAAGCGCACGCAGCGCGAAATGATTCAGGGCGACATGGACGCCGAGCAGGCGAAGCGCGAGCTGATTGAAGCCAACCTTCGTCTCGTGGTTTCGATCGCGAAGAAGTACACGAACCGCGGATTGCAGTTCCTCGACCTGATTCAGGAAGGCAACATCGGCCTGATGAAGGCGGTAGACAAATTCGAGTACCGCCGCGGCTACAAGTTCTCGACCTATGCCACGTGGTGGATTCGCCAGGCGATCACGCGCGCCATTGCGGACCAGGCACGGACGATCCGCATCCCGGTGCACATGATCGAAACCATCAACAAGCTGATCCGGACGAGTCGCCAGTTAGTACAGGAGCTGGGCCGCGAGCCTTCGAGCGAAGAGATTGCGCGCCGCATGGATATTCCCGTGGCCAAGGTGCGCAAGGTGCTGAAGATTGCGCAGGAGCCGATATCGCTGGAGACACCGATCGGCGAAGAAGAAGATTCGCACCTCGGCGACTTCATCGAGGATCGCCAGGCTGTGTCGCCTTCCGAAGCTGTAATCAGCGTGAACCTGAAGGAATACACCTCGCAGGTACTCCGCACCCTGACGCCCCGTGAGGAACGCGTCATCAAGATGCGCTTCGGGCTCGAAGATGGCTCCGAGCACACCCTCGAAGAAGTTGGCCAGAGCTTCCAGGTCACACGCGAGCGCATCCGGCAAATCGAAGCCAAGGCGCTACGCAAGCTGCGGCATCCTTCGCGCAGCCGCAAACTGAAGGCGTTTGTGGATGGCGTCAAAGAAATGTAGTTTCGATTTTTATCTAGCTCTTCAAAGCCGCGATCTTCGGATCGCGGCTTTTGTTTTTTGACCGCATGCGCGCTGTCGTTAGGCGGCTGTCGTGACGGCGCCGTGCTAAACTTTGCCTTCCCCGGATTTGCCATCCCATTGAGGTCGCGCCCATGCGAGTATCTGTGCTCTCTTCGCTCTTTGCCACGCTTTCGCTTCTTGGCGTCGCTCCTACGGCCATATCTGCGCAGGCCGCTACGCCTTCGCGTACTCTGGTTCGTGCCGGCCATCTTCTCGATGTCCATACCGGAAAAACGCTCGACGCGCAGACCCTCGTCATCTCCGGCGATCGCATCGTCTCCATCGCGCCGACGGCCTCGACTCCGCCCTCGTCCGGCGATGCTGTCATCGATCTCGGCACGCTGACAGTTCTGCCGGGGCTGATCGACGTCCACACACACCTAACCAGCAACCCCGACTTCGATCCCTTCAAAGAGGTCACGGATACCGACGCGAAAGACGCCATCAATGGGGTCGTGAACGCGCGCACGACTCTGCTTGCCGGATTCACCACGGTGCGCAACGTCGGCGCTTCAGGATTCGTGGACGTGGATTTGCGCGACGCGATCAATGCCGGGCAGGTTGCTGGCCCCCACATGCAGGTGAGTGGACCGCTCCTCGGCATCACCGGCGGGCACTGCGATGAGAACCTACTGCCCATCCGGTACCACGAAGTCGGCGACGGCGTAGCGGACGGCATCGCCGCCGTGCAACATCAGGTGCGCCAGAACATCAAATATGGAGCCGACCTGATTAAGATCTGCGCCACTGGCGGCGTCTTGTCCAAGGGCGACGATCCGCAAGCTTCGCAGTACACGCTTGAGGAGATGAAGGCGATTGTCGCGGACGCGCATCGTCTCGGCCGCAAAGTTGCCGCGCACGCGCATGGAGCGCAGGGCATCCTGTGGGCCAGCGAGGCAGGCGTCGATTCCATCGAGCATGGCAGCTATATCGACGATCAGGCAATCGAAGTGATGAAGAAGAACGGAACGTATCTTGTTCCCACGCTCTATCTCGAAGACTGGATGCTTGAATACGGCAAGCTCCCATCGTTCTACCAGCAGAAGATGAAGGACGTTTCGGCCGTGGCCAAGAAAAACATCCGGCATGCCTACGAATCGGGTATCAAGATTGCGCTGGGAACCGATGCGGCGGTCTACCCGCACGGCCTCAACGGACATGAGCTCGAAGTGTATGTACGTGACCTGGGGATGAAGCCCATCGAGGCCATTCAAAGCGCGACCGTGAACGCGGCTGACCTCATGGGCTGGGGCGATCGAACCGGATCGCTCGACCCAGGCAAATGGGCGGATATCATCGCCGTCGACGGGAACCCGCTCGGGGATGTGAAGCTATTGCAGAACGTCAAGTTCGTTATGAAAGCTGGGGTGGTCTACAAGAGCGCCGAGAAGTAGTCCCAACTCGGCCTGTTGAACCTACGCCATGATCTTCGGGTCACAGCACTTGTTTTTGGAGGCGTGCAAGGTTGGGTGGATTACTCAAAAGCCGTAGTTCTTCTTGCGCAGCGCATTCTTGTAGGCGTCTCGCGCCTTCTTGGCGGTCAATTCGGCGTCGTGGAGTGCGAAGCCGGCGTCATCCCACGCTTCCATCTGCGTCATCGAATGGTCGCCCTTCGCAAGAGCCTCTTCCGCGCGAATCGCATTCACCCATTGATCCACGGCCTGTTTATATGCCTTGTATAGCTGGTCGAAGTCGATGGCTTCCATGATCGCGACACTAATCTTGGACCTGTCGCGAGTCAATCGCGGACGGCATTTATTCACGGAAGTTTGATGTGCTGCAGACGGCGCTGCCTATGTCCCGATTGCAAATGCGCAGCAGGATAAGCCTTCCGGATCGCCACTTGCCATCTCTTCATAGGCTCTGCTAAAACGTTTTGCTTGGGGCTTTCGCCATTTTTGGGGGATCGGGAAAGGGTTCGACACATGACAAACTTCACACGCCGGCAATTCGGCAAAGGCGTAGCCGCGACGGCGGCGGCTGCCTACGCCGGTGTTTCACTTCCCCGGCTTGCTTTGGGCGAGGCAGCAACTCTCAGCTATCCCAGGGGATTTCTGTGGGGCTCCGCGACTGCGGCGTACCAGGTTGAGGGCGGAGCCAAAGACGATGGCCGCGGTCCGTCGATCTGGGACACGTTTGCGCATACGCCGGGTAAAACATTCCACGGTGAAACAGGCGACGTGGCCGACGATTCCTACCATCTCTACAAGGAAGACGTGCAGCTGATGAAGGCGCTCGGGGTGAGCACCTATCGCATGTCGATCTCCTGGTCACGGGTGATTCCCGATGGCGCGGGACAGCCAAATCCCAAGGGACTCGACTACTACAACCGCGTGATCGACGAACTGCTGGCGAACAACATCACTCCCTATGTCACGCTCTTCCACTGGGATCTGCCCCAGGCCCTCGACGGCGGGTGGCAGAACCGGGCCACGGCGAAATCGTTCGCGGATTATGCGGGCTATGTCACGAAGAAGCTCGGCGACCGCGTGCACCATTTCATGACCACGAATGAGTTCGTCTGCTTTACCGACCTGGGTTACAAGATTGGCCAATTTGCGCCGGGCCTGAAGCTCTCCGACGGCGAGTGCAACCAGGTTCGGCATCATGCCATTCTGGCGCACGGGCTCGGCGTACAAGCAATTCGTGCCAACACGCCCAGCGGCACGCAAGTGGGTCTGGCTGAAAACGCCAACGTCTATATCCCTGTCATCGAAACCCCGGAACATATTGCGGCGGCACGCGCGGCGACGCGCATCGGAAACGCGCCGTTCGTGACAGCAGTCATGGAAGGCAAATATCCAAGTGAGTACTTGCAGCACGAAGGCGCCAACGCCCCCAAGGTGGAAGAAGGCGACATGAAGGCCATTGGCAGCCCGCTGGACTTTGTCGGCCTGAATATCTATTTCCCGCTCTATGCGCGCGCCGATGACTCCCCGCAGGGTTTCGCTGTGGAACCGATGCCGAGCTCGTATCCGCACATGTATTCGCCGTGGCTCACGCTGGGCCCCGAGTGCATCTACTGGGGAGTGCGCAACGTTTGCGACTTGTGGAAGCCCAAGGCCATTTACATCACGGAGAACGGCACGTCCTCCGACGACGTGTTGACGCCCGCGGGGCGTGTCGAGGATGTGGATCGCATCATGTATCTTCGCAACCACCTCACGCACCTGCATCGCGCCGTGAAAGAGGGCTACCCGGTGCAGGGCTATTTCCTCTGGAGTTTGATGGACAACTTCGAGTGGGCCGATGGATTCTCGAAGCGCTTCGGCCTGCACTACGTGGACTTCAAGACGCTGAAGCGCACCCCGAAGCTGAGCGCCGAGTGGTACAAGGACGTGATCGCGAAGAATGCGGTGGTGTAGGGCTCCTTGGGATGCGCGCCGCCGCTAAGCGAAAAGGCTATGCGGCGGCCTCAATCTCCGCCAAATCTTCTGCGCTAAGCTTCAGCCCTGCGGCCGCGATGTTCTCTTCAAGATGCGCGACTTTCGACGTGCCGGGAATCGGAAGCATCACCGGCGAGCGATGCAGCAGCCACGCCAGCAGGAGCTGCGCGACCGTCGCTTCGTGGCGCTCTGCGATGGCCTCAAGGGTCCTCGCCGAGGGGTGATCCGCTTTGAGGATTTTTCCGGCGACCATCGGATACCACGGCAGAAACGCGATGCCACGCTGCTCACACCAGGCAAGCGTCTCTTCGTGGCGGCGATCGGCCACCGAATAGCGGTTCTGCACCGTCACAAAAGGCACGATCTTCTGCGCTTCTTCAATCTGTGCGGGCGTCACCTCGCTCAGGCCGATGTGGCGAATCTTGCCCTGCTCCTGCATCTGGCGGAGCGCGCCCAGCGACTCTTCGAGCGGCGTGCGCGGGTCGATGCGATGCAATTGATAGAGATCGATGCGCTGCAATTTCAACCGCCGCAGGCTCATCTCCACACACTGTATTAAATAGCCCGCGCGGCCCACGTACTCGGTCTTCGCGGGACCTTGGCGCGTGATGCCGCCCTTTGTGGCGATGACGAGGCCTGCTGGATACGGGTGCAGAGCTTCGACGATGAGCCGCTCGGCAATCTCCGGACCGTACGCATCGGCGGTATCAATGAGGGTGACTCCCAGTTCGACGGCGCGGCGCAGCACCCGGCGCGCTTCACCTGGGTCAGCCGGCTCGCCCCAAGCGCCATCGCCCACCAGGCGCATGGTGCCGTAGCCGAGGCGATGGACCGGAAGGTCGCCGCCGATCGAGAAGGTTTCGCTGATCGAAGCCGGTGGGTTATTCATGACCCCTTTGATGCTACGGCAACGGGGACGGGGGTGGCCTTTTGAGGCAGGGCGGGGAAGGAACTCGCCGTCTTGCCCCTGCGTATAGTTAAATGCAAGTCAAACGAGGGAAGGCCTATGAGCACGGTTTCGTATCCCAATGCGCAGGCAATTTTTTATCAGCAATATGAGTCGGCACGCCGCGATGAGGTGGTGGGGATTCTGCTGGCGCTCTTTCTGGGCACGTTCGGCATTCATCACTTTTATCTGCGCCGCGCAGGGCTGGGCATTCTTTATTGCTGTTTCTTCTGGACAGGCATCACCACGGTACTCGGTGTGGTTGAATGCTTCTTTATGCCCGGCCGAGTGCGGGAATTCAACGCCATCCAGGCAGCGGGAATTGCAGCAGCCTTGGGCATGAGCGCGCCGCCCATGGGTTGGCCCATTAACGTCACCGTGAATATGCCGCCTGCTCCCGGTGCGGTTCCCAGTTCGGCTCTGGCTCAGCCCGGAACGCTAGTGGCGTGCAGTAATTGCCAACGCACGAACCCCGCAGGAGCGCGCTTCTGCGCGGGATGCGGCACGGCTCTTTAGCGGCCCTACATATTCGCCTGACCCGAGCGCATCGACTCATTGAACTGCGGCTTGGTGAAATTGAGCGCGGCCTCAAGCGCAGCGTGGTACTCAGGTGCGCGCGCCAGCAATGCCTGCGTGGCTGAAGCATACTCGCCATCGAGCGTGACCATTCCTTCGCCCGCTTCATGGCCCGCCATGCGCAAAAGGTCAGCCTCAGTTGTGTTCAGGTATTGCGCATCGCGCGGATCGGCAATCCACACCGGCTTGCTTTCCCCTAAAACACCAGAGAGCCAGTAGACCTTGCGCAGCAGGTATTCCAGGCGCTCGGCATCGTTGGTCTCCGTGAAGAGAAACTTCTTCTGCCAGCGGCTGTAGTAGCGCGTGGTCACCGGTACCGGCTGGCGATTGCCCGACTTCACGAATTCAAGCTGGCCCAAATCGACGGTTTTGCGAATCGCGTTGTAGACGAAGGTTTCGGCGTAGGGCTGCTCCATGGCGGGAACAATCTCAGCGAACGTCACCGTAACAGAGGCCGCGACTTTGGCGTGCAGGTTATGCGCGCCGCCGTCGGCCAGATGCATTTCCCCATGCACGATGTAGGTGTCCGCGCCGGAAGTCGACCGATGGAAGGGCCACCGGAATTTGCCAAATGCGATGGGCAGCCCAGCCAGCGTGACGTAGCACTCGGGGCGCGGATTGCGCAGGCGCTTGGCTTCCGCGGACAGATGCGCTGTCATCTCGGGCAGCAGATTCGGCTTGTCGAACTCGAACGCCTGGCTTAATTCAAGCTGGAGCGATCGATCCTCGACACCGGGAATGCCGAGTTGAAAAATTACCGTCGGTTCGCCGTTGAAGTCGCTGCCCGACGAGGTCGACAGCAAGGTCAGACCGGCCAATGCGGCGGCCTTTTCGAGGGAAGCGACGAGAGAGGTTTTCGATTGAACAGTCATGCGTGGGGAATCCTGCGCTGAGATGGTTGCAACCTCCATTCTACGAGAGCGAACGGCCCGGCAGTTACAATACTGCTTGTGCCGTCCGCAGCGTCTTCGCCGATTATCGTCGCCGACAAACTGACCAAGGTCTATTCCGCAGGGCGCATCCAGGTTTCCGCCTTACGAGGCGTGTCATTTGAGGTTGCGGCGGGCGAGTTTGTCGCCGTCGTCGGGCCATCGGGCTCCGGCAAATCGACGCTTTTCTATCTCCTGGGCGGTCTGACGCGAGCGACGGAAGGGCGCGTCATCATTGACGGCATCGACTTTGGCAGCCTCAATGACGCCGAACGCACGCGCCTCCGCAAGCGCCGCATTGGCTTTGTCTTTCAGAAATTCAATCTGCTACCAACCCTCTCGGCAATGGGCAATATCGAGATTGCCTATGAAATCAGCGGACGCAAAGAGCCCATGGATCGGACCTATCTCGATCACCTGAGCGACCTGCTTTCGATTCAGGGACGGCTGCAGCACCGGCCTTCGGAGCTGAGCGGGGGCGAACAGCAACGCGTAGCGATTGCACGCGCCCTGATTACGCGGCCTGCGATCGTGCTCGCCGACGAACCGACCGGCAACCTGGACACTAAAAACTCTGAGGCCGTGCTGGCAATGTTGCAGCGCTCAAACCGCGAATTGGGGCAGACGACGCTGATGATTACGCACAATCCGGAGGCTGCGGCCATCGCCGGACGAATCCTGCACATGCGCGATGGCGAAATTGTGCGGATCGAGGCCGGAGCGGGAGCCGGCTCGGCCATCAGTAACGGCGTACGCGGGGCCTCCACGGCGGTTTGACCTGCTTTCAGACGGCCCGGTATACTCGAATCTGCGTTAAGCGGGAGTAGCTCAGTGGTAGAGCATCGCCTTGCCAAGGCGAGGGTCGCGAGTTCAAGTCTCGTCTCCCGCTCCAGATCGCCCTCCGGCGCCAGCCGGGTAGGCTACGGCGATTTGGAGCGAACCAAGGGAAGACAGCCCTGCCGAGGCGCGGTACCCAAGTGGTAAGGGAGAGGTCTGCAAAACCTTTATGCGTCGGTTCGATCCCGACCCGCGCCTCCAAACCTTTCAATAATTTATCTTGAGTCACTAACAGAGCAGATTTGGCCACTGTGGGGACTTTTGTGGGGACTACTTGCATTTTCGAAGGATTAGCTGCCTAGCGCGACCGTTTACAAAGAGTGTTTAGATTTCTTGCGGAACCCCAGGCTCTCCCTGACATTCGTGCGTGAATGCGGGGTTCTCTGAAGTCAAGGTGTCCGGATCGAGAATCCACCTGTCGATTCGCTCGTACCCAAGACAGGGACGCCCCTGCAAGACCACCTCTCCGGATTCTCTATTCGGCCAGTAAACAGCCAACGGGGAAGTTTGAAGGTACTGGTACACCTTCACAACTTGGGGAGCGCCTCCAATGGTCTCAGAATGATTTGGGGCACGCAGCATATCTCGAATGACTTCGAATGGCTCCCAATTGAGACCATGGAACTTTTCTAGATTAGGATACCGGCTGGTCAATAATGCTAACAGCCGCCTGCGCGCTTCTGGAGCTTGGTCACCTCCAAACTCGACTTTGGCGCGCACGTCCGTTGACCTCGGAGTCTTGACGCGCGTGTAGACCCATTTCTTCGCGTCTGGATGAAATCGGACCCATCCAGCGGGTCTAGCCACGAACCCACCATCTGCAGGTTCATACAAGATAGACCACAGTTCAAACTTCTTCTTAACCCACGAGTAGCCGCCGAACAGGAAGTTCGCCTCAGGTGCTACGCTCTGCTTGACCGATAGCCCGGGAGAAGGTCTGATCTCTTCGGTCATCCGATCAAATAGTTTAAGGGCGTGTTTTCGAAGAGTACTGATGTCCAACCCACCTCGCCGTGCTGGCTCATATGCAGCAATTGCCAAATCGAGTTGGAGCATCATCGGAAACGCATGTCCTGTGTACCCGGCAAATGCAATCGCGCAATCGGATCTTGGTAGCGTCAAAATTTTGGCGCATGCATCGAAATTCCTGCCGTCACCGGAGAGGCGGCTATCGGATGCGAAGACAAGTTCCTCTGCTTCACGAATTCGACGAACCCAACTGACTAAGACGGTCACTAAGATTGCACCTTCGAAAGACGAAGTCAGAGTACCATCTCGACTAGCTATATTCGACTGGCCTGCTCTCGAACAGTTCCGATAAGTGAGTTCGTGAATAGCACGTTAGCCACATTCAATCTCGTGTTTATCGAAGGGAACTATTGCGCCACAGCTGAAATCGCATCGAATGCCGTGATTTGTTGAACTGCATTGAATTGTTCGAGGCGTTCCATTGCCTTCGCCTGATGCGCCTGGGTGGGGTGTGCGTAGCGAAGAACCATTTGGATCCTTGAATGCCCGAGCATGGCCGCCAACGTCACAAGGTCAATTCCCGACATGGCCGCGCGTGTTGCCCAAGTATGGCGAAGATCATAGAGACGGAGCGGAGCGATCTTGCTGTCCTTTACCGCGCGGTCGTGCGCGTTATTCACTTTGGGAATGGGCCGCTCTGAATCGTTTTCGCAAGGGAACACATATGGACCTTCTAATCCGGCCAGTCTCCGCTTGAGGACTTCCAACGCCGCAGAAGTGAGAGACAAGAGCCGACGCGCCGCCTTCGTCTTCCCATGGGGAACCTGAATCATTTTCCGCTCTAAGTCCACGTTCTCAGGCCGAATCGTGTAGACCTCTTCCGGGCGCATGCCAGTTTCAAGGATGAGTCGCGCCACGTCGCGGAGTACGGGCGAAGCTTTCGCAAAGTAATCCCGCTCTTCCGTGTGTGACAAAACCCGTGTCTGTTGATTGTCCTCGGCCAGAAACTTCACTCGGCTAACTGGATTCTTTGCCACCGCATCGGCCTTGATGAAGAAACTGAACAGTGCTTTCAGGCAGGCTAATTCACGATTCACCGTTGCCGGGCGGATTCTCTTCTTTGTCTGCACCCGGCCTGTCTTGCATCTCGCTGTTTTGAACTCACCAGCGCGGGTAGTCTTAAACCGCTCAACCTCTTCCGGGGTGATCTTATCCAGCGGAGTATCGCCAAAGAATCTCAGTAGTGCCAAGCCGCTTACGGCATACCGCCGATGAGTGCGGGGGTGCGCAGCATGTTCTTCTTCGGACCATTTCAGAAAACCGCTCATTGCCGTGCGGAATCCCGGAATCGCCTTGCGCTCTGTTATGCCAACCTCGCCCTTGGCGAGAGCCGTCCGAAACGCCCTTTCTATATCTCCGGCGGCCCGCTGATTTCCGACGTTTGTGCTCTTTCGATACCGACGCCCGTCGTGCCAGAACTCGAACCAATACACGCCACCCCGCTTGAAAATGGACATGGGCTTACTTCCTTCCCTTTCTGGTGCTGCTTTTTGTTGTCGGCGACTTTACCTTGACCTTCGCCGCCGCGCGCCTTCGCCGCACAGATGCTTTGTGCGCGCACGCGTTAGAGCAATACTCCCGAGCATGATTCGAATTGATTACAAACAGGCAATTGCAATCTGGCAACGCACACAGGCCGTAGTTGACGCCACTCAGACTGTCTAGATACACAGTTGCAAGCATCGCTTCGAGTGTGGAATTGACAGTCATTCGAGCAACAAGCTTTATGCGAGCACCCGGCTTTCGGGACTCGGGTTCCGGAGTGATTGCGATTCCTTCGGGAGAGTTCTTTAGCAGTCTCTCCTCCGCGAAAGACAGCTCACCCATGATTGGCCGAATTCTCTCTGGCACCGCGAATTCTATCCCTATCTGCTTTCCGTCCTTGAAGACTCCCCTTTCAGGAAGTTGTCCCTTGTACATGAGAATCCCAATCAGTTCTTGCCAACGCTGAAAGTCGCTCCAAAGTAAGGTCTCGTGACGGGCAGGAAAGGCCTCATCTTGAGTGCGAAAGTGCCCAGTTGCGCTTAAGAAGTCGAGTGCTTCGCCGGGTGTCTTCACGTCCAGGAACGTTTCTCGGGTTATGTGGGCATCAATGTCGGGCGCTTCAACACCGTGGGTACCGCTGACGCGAAACCGAAACACAACATCATCTTTCAAGCGTTCAAAGCCCATTTCGATCTTGCACACCGGAGAATACTCGATTTCGAGCGGCATTGCGGGAAGCCTTCGCTCTGGTCCGGAGTCTGCAACGACCGATAGATTCCGGTCCTTCTTCGCGCGGATTGAGAGATTCTTTGTCTGTGCCATAATTTGTGCCATTTTCATGGACATTGCTATTGGTTATTGTAGAGATCGTGGACAACTTGTGCAAGCGGTCTTTTGATAGGAGAGACAAGGAAATGTTGATAGGCGATCTGGTGACAACGAAAGAAGCGGCGGAACTGGTGAGAGTTTCGCCCTGGACGGTTTCAGCGTGGCTCTCGCAAGGCAAGCTCCGCCGGGTGAAGGCGGGAGGCCGCACCTTGATTGCCAAGGCCGATCTAGAGGCGTTTCTTCGGCAGGGGAGGTGTCCCGAGCCATCAAAACAGTAGCGTGACGTGCGGGCCACCGCAGGCAGCGACCTGCGGCGGCCCGCTCTACGGCCCACCCCGGAGGCGCATCCGTGGGCGGGAGATTGGCACAGCATGCATCATGGCCGAATGGTCATGGCCGCATGTCTGTGAGGGGGAACGAAAGTGAAAGAGAGCAGAGTGTGAGAAAGAAAGGGAAGGGTACGGCCTGATGGCGCTCAGAGCAGTTCCGGACCATCCAAAATTCGCAAACCTAAAAGCCATTCTCGGGCAGCCCAAAGGCCCTGTGCTTGGCTGGCTAGAGGCCATTTGGCATTTCACGGGTCGCTTCACACCTCAAGGCAACATCGGTAAATACCCTGATGAAACCATCGAGGCGTGGGTCGAGTGGAGCGGCAAGCCGGGCGATTTGATCGCCGCTCTCATTCATGCGGGTTGGTTGGACGCCGATCCAACTCACCGACTGCTCGTGCATGACTGGGAACAACACGCGGACCATGCCACAAAGATGGGACTCGGGCGGAATCGCCTCTCATTCTGTGCGCACACCGTTCAAAAACCGTGCGCACAGATTTCATCTCCCGATAACGCTGAGCGCACACCGGAGGCACTACCTGTACCAGTTCCAGCACCGGAGTCAGTTCCAGTACCAGTACCTGAGGCAAGAGCAAAAGCAAAAGCCACAGCGAAGGGCAAGCCTTCACTGTTTGTATTGCCGGAGTGGATTCCCGAAGAGGTCTGGAAAGACTTTGAAGAGATGCGCCGCAAGAAGCGGGCACCGCTCACAGACCGCGCCCGGCAGAACATCGTGGCGAAATTGGTTCGGCTGGAGACGGAGGGCCAGCGCGTTGAGGATGTTCTGAACCAGAGCATCACGAACGCATGGCAGGATGTGTTCCCACTCAGAGATGAGAACAAAGGGGGCGTACGCCCCAACGAGGCGGCCAATGAATCATGTAAGCATAGTTCCGCTAAGCAGCGCGTTGACGCGAATCGAGCAGCCCTCAAGGAAGCTGTTAAGCGACGCGGATTGGATGGAGTTGACAACGCTGGTAGACCAGACGGCGGCGCGCTATCCGAATCAGGATTTAACGGAATCGATAGAGGGTTACCTACAGGACTTCGAGCAAGTGGCCCTGAAATACTCCATCCCGCGATTCCGGGACGCGCTCGCCGCTTTGAGGATCAAGCCCGGGCAGGGTTTCTTTCCCCGGCCTGATGAAGTGGCAGCTGAGATTGAGGCGGGCATGGATGCGCGCCGAGCCGTACAGGACAGGGAACGTCAAGCGCGCCGCCGAGCCACTGATATTGAGGAATTCTGGCGCTGGGCACCGGAGTGGATGGAGATCACAGGGAATACTGAAGATGAATTGCTTAGGCGGTTCCCCAGCTACAAAGACACCAAATCGGGCTGAGTCTGACGGCTGGGTATCCGATAAGGGAATTGCGCGAGGTGCCGACTATCCGGTTATAGTACAGCCAAGGGTTCGCACCCTTTACCCCGATAGCAGAGACTTGGTGAGCGGGACCGAAACGCAAAGCGGGTTTCGCCATTCGCGCACGATGTAGGTGGGGCTAGGTGGATTGAATCGATCAATGATGCGCGACAGGGATGTTCGGCTAGTGCTTCACCGCAAACTTGACGCGGCTCACCGAGGGGACTCGGATACTCGCATCCTTCATGAACTGGGCCTACGTCACGGAACTTGTCGGGTGGATGTTGCCGTCGTGAACGGTTCGTTGCATGGCTACGAGATAAAGAGCGATTCGGATACGCTGGATCGGCTCCCGGGACAGGTGGAGACTTACGCGGCTGTTCTGGACTTCGCCACCTTGGTGGTCGGGGAACGGCATGCAGTGCACGCTCGTAAACAGCTCCCAAAGTGGTGGGGGGTTGAGGTGGCCTCGCTCAACGCGACCGGCGAAGTCTCTCTTCACGTTCATCGACAGCCGAGGCTCAATCCGAAGATTAACCCGATAGCCCTCGCAGAACTCTTATGGCGATCAGAGGCCATAGAGTTGCTCGCGGGCCAGGGGTTGCCGTCAAAGATGTTGCGGATGCCACGTGCGGTCCTCTACCGAGAACTTGTTTTGAGATTTCCCCTCGACGAGCTTCGCGAGGCGGTAAGGTCGAGGCTCAAGATGCGTATAGCTTGGCGAGATCGAACGCTACCTTCGTTAAATGGCGGTTGGTTGCGACCCATACCCACGTGCTGAGATTCCCCGTCTTTTCCACGCCCTTCGCACAGTCTTCGATGTACCGATCTGCCTCTGAAAAATCTCTACCGCTAAAGAATGGTTGCCGTTTGAGTTCGATGCACATTGCGCGGTACTGGTCGAATCCGTGGGCACGGACATTCTTACCGACCGCGATATACCACTTGTCGTCTGTGGTGTACCGCAACTTCGCCAGCGGTTTAATCAACCGCATATCAAGCTCTACAAGATCAGTCGTCGCGGCGCAGTAATCCCCAAACGTCGGAATTCGGGAACCGCGCGAAAGCGATTGAATGAAGGCCTTATACGCGAGCCACTCATATCTCGTAACGAAGTTTGACGCCAGTCCTACTACGCTTGCTGGGTACGAGGAACCAACAATGACCAATGACCTCCATCGGTTCGGAGATGGCAGGAGTTCATAGAGCGCCGTATTGAGGCTCTTCACAAAAATCTTTAATGGAACATAGTTCGGCATGCCCATATCGATGACAAGATCAGCCTCATTTATCGACATATCCACCCCAGCAAGGCACCGTTCGATGTCATCCGATACAGAATCTCTGTCAAAATCTGGACGAGTGATTCGGAAAGCGACGCCCCGCCCATCTTCGCGAGCCGCGCGCCGGATCGCTTGCCGGGTCAGTCTATCGCAAGCAAGACTGAGCACCGGAATTGCAGTGCATCCCTCGTCGCGGGCTTGTCCTAACACAAAGTCCACGGGATGCTGGTCGCCTACGTCGGCATCCCCGGGAACCCATTTCAGATCGACGAAGCAAGCACGGGACTGCCATTTCGACTTGAGCCGCTTCCCGAAGTCGCCGAGGTGAGATGCCCAGCTCTCCCGATTCTGCGCAAGTTCGAAGTCAAATCCGACAGGCGGAATCTCAATGAGGGGGGTAATCTTGTTTTTCACCGAATCTGAAAGCCGACTGAGCGCCTGGTATTCCCCCATTTTCCATTTCAGAATTGGGACATAACTATCATGATTAATCATTCAAACCCATCCTTTGAAGTTAAATCTCACCATATGTCACAATTTAAACACGAAATGCATTATTTTTTAAGAAATAATTCGATCAGAGATATTGCTTACAACATTGTTGAGAAGGCCATTCCGAGTCTGGTGGAAGGACGGCTTCACAGCACGGATGTGTGTCTGCTTCCCTTGTCGAGTGAACGCTTACAGACCGTCCAATTTGCGAGCGGTACGCGCAGGAAAGGCTGCCTCATGGCCCGCACACTCCTCGCCGTCAAGACCACAACTATCCTAAGGCGACCTTCGCAATTGCCCCTTCTACAGGTCGCCGTGAGATTTTCTTATCCCAGACCTGCCCACGCACACACAACACACCTTTTAACCCGCCGGAATTGGCGCTCGGGGGCCATTCTGGGGGCCAATGGAGGTAGTGAACCTCACCCAGAAAAACGCCGCAGCGCTTAAGCCAAAACAGGCCCGCTTCTCTGTGCATGCCGGGAGCGGGCTCTACCTGGAGGTCTGGCCGAGCGGAGCGAAAAGCTGGCGGTTGCGCTTCATGCAGAACCATCGCCGCCAGCGCGTCAACCTGGGGCGCTTTCCTGAAGTAAGCCTGTCTGCTGCGCATGCGGAGCGGGACCGGCTGTTGCAGGGGATTCGCGCGGGCCGCTCACCTGCCGACGAGCGCCACAAGCAAAAGCGCGAGGCCTTGCGCGGCCTCACCGTCCAAGAATTCGCGGAACGATATCTGTGCGAAGTGGTCGCGCGAGCGCGCAAGGAGCCTGGGCCAGTTCGCCGCTATCTGGAGCGCGACGTGTACCCATCGATCGGGGCAATGTGCCTTTCAAAGGTCCAAGCCGAGCACATACGAGACATCGTGTTTGATATCCGCGACGGCGGGCACGGACAAGCGGCGGTTGCCGTTCGAAATCTGCTTAAGCGGGTTTGGGATTATGCCCTGGCATGTGGGGTGACTGCCGAGAATCCGGTCCGCGCGACACCTGTAAAGTACATTGCGACCGCGAAGGCGCGTAGCCGGGTATTAAGCGAGGCGGAAATCCAGTTACTCCTGAACCGGCTCGATGGTGCGCCGCTCAGGAACGAAATCAAATCGGCACTCCTGGTGATCCTGCTCACTCTGACGCGCAAGTCGGAAGTACGCTTGGTTCGCTGGGAGCACATCAACTTTGAACGGGGCGAGTGGGAGATACCACCCGAACACTCGAAGACGGGGGCGGGGCAGATCGTCTATCTCTCCCGACAGGCGATGGCGATTCTCGAAAGTTTGCAACCAGCGGAACGACGCCTAGGATACGTGTTCCCAGCCCGTGGAAGCGACGGCAACACGCCGATCGGACCTGGCACACTGAACCATGCTTTGGAACGCTTGCAACGCGGCATGGGGCATTTTACGGTCCACGATCTGCGGCGCACGGGTGCAACCCGTCTGAGCGAAATGGGGTTCAACTCCGATTGGATAGAGAAGGCGCTGAACCATAAACTGCGTGGAGTGCGCGGCATCTACAACCGCGCAGAATATGGTCCGCAGCGCCGCAAGATGCTACAGGCCTGGGCCGATTGTTTGGATGGAATGCGGAATAGCCATTTTGGAGATTCGCAGAGGGATCTCAATGCAAGTCAGCGTATTTGCTGAAAAACCTGAGATAAATGCCACCGCCAAATTCAGCAATGAAGTCTTTCAGTACGGCAACAGTATGAAGCTCGCGACCCTCGTATAGAAGCAGGGGCGGCTTCTTCTGTGCGGGCCGTTTGCCGTAACGAACAGGCGTTTTTAGTACCCAGTTGTGGCTACATCTGTTGCGTAGGGTGTTGAGGACTTGAAGCCGGTCTTTGGTCTTTGCGGTGATGATCCGAAGCGCAACCGCAAGCGCGAGCTTTCTATCAAAACCGATACTTCCGCCGCCGACGAGGATGGAGCGCAACGCACGGCCTGATTTACTGCGAACCCTGCGGAGGGTGTTGCCAGTGACGGCATACGCAATGAGTTGGTCCAATAGGTCTTCAATCCCTGTGTGGATTTGGATTACGGCACCCCTTACAATGTCATCACGCTTGCGTTCAAGCATCCCGGCATACAAGAACCGATCTTCAGTTTCGTGGAACCTGTAAAAGTGGGCATCAAATTCATCGATTTCTCGCGTTAATCGCTTGATTGCGGCTTCAACACGCTTAGGGTTTTCCCACATGTTTCGCGATTCTATCGGAGTTGACGCGATTCGAGTACTCAAAGGCAAGAGTGTTGCCGCCAAGGGTGACGCGCCACCGTCGCGCCAGTCTAGCGATGGAACCGCCCCACCCAGTTCCGATTCCGGCACTCAAGATCGCATTCAGGGCGATTCACGGGGAATTTGAGCCTCAATGGCCGGAACTAGCGGAACTGAGGGCGCGGGTCCTTCCCCAGTTTCACCGCCGTGCGGGTGACGCGCCACCCCGGGGGTGCCCTAGCGCCAGAATTTCGTGTTGCGACTTCCGTTTCCTTGAAAAGTTGCTCAGAACCATGACATGTAACCGCAATTCAGTGAATTTGGCGAGGAAATCGCGGAAATGAACGCCCCGGGATGCGCGCCGATTTATGATCACACGGAGTTCAATGAAAGATCAGCCAGGGGCACCCATGGACAAGAGATCGGTCTTGACAAACACCGATTTCGGCAAACGGATCGCCGAAGATGAGCGTAACGAGCTGGATTCCTACTTTGTTCAGACTGAGCAGTGGCAGGGGGTGTTCTCGGGAGAAATTGACGTCGTTTACGGACCCAAGGGGTCGGGTAAGAGTGCAATCTATTCCTTGTTGATCAGGAAGAGCTCGGAACTCTTCAACCGTGGCATCCTGGTTGTTCCAGGCGAGGACGTCATAGGTACGTCGCCGGTCTTCAGCGAACTGTTGGATGGAGGATTGGCAACAGAAGAACAGTTGAGAGGTCTCTGGAAGCTTTACTTCCTATCGTTGCTCGCCTTCCAATTCCGTGAGCATCGAATATCAAATTCCAATTCGAGGAACATGATCCGGCACCTCGAAGACGCTGGGCTGGTCCCTGCACAGTTGAGTCTCAGAAGGATCCTCCGTTCCACGATGGAATACATCAAGCGGTTGAAACTTAACACTGAGGTCAAGCTCAATCCACTAACGGGACTCCCGGAAGCGCTCGGCGGGAGCATAACCCTTGGAGAGCCGACGACTGAGCAGCGAGAACTCGGGTTCGTTTCTGCAGATGAGCTTTTTGGATTCGCTGATGCTGCACTGTCCGAAGCGTCATTGAAGGTGTGGATCGTTTTAGATCGACTCGATGTCGCGTTCATTGATTCGCCAGAGCTCGAAACCAAAGCCCTTCGATCGCTCTTCAGGACTTATCGGGACCTTGCTCCATTTACGAATATCGCAATCAAAATATTCATGCGCGACGACATCTGGACGCAGATCACGGAACAAGGCTTCCGGGAGGCGAGCCACATTACCCGGTATACGAAGCTCTCCTGGGATGAGCGTAGTCTTTTGCATTTGGTAATTAGCCGGGTGCTTCACAACGCATGGATTCGCACGTCCTGCGGAATCGCAGAAGGTACTGTGCTATCAAGGGAAGAGCAGGAACGGCTGTTCTATCGCATTTTCCCCTCACAGATAGTTACAGGAAAGGGCTCGGCAACCTTCAAATGGATGCTCAGCCGAACGTGCGACAGTACAAAACAAACCGCGCCGCGTGATTTGATCCATCTTCTGTCGTCAGCACGTTCGAAACAACTGCAACATCTCGAATTGGGAGCTCCCGAGCCCGCTGGGGAACTCCTCATCGACCGCAATGCTTTCGATGAAGCCTTGGAAGACGTATCAAAGGAGAGGTTCGATAAAACCCTCTGCGCTGAACATGCGGCCCTTGCTCCTCGTATGCGAGCATTGGAAGGACAAAAGACACAGCATTCGGCCAAGAGTCTTGCAAGGGTATGGGGAGTTGACGAGGAGAGGGCGAAGACAGAGGCAAAAAAACTCGTGGAAATCGGATTCTTTGAGAAGAGAACGAATCAGGCTGGAGAAGCGAGCTTTTGGGTTCCCTTTGTTTACCGGAGCGCGTTGAAATTACTCCAGGGCCAAGCGCGATGAAGAATAGTACGGAGAAGAGTGATGGGTGAAGGCTGGTGGGTAGGAGAGGAAGAACTCGATGACGATCAGAAAGACGTCATTGCGTTGCCCTTGTCTGGAAATCACCTTGTCACTGGCCCGCCTGGAAGCGGGAAGACAAACCTTCTTCTTCTCAGGGGCAATTATCTTTCATTGGCAGGAAACCCCGACATCGCGATTATCGTTTTCTCGCGAGCTCTGCAAGAATTCATCGCCTCGGGTGCCAAGACCTACTCGTTTCCGAAAGACAAAATCCAAACCTCTAGACGCTGGGCGCAGCAACTCCTTTTTCAATACGGAGTGTTTGCAGCACCCCCGGATGGATTTGATGAGCAGCGAAAATACTTCCTCGAAGAAGTCAAAGATCTAATCGATAAGAAGAAGCTGCTTCATATCTATGATGCAATACTTCTCGATGAAGCTCAGGACTACCTCCCGGATGAAATTGAGATATTCAGCCGACTCGCTAAATCAATCTTTGCTGTAGCTGACTCTCGACAGAAAATCTATACGACTCCCGATCCACTGGAGGCGCTGCGAAGTTTAGTCAAGGGACGTGAGCACAATCTGCGTTACCAGTACAGATGCGGTCGGCAAATTTGTAAACTCGCAGATGGTCTCGCGCGCGATTCAGTGGGCTTCGTTTCACTCCTTCGGTCCTCGCATTACGATGAAGCGAGCAAACCCTCTTCTGTTGAGCATGCGCGCGCATCCGGCATGGATCAACAAGCAAAGAAGATCATTGAAAGGCTAGAAGTTCAACTCAGAGCTTACCCGAACGAACTCTTTGGAGTTCTCTGCCCGAGGTCAGAAGATGTCGATCAGCTGTGGTCGTTGCTCGCATCATCTCCTCTTGGAAAACTCTGCAGCCTGCAAAAAGGTGGAGATCACTCGTCATTTGATCCAGCGAAGCCGATCATTGTTGGGACATTTCACTCAGCAAAGGGAGTTGAGTTTCGAGGCGTGCATCTGGCTGCATGCGAGTCGCTGAAGAGATTCCGATTGCAAAGAAACATGAGCTATATGGCAGTTACGCGCTGCAAGACGAGTCTTTCAATCTACTATTCCGACGATTTGCCCGGTTATTTTGAAAAGGCTCTTGCTGAACTTGGGCCAGCACGGGATCTGCCCAAGATCAAGGACGTTTTTGCGGGAAGGAGAGCTTGAGATGTGGGTTCGAGAGACAGATCGGCGAGAGTTGATTGAGTTCCTTCAGGCAGATCGTTGGTCTCATTCTGCTGCAAAGCTGTTCTCTAAGTACGAGTATCGCGCTGTTACGACGATCTCTCCTTCAGCCACGCAACATGAGCTTCTCTTGGTTTGGCAAGATGATCCGAGAGACCGAGCGCCATTACCAGATGCAATCGTTACTCTCAGTAGTTTGCGCGATTTCTTGGCATGGTCATCGACATATGTTAGCGTGTTGCGTCCGCTCACTGCCTACACTCGCGTCTGCGATCTCGAGACCGCCCATAAAGCACTTCGACTGAGTAGCATGCCAAAATTGGGTAGGCTGGAAAGCATTTGCGCCGGTCTGATTCTTGGCGAAACCGCTACACATATTAGCGGTCGCAGAGACCTTTCAGATATTCCAGTACTCACTTGCGCAGGTACACACTCTTTCGTCTTGTCCAGAGCTGTTTCGCTGGGTAGCCTTGACATTGAGGAAGTATCAAGGACTTGGTTTTCCGCTCGCGGGCTTACCTCTCAACCACAGCTTGCGCTGGGAAGCGCCACTCTTCTGAGCCCATGGCGTTTGCTCATCTCCTTGGAATCCGGGGACCGGCTTGATCGCGGGATTGAGAAACCCGCATCTCTGATAATTGAGCTCTGCGGAGACCTGTTTCTAAAGGGAGAGATCGACATCAGGAAGTGGCTAAACAGAGAGTCAGAACTGAGCGGCTTTTTTGAACTCTTTGAATTCATGCGTGGGCCGCGAGAAGACAGAATCATGGCTCTCGATGAACTTATCATGAGGCTCAAGCGGTCGCATTCCTTGGACATTGAGGTTGGGACTTTTCTCATCGCATATTTTGCCAGCCAGATAAGTCCCGGGACTCTTGACCATGCACAATTGTTGTTCCCGCATCTTGACGCATTTCCTGGAGTCCTAATCTGGTATGGGATGTGCGCCGGGATGTATCAGGATTCGACGATCAACTCCTTTGCAGGCGGATTGGGCAAACGCGTAATGCGCGAAGTCTTAAGGCCGGAGTCCTTTCTGAGCAGACCCAGTTGCGATGTGAGCATATCCGAGCTTCAGATGATGCTTTCACAGGATAGAGGGGCTACAACCTTTAGAACAAACAGCAGCTCTCATCTGGAGCTTGAATTGCATCCCTGTGTGGTGGGAGCTTTTCGCTGGCCCCCCAGGGCAGGCGCAACCGAGCCCCTGTTCGGTTCAACGGTCGTCGCAAACCCGGAGCTCGATAGTCTCATAGAGGGACTCACGGGAGCATCGTCGTTGATTTCAGGAGTAATCTCGAAAGTCTCAAATTGGAAGCACGGGGCGAACGAGTTGCCCCGGAAGCAATCTAAACGCAGACAGCAGTCTTGATGCTCCCGTAATTCACTCTGTTGGGAATTTGGGAGCCCACCAAGGCTTGCAGGGCCTTCGCTGACCTGCTGCATTACGGGTTCCACCCGGACGAACAGCGCATTTTCCACTCGCTAACGGGCCGGTTTTCTGTGGGGACTTTTGTGGGTAGTAGCCGCTTTTTGGGACTTGTGGCCATTTGGAGCACCAGAGGCGAGTTTCTATGTTTTCCAATCACTTACAGGAATCGACAAAACCCCGCAATTGGGCTTGGGAGGTCTGCAAAACCTTTATGCGTCGGTTCGATCCCGACCCGCGCCTCCAATCCTCTCAAAGAGTTAATCTTCAAACTCACCAAGAGTTGAAATTCAACTGTAGCGAAAAGTTGTAGCGACCCTATGTCTTTTCACTGAATCGCCTGCCCTGGGGTACTATGCGCAGCCGGAGACTCCACAGGCTGCCACGTCATCGGCGCCGCGCAGCGCGCAGCTGCTCCAAGCAAGACAGAATGAGAAAGAACGCGCCGCACTCCAGCCTTAAGGGTGCCTTCATCTGGACCGATAGATAATCGTTCCATGCGCGTACTCCTCATCGAGGACGAACTCCGGCTCGCTGAAAATGTGGCGTCTGCTCTACGGGAGGGTCCTGGCTTCGCCGTGGATTGCGCTGAAGACGGCGTCACGGGAGCCTCACTCGCCGAGAATCGTTGCTATGACCTGATCATTCTCGATCTCATGCTTCCCAAGCTCGACGGAATCAGTGTTCTCAAGCGCCTGCGGGCGGACAAGGATGAAACGCCGGTTCTTATACTCACCGCGATCGGCGAAGTTACATCAACCATTAGTTTGTTGAACGCAGGAGCAGACGATTATCTCAGCAAGCCATTCGACCTCGGCGAGCTGCTTGCGCGTGCCAAGGCTCTCATTCGACGAGGAAAGGGTGTAGCGCATCCGACCCTTACTGCGGGTGACCTGGTTGTAAGCACATTAGAGCAAACGGTGCATAGAGCCGGAGAGGCAATCCTTCTCTCTCCGATGGAATATCGAATACTCGAATATCTGATGCATCGCCCCCGAGTCATCATTTCCAAGCGCGAACTTCTGGAGCACCTTTACGATTACAACTGGGAACACCACTCGAATGTGATCGAGGTGCATGTCTCAAATCTGCGCAAGAAACTCGGCGCGAACGAGCAACAATCCAGCATTGAGACGCTGCGCGGACGCGGTTATCGTCTGCTCGTCACCAGGGCGAATGAAGAATGAAGTCCTATTCCATTACCCGGAGACTGATCGTCACGGTCCTTCTGATCGAGCTGATCTCGGCGCTTTGCGTGACCTCGCTTGCCCTCATCTACGAGCGGCACGTTCATTTTCGTGCCTTTGACATACTGCTGCGCGGTCGGGCCGACTCCCTGCTTGGGGCGGTGCAGGACGCCGAGGATGCGAGCGACAACGTCATGCTGGACGGAACCGAATCGACGGTACCGCCGGACGATATTTATCAGGTGACGGACGCAAGCGGCAGGCTTTTGGGCCGCTCCCCAAAATGGGCGGGAAACTCAGTGCCGGGCCCGGATGAACGGATCAAGGTCGAAAGCCATGAGGACGGGCAGGAGACTTTCTATGAAACCACCATCCATGGCAACAGGTACCGCGTGATCCGGCTGCACGGACTGCGCATCGTTGATCCTGGCGACAAGGGCGGGGGCATTCGACGCTATGTAACGGTTTATTACGGCTCCTCGATGAAGCGCGTGTGGGTGGCAATCCTGCGCACAGTCAGCTTTTATGCGATCAGCAGCGTGCTAGTGCTGGCGTGCACTGGCATTCTGATGTCCTGGCTCATGAATCTCGGATTGGCGCCGTTGCGCGAGCTAGCGACCGCTGCTTCCAAAGTGTCCGCGTCTTCGTGGACATTTCTGCCGCCGGAAAAAGCCAAAATGACCCAGGAGCTCGCTCCGCTGGTCTCGGCTCTCGATGTTCTCCTGCATGGTCTTCAACGGTCATTCGAACAGCAAAGGCGATTTGTGGGAGATGCGGCGCACGAGTTGAAAACCGGTGTTGCGGTTGTGAAGTCCTCGCTGCAATTGCTGAGTATGAAGGAGAGGACACCTCTCGAATACCAGGCCGGACTGGAACGGTGCCTCGCGGATTGCGGGCGCATGGAGGGCATCGTGGCTCAGATGCTGACGCTGGCGCGCGTGGAGGAAAGCAACGCAGTCAATCCTGCGTCCCTCCAAACCGACATTGTTCAGTGCATGCGTGAGGTCGTGCTGGAGTTCGATACGATGACCCAGCTCAGCCAGATTCCGATTCTGATTCAAGGCAACACCTCTCTGATGGCCAGAGTCGAAGCAGACCAATTCAAGCTGCTGTGCTCGAACCTGCTGCTAAATGCTGTTCAACACTCCCCACAGAATTCGGCGATCAACGTTGGGATCGAGCAAGAGGACTCTCAAGCACGGATCACTATCCGCGACCAAGGCGAGGGTGTTCCTGCTGAAAGTCTTCCTCAAATCTTTGAGCGGTTCTCGCGGGCCGAGCCGTCACGCAGCAGAAAAACGGGGGGAACCGGCCTCGGGCTCGCGATCTGCAAAGCCGTTGTCGATAAATGCGGAGGATCCATCGAAATCCAGAGCGAAGTCGCCCGCGGAACTACCGTCATAGTGAGACTTCCACTCGCGCCCACGGCTTCGATTCCTTCAAGTGCTCAATAATTCTTCGTGTCTCTTCAGGCCCGCTTAAGGTTGGTATGAAACAGTTGCCAGCAGCGGTAGACGACACTGCCGCGTCGTATTGGAGACAGGCATGAAATCGCCAAGATTGAATCGCAATTCTCGTGCTCTCAGATTGCTTGCAGCAATGACCCTGGCCGTGACGTTTCCGGCTTTCGCGCAGAAGAGCTATCGCATGCAAGACAGCTGGAAGGTCGGCGGCGAAGGAGGATGGGACTATCTCACCGCCGATTCGGCTGCAAACCGCCTTTACATTACTCATGGCGGCCGCGTCGAGATCCTCGACGCGACCACCGGTAAATCGATCGGTGCGATCACCGGCCTTAAGGGGACGCATGGCGTCGCTCTGGACGACGCCGGAAAATTTGGCTACATCAGTGACGGGGGCGCCAATGCGGTGGTTGTTTTCGATCGCAATACTCTGCAGACGGTAACGTCGATTCCTGCCGGCACGAATCCTGACGGAATTGTCTTCGAGCCGGTGACTAAGACGGTCTGGGCTTTTAACGGGCGCAGCAGCAATGTCACGGTGATCGATACCGCGACTCAAAAGGTCATCGCAACCGTGTCGTTGCCCGGTAAGCCGGAGTTCCCGGTAGCCGACGGAAAAGGTTTCATCTTCGACAATATCGAAGACAAGAGCGAGATTGTCCGTCTGGATGCAAAGGATCCCAAGGTTACAGCGACCTGGTCAGTAAGCCCGTGCGAGTCTCCTTC
>Ga0181535_10001581_pt1 | contig 29509 bp, 23 predicted proteins | sample PEATcosm2014_Bin_44_FD_119774 | JGI IMG/M metagenome (GOLD analysis project Ga0181535, IMG submission 119774) | Peatland microbial communities from MTU Mesocosm Facility, Houghton, MI, USA - PEATcosm2014_Bin17_30_metaG | ecosystem: Environmental > Terrestrial > Soil > Wetlands > Peat | place... | reverse complement strand
TAATCCGAAAACGGACGTACCATACACCGGAGCCTGCAACGCGCTCAAAAACACCTTCAACTGGACCCGCGCGACGTGACATTGGAACCTCATTTCGGGGAGCGTCCACTGGGGGTGAGATACACTCATCGCCTAGTAAAAACGTGGGAAAAACTCCCCGCCTACAATAGCGATATTACGCCCAAAAATGACAAAGTGAGATACAGGGAGATACACCCCCTCGGTTATTCGTGCTTCTCTGTGCGACGCTTCGCCGCCAAGTGATGCAACGAATCTATAATGTTTATAGGTGTTTTGTAGCCTTATGCGACTCTATGCGATGATGTGCGCGATTTTACTGGACGCTCTCTCAAGGCGGAGAGTCCGGGTTCGAGCCCCGGTAACGCTACCAACCTCAGCAACTTACACTGGAATCGGGAATGGCCGAGGATGGCGTGCCATTGTTGTGCCCCCTGATGATGGTTGACCAGAAAAGGAGTCGGTAAATCAACTGACTCTCCCTGTGAATCTGCTCCAGGCTGGCGTGGGTACCCGAGGGTGTCACTGCTGTCCTGCTAGAGAGCTATCTGCTATATTGCTTACAACATCTGTTTAGTTCCTCGCAGGATGTGAGCGGAGCGTGAAGATGCCCCGTACAGTCGGCCCACGATTTCAATTTATTGCGTTATTACTGCATCCGCGGGAACAGTCAGGAAAACATCTCACCCAAGTGAGGGAAGCGAAGCTTTGTCTGAAATAGTGCAACGGGGCGTTGATCAAGCGAGCAGTCTCACCCTGAACTCCTTCTCGTTCTGTGCGCCTGTACCCTGTGCGCCGGAATGGTTCGCAGCCTACACTTCTCCGCGTCATGAAAAGCGTGTGGGGCAACACCTGGAGATGCGAGAGATTGAGCATTATCTGCCCCTCTACCGCACCCATCGCAAGTGGAGCGACGGATCGAGGGTCACTCTGGACCTCCCACTGTTTCCCGGCTACATCTTTGTCTGCATCCAGCGTGCGCAACGCGTACGAGTGCTCCAAGTACCGGGGGTGCTGGCAGTTGTTGGCGGCACGGGGGGAGAGCCGGCGTCGTTGCCGGAGGACGAGATTGACGCACTTCGATCGGGACTTTCTCTGCGCAACGCCCAACCGCATCCATTTCTGAAGGTGGGGCAGCGGGCCCGCATCCGGTCCGGCGCTTTTGCCGGGATGGAGGGAGTTGTGGAGCGAATGAAATACAGTTTTCGTGTCGTTCTCACTCTGAATTCCATCATGCAAAGTTTCGCCGTGGAAGTTGATGGCGAGGAACTGGAGTTGTTGAATACCGGTCAGCCCTAACGCTGGATCCGGCAACTTTTGCCGCGCTAGGGGTTAATGGTCGTATGAGCCGCAGTTTCATAGCAGTAGGAAACGGCAATAGGTATAGGATACGAACACAGGAGAAGACAAATGTCCCCCGTACCGCTTCCGGCGCGACGCTATAGCGCCAGGCTAATCCGACATCGTGTTCTTGTTTATCTTCTGGATTTAGCCGCATTTTCCCTTTCGGGCTTTTTTGCGTTCGAGCTGCGATTTGACGGCTCAGTGCCAGCGCAGTACTTCCACGCGATGGAGGTAGCGCTATGCATATGGGTTATGGCAAAGTCGTTGGCCTTCATCGGCGGCAAGCTGAATCGGGGGAATTGGCGATATACATCCACCTACGACGCTGTACGGATCATGGTCGCGAACTCGGTGGGATCAGTTTTGAGCGGAGTGCTCCTGTCCGTTCTGCTGGGACCATGGGGAATGCCGCGCTCTGTGTATATTCTCGATTGGCTGCTCTCTTGCTTGTTGACTCTAGGGGCAAGGTTGTCCGTTCGCATGATTCACACAGCGCGCAGGGCGAACGGAGTGGAAGGGGTGCAGACCAGGACGCTGATCTACGGCGCCGGCGCAGCAGGGCAGGCACTGCTGAGAGAGCTTCGCCAAAACCAGTCTCTGATGTGCGATGTTGTCGGCTTCATCGATGACGATCCGTTGAAGGCCTACTTGATATTGCAGGGGTTGCCGGTGCTCGGGCCCGGAGAAGCCCTTGCAGACGTGGTGCGAACGCACGCCATCAAGAGAGTGCTGATCGCGATTCCGGCCGCGACTGGGCCGCAGATGGTGCGTATTTTGAAGCTGGCCCTCGATGCCGGAGCGGAATACAAGATGGTGCCGGGCCTGGGGGACCTCATTCAGGGCGCGGAGTTGGGTAAACAGATCCGGGATGTCGCTGTCGAAGACATACTTGGCAGAAGGCCGGTGCATCTGGACCAGGAGAGCATTCGCGAGCGCATTGAGGGAAAAGTAGTCATGGTGACTGGCGCCGCGGGCTCGATCGGATCGGAGCTCTGCCGGCAGATAGCCCGGTTCCGGCCGCTTGCTCTCGTCGGTTTCGATGAGGCGGAAACGCCGCTCTTCCACCTGGGACGGGAGATGGCTAGGAACTTCCCCGATCTGGTGTTTCACTCAGAGATCGGTAATATCACCCGGTCTGACACGCTACAGCGCGTCATGTTGCATCATCAGCCCTCGATCCTCTATCACGCTGCCGCCTACAAGCATGTTCCCATGATGGAGCGGCACGTCTTTGCCGCCGTGGAAAACAACATCATCGGCACTTGGCAGGTTGCACGCGCTGCGGCACAACAGGGAGTGGAAGATTTTGTGATGATCTCCACCGATAAAGCGGTCCGGCCGACCAGCGTGATGGGCGCTACAAAGCGCGTGGCAGAGTTGGTGATTGGCGCCTGTCAGAAGGAGTACGGCACTAAGTTTGTATCGGTGCGCTTCGGCAACGTGCTGGGGAGCAACGGAAGTGTGGTCCCGATCTTCAAGGACCAGATTGCCGCGGGCGGGCCGGTGACCGTCACCCACCCGGAGATGCGACGCTTTTTTATGACTATTCCCGAGGCCGCCCAACTGGTCTTGCAAGCGTTCTCGATCGGCAAGGGCGGAGAGGTCTTCGTCCTCGATATGGGAGAACCGGTCAAGATAGTGGACCTTGCCAGGAACCTCATTCTACTTTCCGGGCTGCAACCTGACCGGGACATCAAGATTCAATTTACCGGAGTGCGCCCAGGTGAGAAGTTATTTGAAGAGTTGAATCTGCAACATGAACATCTCGTTCCAACCTCCCACAGCAAGATCAGAAGCTATGTATGCCATCACAATCTCGATGCGATGCAAATCAAGGCAACAATGCATCGCCTACAGGAAATTGTTGAAGAACAAGATGTCGTCAGTCTTGTGTTGCTGCTCAAGGAACTGATTCCCGACTACAACCCAGGATCCAAGATGCTGAAGGCCGCCATGTCAGTGCAACCGGTCCATGCCAAGCCGGCCAAAGTACCGGTCCCTTCCGGGCAGGTCGAGAGCGTTTTGTCGGCGAAACTCGCGCCGGCATCTCGCGTGAATTGACGTGCTGTAGAAGCAGCCTCGTGCAGGAACGCAGGCAGTCGCAGACAGCGATTCTCGGGGCTGTCGGTATATCACCAACCCGCACATGCGGATTCATTATGTTTCAAACAGGACAAAGGGTGAGCGAAGTGGTGCATGATAACCATCGGAGTTTCGGCTCCATGTGGCGTCGCAGCCGAGTCGGATTGCTGTTGTCTACCGCTGTCGTCACCGCGCTGTTTTGCGTATCGGCTGTAGCCCAGAACACTCCAGGCATAATTTCGGATGAGAAGGCGCAGGTGGAATTGGGCCTGAGCGGCACTGTTGCTGAAGCGGGTCAGGGCGACACTGCCGCTGAAGCGAATCAGGGCGGCAACGCCACTGCAACGGACCAGAGCGGCAGTGGATCGACAACGGACCAGAACGACAGTGCCTCGGCGATGGGTCAGACATCGATGTCCGCAGACCAGATCATCAGCATATTGCAGCAGGAACCCGACATGCTGGTGAGCGTGAAGGACGCAGTGGCCCAGCAGACTGGAGTGGATCCGAGCACCATCACCGACGATAAGCTGTACAGCGACATCCGGCAGAATGCCGACTTGCGTACCCGGGTGACGATGGATCTGAACCAGCTTGGCTACAGTACAAACACAGCACCGGCGAACAATCAACCCATGAACGCCACAGGCGCTGCGGGCGTAGCCAAGGCAGGCAAACCCCAGGCGGCACAACCAATAGCAGCAAAACCAAACTCCTATGTGGAACCGGATAAACCCCAGGTCATACAGCAGACCGATCCTTATCGGAATTTACCCTCGCTACGAGATCTTTATGCCCAACTGACTCCCTTTGGATCAACACTGCGGCGCTTCGGCAGCGATGCTTTTACTCTGGGTACGGGAAATGTGAACCAATTGCCGATGGATCTTCCTGCCGGTCCCGACTATGTTCTTGGACCAGGTGATAGCCTCATCGTCAACATGTGGGGTGGCCAATCCAACCGGTTGGACAGAACGATCGACCGCCAGGGCCAGATCGCTCTCCCAGAGGCGGGCACCATCACTCTCGACGGACTTACGATTGCCCAGGCGCAGAATGCCATCCAGAAGGCGCTCAATACGCAGTTTCAGGGAGAGCATGTTGAAATCTCTCTGGGCCGGCTGCGCACCGTTCGAGTGTATGTGGTTGGCGACGTGCAGCGTCCCGGCGCCTATGATGTCAGCTCCTTGTCCACGCCGCTGAGCGCCCTGTACGCCGCCGGCGGCCCAACCAGCCGCGGGTCGCTGCGCATCCTGCGTCAGTACCGGGGCGAACAACTGGTCCGCGAGACCGATCTCTATGACTTCCTGCTGCATGGCGTCCGCTCGAATACTGACCGCCTCCTGCCAGGAGACACCATCCTGATACCGCCGGTAGGCGCACAGGTTACCGTGGAAGGGATGGTGCATCGCCCAGCGATCTACGAGCTGAACGGCGAAAAAGGGCTGAACGAAGTACTCGATCTTGCCGGTGGCGTATTAATTTCGGCGAACTTGAAACAGATCAACGTGGAGCGAATTGAAGCCCATGAGCGCCGTACTATGTTTAGTTTGCAACTTCCGGACAACGCGGAAGAAGAGAAGCAGAAGATGGCAAGCTTCCAGGTGCGGGGAGGGGACGACGTCGTAATTACACAGATTCTGCCCTACAACCAGCAGGCAGTCTATTTAGAGGGGCATGTCTATCGTCCGGGCAAGTACCCCTTCCGCGATGGCATGACCATCAACGATCTGCTGAAGTCGTACCAGGACGTGATGCCGGAACCTGCCGACCATGCTGAGCTGGTTCGTTTGCAGCCGCCAGACTTCCGGCCAGAGACCATCAGCTTGAGTTTGCCTGACGTGCTGATCGGGAACAATGCAATCCCACTACAGCCATTCGATCTCATCCGCGTCTTCAGCCGGTATGAGATTGATTCTCCCAAGGTTTCAATTGCGGGAAATGTCCTTCGCCCCGGCATCTATCCAATGTCTCAGGGGATGACGGTGGCCGCGCTGGTTCGAATGGCTGGAGGCTTCAAGCGCAGCGCCTATCGCGACGAAGCAGATCTTTCCAGCTATGTCGTTCAAAATGGCCAGAATGTGCTGGTCAGTCATACTACGGTCGCCGTGCAGAAGGCGCTGGATGGAGATCAGAATGCCGATGCGGTGCTCAAGCCAGGCGACGTCGTCAGCATTCGACAACTGGCCGGATGGCAGGATATCGGTGCTTCGGTGACGATCACCGGTGAGGTTGAACATTCGGGCAGCTACGGGATTGAACAGGGTGAGCGCCTTAGCTCGGTGCTGAAGCGCGCCGGGGGGTTCCGAGAGGACGCCTATCCAGTGGCAGCCGTCCTGGAGCGCGTACAGGTGCGCATACTGGGCGAGCAAGCCCGCCAGCAGATGATCCAACGAATCGAAAGCACCCCAGTTGAGGTGAGAGCAGGGATGGTGACCATGCAGGATCAGTCGACCATGCAGCAATCCCTGCAACGACAGCGCGACCAGGTTCTCACAGCGCTGCGCAACCGTCCCGCAAGCGGCCGGATGGTGATCAACATCACTGCGGATGTTAGCAAGTGGGAGAATACATCGGCGGACATTGAACTGCGTGCAGGAGATACTCTATTCATTCCCAAGCGGCCGAATTTCGTGCTGGTGGCCGGCCAGGTGTATAACCCAACAGCAATCAACTATGTCCCCGGGAGAGATATCAGTTGGTATTTGCAGAAGGCGGGTGGCGCAACGCCCTACGGCAACAAGAAGCAAATATATGTGCTGCGTGCCGATGGGTCGGTTGTAGTCCACGGAAATAGCTTGATCAGTATCAATTTCACGAATATGCGGCTGCGGCCAGGCGACTCGATCTTCGTTCCAGAAAAGATTGCCGGCGGTTCCCAGGTCTGGCAAAATATCATCGGCACTGCGCAGATTATGTCGGCAGCTGCCCTGCCCATCGCCATAGTGGGAGGACTCTGATAGCTCGTAAACAAAGGGCAAACATTGATGGACTGCCCAAAACTATCTAGTTCACGATTCAATCGAGACGATCGCGCAGTTCTTTGCACGTTGAAGAGAATCCCTTGAGACCTATGGCAAAACAATCCATAAAGCATTGGGCCATGCCGAATTGCCGTTGAATTAGCTTCCTCGCTACATGGAGACGATACAGTGAGTACCGCAGAAGAGCACAATATAAATGGGGCCAAAGATGCAACGGACTCTCTAGAGATTCCAATCGGCGATCTAGCAGCGGCAATATGGCAGCGCCGTCGCTGGCTTTCCGTGGTTGTCGGATTGGGCGTGTTGGCTTCAAGTGGTATCGCATTATTGATGCCAAACCAATACACGTCCACGGCGCAATTGATGCCCGCCGATCAGCAGTCGCTTTCCGATACATCCATGCTTAGTGCATTAGCCGGGGCTGGCTCATTTGGGCCAAGCGTGGGAAGCCTGATGAGCGCGAGAACTCCTGGCGGAACCTTTATAGGAATACTGGGCAGCCAAACCGCACAGGACGCTATCATCGATCGCTTTGACCTGCGGCACGTTTATCACTGCAAGCTCTATGTCGACGCCCGCAAGATACTGGCACGTAATACGACAATCGATGAGGACAAGAAAAGCGGAATCATCAGCATCGGTGTAATGGATCGCGACCCAAATCGGGCGCGCGATATTGCCAAAGCATACATCGAGGAGCTCGATGAGCTTGTCAATAGAGCGAGTACTTCCTCGGCCCGTCGCGAACGAATATTTCTCGAGGAGAGGCTAAACGCAATTAAGAACGATCTTGATGCAAGCTCTGTTGCACTGAGCCAGTTCTCAAGTCGCAACGCTACTCTGAATCCACAAAGCCAGGGCCAGGCGTTATTTGAGTCTGCTGCGAGAGCACAGAACGAACTAATTACGGCTCAAGGACAGTTGTCTGCGTTGAAAGCCATGTATAGCGATGACAACGTGCGTGTGCGCGAAGCGCTTGCGCGCGTCTACGAACTGCAAAGACAATTGGGGAAGATGGGTAGTTTTGGAGAAGCAGTAGGCGGTGCCGACCCTAAAGCTGACCAACCGTATCCTTCTATCCGTGAACTGCCGATTCTTGGAGTTACTTATTCCAATCTTTTCCGGCAGATGGTTATACAAGAAGGACTATACGAAACTCTAACAAAGCAATACGAACTCGCCAAAGTCGAGGAGGCGAAAGAAATACCAGTTATCAAGGTGCTGGATGAGCCGCAGGTGCCAGAGAGAAAGTCGTCTCCTTACAGATCGGTCATCGTCCTGCTTGGCGTCTTGTTTTCATTCTTTGCTGGCATCGTGTGGATCATTGCTTGTAAGCTTTGGGAAATTACAGATGACTCTAACCCTGTAAAAGTGATAGGAATGGAACTTGTTCGTACGATCAGGAGTCACGATGCCATTGCGCCAAGTGACTCCATTTGACGGTTCTTTGCAGGTTCATCGACTGACAAATAACAGGTCAGGCTGACTGACATCTATGGCTAAGCGGAGAATTAGTCTAAGATAAGATGGGGCCGAATGCTGGTAGTGGACGAATACGAGTTTCAATATTCCAAATCTCATTAAATAGAATTGGAAGCGTGAATGTCGAAGAGTATTGACGAACTTGCGCATATCGCAAATATTCTCAGGGCGGATGCAATCCGTATGACACATCGCGCCCGGGCCTCTCATATCGGAAGCTGCCTCTCCATGGCGGATATCGTGGCTTGCCTGTACTGGAACACCTTGAGGATAGATCCTGAACGGCCTGACTGGCAGGAGCGCGACCGTTTCATCCTAAGCAAGGGGCACGGTGTAGCCATCCTCTATGCTGCATTGGCGGAGCGCGGGTTTTTTTCTGTGAGTGAATTGGAGACGTACTGCGAATATGGTTCGCGCCTAACCGGACATATAACCAGCGGGGTGCCAGGGGTTGAGTTGTCATCCGGCTCTCTTGGACATGGCTTACCAGTGGGGTGCGGAATGGCCCTGGCGGCAAAACGTGAGAAGTTGCCCTTTCGTGCCGTAGTACTTTGCAGCGATGGTGATCTGGATGAAGGATCGAATTGGGAAGCCATTCTTTTTGCGCCACAGCATGAGTTGAGCAACCTGTTGTTGGTGGTGGACTTCAATAAGATTCAGAGTTTTGGGCGTGTAAAAGACGTGCTCGATCTGGATCCATTGGCCGATAAGTTTCGCGCGTTTCGCTGGGCTGTGCGTGAAGTCGACGGTCACAATATGGAGCAACTTGTCGATGCATTTTCTACATTCCCATTTGAACCGGGCAAACCGAGTGTGGTGATTGCTCATACCGTAAAAGGCAAGGGTGTGAGCTTCATGGAAGACGAGTTGGCTTGGCATTACAAGAGTCCGACTGCGGAACAAGTTACGCGCGCACTCCATGAGTTAGGGGAAGGCGCATGAGAACAGCATTCATCGATCAGTTGTGTGCGGTCGCCGAGCTGGACGAGCGTATTTGGCTTCTATGCGGCGATTTGGGATATTCCGTGCTAGATGAGTTTGCGAATAGGTTCCCATCCCGCTATCTCAACGCCGGAGTTGCCGAGCAGAATATGACCGGAGTTGCTGCAGGACTGGCCCTGACGGGAAAAACCGTCTTCACCTACTCCATCGCCAATTTTCCCATCATGCGCTGCCTGGAACAAATCCGGAACGATGTCTGCTACCACAATCTCAATGTCAAGATCGTTGCCGTGGGGGCCGGGTTGGCTTACGGCAGCCATGGATACACACACCATGCCGTCGAGGATCTTGCTGTAATGTCGGCCATGCCGAATCTCATGATAGCCGCACCCGCTGATCCCATCGAAGCCCGCGCCATTACCGAACTGTTTGTCACTACACCCGGACCGGGCTATCTTCGCTTGGGAAAGGCGGGCGAACCGATACTGCATGCTGCGGATACAAAGGTGGAGTTGGGCAGAGCCATTCAGGTCGTCGACGGAAGTGATCTGACTGTCATCAGTATCGGAGGCATACTGAGCACGGTCCTCAAGGCGAGTGAGGAGTTGCGTCGGCGTGGCATTCATCCGCGCATTCTGAGCATGCCGTTTCTGGTTCCACTGGATACTGCGGCCATTCTCGATGCGGCGGAAGTGACCGGGGCTATCCTCACGGTGGAAGAACACGGCCCGGGCGGACTGGGAGCCGCCGTTGCGGAAGCCCTTGCCCTGCGTGGCCGTGGGGTCGCATTTCGGCCACTGCGACTCGCCAAATCTCCGATCATAGTGTCCGGCTCGCAGGAAGAGTTGCGGGCGGCGCAAGGGCTGAGCGTCGAGGGAATCGTTCAAGCCTCGGAGTGGCTTTGCCGGAGTCCACGCCCAACGGTGATTCGCTAAGGGGAAAGATCGTAATGCAAATGGACACCATTGATTGTACGGAACAGATTGACGCGAATCCCCTGCTTACGATAGCAATTCCTACCTACAATCGCGCGGAGTTTCTCGACCACATCCTGGAATACCACATTCCCCTAGCTAGAAAACATAATATACAAATTCAGGTTTTCGATAATGCCTCGACCGATCAGACGCGGGAGGTGACGTATAAATGGAAAAAGAAATATCCGTTAGTTTTCTATATTAGCTCCGAGGTTAACCATGGACCGGACGCCAATATCGAGCGAGCACTGAAGGCACAAACCACCCAGTATGTGTGGCTACTGGGAGATACTTATCATATTCCCGAGGGTGCAATCGAATACATCTTCGACAAGTTGGATCGAACAGAGAAATACTATGACATGTTCATCTTTAACGTAAACGACGATGTTAAACATATAGCCACTCGCGACTATCGAAACAAGAACGAAATACTGAGGGAGATGTTCCCTCATATCACATGGTTACCGGCCCTCGTGTATAGCGCCAGACTTATTCAGAACGCGCGGTTTGAACGATACGCATACTCCCGCTTCATACAGACCGGAATCATCCTTGAATACATCGCGGACCGCGAATTCTTGATTCACTGGAACCGGGATCTATCCGTTAAGATGATCTGGTCGGTCAATGGGCGGCAGAAGGACTTTTGGGCCAGTGACGGGTTCTTCGAGATATGGATCGACCGTCGCAGTAATCTGGTCATGTCCCTTCCGGTAGCCTACACTACAAAAGACAAGTTAGACGCAATCAAAAGAAGCTCGCACTTTGGGATCAAGGAGATGGTCCGCTCCAGATCCTTGAACATTTATACGCCTGAAGCGTGTAGGCAATATGCCCATTTACTGCCGCTGAATATCAGATGCTCAAAGTTTGTCGCAGCGGCGATTGTCAGAACGCCGCGGTTTGTCGTTGCTGGATTGTATAATAGTTATCTTTTTTTAAAAAATTTGCTTATAAATCGGTGAACGTTTCTTATAAGAATCTGCACGAATTGCAATAGGCATTTTACAGATTGTGAGACAACATTCGCATTGTATGTTGAAATCGTTGCGGAACGATTATTCTTTTGACACTATTGTTAGCTTATTAATCGGTGGCGGAGTTAGTCGTGTTCGCTAAGGGCGTTGCCTGATGGGGGGTGCAATTTGGAACCGCTAGTTTCTGTAATTATACCCACGCGCAATCGTGCCCACACTCTGAAGCGCGCCATCGATTCAATTCTGGCAGACCCATACCCGGCGAAGGAGATCGTTGTCGCGGACGGGGCATCTACGGATGATACCGTAGCCCTTCTGAAAAGCTATGGTGACAAGGTGAGCTGGGTCTCTGAGCCGGATAATGGTGAATATGACGCCCGCAACAAGTGCTTGAAGAGATGCACTGGCGAATACATTCGCTACATGAGCGATGATGACATCCTGGTGGCTGGCTCGCTCGGAGTTGCTTCGGACGTGCTGACGAAAAACAAGGATATCGATGTTCTCTTTGGACAGACCACTCTGTATTTCGAGTCGCCCGATGGCAGCACCGTAGTCTCTGACGGAAGATTGCGAATGATTGAATCGATAACATTGAAGAACTTTCTGACCGGTGAGCATCCGTTCTGTGCGAGCGAGGCGGCGACATTCCGCAAGAGCGTTGTGGAGAGAATTGGCTATTTCGATACCTCATTTCGCGGAGGCGATTTTGAGTATTGGGCCCGTGCATGCCATCGGGGGATGCACTTCGAGTTGGCCAACTCCGAGTTTGCGCAGTATCATCGCTCCGCACGTTCGGGCGTAGAGCGGTTTCGCGTGAAGCTGTCCTGTGAGCTTTTCCGCCTGATCGCAAAGTACGGGACGACGGGAGATCTTTTTTCGCTCATCTTCCGTTTCTTCCCGCGCGTGCTCGCTATTCAGATGGTCTGTTCGTGGCTGCCTAGCAATAATTCACTCGCCTTCCGCAAATGGTGGTGGAGGCGCAGGGCCAAGCAGACGAAAGAGTCTATCTCATAGTCTGACTTGGTCTTGCTCCAGCCGTATTATTAATGCAGAAGTTAATCGATTGGGATTTGTTGGTTGGATTCGCTGACAAATTTGTTGTAGTCGACGTGATCGAAATAGTGCAAAGACCACATCTGATGGTGCCATATAGGTGCTGTGGGACTGGCGCGAAGATAGTAGATTGGAGTTAGCTTTACATTCGTATGGCTGTCGTTGAACTCATTGATTGCCAGCCGCTCTCCCGTAAAATCGCCATATAATTCCGTCTCTCCTCCAATGGTGTCATCGAAATAGCAGAAAACTCGCGGTAGGAAATGTGATTTGTCGGCATCAAACAGTTTGAGTGCCATCACAGTAGAGGAATAGAAGTCCAAATCTTGCGAAACCGCTCCGATGGGCGCAGGGTTATATCCCTTCAAGAAGTCGCTGACTGTATCACTAACGTTTCCGAGGATGAGTTTCGCTCTCTTGAGGCGGGCCTTTAAAGCCGGGACATTCATCTCGAAAAACCCAGGTTTCCAATGATATGGCAGATCGCGGTAATCGAGGACCTCAGGAAGTCCTTTCCCAGTGTCAAACCCATATATATCGATTTTGACCGGGAACAGCTTTTCCGTTTCTCGGCATGATGCTCGAGAGCGAGCAGTCCCTCGCCGCCTGCAACGCCGAATTCCAGGATGCTCACACGGGGCTGCCCCAACTGGGCGGCCAGCCTTGCGGCCTGGTAAACGAGGAAGGCATAGTTCGGGCGACCCACAGCGCCGATCGCAAGGCGGAACTGGTAGGATCCGATCTTAAAGCGTCGACATGCGCCCCGGAACACTCTCCGAATGGGCGATGGATCGTTGTACAGATTTAACAGATGTGGCGCGATCTTCATTATGCACTCCAAGTATCTTCTGTGCGAGGGCACTTTAACGGGAGTTCAATTTGTTGTCCCGGCTAAAACCAGAATTTCCATTTTGCCTCGAGTCTTCGAGACAATATACCATTTCATCCGATCGCGATCTTGCTTGCATCTATTCTAATCTAAGGGAACAGAGCCCCAGACGTTCCCGGCAGGCCTTTGTTGGGCTCGCGAAGTCACGGCATGATCCATTTTGGAGCGATTCTTTGGACATATCTTCCCCTGCTCTCCTGTTATCCAGATTGGTTGGCACGGTTGCCGCGCCGAGAGGGAAGCGTCGAGGAGAGTGAAAGGATCGTTTTTCTCTCACCTGGCGGGTATTCACCGCCGGAACATTTTCATCGCGTTCGCACCTTCAGAAACATTGATGATTGCGATGATTGATAGTTTCAGAATTACGACTCTAACTGGAGATACATGTTACAGACGCAAGAGAGAATCTCTTACTCTGTTGCGAAGATCACGGTGTTTTAAACGCAGGTACGGCGTCTGCCGTGCTGGCTGCTCAAGGAGAGTTCATGAAGAGAATTCTTGTCAACGGTGCCGGTGGCTTTATCGGTGGGCATATGGTCAAGCGGTTGAAGGCCGAAGGGCATTGGGTTCGTGCAGTCGATCTTAAGCGTCACGAGTATGCCACTTCTGCTGCGGACGAGTTCATTGTTGGCGATCTGTGTGACCAGAGGCTTGCCGAAGAAGTGGTGGACGGTATCGATGAAGTCTACCAGTTTGCGGCAGACATGGGCGGCGCCGGCTACATCTTCACCGGCGAACATGATGCGAATGTCATGCACAACTCAGCAACGATCAACCTGAATACGCTCCACTATGGTTGCAAGGCCGGCGTGCAGAAGTACTTCTACTCCTCCTCTGCCTGCATGTATCCTGCCCACAATCAAACGGACCCGCTGAATCCGATGTGCTCGGAGGACTCTGCCTATCCCGCAGCTCCCGACAGCGAGTACGGCTGGGAGAAACTTTTTAGCGAGCGACTCTATCTCTCCTACATGCGCAACTATGGCGCGACGGTGCGCATCGCCCGCTTCCATAATATTTTTGGCCCCGAAGGCACCTGGACCGGAGGTAAGGAGAAGGCCCCGGCGGCAATATGCCGCAAGGTGATACAGACTGTAGAAGGCGGAGAGATCGAGATATGGGGAGATGGTCTGCAGACCAGATCGTTCCTTTATATCGATGAATGCATCGAAGGCGTGCGCCGTCTCGTCGAATCGGATTTTCCCGGTCCGGTTAACATCGGCTCCGAAGAGATGGTTACCATCAACCAGCTTGCCGAGATGGCCATGCAGATCGGTGGCAAGAAGCTGACGATCAAGCATGTCCCAGGACCGCTCGGGGTGCGCGGTAGGAACTCAGATAATCGCCTTATTGCGGAGAAGCTAGGGTGGAAACCATCGCGTTCGCTCTACGAGGGGCTGGAAAAGACCTACCGATGGATCGAAGAGCAGGTGCGCGCTGCGCCGGCTGCGGCACTCGCTACGGCGTAAGTAATATCGAGGAGAAGTAGCACTCATGTTGAGAGAAACATCAATGCAACCATCAAAACCGTTGCTTACTGTAGCGAAGAAACTTGCGAGTAATTGCCGGGCTGCGATGGCATTGCATTTTGTGTATATCTTCTGGTCTATTGTGATTCTGTATGCTGCGTTCATAATTTATAAATCCAACTTCGGTATGATTGATGATTGGTGGTTGCCCGATACGATATTGGTAGGCAAGAAACTGCCACTATGGGTGATCCCGCAAATTGGAAGATTCGTTGTTCTACCCGGACAAGAATATAATTTATTATCAATCATATCTGATAAACCACGGTTCTTCTATACCTTCAATGCCATTGAGCTCATATGTACCGCATGGTTATTAGTGCAGACGGGCAAATGGGGGCAAAAATCAAAAACGTCGACAATCCCATATATCGTCACGCTATTGATAATGATTACTCCCGGATTTACTGATGTTTGGTTTCGCTTATTTATTCCTGAAAGAAGCGAGATGATTCTTTTGTTGATATTCATTCAGTGCTATCAACAATATTTATCAACCGAGGACAAGAAATATTTGGTGATTGGAGCGATATCGGCATCGCTTGCGTTATTGTGTAAAGAAACAGCATTTATCCTTGTTGGCGGATTCGGAGTTGCTGGTATTGTTATAGGATCTCGCAATAAAGTACGCGATGTCAAATGCTTTGTATTTGACATCGCGATAATTCTTCTGTCGCTTCTGTGGGTGATCATCTACTACCTAATAGTATACAGATTCAGGGGGGCTCATCTATATGGGGCTCAGAGCGACGGATATGCATTCTTGGTATTTAAGGAAATACTGTTTAGTGTGATTCACGACCCAGTTATCATTATTGGTGGCTGCGTGTTATCATATTGCAGAATATTCATTATGAGATGCAATCTGGAATCAGAGAGCCTGATGGATATTATGTTGATATCCAGTTTTGGATTAATAGTAGCATATGCGGTATTAGGTATGAGTAGTAATTGGCATCTCTTGCCACTATATATATTCATTCCATATATTGTGTCGCAGGTTGCTTCAAATGAAACCCTAATGAGACCGTTTAGATATAGGCTTTCTATAGTTCTATGGGGCCTCATAGCCGGGCAGCTTCTGATGGGGGTTTCTGAGGTTAGTATATGTAAGTATTCGCCAAACAATTTTCAGTTGATGTTATCGCAGCTGTCATCTGCAATATCAGAATCAAAACATAAGGCAAATATTTATCTAGCAGGTGTAGATCGCGGTAGCGGCGTAGAACTGTATTTGTCATTAAATGCTTGGCTGCCTTATAAAGGAGTCAGTATAAGCAGTTATGATTTACGATCAGATATTAGGGTCGTCGACAAAATATCATTTGACCAAGTAATGTCAAGAGTACCATACAAGCCGTTCAGCTATCAATCGTATGGTAATATTGATAAAATATCAAAAGGGGCTTATGTCATTCTTACCCCATATGACACCTTAAGCAGAAGGAGCGAGTTCGAGGACGCATCAAAATATAGATTATACTATAAGACAAACTCAATTACATACTCAATTGTGAGCGTAAAGTCTATTGTTCGGATGACTGGGTTAGCGGATAAACATGGTAATGGTTTGGATAATGTTGACCCAAACTACTACATCTATATAGCCCTATAGGAGTAATTGTATGTGGATAAGGCAGTCGAAGAAGACGTATCTAAATAGCACAACTGTAGGTCATTCCACTTTGCGCGGAGGTTCAATAAGGCAATAGTATCTACTTTCCCCATGCTACTTTGGCGCCACGGCTAATATTTGAACGCGCATCATCAAAGCGATTGCTTATTCGGTAAATAAATGGAGTATTACGAGCTGCGGATCCGCGTAAATAACAAACAACCCAAGCACTTAATACGAGCAGAGCTTCGCAGTATGGAAAATAGACCAGTGGAACAGACTAAGATTCAACCGAGATCTCCTATTCGAATCCATATTACAACATTGGAGAAGATCGTCTTCTGGTCAACAATGCTTGGCGTCTTCTCGGGCCCAGCCGGTATACGTTTCGTCTTTTTTACAGTGACACCATTTTATGGCATTATGCTGTGCAACCTGCTGTTGCTTTCAATACTTGTTGGATTCCGCAAGATTCCTGTATGGGTGATATGCCTATTTCTTTACCTTACATTGAGTGGTGCCATCGGGGTCGCCAATGGAACCGTTACAGTCCTGCTCGTTATGAAGTCCCTGATCGGCCTGACCATCAGCCCCTTCTACTATTTCTACTTCTTCAAAATGAAGAACAACTCATACAAGCGGGCCTTTCTGGCCTATACCGAAGTTGCCGTATGGTTTGCAGTGGCAGGACTTCCTGTCTGGATATTTGAGTGTATTCGGGCCCATCAATATGTACGACTGCATGGCCTGTCGATCGAGCCGGCGGTGTTTTCTGTAGTCATCCTGCCGGCAACATACTGGCACATAAACCAATTGATTCTATACCGTAAGGGATGGGTAAAAGTTGCGATTCTGTTACTGACACTAATTCTCGCAAACTCGGCGCTTGGCTTTCTCGGAATAATCTTTGGGACGATGCTTCTGATATCAAGATATGTGAAGCACTTTCTTATTGTACCAGTCGTCGCGTGCATTGTTGCTGCCCTCATCTACACACACTCCGACATATTTCAGCGAAGAGTCGACGACACGCTTCTCTCCATTAGTTCCGAGGATTTGAGCCAGGCGAACTTAAGCACATATTCGCTTCTCTCCAATGGCTATGTTGCCCTGCGTGTGTTGGAGGGGAATCCACTGCTGGGCAATGGACTCGGTTCCCATTTCATCTCACATCATACGTACGTGGACAGCATCCCTGGTGTTGAAATCTTTCAGATACATGGTGATCAGGACACGAACGCGGAGGAGGCAGGGTCGCTGGCGCTGCGCGTCTTCTCGGAACTCGGACTTATCGGTTTTTCGGCAGTACTGATCTTTCTGTTTTACTTCTATGTGGGTGGATCAGACATGCATTCGGATATCTGCCGTGCGATTCTGGTCTGCTTCTTCGTCAAGCTAATTCGCGATGGAACCTATTTCGGACCGGAACAATTCTTCTTTATATATGTCTATATGCTGAATTACCATGACTGGCGGCAAAGGCAGAAGCTGCAATTGAGCGAAGCACGATATTGTGAGAGCCAATAAGATATATTCTAGCGGTGGGAATGGGTGCCCGATGAGGACTAACGATTCTATGAACTCTGATATATTAGACGACACTGAGCCCCTTCAAATTGTGACTTTGATCTCTTGGTACCTGCCCGGGTATAAGGCAGGGGGGCCTATCCGAAGTATCGCAAATCTGGTGGCGAGGCTGGGCCGGGATTTTCACTTCAGAATCGTGACATCAGACCGGGATCTTGGCGATTCATCGACTTATCCCGGTGTTCCAACCGGCTGCTGGCTGCCGGTTGGAGAAGCAGAAGTCATGTATCTGCCATCTGGATGGAGAGGCGATCTGAAGCTGGCAAGAATGCTTCTTTCTCAAGATTCAAAATCGGTTCTCTATTTGAATGGTTTTTTTGCCAGGCGCTCGATACTCGCCCTCTTGATGAACCGGCTGGGTCTGCTTCAAACCCGGCATCTGCTGGTTGCGCCCCAAGGAGAGTTTTCTCCGGGAGCACTGGGGATCAAGCCCCATCGAAAGTCGCTATATATTGCCATGACGAGTAGGCTCGGCTTTTGTCGGCGTGTCATCTGGCAAGCCTCAACGAAACGGGAGGCGGAAGACATCCGGGCTTGCTTTCCGAATACACGCCCCGTGAGCTTTGCGGATCTATCGCCAGACTCGTCACAGTCAGATATTCGCGCCGCTGGATCCGTGACGATTATCGCCAAGGACATCGAGGCAGTTCCAATTACGACAAATAGCCTGAAGCCTGGCGATGGAATAATCCGTAAAAAGCAGTGTGGTAAACTCCGCCTGGTATTCGTTTCACGGATTTCTCCGATGAAGAATCTACTGACAGCATTGAATATTCTAAAATGCGTTGCGGGCGATGTCTCTTTCAACATATACGGCCCGGCCGAGGATTTAGAGTACTGGGAAAAATGCAAGAATGCGATTCAAAAGTTGCCGGCTAACATCCAGGTGCGATACATGGGAATGGTCGAGCAGGCCAGGGTCCACGAGGTGTTTGCCGATCACGATCTGTTCATTCTTCCCACGCTGGGCGAGAACTACGGCCACGTGATATGTGAATCGCTGATCGCGGGATGCCCGGTCCTGATCAGCGACCAAACGCCGTGGCGCAATTTATCTGAAATTGGGGTAGGCTGGGATATTCCCCTCGATGAGCCGGAGCGCTTCCGTGAAGTCTTGCAGCAGTGTGTCGTTGCGGACGGCGAACACTATACGGACATCGTCATCCGAGCGCGTGAGTATGGAAAGAAGATACTATGCGATCCGACTATTGCCGAGGATTACCGAAGGATGTTCCAATATGCGTACCGTGTCGCAAACCCACAGGCCCTGATCAGCAAAATGAAGATGAATGAAATCTGAATCAGTATTTGAAAGTCCGCACAAGAAATATATGCTGTTACATTGGTTTGTAGTTGTGATCCAGACTAACTGGAACATGGATACCAACCCGAGAATTATATTTTGTCAGTGAAGGGCATGACGAACAAAATGAGCATGAACATATTTGCAGGTAAGAGGTTACCGATCACGAGACCGACGGCAATGCTATGTTGACACGGCGTCCAAGCCGGCTTTGGAGAATTCTGGATCTTCAGCGCGATGAAAAGAAGTCGGACGTGATGCGGAGGCTCCCCAAGATCACCGCGATTCGCTTCTACAGTGGCTATGCGCGGAATTTCTGGAGCGTGCATGTACGGGATTTGCTTGTCTCACTCATTGTGACACACGGGAACACCGAGAAAGGAAATTGAGGATGCACGTTTTGCACGTTGTTGGCGCACGGCCAAACTTTATGAAGGCGGCTGCTGTTTATCGTACGCTTGCAAATAGAGGATATGAGCAGACGCTCGTGCATACGGGCCAACACTATGACGCACGAATGTCCGATGTATTTTTCAATGATCTGCAGATTCCTCAGCCCGATAAGAATCTGGACGTTGGGTCAGGATCTCACGCGCAGCAAACTTCTTTGATCATGAGCCGCTTTGAACCGATTCTTTTTGAGCATGAGCCGGATATTGTGCTCGTTTACGGAGATGTTAATTCTACCGTTGCGGCAACTCTCGTATGTTCCAAGATTGGAATTCGTGTAGGACATGTCGAGTCGGGATTGCGCTCATTTGACCGATCAATGCCAGAAGAGATTAACCGTGTGGTTGTGGATCAGCTCGCCGACATACTCTTTACTCCATCAATCGATGGTGATGATAACTTAGCGCACGAGGGAATTCCGAAAGACAGGATATTCTTTGTAGGTAACGTAATGATTGACACTTTAGTTCGTCTCCTGCCGATAGCGGACGCGGAATTCCCGAAGTTGAAAGCAGATCTGTTTCTTGATTCTTTTGGACTGATTACGCTGCATCGCCCTGCGAATGTTGACGATGAAGACGTGTTCTTACCTCTGATGGAGGTACTAGATAGTATGAGCTGTCAACTGCCGTTGATATTTCCTGCACATCCGAGGACGCGCAGTAGGTGGTCGGCACGGCTGGCAAAGTGTAATCGGAATCTCCGAATCATAGATCCTTTGGGATACTTGCAGTTTCTTGCGCTGCAAAAGAATGCGAAGATTGTAATTACAGACTCAGGTGGGATCCAAGAGGAAACAACCTATTTAGGAACACCATGTCTTACTGTGCGTAAGAATACCGAGCGGCCTGTTACTCTGACTCTTGGCACAAATGTTCTGATAGGACACGATTGGGAATTGCTCCGTATGCGGTTCAACGGGGTACTGACTGAAGGCTGTAGACAGACAATTCGGCCACCATTATGGGATGGCCACGCCTCGGACAGGATCGCAGAGATTATATCGCGATAGGCTTTGCACGAGACTAGATGCGAATGCACAAAGCAAATTACGATTACGGACATGGGAAATGATGTCTTGCCTTGAGAGGGTCCGACATACTCGCAGATATGACGAGTTTTCTGAATATATAGACAGTCCGTCGTTCTTCCATTGAGATGCAGCATGATGGAGCAATCTCTTACTACGAGTGAATAATATATAGATGAGGTAAAATAATGTCTAGAATACTGGTTACCGGAGGATTGGGAATTGTTGGTACACAGCTCATAATAGAGTTACGTGAACGCGGACATCATGTTGTGTCTTGTGATCTACAACACCAACCGAATGAGTTCGGGTTTTCTCTTCGCACAGATGTCGATGTACCCCTGTATGCTCGATGCGACATTGGCGAATTTCGCCAAATTGAGCGCGTCTTTGACCGATTAGGACCGTTTGACTATGTGTACAACTGTGCGGCAGAATTCGGGCGTTGGAACGGTGAGGACTTTTATGAATTGCTCTGGCGTACCAATGCAATCGGAACCAAGAACATCATCCGCCTTCAGGAGCTGCTGAAGTTCAAACTGATTCACTTTTCCTCCTCTGAAGTTTATGGCGACTGGCCAAATATCATGGTCGAGACGGTCATGGACCAATATGAAGTCAAGCAGATGAACGATTACGCAATGACCAAATGGGTCAATGAGATGCAGATCCGAAACTCGTCTATACAGTATGGCACTGAGTCGGTCGTCGTGCGGCTATTCAACACCTATGGGCCAGGTGAATACTACAGCCCATATCGCTCGGTAAACTGCAGGTTCTTGTATTGCGCTCTCAATGACCTACCGTACACAGTGTTTCGTGGCCACTCGCGAACATCAACTTATCTTGCAGATACTTGCCATACGCTGGCAAATATCTGTGATCATTTTATTCCGGGCGAGACATATAACATAGGGGGCGATCAGTTGCACTCAATTGAAGATCTCTCCGATATTATCTTGAAGATTACGGGAGCTGATCCGGGACTTGTCAATTACCGTGATGCAGAAATCCTAACCACAACGCGGAAAGTTGTAGACGTTTCGAAGTCGGTCCGTGACTTAAATCATAAGAACAGCTTTAGTCTTGAGGAGGGAATTCGCTTGACAGCAGAGTGGATGAGGGACATTTACAATCTCAAGAAGAAGGTGAGGCCGAGTTAACTGTGCGTATCAATTTAGAGTTATGAATTTGATTAATGCGTTGTGCGGCGCAAGCGATAAGCTGGATAAATCAATCATAATGAACAGACGCTCCATCCGTTTCAGTTTATTCTGCCAACCCGACGTCCCTGTCTAGAGCAGCCATGCGCATTCTGATGCTTGTTGTCTACTATCCTCCCAGTACCACATCGGCTGCCCAGATGATGCAGGACTTGGGCGAGGAATATATCCGGCAAGGCCATCAGGTGTGCGTGGTGACACCCAGTGATGCTGTCGATGACAGCCTGTGCATCACCGAGGAATCTGGGATTACCGTAGTTCGTGTGAAGGTGGGCGATCTAAAATATGCAAATAAAGCAGTGCGCATGTGGCGTGAGAGTCGCCTCTCCAGGACTATCTGGAAAAAGGCACGCGAGTTCTTTCAGAAACACCCTTGCGATTTGATTGTCTATTACTCGCCCACAATTTTTTTCGGTGAACTGGTGCGGTGCCTGAAAACTTTGTGGGGGTGCCCTTCGTATCTGATTCTGCGCGATATCTTTCCCAGGTGGGCGTTGGACGTTGGCCTTCTTCGCGAAGGCGTATTATATCGCTACCTAAAACGCAGGGAGCTGGAGCAATACGCAGTGGCGGACCGTATTGGCGTCGAGTCGGCAGGCAACCTGCCCTATTTGCTAGCGGAGCTTCCGGGGTACCAAGGACGCATCGACGTACTGTACAACTGGTCGGACATGCGGAAGAAGCCACAACCGGGCAATGTATGGAGGAAGCGACTAGGCCTTCAGGGCAAAGTGGTTTTCTTGTACGGCGGTAATATCGGAGTCGCACAAGACATGGACAATATACTGAGACTGGCGGTCAGTCTGCGAGACCATGAAGAGATATATTTCCTGTTGGTGGGCGGTGGCAGCGAAGCGGGCCGGCTGAGCAGAGAGATCGAAAGGCAGGGGTTGAAGAACATTAGGATTCATCCACCGATATCGCAGAAGGACTACATGGAGTGTCTGTCGGAATTCGATGTTGGGTTGATCAGCATTGATCGCAACATGCAATCCCACAACCTGACGGGAAAGCTCCTGGGATATGTGTTATGCGGGAAGCCCGTCCTTGCCAGCCTCAACCCAGGCAATGGTTTGAACGAAATCTTGACCCGTGCGAATGCTGGCATGGTCTATACCAATGGCGACGACGACAACTTGAGCGCCGCCGCGCTGCTTTTGTCCAGACAACCCGATACTCGATTGCGCATGGGAGAAAACGCGCGCGTCCTGGGAGAGTCCATATTCTCCGTGCAAGTCATCGCAACGCAATTGATCGCGCATTTTCATTCCGGAGACGATAGGCCTGAGGATGTCCTGCGGTGCGGTCCGCAACTTGTTGCCCTGACGCCTGGGAATCGATCATGATCGGTGTTACAGGAGGAACTGGCTTTGTGGGTCAGCGCCTGGTGGAGCGCTTGGTAAATCGCTTTCCGGTGCGCGTGTTGGCCTTGAGTATGGGCCAGGAGGCAGTCCCGAAGGTTGAGTATGTGATGAATGATTTGACCTCGCGGGAGGCTGTGAATGGCTTCGTGCGTGGTTGCACATCCATTATTCACATGGCCGGCATTGCTCATTCCAGTTTGCGCACGGCGGCTGAACGAGAGACATCTTACGGTGTCAATGTTGAGGGCACACGGACCGTGCTCAATGCGGCGCTGCGAAGCGGTGTGCGGCGATTTATATTCGTGTCGACCGCACACGTCTACGATCATCATGGCCTCGATTTAACAGAAGATGCCACGGTTGGTGCGAGCAGCTTTTATGCGGACACCAAGATCCAGGCTGAGGCGCTGGTATCGGAAGCAGGGAAGCGCGGCATGGAAAGCGTGATTGTTCGGCCTTGCCTGATATATGGACCAGGCGCGCGCTTCAACCTGCTCAGCATGATGCGCGGTATTGATGCCCGCTACTACTTTCATCTCTCCGGCGAGGCGCCGCAGCGCAGTTTCCTGTCGGTTGAGAATGCATCGCGTGCCATGAGCTTTCTTGTCAGTAGCGCGACGGCGTCAGGGGTATACAACCTCGCTGACAAGACGCCCTATTCGCTTGTGAACTTCGTCAACGAGCTGGCCGACCGTATGAAGCGGCCACGGCCTCTCACCATGCCCTCGTCTTTGTTTCAAGCTCTGTGCCATGCCGGATCGTCTATTCATAAGCTTGGAGTAAACTTTCCTTTTACGCGCGAGACGTTTGCCAAACTGACGTCCAACTTTACACTCAGTATCCGGCGCCTCGCCGAAAGCGGCTTTGAGTGGGATGATGATTGTGGTACACCGCGACAGCAGATGGTCGATTATTATCTGGCATCGAAGCAGGTTTCCAGTTAATCGCTCGGTTGCGGGCCCGAATACCATTCACACCAAACGTACATCTATCCATTTCGAGTTATGAAGCGACTCTTTGACTTGGTTCTCAGCACGATTCTTCTGGTTCTGCTTGCACTTCCCCTGCTTCTGATTGCGCTGGCGGTGAAGTTGACCTCGAAGGGGCCGATCCTCTATTGGTCCGATCGAGTGGGCCTTGGGAACTGTCTGTTCAGAATGCCGAAGTTTCGCTCGATGCGTGTGAACACGCCGCAGGTCGCAACCCATCTGTTGCGTGATCCCACGGTCCATCTGACGCCGATCGGAAGTTTTTTGCGCTACAGCAGCCTGGATGAGTTGCCGCAGCTCTTCTCGGTTCTGCGTGGCGATCTGAGCCTGGTTGGTCCACGTCCAGCTCTCTTTAACCAGGATGATCTGATCGCGCAGAGAACGGAGCTTGGCGTTCACCTGATTAGGCCGGGAATCACCGGATGGGCACAGGTGAATGGACGCGACGACCTGACGATTCCGGTCAAGGTACAGTACGATTATGAATATCTGCGCTTGCAATCGATTCACTTTGATCTCAAGATACTGTTTCTGACGGCATTCAGGGTGCTCAGTCGCGACGGGGTCTCTCGCTGATGCAGGGCTGGGCGAGATCGATGGTGAAGATAGCTCGCTGCGTGCTCACCGCGAATTCGGTTTACAGGCACTGGTTGTGACCCACCAACAATGACGATGACTGTTTGACCCATCAAAATTACTTCAGCCTCGAGGAGAGAGCGAGAATTATGCCGGATGTAACTGCCAAGACAGCGTGCCCCACACCAGACGAGTTGATCGCAGATAAAGTGTTTTTGATCACTGGCGGAGCGGGGTTTATCGGTTCGCATGTCACCGACGCGATCATTGCCCTGGGCGGCAAAGTGGTTATTGTCGATAATCTTCTCACCGGGCGCAGGGAAAATATCAACCCTGCCGCTGTGTTCTACGAGGGCAACATCGCCGATCTACAGTTGATCGATCAGGTCTTTCGCGAGCACAAGCCGGACTATATATATCACTTTGCTCATTATGTACTTGTACCCAAGTCGATCGAAAACCCTTTGCTCGATATGGACTGCGTATGGGGATCGATCAATCTTCTTCAGTCGGCAAAGAAATACGGGATCAAAAAGATCATCTATAGCTCTTCGGGGTTTATCTACGGCAACAATCTCAACCTTCCTCTCAAGGAGACTGAGCCGCACGATCCTGGCGCTCCTTACTCGATCGCCAAATTTGCCGTGGAAGGCTACCTGCACTTCTACCGCAAGTGCTTCGGCATCGACTACGTTGTTTTTCGCAACGCAGCGGTATACGGCCCGCGCCAGATCACGGGCGCAATGGCAGCCTATATCCGCGAACTTCAGCAGGGTGTGCCTTCGGAATTTTACGGCGTCAAAACCCGCGACTACGTCTATATTAGCGACGTTGTGGATGCTAACCTGCGAGTGCTGGCACTGGCTCCCAACCATCCCGACCCGGTCTTCAATCTGGGCATGGGCGGAGAGATGCACCTGATCGATCTATACAAGATTCTGGCAAATCTTCTGAACAAGGAGGCAAAGCCAGTCCGGCTGCCCGAGCGCCCCGGGGAACAGGACCGCTATTGCGTAGACACCACCAAGGCTGCACGAGACCTTGGATGGATACCGAAGGTGACTCTGGAAGAAGGTTTGCGGAAGACGCTCGCTTACTGGAATTACCTGCCGTAACCGATGAGGCACGGCCACATCGAAATTGATCGTGGCCTGTATGGGCAGAGGCGTTCAAGGCCGTCTCCAGAACTACCCACAAACGACGGATTTTTAACGACATGTTCAAAGAACTAGCCGGACACAAAGGTTTGGCAATGATTCGCAAATCGTCATGCTAACCCTAAAACACGACTGATCTTTCAACGACGACACGAACTGGCGGTGTTTGCACCGCACTGCTTCCGGAAAGCACGGCTGATGGCACGTATACTGATTCATTCACTTATCTTCTCGCCGGATGGGGTATCAACCGCCTATCTGATGGCCGATTTGGCCAAAGAGCTACAGAAGCTGGGACACTCTGTGACGGTGTTGACCACCACTCCGCACTACAACAAGGTGGAGTCTGAGTTGAAGGCCCAGCCCCTGCAACCGTGCGGCGATGGATGTTTTCGCAGTAAGCTCGAAGGGATCGAGGTATGGCACCTGACCATGGGCGCGCGCACCGCGGACATGGGGGCGCGCAGCAAGGATTATCTCTCCTTTCACTGGCGCAGCCTGAAGTGGGGATTGCGCCGTCGCAAGAGCTTTGACCTCGTGATTGCGCCATCGCCGCCGCTCTCGATCGGTGTGATTGCGTGGATGATCGCGCGCTGGCACAAGGCCAAGAGCATTTACAACGTGCAGGAGCTGTATCCCGATTTCGCCATCCATCAGGGATTGGTCAAGAAGCCGCTGGCGATATGGGCGTTCAAGAAGCTGGAGAGCTTTGTCTATAACCGCTGTAGTGCTGTCACCACGATTGCCGACCGCTTTACGCGCATGGTGGAGCCGCGCTGCACGAATCCCGGCAAGGCTCACACCATCCCAAACTTCGTCGACATCGATTTCTATCGCCCCCTTCCCAGGGACAACGACTTCGCCCGCGAGCAGGGCCTTCTCGACCATTTCGTCGTGATGTATGCGGGCAATATTGGCGTCGCGCAGGACTGGACTGCACTACTGTATGCAGCTGAGGCACTGCGCAATGAGCCGATCCGTTTTGTCATTCTCGGTGACGGTACGCAGCGCGACTGGTTGGCCGAGAAGGTAGCGCGTCGCAATCTGCATAATCTTATGCTACTTCCCTATCAGCCGCGTGAGCGCATGGCGGAGATCAACGCTTCATGCGACGTGGCTACGATTACTATGGCTCCAAAGGCAGGATGGGATGGTTTCCCATCGAAGATTTATACCACTCTAGCATGCGGCAAGCCCAGCATTGTGAGCACCGAAGAGGAATCCGAGCTGGCGTGGATCGTGTACGAAGCCAGGTGTGGAACGGTTGTGCCTGTGGAGCAGAATGCGGCCTATACCGAAGCAGTATTAAATGCTTATCGCCGTCGCGATGAACTTGGCGAAGAGGGCCGCCGCGGCCGCCGCTTCGTGGAAGAACACTACTCCAAACGGGCCGTGGCGCTGCAGTACGACCGGATCATTCGATCGCTGACAGACGCGGAATCGTCAGAGCAAAGACATTAAAAGTACACACGTGTCAGCTTAGTTTGCGGCGATTGGCGGCATGCTTATTGGTCTGCCAGAAGATGCGAATTCTCCTCGTGGTATGAGAAAAGTCTGGCAATTCGAGATATACGACGATCTTCCCATTTAGGAGAAGGTGTATCTCGATCGCGACTATCAGCGTTTGCAATCACTGCTGTTCGATCTCAGGATACTGTTACTCGCTGTGCCGATAGCATCCTAGCATATTGGCGTTCCTCACGAATACCGGGCGTGTGCGATCAGCCACACTGAAAGGAATTACAAGGAAATGTATAACCACAAGCAATCGGTCAAAGAGGTTATCCGACACCTGTCTTTCCGTTGTGGACTCGCGGTCACCCACGATATGGTCCGGCGCTGGCACGGGCGGCGTGCCGAGCACATGCGCATGAAGACTATCCCCGATATTTTCTCGAAGATATATGAGGACAATGTTTGGGTCGAAAAAATGGAGCAGGAAAACCTGTCGGGCGTTGGCTCAACCAAGGACGCAACCAGTGATCTTGTGGTTCAGTTAGCATCCTTTCTGCGCGATGTCGAATGTCGGCAACTGGTCGATATTGGATGTGGAGATTTCAACTGGATGCAGAATGTGGAGGGAGATTTCAACTATCTGGGTATCGATGTGGTTCCGCAGCTGATCGAAGCGCATCAGGCAAGATACGCAAACGACAAGCGTCGGTTCATCTGCATGGATGCGACGCTGTCGGCGATTCCGTCGGGCGACGTGGCAATCTGTCGCGAGGTTCTGTTTCATCTTTCGTTTCGTGACGGGTTGCTGCTGCTGAACAACATTAAGGCGGCGGGCTTCAAATATGTATTGCTGACCCATGACGTAAGCATCTGGTTCAACTCCGACATCCGAAGCGGGGATTTTCGCCTCATCAATCTGACTATATCTCCGTATCGTCTTTGCAAGCCCATGTATCAATTGAGAGACGAGAAAGTATCGGTTGGAAGGACCCTGTCCGTTTGGCCGGGAGAGGTCCTGCCTGGTTGATCCGATATGAGGTATTTTTAATGGGACAGTATAGCAATCTTTGCGATAAATGTGTCTGGCTTAAGAATCTATCATCGTATAATATAAGAAACGGCCGCTAAGCGCTGTCCGTCACGAGTGGTTTGTAGGACACATCCTCGGTTTGCAGATGGTTATTCTAGAGTGTGTTTCATGAACATCTGCCAGGATAATCCAACGGCAGGATAGATAGAAGGAGGTTCGATAGCCAGAGGGCAGATGTTTCTGGCGAACCAGCAGCTGGCGGAACTGACCGAACCATGTGTTCGTTCTATTGGTTGATCCTGGAGAATGGACAGCTGATGCAAGCGCGGTTTGTGGCGGAGTTGCGACGGATCACAAGACAGATAAATCGAATCGCATAGGGCAAAGCAGAGGGGAAGAGGTCTCAGAATACAACAAAGGGAGGCCTTTTTATGTGTTTGAACCCAACGCGGCACGAAATCGACCCATTGGTCGATCTCCAATGCAGGTGTCCCTGCAAAACCCCTAGAAGCGGAGCAATTTGACCGAATCGGTGCAGAATAGAGATACCAGAGTGCAACTTTCTGAAAGATTATGTGTCTATAGCGCTGTCAACGCATCGAACCTATAGAATTTCTACAGCACACGCAGGAGGGCAACCATCTCGACGAGTACGACCACACTTCCGATTGCATCCCATACCCCGACTGCAAAATCGTCGCGAGCGCACAGGTTCTCGGGGATATGGCGATTTGTGGCCGCCGCGCTGCTGCTCCCCCAACTGCCCACGCTGCTCTGGTTTTTGGCGAGCCACTCGATGGTGTATTTTCGGGGTTGGATCAATCTGGAATACCTGGTGCTGCTTGGGATCGCGTTTCTGTTCCCGTCGTGGTGGACGATCACGCTGCTGACGGTGGAGATGTGCATCGCTTTGGTTGAGCCCATTGCGACCCTATATTATATTTCGCCCAGGGATGCGCTGCCCTCGATTCGTTATCTGCTATTGCTTCCCGCTCCCCGGTTGATCGGCTACGCGTGTCTGCTGATTGTTTATGCAATCGGGGTCGCGGTGGCGCTGCGCGCGACCCTCGGCGGCCATCGGCGCAAGGACGCGACGTACATGGTCGCGCTGGCCCTGGTCTGCTGTCTGCTTGCGCTATCGACCGATCTGCTGCTTGGGCGCTTCAGCAGATTTCATATCGGAAAGCGGCTGGGCGATGTCGATGCGCGCCAACTGTTTATTGCGCGTTCACCGGCAGGATCGATTTGGTTTGAAAATTTCCAGCGACGGAATGCCGGAAAGCGCAGTTCGATATCACCGCGCTTGCTAAGTTCGGCGCTGTCCCAGGCGATGGCGGAGGTCCCGGCTGGCAGCAAGCCGGATGTCGTTCTGGTGCTTACCGAGTCCTGGGGGCTGGCCAACGACGACAGAGTCAACCAGGCGCAGATGCAGCCGTACCGCAATCCC
>Ga0181535_10001579_pt1 | contig 29521 bp, 23 predicted proteins | sample PEATcosm2014_Bin_44_FD_119774 | JGI IMG/M metagenome (GOLD analysis project Ga0181535, IMG submission 119774) | Peatland microbial communities from MTU Mesocosm Facility, Houghton, MI, USA - PEATcosm2014_Bin17_30_metaG | ecosystem: Environmental > Terrestrial > Soil > Wetlands > Peat | place... | reverse complement strand
CTGCGTATTCCGATCGCGCACATCGAAGGCGGCGAGGTAAGCCAGGGCGCTGTTGACGATGCAGTGCGCAACGCTTTGACCAAGCTCGCGCACATCCACTTCACTTCGACTGAATCAGCACGCCTGCGCGTCATCGCTATGGGCGAAGAGCCCTGGCGTGTGCGCTGCGCTGGAGCGCCCTCGCTCGATCACCTGCGCCGCTCCGCGCTGCTCGATCGCGCAGCTCTGGAAGCTCGCCTGGGCCTTTCGCTCCTGCCGCCCACGCTCGTTGCCGCGTGGCATCCCGTCACCATCCTGCGCGACACCAACGCCGAAGCGGATGCGTTCTTCGCCGCGCTCACCCATGCGCCCGGACAAATCGTCTTCGTTTACCCCAATGCCGATGCCGGTGGCCTCGCGCTTATTGACCGCGCCCGATCTCTTGCGGCGACGCGCGCTCACACTCACGTGTTCGCTAATCTTGACGCCGCCACCTACTGGAGTCTTCTCAGGTACGCCGACGCGCTTGCAGGCAACTCCTCCAGTGGCATTATGGAGGCGGCATCCTTTGCCTTGCCAGTCGTGAACGTGGGCATTCGCCAGCAAGGCCGCGAACGCGCGCGTAACGTGATTGATGTTGCCGCCGAATCTCGAGCCGTCCGCGCCGCGCTCGATCGCGCTCTCAGTTCCGCCTTCCGCGAGAGCCTTGCCGGCATGACCAATCCCTACGGCGATGGCACCGCAGCGGAGACCATCGCCCGAGTGTTAGTTTCCGTTCCGCTCGACGGGCTTCTTATCAAGCAGCCCACGCCGCTTCCGTCACCTGCCGAATCGGTGCAACTGGAACGCTCATGACTGCGCGCATTCCCCTCTCGGCGCCCGACATTACCGAGGCGGAGATCGCGGCAGTCACTGCCGTTCTGCGCACGCCACACTTGAGTCAAAGTTTGGAGCTCGCGGCTTTCGAGGCGAATCTGGCCGCCTATCACGGCGTGGATCACGCGGTGGCGGTTAGTTCCGGCACCGCAGGGCTGCATCTGGCGTTGCTAACGCTCGGAATTGGCGAGGGCGACGAGGTGATCCTTCCGTCCTTTACATTCGTGGCTGTGGTCAACACAGTGCTCCAGGTGCGCGCCACGCCTGTCCTCGTCGAGATGGATCCCCTCACGCTCAATCTTGATCCCACTGCCGTGGAGCACGCCATCTCGCTGCGCACGCGTGCCATTCTTGCAGTTCACACCTTCGGCATTCCCGCGCAGATGGATTTACTCAGGGAACTTTCTCAGCGCCATCAACTTGCCCTCCTCGAAGACGCCTCCGAAGCCATCGGTGCGCGCTTCGACGGGCAAATCGCCGGCAGCTTCGGCGATCTTGCTGTTCTCGGTTTCTACCCCAACAAGCAAATCACCACCGGGGAGGGCGGCGCGGTTTTGGCTCGCGATCCAGCGCACGCTGTGAGCCTGCGCCTGCTCAGAAATCAGGGCCGCGATCCGAACGCGGGTTGGCTCGACCACGCCGAGCCCGGCTATAACTATCGGCTTTCGGAATTGGCTTGCGCTCTTGGCCGCGTTCAGTTGCAGCGGATCGATGAAATCCTCGCACTCCGTCGTCAGGCTGCCGAGCGTTACGATGCCCTTCTCTCGGATGTGCCCGGCCTCGAGCGTCCCCCTCTCCTGCTTCCGCGCTGCGAACTCAGTTGGTTTGTCTATGTCGTCCGCCTGCCTGATGGCGTCGACCGCGAACAAGTGCAGACTGCACTTGCCCGGCAGGGCATCGCCACGGGCCGCTACTTCGCTCCCATTCACCTGCAGCCTGCGTGGCGTGCCGTGTGCGTGACAGACGCTCGCCATCTACCCCTGACCGAATCCATCGCCCGCCGCACACTGGCGCTGCCATTCTTTAGCCGAATCACCGCCGAACAGCAGCAGGCCGTAGCACACACGCTGCACAATGCGATCACCAGCCTCAAGCGAACAGGCCAATCCGGCATTTAGTTTGAATTTGAAACCTGCACGGTCTTCGCCGGTTTCCGGCGACACGACCTTAGATAGGCAATGAGGTCGTTTAGCTCGCCCGCCTCAAGATCGTCCCCGAAGGCCGGCATCACTTTGCTGCCGTAAACGATTTGCTGGCGCAGAGCGGCCTTCGATTTCCGTCTTCCCACTCCCGACAGATCGGGTCCTTTGTGTCCGCCGACGCCGCTTATGCTGTGGCAATGCTGGCATCCGCTCTTGCTGAAGACCTCAGCGCCATGTGCTCGCTGGCTGCGGGAAGAAGCAATCGCAAAGGAAGAAAACATCAGAACCATCGCAGCGACGGACAGCAGCGATCTCATTGACCAGTCCCGCCGCCGTGCGAGCCGCCATCTGCGGTCACGTTGCTATGAATATGCCACGGCACGCTCTCCGAAGTGACCTCGGGATGCTTGCTGAGGAACTCCAGTGCATAAGTGTTGGCTGTCGGATCGTCTTTCTCATCGGCAAAAGCCGCCGCCTCGCGCGCGGCATCATCCTTCATGCCCAAGCGACGATAGACGATCGAAAGAATGTAATGCGCGGCCAAATCATCGGGATCAATCGCTTGCACGGTCTCGTACTCAGTCCGCGCCTCCTGGTACTTATGCTGCTGATAGAACGAGAAACCAAGTTCCCTGTGCGCGTCGCGCGAGCGGGGGAACTGCGTTATCACGTCGAGCAAATCGGCAATCGCAGCGTCCGGGCGCCCCTGAATGCGGTCAACCAATGCCAGATAGTAAAGTGCACGCGCATTGTGCGGAGCAAGCTGCAACGCCTTCTCAAGGTTGGTTCGCGAACCGTCGTATCGCTGCCACGAGAAGTCGGCGATCGCTATATTGGTATAGGCATCCGCATAATCCGGGCGCAGCTGTGCGACTTGCTCGAATGCTCGCACGCTCTCCAAGTATTGCTGCGCATCCAGCAGCCCGATGCCGTAGTTATTCCATCGCATCCACACCGGATTGTCCACGGGATCGGCCGGCGCGGCAGGATTAGAGCCAATCGCAAGCGTCCGCGTCCGCGATGTCATCTCCACTTCTGGCAACTCGTAGTGCTTGCCCATGCCAAAGTCGATGAAGTGCTGATTGAAGCGGCGATAATTGACCTTGGCGGTGATGGTGATCGGCCCGGCAGCATTCTCCGGCACCTTGAACTGATAGCGCACGATCTGCGAACGGCCCGACTGAATCGTATTGTTATAGGCAACCACCCGCGTATCCCACACTTGGTGCAGATCGTTCAGTGTTCCGCGAACGTTCACCAGCCGATTCGTAAAGCTGTGTGCGGTGGGATCGAGCGCACCGTCCGGCCCAACCGCGCCGGAGTCCATCAGCACGTTCCCTGCCGCATCTTTGGCCTCGAACTCCACCCAGCATTCGTAGAAGTCGCGCTGCTCGGGAACGAGCGTATGGCCAATTCCCTTGTTCTGAATCACGACGGAAACAGTCAGAACATCCCCATCGGCAATGTCGAAGGGCTCGGTTCCGAGGGGCGCAATCAGCTTGCCGCCATTGCGCTCGATTCCAAACAGATCGACGTTGAGCACCCCAGTCTGCAGAAAGGTGATGGTTTTTTGCAGTTGCTCGTCGTAACGGTAGTACTTCGATAGCACCGTATTCGCGCCCAGCCACCGGTGCGACATCAGCTTGCCTTGTTCCGTTCCATAATCGGGCTGCTCGGTCGTCTCCTCCGCCATGTGGCAGGTTTGGCACGTGGAAACCTGCGGCTTCACGTAGAACGGCAACGGGTTTTGCTTGCTGAAGGAAGCCTGCTGCCACTCGTCGTAGAGAAAGATCGCGCGCTGCCATTTGTAACCATTCAACATTTTGGGCAGTGCAGCTTTATGGCAGGCGCCGCAGAACTCGCTGGTCCGGTAGAAATCCCTCATCACGGCCTTGGAGTGCCGATCGAGGTGGGCCAGGATGTCCTTGTCGGAGACTTCACCATAGATTGGCTTCCCGTCGGCATCCACCAGCACCGACGGAACTCCCATCACGTAACTACCGGTCCCGCGCGTATCCACCTTCTGGATTGAATGACAGACTGAGCAAGTAATACCGTCCCCGTCGAACTTTCGATTCACAGGCGAGTTCTCGGTCATCGCTCCCGAAGTCAGCGCAATGGGATTGTGGCAGCCTTCGCAGTGCCGGGCATACTCAATCCCTTTGCCCTTCATCAGAATGTTCACATTCTTGATGTACCAGGGCGCGCGGAAGGAGTTCGCATGCGCCGTCTGGCGCCATTGCGCATACGCCGCCTGGTGACAATGCCCACAGTATTTCGCTGTGAGAAAGCTGTTCGGATCGATGAATTCTCCCGAATCCGTGGTGGCGTTGGAAGGGAGAAACGGCCTGTCCGCGCCAAAGCGATAGTTGTAATGCGCGGAGACGCTCCGTGAATATTGCGAGCGCTGGGCTTCAGGGTCGTCGACCGCATAGGCAGGGCGTGTCCGCCATGCCATCAAGCCACAGGCAATCACGCTCATGAGCAAGACACTGCTGACAAGGCGGGGAATTCGATCGGCGAAGGTTCGGGGAAGCATCGCGCCCTCATTCTACGGATCGATGATTGATGTGGCATCCACCGAAAGGTTGAGGCCCGGCGAAAGGCCTATCGTATTGAAGCACCGCTTCCGGGGCGGAAGGCGACAATCTTCGGAACCGCGGACTGAGCGCCTTTCACTCTTCAACAATTCCCGCCGGCAGCGACAAGAACGGCACCCTTGATGCAACTGTCTAGTTACCGGCGGTCCCAGCTCGTTGGTTGGAACTCGGAGGGCTACCGATTCCGGCCCCCTCGGTAATCGTCACGATGCGATCCACGCCCGGCACGGTGAAGTGTTCCACCTTGCCACTCGGCCAATGTACCTCGATGTCATCGACCTTGGTCGCCTGCCCCAAACCGAAGTGCGGCCTTGGGTCGCTGGTTGATCCGTAGCTGCCGCCGCTCAGCACATCCCCGCGCTGCTTCATTCCGTGTGCCGTCACGTACACTGTGGCGCCCACCGCATCGCGCGGGCTCTTCGGCCCGCCCACCAGTTTCAACTCCAACCAATGATTTTGATCGGGGCTCACGTTTCGCAACAGCACTGGGTGACCGTCGATCACATTAATCACCACGTCAAGCTTTCCGTCGTTGAACAGATCGCCTACGGCCATTCCGCGCCCGCCGATGACGTCGGCTAGTCCCGAACCTTCGACGGCCGGCACAGCTTCGAACTTCTTGCCGGCGATGTTGTGAAAGAGCATCGGCCGCTGGGCCCAGCTGGTGCCCCACGGGTGCTGATCCGCCTGCGGATAGACGTGCCCATCGGCCATGATCAGATCCTTCCAGCCGTCGTTGTCGTAGTCGAGGAAGGCATCGCCCCAGCCAAGAAACGGCACCGAGATCTCGGCGATTCCCATTTGGTAGCTGACATCGGTCATGTTCCCGTCTCCGTCGTTGCGGTAAAGCACCTTGTAGTCATCGGAGAAAGTTGTGTTGAAGATGTCTTCCATGCCGTTGTTTTCGAAATCCCCCGCCGCAATGCCCATCGACGCGGTTTCTCGCCCGGCCTCATTCAGTGCGTAGCCCGACGAGTAACTGTCATCCTCAAAGGTCCCGTCACCTTTGTTGATATAGAGATAGTTTGGCGTGGAGTCGTCGGCTACCAGCAGATCCACTTTGCCATCGTTATTGATGTCCACAAACAACGAGCTGAGCCCGTAATAACCCGGCGTGTCGGCCACACCGGCCTTCTCGCTCACATCGGTAAACGTTCCATCGCCATTGTTGTGGAACAGATGATCCGGCTCTCCCTTCAGCCCTCTTGGACCGCAGTTCACCGGCACGCCGCGAAAAGTGCAGAACGTATCGGGCACACCGTTCTCCCCGCCCGAAGGCAGATGGTCGCGGTCGAAATGAACGTATCCCGGCACAAACAAATCCAGGCGCCCGTCGCCGTCATAGTCGCCCCATGTCGCGCCAGTCGACCAATTCCCCAACTGCACGCCCGCCTTTTCCGCAACATCGGTAAACGTCCCATCGTGATTGTTGTGATACAGGCGGTTCTTGCCCCAGTTCGTCACATAGATATCCGGCCATCCGTCATTGTCGTAGTCCGCAATGGCCACCCCAAATCCCCAGCGGTCGTTGGTTACGCCGGCCTTCGCTGCCACGTCGGTAAAAGTTCCGTCGTGGTTGTTATGGAAGAGCGCCGCGTGGGGCGGTGTCTCTTTGCCGTCCAGCGCATCGAAAGTCGAGCCGTTCACCACATAAATATCGAGCCACCCGTCGTTGTCATAGTCGATCAGGCCCACACCCGACCCGTTGGTCTCGATGATGTATTTTTTTTCCTTTGTGCCCATCTTGTGGGTCCAATGCGTTAGTCCAGCTTTCTCCGATACGTCCTCGAAGATCACCGGCCCGCTCGGCACAAAGCCGCCCGCAGTAATAGGCCGGTGTTGTTCGTCGAATTGGGCCGGGCGTGGCGGCCCGCTACTTGTTCCGCCCGACGACGGCGCCGGTGCAGCCTCGGGGGGTGTTTGAGTCTGTTGCCCGGTGGGAAGAGGGGTAGGATTTGTGACTTGTGCGGAAACAATCGCGGGAACCCCTCCCGCCAGCAGTCCGCAGAGAGTGGCCTTGCCTAATAACTCAAACATGGCAGCAAGTATACGGGGCCGAATCAAAGGCAGTATCGACCGAAAGGTGGAGAGCGCAGTCGGACCCAGGCCAGAAAACACCGATTGGAAACCACTTGCGAACGCATGGGCTCCGTTCGCAACTCTGCCCTTCGGAGTCCTTCAACCCGCGCCTAATGATCGCCCAACTTGTAAGGAATCCCGAATCGCCCAATCTGGATGAACGCTTTTTCGCTCGGGGGCCAGATGCGCAGGCTCTCCACCCGGCTTGAGCCCGCGATCCTGTGCGCATCCGTGGTGCCTACCAGCGCGCCGGTCGCCGCCTGGTTGAAGTGAACGCTCAGCGAATCTCCGCCGTCTTCCCGGCTCCATCCAAAAGCGTATTCGCCCGGCTCCAGCGTAACGCCCCCGATCTCTATCGGCGCTTGCACGATCAGGTAATGCGAGTATTTGCCTTCCGCGGAATAGCCCGCCGTAATCAGCACCACACCCGCAATGAAGCGCCCGCGCTCATCCACGATCCCCGACGCGGTGCGCATCTCCGTCTCGATATGCTCGCTCTCAACCGGCGCCCGCGCCGGCAGCACCTCTGCCAGCTCGGCAGCCGTGGCCTGCCGCCAAACCGTCCTTTGAGCCGGAGTTTGCATCGTCAGCGACGACAGGAAGATTCCGCAAAAAATCGCGCATCTCAAGGTTTTCATCGTCATGACTTCGGCTTCCTCAACGACTCTAGCGGAACAATTCCCCGCTGGATCGCCGCTGTAGCCGCCTGCGTCCGGTCGGTCACACACAATTTGCCAAGCAGACTGTTGATGTGCGTCTTTACCGTCGCCTCTGAGACCTCCAGCTCGGCTGCAATCTCCCGGTTGCTCTTGCCATGCACAATCTGTTCCAGCACGTCGAACTCGCGCGGGGTCAGATCCTGAGCGCCCATGCGCTCGGCGAGCCTTTCGGCAATCGCCGGAGGTATGTGTGACTTCCCTGCGTGCACCGCTCGAATTGTGCTGACGAGATCCTCGCTGGTCATTCCCTTCAACAGGTACGCCCGTGCGCCGGCCTTCAGCGCGCGATAAATGTCCTCATCGCCGTCGTACGTAGTCAGCACGATGAATCGCGCGTGGGGCGTTTCCATTCGGATACGCTCGATGACGTCGACGCCGCTCATCCTCGGCATCCGCAGATCGATCAGCGTGACGTCCGGCTGGTGCTTGCGATACTGCGTAATGGCTTCCACGCCATCTGCGGCCTCACCCACAACTTCCAGACCGCCAGCCACATTCAGCAGCGCCACCAGCCCCTGGCGAACGACGTTGTGGTCTTCGACAACCAGCACTCGGATCGATTCCGTGCTCACTTTTGTGCCTCCACCTGCTCGCGCACATCCCCACGCGCCGGTACATTCAACCGTATCGTAGTCCCCGCACCCGGCGCACTGCTCACTTCCAGAGTTGCGCCGATCGCTGCCGCGCGTTCTCTCATTCCCGTCAAGCCAAAATGTCCTTGCGAGGACTCCGTCGTCGGCCCCAATGCGCCTCCGCGTCCATCGTCCCTGATCTCGAGCGCAACCGCCTCCGGTCCGTATTCCAGCTGAACTGATAGTTCATTGGCCCCGGCGTGCTTCTTTACATTTTGAATCGCTTCCTGTGCGACGCGCACTACCTCGCGCTCCGTCTCCACAGGCAGCGGGCGATAAGCTCCAAAAAGGCTGAACCGCGATGTCAACCCGTCGCCCCCTGCCGCTTCTGCCATGCGCCGCAGCTTCAAGGGCAGCGTGGTCTCATTCGCATCCTGCGTGCGCAGAGCCCAGATTGACTGTCGCGCGTCGGCCAACCCGTGGCGCACATAGTCGCGTGTCTGGTCCAGTTGTCTGCCCGCGTCCTCCATTTTTCGCTGCCGCAACAACTCCGCCAGAACCTCGAGTTGCACCGAGACACCCACATAACCCTGGGCCAGCGTATCGTGAATCTCGCGCGCAATCCGGCTGCGCTCGGCCAGCACCGCGTTGAACTCGCGCTCTGCAACATACAATCTGCGCTTCAGCACCAGCAAGACCGTCCCCGCCAGCGCCAGCACAAGCAACGCATAAAACCACAACGTCTGATAGAAATGCGGCCTCAGTTCGAAGCTAAGCGCCGCGCCTGTCGTGTTCCAGAGTCCATCGTTGTTCGCCGCCTGTACGCGGAACGTGTATCTCCCCGGTGGAATATTCGTGTAATAGGCGGTGCGCCTCGTTCCGGCATCGGTCCAGCCGTGGTCGAAGCCCTCGAGCATATAGCGGTAGCGCACCTTCTGCGGCGCCACAAAGCTCAACCCTGCGTAGTCGAACTCAAAGTGAACGCGACCCGCCGCAACCCGCAACAGAGAGTCTGCTCCACGCAGGGTCTGCGCCACATCGTCCACCTGAAAGCGCTCCAAAGACACCGGGGGCGGCACTGCGTTTACGGGAAAGTGCGCCGGGTCCACTTCCACCAGCCCCTGTGCCGTGGCAAACCATAGACGCCCGTCGCGCGAGCGCCACGCCGAAGGGTGGCTGTTGTTCGCCGTCTCCCGGCTGTGCAGCCCATCAGCGGTCCCGAATGCCATCCAGTTCGAACAACTCCCCGCGGGCCCCGCGCCGGCCATCTCATTGCAGTCGCAGCGCGCAATGCCGTCGCCCGTTGCAAACCAAAGGCGCCCCTCGCCATCGTCCAGAATGGCGTGAATTGTCGTATCCTCAAGGCCGTTGTGCATCGCTTTGGAGAATTTGCTTCCATCCCACACGTCCCAGCCGTGGTCCTGCGTGCCGATCAGCAGTGTCCCGTCAGCGCGCGGCAGCACCGCGGTCACCACATTGCTAGAAAGCCCATCTGCAGTCGTGAAGTTTGAGATTGTGTTGCCGTGCAAGCGTGACAACCCAGCTAATGTTGCTACCCAAAGGTCGCCGTGCGTGTCCCGAGCCATCGCGCCCACCAGGTCGCTGCCCAGTCCGTTGTCCCGCGTGTAGGTTTCCATTCCCGCGCCGGAACCCAACCCGCCCATTCCTATCTTCCCCACCTCCCAGTGCGTTAGCCCGCGCCGGGTGCCGATCCAAAGCGTCCCATCGGCGTCAATCAGCAGGGAACGCGCAAAATCGTCGGGCAGCCCATCGGCTGAGGTGAACGTGTCGACTTTGTTTCCGCGAATCCGGTTCAGCCCGTCGGGTGTGCCCACCCACAGGTCGCCATTCGGCGCTGCAGCCAGCGACAGAATCACATTGCTCGCAAGCCCGTTGTTTACTGTGAGGCTGCGCACGGTACGCCAGGCGGCCGAGCCTGCGTCACGGCGAAGCGCGTTCAGTCCGTCCTCCTGCGTCCCGGCCCACAGCGTGCCGGCTGCGTCTTCCACCACGGTAGTGACGCGGTCGGAGGTCAACCCATCACGTGTGTCGATCGTTCGGAAGCGCTGATCGCGCAGGACGTCGAATCCGTTGATTTCGGTCCCGACCCATAGATCGCCCTCGCGGTCCTCCATCAACCCGAGAATCGACGCCGTGGCCAGCGGATCGGTGACGGGAAAACGGTCGACCTTTCCGTTCACCCACCGCACCAGGCCCGCATTGGTCCCAATCCAGAGCGCACCCTCCCGGTCGGCAAAAACCGTCTGAATTCGGCTGCCGGGAAGCTCCCTGCCAACGGCCAGAAACATAGAAGAACCCGCAGATTTTTTCGCCCCAACAAGATTCAAGCCGTTACTGCTGCCCGAAACAACAGTCCCATTCGGCATCAGCTTGTGGAAGATGGCGGTACCCGGATTCTCTAGCCCCGACGAGAGCGGGATGTGGTCTACAGTGCCTTTGGGCGCGAATCGCCCCGCGATCATCTGGGCTGGACCATGCTCAGTCCACGCCCAGAGTATCCCGTCCGTTCCTTCGCTGAGCGCGAGGATTCCATTGTCCAGCAGCCCGTCCTGCGTTGTGAACGTCTTTACCGCTCCGTCTTTCCACCGCACCAGCCCCGCGTTTGTCCCAATCCACAGCGCCCCATCTGGAGCTGCCAGCAAACAGCGAATATCGCTGCCCGGCAATGCAGGAATGGAATTGCGGTCGAAGGTCTGGAATTCGACGCCGTCAAAACGCACCAAACCGGCCTCTGTTCCCAACCAGAGAAACCCATCGTTCGTCTGGGCGATTGCCAGGACTGTGTTTTGTGGCAGGCCATTCTCCATGACCCAGGCCTGGCGGCCATAGTTGGCGAGCGATGTTGAGGGCTCAAGCGCGGCAGTCGGCATCGCCCCGCCAAGAAGCAAAAGGGCAGCCGCACAACAGATGAGTAGCGGGAGCAGCTTTGTGCTCGTAGCGCCTCGCACACGATGTTTGTCGCGGAGATCTGGCTGCCGGAATCCCACAGCCTTTCGCCTTACCGGCCGAAGTGCACGTAGCTCCGCCCGGCATAGAGGCGGAAGCCGCCGGCTGGAGCGTCGGTCACCTCTAAGGGGCGGGGCCGAGCCTTGTCGCTGTCCTTCGCCGAGTGAGCCGTCAGCACGTCATGGCCCCCCAGATCGGTCACCAGGAATCGATCACCGTCAAGGAAGCCGAAGCCATACGCTCCTGCAGGCAGAAGCTTCCCTTCAATCTTCAGCGGAACCTCCGCGATCAGATATCCCTGGTATTTCGCCGCCACGCCTGTCGAGTAGCCGCTCGTGTCCACCAGGCTGGCCAGCACATAATGGCCGTCGGCAAACTTTACGCCGCCTGAGTTGCGCAATTGCGCGGGTGCGCTCTGCCCGCAGTAGTAAACAGTGGCCGGAAACAGATTTTGCAGATCGGCCGGCTTCAGCACGGTATTCGCGCCGGACTGTGCCGCCACCCAGCCTGACCCTCCCAGCGCGGCCATGATTGTCGCACCTGCCAGAATTCGAGTCATCGCATGCAAACGCATCGTAATCCTCCTGCTTCTCACTGCCCTTGGAGTATAGCGCATCCTTGCTGGCTTGATCGACGGCGAACAATCATCGCGGATGCCCCGGCCCAATGCGTCTGGAATTGTCAGCCGGAACGCGCGAGAATGACTACTTCACGGTAAGCTGTGCCGTCACAGAGTGCGTCAGGATAACGCCTCTGCTTCGAAAACTCCTTTCTCTATCGGATGTCTTCGCGGCCGGCGCCGTTGATTCCGCGTAAAAGACCCTCAAATCGGCGCCTGCAACGTTTGAGTTTCTCGCGTCTCCATCTCGGGTCATCGCCAGCCTGAACGCTCTTCCCAGGGCCGCTCTCTCCAACCAAACGCGCTCTCGAAATGGAAGAATTCAGGCGCCGCATTCGGTAAAAGATACACGCTGATTACGTCGAAGCGAACGTTTGGGAAGGCCTCACCAGGCAGCTGCCGCACGTATTGCCGCGCCAGTCGCCGCAAAATATTGCGCTTGTGAGTGTCGACCATGGCTTCGGCAGGCGCCATATCGTGCGCTGTGCGGGTCTTTACCTCGACAAAACAAAGCAGGCGTCCCTGCCACGCGATCAAATCCAGGTCGCCGCGCAGATTTCCGCCTGACCAGCGCCGCGCCACCACGATGTAGCCCTTGCGCCGCAAGTACGAACAAGCCGCATCTTCGCCTTCGATTCCGGTCTGCAAATGAGCCGGGGTGGCTGCGGTTCGGCCTCGCCGCGCGGCAACCCAGTCCAGGCCCGCCAGCACTCGGTCGAAGATTCCCGCTCGTACGTGTGCCACTCGCTCCATCGGCAACCATTGTCGGCCCGTTTCCCGGAACAGGCAAATCGCTCGGCAAAAATGACACCGGGGCCTGCGAGACAAGGAACCTGGGCGAACAAACGGACGCGCTTACACCGTCACGGTCGCGACTGCGCTCTGCTCGTGTTCCTTCTCCGCGGTCGCTAACGCATCTTCCAGGATGTCCAGCGCGACGGTGGCTTCCTCTTTGCTCACGATGAGCGGAGGCGAAAGCCGCAGCGACGTCTCGCCGCAGCCCAGCATCACCAATCCGTGCTCGAAGGCCAGAGTCTCGATGCGATTGCGCAGCTCCACCGCCGGCTCTCGAGTCGCCTTGTCCTTCACGATTTCGATGCCGATCATCAGGCCCCGCCCGCGCACATCGCCTACGAGTGGATGGCTTTTCACCCAGCCGCGAAGGCGCTCCAGCATGAACTCTCCTACACTTGCGGCGTTCGCAATTCCCTCGCGGTCGATGATCTTCATCGTCGCCAGAGCGGCCGCAATCGACACCGGATTCCCGCCAAATGTCGATGCATGCGAACCCGGCGCCCAGTCCATAATCTCTGCCCGCGTCATGCAAATGCCGAGCGGCATCCCGCTCGCAATGCCCTTCGCGATGCAAACAATGTCCGGCTCCACGCCCGAGTCCTCGATGGCCCACCATTTCCCTGTGCGCCCGCAGCCGCTTTGAACCTCGTCCGAAACCAATAAAATACCGTGCCGGTCGCAGATCGCCCGCAGCTCGCGCAGGAAATTCGCCGGCGCCGGCACAAATCCGCCCTCGCCCTGGATCGGCTCAACGAAGATCGCCGCAACTTCTTCGGCTGGGAGGATCGTCTTGAACAGCTTCTCCTCGATGTATCGCGCGCAGCCCAGGCTGAAGGCCTCCTGCTCTTCTGGCCCGCCATTGCATCCGCGATACAGATAGGGGTACCGCACGTGCGTAACACCCGGCATCAACGGAGAAAACCTGCGCTTTTGCTGCGGCTTTGAGCCGGTCAGAGAAAGCGCGCCCATCGTGCGTCCGTGAAATGCGCCGAAAAATGAGATGATCTGCTGGCGTCCTGTGTGATAGCGCGCAACCTTCAGCGCGCACTCAATTGCTTCGGCTCCGGAATTGCCGTAGAAGAACCGGTGCGGGCCCGGCATCGGCGCCACAGCCGACAGCTTCTCCGCAAGGTCCGTCAGGTGCTCATCGTAGAAATCGGTGCCCGATATGTGGATCAGCTCCGCCGCCTGCTTCTGGATCGCATCCACGACCTCGGGATGACAGTGGCCTGTCGAAACCACGGCGATTCCCGCCGCGAAGTCCAGAAACTCGTTCCCATCCGGGTCTTCAATGCGAACTCCCCGGCCGCGCTTGGCAACCAGTGGATACGAACGCGTGTAACTCGGCGAGATGAGCCGGTGATCGGCTTCCACTGCGGCCCTGCTCTTCGGCCCGGGCAGCGGGCAGACAAGTTTCGGTCCAAATTGCGCATGCAGCTCTTGCTTATTCATCGCATTTTGACTCATCGCACATTCTCCTCGGCAGATTCGGTTTGGGCGGCCCGGCGGTTATTCGCTCCGAGTTTGGCGCTTCGGATGCGGCGCGGCCACGGATCCCAGCGAAGGGGATCGCTCATTTCTGTGGACCCATTCGGGTCCATCGCAAGCGAGGATCTTCGGCGGAGGGTTGCTAATCGCCGCCGAAGAGGCTAGGTCGGGTGCGGGTGGGCAGCACGCGCAGGTGTTTCCGCGGGCACATGCGCTGAGCGCGCGACCGCGACCAGCGCTCGGTGGCTGGTGCTTGCGGTAACTCCCGGTTGGCGCGCATCTGCATGGATTCTCCGCTAAAGTCGAGGATACCACGCTGCTTGTCGCCGCTGCCACGCCCACTCCTGATCCCGTTTACGATGGAATCAAGTTCCATGTCCGAATCTCCACCCCACATCCGCGCCGGAAAACATCCTGCCGCATCCACTGCCCGAATTGTCCTTGCCTTTGCCGCTGTTTACATCTTCTGGGGTTCCACCTACGCCGCCATTCGCGTTGGCGTCAACGAGATGCCTCCACTCTTGCTTGCCGGTACGCGATTCCTCATCGCCGGCGCAGTCCTGTTGGCATGGTGCCGCTGGCGCCGCCTGCGCCTGGTCTGGCCGCCGAAAGACATGTTCCTTCTCGCCCTAATCGGCCTGTTGCTTCTCGGCGTGGGCAATGTCGGTCTTGTCTACGCGGAGCAGGCGGTCCCCAGCGGCCTCGCGTCACTACTCTACGCAGTCATCCCGCTCTATGTTGCTCTCATTGAGATGTTCCTGCCCAGTGGCGAGCCGCTTCCGGCTCGCGGATGGCTTGGCATGGCCCTCGGCTTCGCTGGGCTCGTCGCCCTGTTGTTGCCCTCGCTTCGTAACGGCCTCGCTGGCGATCGTGCTCGTCTTTGGGCCGTTGTCGCGCTGTTGGGTGGTGCGCTCTGTTGGAGCGTGGGCAGTGTCATCTCCCGCCGCGCACGCCTCCGCGTCAACAGCTTTGTGGCTGCAGGCTGGCAGATGCTTGCTGCCGGAGCCTGCAGCACCGTCCTGGGCACGCTGCTCGGCCAATGGCCACGGTTCCACGTGAACGCCGCGGCGCTTTGGTCCCAGGCCTATCTCATCACTTGCGGCTCGCTGCTGGGCTATAGCGGGTACATCTATCTTCTGGAACATGTCCCTGTTGGCAAGGTCGCGTCGTATGCATACGTGAACCCTGTTGTCGCAGTGCTGCTCGGCATCCTGGTGCTTCATGAGCGGCCGCCAGCCGAGGAATTCGCGGGCATGGCTGCCGTCTTGCTCGCGGTGTTCCTTCTCACGACCTCGCAGTTCGAAACCAGGCGCAAAGCCGGGCCAACCGCTCAACCTGAACGCATCACGATGAGCTAAGGGGAATGGCTCCCGTCGCTGACGCTCGTATAGGTCGATACACCCTAAGGCTTGTTGGGAAGGAAAGCGGACGCCGGAACCAGCGCAGCCGGAGCATCACCATCGAGCGACACTGTGCCCTGCTCGAACGCCTCTAACGCCGTTGCATCTGCAGCCATCGTCATCCAGCACGCAGCGCCTTTCTTGAGCACCATGCACGCAATTTCGAACGTGAACGGGTTTTCGGCGCCATGTTTAGGGGTTCCTTTCGCGCGCTCAATCCACACCGTATGGCTGCCCAGCGAATAGGTTGCGTCGACTTGGCCAGTGATCTCGAACGACTGCTTCATTCCCTCCGCCGCTCCGGCGCCTAAATTCGCCAAATCGCTTGCCGTCATGGCTTGTCCGTAGCAATCGAAGGGCAGCGCCAGCACCACGACTACCGACGCTGGAATGCCGTGTTTGGCGGTCAACGCCACGTCCACGCACGCGTCTCCTTTCCTGGGAGCGGCGAGTGTCGGGTAAGGTGTTACGACCTTTGGAGCCGGAGGCGGGGCCACAAACTCCCAATTCGCCGGCAGGCTGTAGCTAAAACCGACATCATCCCTTTGCACTTGAGGCGGCAACGTGGGAGTCAATGGAGGGGTGGGCGCGGCAGCCTGCGTGGCCGAGGGTGCAATTGGCGAGGCGGGGTTCGCGAGTTTCGCCGCGGACTCCGGCCCTTGCGCAAAAATCGTCGCCCAAGCAAGAGCAACAAGTGCAGCTACAAGGAAGGTTCGCATCCGGTTGCCTCTGTTTGCCGGTCAATCGATAACTGGCTAGCCCGCACCAAATGGATCCTCAGGCAAACCGTCCCTACTTGAGGAAGAAAGCTGAGGCTGCCGCTGCCACTCCCAGAATCGAAACTGCGAGCCCCAGGTGCCAGTAGACGCGACTCCGTGTTAGAAGGGTGATCGACACGATCACCAGGCCAATCTCCAGCAACACCTCTCCTAAATCGAAGCGATCTGCCTTCGCTTCCCCCTTTTCCACGCTCGTCTGTAGCGCCAGGGCAGCCGCCTGATCCTGGCTCAGCTCAGTCGCCCACTTCTTCTCGTGGTCGGCATAGCCCTTGACCAACTTGGCGGTTGCATCTTTGTTGTCGAGCGCAACCACGCTCAGCAGATCCGTTTCCAATTGTGTTGCGTAGTCACGAATCTTTTGTGCCTGGTATTCATTCCATTGGTCGGTCGCCTTGTTCTGGTTCAGCACCGCGTCCTCATGCGTGCGCCCGCCCAGTACCGTGGTCACCGCCAACAGCACGGCCAGCACGCTCATGGTAAAGGCGACAGGCCGCAGCGGCTCTTCGTTTGCTGCGTGCTGCACATTCTCCTTGAACTCATGCACATCGCTCGCATCCATAGGGTTGTGCCTTCTCATTCTTGGATTGGGGGCTTTCGGGGAAGCCTGAAGCTTCGAAACCTGCACCCATCATACGATCCCGCGCAGGGGGTGGGCTGCATTCGTTGTGAAGCGGGGTGCTTGACATCACTGTAAAACGCCAGATCGACGATTCGGGATCGGCAGAACGCTCATTCACCTACTAGACCGAGCTAAGAGCTAATGGCTATTAGCTAAAGGCTGCCTTATCTCCGCTTCCAGCGCACGCCATCCTTCGAGTCCTCGATGACCACGCCCTTCTCCGCCAGCTCGTTGCGAATCTCGTCCGCCCGTGCAAAATTGCGTCCTTTTTTGGCCGCGGTACGCTCCGCCACCAGCCCCTCGATCGCCTCATCGGTCAGCGATTGCGCGGCCAGCAACTCAGGAGCGACGTCCGACATTCTGCCGGTCTCCTTTGCCCACGCGAGCGCGCGCATCGTCGCCTCAGCGTCGCGATCCTCCATCACATCGAACACCGTGTCGAAGTCATTGAGCACCCGCAGGATCGCATCGCGGTCAGCCGTAAAAAACTGACCTTGGTCGATGGCCGTGTTTCCCGCGCGTACCAGCTCGAAGATGGGCGCCAGCGCATCCGCGGTGTTCAAATCATCCGAGAGCGCATCCCCGAAATCGCTCCCCGCCTTCTTCGCGGCCTCTTGTAAGGCGGAGTTCTCCCCAACAGCAAAGCTACCCGCAGTCAGTCGCGCTTTAAACGTCCGCAGCCGGTCGATGGCGTTGGTTGCGTCGGCAAGGCTGTCGAAAGTGAAGTTGAACTGTCTGCGGTATGGGACCGCAATCAATGCCAGCCGGATCGCCGATGCCTTATAGCCCTTCAGCAGAAGGTCGCGCGGAGTATAGAAATTCCCCTCGCTCTTCGACATCTTCCGGCCATCCACCAGCAGAAACCGCACATGCATCCAGTGCCGCGCGAAGACTTTGTGCGTCGCCGTCTCGCTCTGAGCAATCTCGTTTTCGTGATGCGGGAACATCAGGTCTTCGCCGCCCGCATGCAGGTCCAGGCTCTCGCCAAGGTACTCCATCGCCATCGCAGAGCACTCGATGTGCCACCCCGGCCGTCCGCCCCCGATCAGCGTCTCCCAAAAGGTCTCGCCCGGCTTGGCGGCCTTCCACAGCGCAAAGTCGCGCGCCGAATCCTTCTCGTATTCGTCCACGTCCACCCGCGCGCCGTCTTCCATGCCGCTCAAATCTTTCTTGCTCAACTTGCCGTACTCAGGAAACGCTGCCAGCCTGAAGTACCAGGATCCGTCCTCGGTTTTGTATGCTGCTCCCGCCGCGGCCAGCTTCTCTATCAGCGCAACCATCTGCGGTATGTGTTCTGTCGCACGCGCAATCTGCTCCGGCCGCTGGATCCTCAGCGCTTCCATATCTTCGAAGAATGCTTTGACATAACCCGCCGTGTACTCGCCGATCGGAATTCCCGCCTCGATCGAGTTGCGGATGATCTTGTCGTCCACGTCCGTAATGTTCATCACGTGGCGGACGGGCGTTCCGCTGAGCCGCAGGAAACGGCGAAGAACATCGATCTGCAGAAATGTGCGGAAGTTCCCGATGTGCCCGTAGTCGTAGACCGTCGGCCCGCACGCGTACATACGTAACGCCTTGCCATCGGCAGGCTGCAGCGGATCCAGTTGTCCCGTTAGGGTATTGAAAAGGCGGAGGGTCATTGATTCGGCGGCTCGTGCACTGCCCGGCTCACGAATGCACACTTTGAGCATCCTCCAACTCACTCATCGCGCGTCAATTTGTCGCCGGATTGCAGCCAATTCGATTGTAGCAGCGCGGCTTCTCACTCGAATCCGCGCCGCTTGGTCCTCAAAACGAAGCCGGATTCATTCCATCACCGCTGCCCAGCCCACGGCGATCAGCAGCATTAGCACCCACCATCCAAACACCGCAATGTAGCCCGAGCTGCGCTTCGTCCCGGCAACAATGGCAATTCCCATGCCAAGCAGTACCAGTCTCCAGATAGTCACAGCATCCACCCAGGTCGCCAGCGTGTACAGCGCTTTGTTCGTCTCTACCGGGTCGAGGAATGCGCCCAGGTTCGTCGGTGCAAAGTTTTTGATGTTGAACGACTCCGGCGCCATCCCCGAATAAATCACAATTGTCCCCAGAATCGCCCTGAAAATCTCCGGCAGCCATGCGTAATAAAAAACCGCAAAGATGCTTCCGAACTTTGCCCTGCCGCCAAACCCAAAATTGATGGTTGCCATCAGCACAAGCGAAAAGACAGCGACAACTCCCATGGCGATGACAGGCCCGCCGATAAATGCTCCCTCCGTGGCATAGATCCCGATCTTGGCGCCCATCGCGCGCTGTTCTGGAGTAGCGTTCGCCATCCGTTCCTGCGCCTTCGGATCCATCCGGACCTGATTGTCCACTACCTGCTGCATCCCGATTCTCTGCACCATGGCGAAGAAAAAGATGTACGTGAAAAACGCGCCGATGATCAGCGGCAGCCACCAGCTCCTGTTCCCGCGCTTGATATCTTCAAAGGTCTTCGACGGCGCGGCGAACGTGTCCGCGACGCGCTGCCACTGCGTTAATCCCGCGCCTTCCGGCGTTCCGTCGGCCACAGGTTGAACTCCCATGTCGCTCATGATTTCGCCTTTCGAATGCAAATTCGTGATTTTCGCACAACTGCTCCCTGGCTCAGGACAACCCCAATGCTCCCGGCTGCAGCCCCCGCACTCACACCATCGGTCGCGAGGATTCCATCTTGCCTTCGAGGAGCAATCTGCATTTGCCCGAGATTGTACTCTCGACAAGCGTAAAGAATCGAATGAATTTTTCTTGTGGGCCTGATCGCCGCAGGATGCCGTCCGCTACGTTCCTTGCGCCGCAGGCTCTCCAGCAGGATCGGCCGTCCGCCGCGGTGTCGTGCTGTGCGCGGCCGGCTTCGATGGCGTCGCCCCGCCCGCCTTCCGCTCTGGCGCATAGCTCTTGTAGACCGTGATGTGAAAACAAGCCTGCTTGAACTCCTCTTCCACATCGATCTTCCCTGCCGCTTGCAGTCCGGCCAACCGGCGCCGCATCCACGCAATCTCGTTCCGGCTCAGGCCGCTCTTCGCGATATCGATCGTCGCGCCAGTCAGATGTGGACTCACAAGGTCGCCTTCCGCCGGCGCGGCGTTCCCATTCGTCTCCATCAACCGCTTCTGATACTCCACTGTTCTCACTGCCGAGCTCACTTCCAGCGGGCTGTGGAATGCCGCCTCATGCGCCCGCGCCAGATCGGCCAGGAACTTCGCCGTCCACGGACGGCAATAGCGATGATTCTCCTCAAGCTCCGCATTCACGGTGAGTGCGCTCGACGCCGGGATCGGTACCAGCAGCTTGTCGGCAATGCGTGCCTCCAAGTCGGCCTCGTTCTCAATCCGCTCCAGCCCCTCCGCATCCAGCCGATCGTTTTGCCGCTGGAGCGATGCAAGCGACCCTCTCAACGGCACCGGCATCCCGCCCCGCGGAATGACAAGGGCCGCCTCTTCGTTCTCCGACTTCTCGTTCGCTGAATCCACCGTTTCGTCGCTTTGGCTCGCACTTTTCGCTGTGGCTTCGTCATCGTCTTGCGCCGCCTTATCGTTTCTTATCTCTCGCGCTGATTCGACAGGTGCCTGCCGATCGCCTGCCGGCGACTTCACGTCCGCGCTGCTTGCCCCCGGTCGTTGCGCCTCAAATGCGGCCGAATCCGGTCGAGCTTCAATGGGTTGATCGTCTTCAACATCGGGGTGAGGGCCGGTTCGTGCGGATTCCATCTCCGCGGAATCGTAGGCCCTGTCGCGCATCGGCTGCCGCAGTCCGGCTCGTTCCAGCCTCGGTCGCCGGGCGTAGCGTGCACGCCGTGCCCGAACCGATGTGGCGCTAAGTCCCATTTGCTCGCGAGCAAGTTGTCGCCGAATAGCGAGCCCTGCTGAACGCCCCACCTCATCAGGAGTGCGCTTGCCAGCCGCTGCGCTCAAATTCGCCCGGCCGCCGGAATGAGTCATGGGATGGACAGGCGAGGTCTGACGGGCACTATGCGCGTGCGCATAGCGATAAACCGCGCGCGAATTCGCTGCCGCGGTAGGTCTCCGCTGCGTCTTTGCCGATTGCGTTGCCTGGGCGCTCTGCACGCCGGCCGTTGCGAACAAGACCAGCGCGGCCGCCGCGAATGCGGTGCGGTACATAGGGGAGAGTGCGGACAATCGAGAGCTTCTCCAGTGTACGTCGATCCGCAGCCTTATCCGAGTGCCTTCGCGGATTCGGATTTGTCTGATAATTAGACGCGACCGGTGCTCTTTCGCGTTTTCCCGGTGTGCGCGAGCTGCCTTAGCTGGCCGGCGCAGCCTCTACGCCACTTGGCGGCACAATCGGTTTGGCGGGGGGCTTCAGCAGAAAGCCCTTCCTGACCAACGCAAACCCATCCTGCGGCAGCTCCGCCTGCAGCAATTGGTTTTCCGGCCCTGAAAACAGCTCCGTGTTGGAGCCGGCGATGGTCGCCACCAGATGGTGCACGGCGATGGGCTTTCCATCGAGCGTACCCTCCTGATCTGGATAAGTGGCCAATTGCACCGGTTCAATCGAACCTGTGCTCTTCGGCAGAATCGCCCAAAGATCGCGATTGTTCTGTGTTACCGCAAGCGCCAGCAGAGTCTCCAGCGCGCCCGGATCGAAATCGGCCAGAAAAACTGCGCCGTGGTGCGCCTCCAGCCGCGTCGTCGAACTCTTGCCGTTCGCTGAGATATTCAGCAGAATCTGCGCCGAATCGGGCGCCGCCACCACGTTTACTGCCTCACCGTTCACCGTAGCGCTCAACAGCACGTGTTCCAGTTGATTCGCCTGGCTAAGCTTCTCGTCCTTTGAGAGCGCGTAGTCAAGCCCCTGCATCGCCACCTTCACCAGCGAGGTCGAATCGTACCCATCCTTCGTCGCCGCGAACTGGAAACTGGCCGAGCCCACCGCTTGACCGTTCTGCGCGATCTCGAAGTTGCCGGACTGCGCCCTGGCGTCAACCGCAGCAACATCCAGGACCAAAACCAGGAAAAGCACTCCCGCAAGCGGGAAGAAAATCAATCGACGCACGTGATTTTTGAACTCCCTGCTGGGATTAGACACGAATCCACCGAAAGGGTTACGAGGCTCGCTGACCCGCTGTCTCGCTCACTCGCCGATCGATTCATAAATGCGGGCGCCATCCTAAAGCTCGAAGCATCGTGCAGAGCTTTAGGGTGGGATCGTACATACCGCTGGCTTGCTGACTGGCCGACTAGCTAACTTGCTAATGTGCGCGCAGCACAGGCGAACTTGCCTAAAAAACTCCCAGCTTCTCGAGCTCGCCTTTCAGCGCTTCCGCGCCCGTAAACCGGATCGTCTTGATCCGCGCTGCTGCCGCACCGTCCACATTCTCCTGCCGGTCGTCAATAAACAGCATTCGCTCCGGTGCGCAACCCAGAATGTCCAGCGCCCGCCGGTACATCGCCGCCTCCGGCTTGCGCAGGCCCACGTAACACGAGCTCAGCGCCACTTTGAAATATCGGCGCAGCTCAAATTTCCCAAACCGATAATCGTTGGTTTCCCGCGCTTCATTGTTCAGCGCGCCCAGCAAATAGTCGTTTGATGCGGAAAGCTCCTTCAGGATCTCAAGCGCCCCGTCGGGCAGAAGCTTTGACTGAGCCAGAATGAAGGAGAAAAAATCGCCTCGAGAAAACTCGCGCGGCTCATAAAAAACAGTCTCGTTCAGATAGACCTTGCCGGTGATTGCACTCCGCTCCCACGCATCGTAAGCGGCAACATGCCTGGCCTCGAAGGCCGCCGCGTCCAGGCCGAAGTGCGCCACAGCGGCCGCGCGTTCGGCGTGATCCCATCCGTTCGTCAGCAGCACCCCGCCCACATCGAACAGGATCACGTCGAAGGGGAGCATCGGCGACTCTTTCCCGCGCTGCGCGCGTTCTTTTTTGGAAAAGGGAAGGTCAGGCGACCAGTACATCAGCCAGCCCGTTAGCTACCGCGCGTATTTCGCCTCGATAGCCAGCACCTTCCTGAACCGCCGTTCAAAGCGCGGCTCCTGCGCCTGGAACTTTGCGCCGACAAACGCGTGCGCCAGCTCGAACGCCAGTGCCGAGCCGATGATCCGCGCGCCCAGCACCAGCACATTCATGTCGTCGTGCTCCACGCCCTGATGCGCCGAATAAGTGTCGTGGCAAATCCCTGCGCGGATCCCGGGAATCTTGTTCGCCGCGACGCAAACCCCCACGCCAGACCCGCAAATCAAAACTCCGCGCGGCGCAACGCCCGCCTTGATCGCCTCGCCCACCTTCTCCGCAAAGTCGGGATAATCGTCCTCGGGCTCGCATTTGAATGCACCCAGGTCGATGACCTCGTGCCCTGCCGCCGCCAAGTTCGCGCGCACTTCTTCCTTCAAAGCAAATCCCGCATGATCCGAACTGATGACGAGCTTCACAACAATCCTTTCTCGCGTGCGAGCGGAGTTAGTTTGAAGCCAAAGCCGGCGGAGCTGGGACGCTCGAGGTCCGCTAACGCCGACGGCCCGCTACTTCACCAATTTCTTCGCTCGCGAGGCCACGTTCTCCGCCGTGAACCCAAATTCCTTCATCACCACCGGCCCCGGCGCTGAAGCGCCAAAGCGGTCCAGTCCAACAACGTCGCCGTCGCTTCCCACATACTTCCACCAACCCAGCGTCGCACCCGCCTCAACTGCAAGTTTGGGTACGCCCGCCGGAAGAACGCTGGCTTTGTACGCAGCCGATTGCTCCTCGAAGATTCTCCAGCTGGGAAAGCTGACCACGCGCGCCCTGATTCCCTCCGCCGCAAGCAGCTTGGCCGCGCCCAGCGCCAGTTGAACCTCGGAACCGGTCCCGATGATCGTTACCTGCGGGTTGGCCACGTCTTCGAGCACATACGCTCCCTTGCTCACGCCCCCCAGCACATCGTGCGTGGCTGCGTCGATCACGGGCACATCCTGTCGCGTCAGCGCAAAGAAGCTCGGTCCCTTGCGCTCCAGAGCCAGCCGCCACACCGCCGCTGTCTCGTTCGCATCAGCCGGGCGGAAGTCCGTCATGTGCGGCACCGCGCGCAGCGCCATCAGATGCTCGATGGGCTCGTGCGTCGGACCATCCTCGCCCACGCCGACCGAGTCGTGTGTAAACACGAAGAGCGACGGAGCCTCCATGATGGCGGCAATCCGCAACGCCGGTTTGGCGTAGTCCGAAAAAACAAAAAATGTCGACCCGAATGGCCGCAACCCGCCATGAACCGCCATTCCGTTTACCGCCGCGCACATCGCCAGCTCGCGCACGCCAAAAAACACATTACGTCCAGCGGGATCTTCGGCAAAGTGCGGGCTATTCTTGAAAATCGTCTTCGTCGACGCCGTCAGATCCGCTGCCCCGCCAAACAGCTCCGGTACAACGTCAAAGATCGCGTTCATCACTTGCTGGCCCGCATTGCGCGTGGCCACCGGCTTGTCCACCGCGAAGCTGGGAATCGACTTCTCCCATCCGGCCTTCAGCTTGCCTGCCTGCGTGCGCTCAAACTCCGCCGCCAGTTCGGGGAACTCCGCCTTATAGCCGGCAAAGAGCTTGTTCCACTCCGCCTCCTGGTCCGCGCCGCGCTTTCCCGCTTCGCGCCAGTTGGCCAGCGCGTCCTCAGGCACGTAGAAGCTTTGGTCCTCCGGGAACCCGAAAAACTTCTTTGTCGCCGCTGCATCCGCCGGGCCCATCGCCTCGCCGTGTACCTTGTTCGTCCCCGCTCTAGGGCTGCCGTAGCCGATCACCGTCCGCACCGCGATCAGCGACGGCCTGGCTGTCTCGGCCTTTGCCGCAGCAATGGCCGCTTCAATCCCCTCCAGATCGTTGCCGTCCAACACGCGCTGCACATGCCAGTTGTAAGCCTCAAAGCGCTTGTACACATTCTCAGTGAAGCTCCAATTCGTCGGTCCATCCAGCGAGATCAGGTTGTCGTCATACAGCACAATCAACTTGCCCAGTCCCAGCGTCCCGGCCAGCGAGGCCGCCTCGTGCGAAAGGCCCTCCATCAGATCGCCGTCGCCGCACAGCGCATACGTGTGATGGTCCACCACATTGAATCCCGAGCGGTTGTATGTCGCTGCCAGATGCCTCTCCGCCATGGCCATGCCCACAGCCATTCCGAAACCCTGTCCAAGCGGCCCGGTCGTCGCCTCCACGCCGTCGGTCAACCCGTATTCCGGATGGCCCGGCGTGATCGATCCCCACTGCCGAAAGCTCTTCAAATCGTCCAGCGTCAGCTTGTAGCCGGTCAGAAACAGCGTTCCGTAAAGCAGCGCCGACGCATGCCCGTTCGACAGCACGAACCGGTCCCTGTCGGCCCACTTTGAATGCGCCGGATTGTGCTTCATAATTTTGTGAAACAACAGATACGAGATCGGCGCGCATCCCAGCGGCGCACCCGGATGGCCGCTCTTGGCCTTTTCCACCTCGTCAAGGGCGAGCAAACGCAATGTATCGATCGAAAGCTGGTCGAGTGAGACTGACGCTACACTGGAAGCCATAATTGTCCCTGGAATTCCTTTCCCTGAAGTGCCCAACGCACTTGCTGAATCACTTTGAAGGCGCGTCCAACTTGACCTTCACATTGTATCCAAGCCAGGTGTCCGACTCTGTCCAGTGCATCGTCCATTCCAGCTCACTGCTGCCGGCTGCTGGCGTCACGTCGGCGGTGAACCCCGCGCAGCCCAACCCCCGGCTGACGGTCTTCTTCACCGTCTTCCATCCATCGTCGGTCCACGTCACCTCAAACAGCCCCACGTCCAGAATCCGCAATGTCCTTCCCGCATCCATCCGCTGAATTGGCCGCGTTCGGCTATAGATCTCCACGCCCCGCCGGCCTTGCTTCCGCCCCTCCGGGTTGCAATACCGCTCATACACCGGATCGATTCTGTCGAACACCTTGCCGTCCACGGCCGAGCGCAACAGCTTCAAATACTCCGCGTGCGCCCATACCAGCGGCACCGCCGACCCCGCCGGTTGTCCCATTTTCAAGCTCTTCTCTGGCCGGTCCGCTTCATCCCACACTTGCTCGGGCAGTAACTGCCCGCAGCTCGCGAAATCCTCGTAGGTGTTGATCAGCGCACCGATGTCTTTCCCCGCCGCCAGCTCCCAATGCGCGCGCTCGCCAGTGAGCAGCGGCCACACGCGCCCCTGGCCCCATCCCTCATACGGCCCCCCATCTGGTCGTTGTCCATAGCCGTCAAAGTTGTAGCGCAACCATCCCGGCCCTTGCGGCAGTTCGCGCTTCAGCACCGCGTCCACTACCTTGAGCGAATCCACAATCAGCGGATCGTCCGCCCGCCGCACGCCGTACCGCACCAGCTCCAGGAACCCCGCATCGATAATCTCGCGCGCCTCAAACTCCGTTTGCGTTCCAGGCGGCCGGTTCGAAAGGTGAATCACTTCCTTCCCGCAGCCTTCGTGCGCGTACGCCTCGCCGCACTCCGGCGGCCTGATCCGCATGTAGTGCCGCTTCACCTCCGGATCGAGCACGCCATTGTTCGTCACCGTCCAGTCTTCGAGATGCCCTTCAATCCAGTCGGCAAACTCCTCCAGAAATTCAGCCAACTCCGCGGCCTCATACGCCCGGGCCATCTCCGCCGCGCAAATCAACCCGCCAATCACCGCCGCTAGCGTCGACGGCGAATACCCCGCATTCTCCTCCCAACGCTCCTGGTGCGTGATCGGCGCTTGCCGCACCAGGCATCCCGCTGCCCGTTCCACGAACGGAAACATGTGCAACTCACCCAGTCCACCGGCCTTCCACAGCCGCCACGCCAGGATGATGGGAAACGCAACCTCATCGAGCTGTTTTCCGCTCCAGTACGGCCTTCCATCGATCCAGAAATTCTGCGCAAATCCTCCGTCCACCTGTTGCGTGCACGCCAGGTAAACCAGCGCCCGCCGCGCTGTCTCCGCCCGTCCGCATGCCAGCAGAGCCGTCGCCGTCTGCACCATGTCGCGCGTCCACACCAGGTGATACCCGCCCAGATCGTCGTCGCCCTTCGTCTGTCCCCACGGAATCGACGCCGACGCCACAAACGCTCCCGAGAACGCCTTATCCTCATGCGCCAGCAGAACCGCGTGGCTGGCCCGCATCAGTTTTCCCCCATCCTGCGCCTTCGCCGCCAGTTCGTCGGGATGCGCCGCCCGCTCCCACTGCTCGATGAATCGCTTCTTCTGCTCCTCGAACGGCACCGACAGCGCACCCATCGTCTTCTGCAACGCCGTATGGTGTCCTTCGCCAATCCCGATTGCCAGCGTGAACTCCCGTATCGCCTTTCCGTCGCTGTCTGTCGCTACCGCGCCCCCGCCTCCGACCATCCCCCTCCCCGAGTGATCGGTGAACTCCAGGTCGACCTCGCCCATCACCGCCACGTTCCCGTTCATCGCCGACCCGAATTCCCAATTCATTTTCAGGTTCTGCATCAGGTCTTGCCAGCCGTCGCTCGCGCCCACAAACCCGCAGCTCATCCGCGTGAACCCGCAGCTAGCCGTCATCGCCAGCGACCACTGGTTCTTCCACGCGACCAGAACATTGTGCCCGGCCAGATCCATTGCCCGCGCCGAGTTCCCCGCCCCGCCGCCATCCAGATGCGGAGCCAGCAGCGCATATAACTTCAGCCGCGGCATCAGGTCCTCGCGTGCCTCCAGTCGTATCCTTTGCAGAACCACGCCGTGGTGCGGGTCGCAGATCATCTCCTTGGTAAGGCTGTACCGCCCCTCAGGATCGCGGTTTACATACCGCACCCCCAGCGCGTCAGGATCGATGTACCAGAAGGACACCTTCATGTCGCGTTTCTCTTCGTGCACAAACGTCTCCCCGTCGGTCAGCAGAAACTCCATATCCCGCATCTGCGGGTGATCGATCGTCGGGAAATAGACTTCGTTCAGAACGCCGTGAGAGCATGTGAACCAGATCCGGCTCGACCCCGAATACGCCGTCACCACCGCGTCCTTCACGCTCGAAGTCCAGCGCGGCGCCAGGCCCGGCCCACCAAAGGCCTCGCCCTGCTGCTCAAGCCACCGGAACATACGCTGATCGCTCATTCTCGCTCGCTTTGTGCGGGTTTCAGGGAATCAGAACTTGAATTCATTCAAATTGGGGAATTTTCGATCCGAGGCCGGGGAAGCCGCGCACTACCCTTACGTTTCGGCGCTTACAACCTTTAGATGGATGCTAACTCGCTTCCGTTACAAACTTGCAACCAAACTGGGGTGCCCCATCCTTGGCGTCCGTCGCGGCGGATGTCAGGAGTGGGATTGCACGACTCTTACTCCACGCGTCTTTAGCCAACTCGCTAACTCGCTCCCTCGATTTCTACTCCCTACTCCCTATTGGCTACTCCCTGTTCTTCCCCGCACGAGCATATACTTCACCCCCGCCTCCAGCTCTGCCGCCGTTACATCCTCCACTACGCCCGCATCGCCAATCCCCACTGGCAGCACGAATCGTCTCACCCCGCCCACATTCTTCTTGTCGCGCCCCGTCGCCGTCATCACTCTCGCCGCAGTGACCTTTAACTTCGGCAGCGGCCCATAGCGATAAATCAGCTTTTCCATCCGCTCCATCTGTCCGCCGGTAATTGTTCCCCGCCTTCGCGCCACGGCCAGCGACGCCACCATGCCCCACGCCACGGCCTCGCCGTGCAGCATCGTCTTGTACCGTGTCGCCTGCTCCAGCGCGTGGCCCACCGTGTGCCCCAGGTTCAGAATCATGCGCAAACCGCTCTCGCGCTCGTCCTTCCGCACCACCTCTGCCTTCATCCGGATCGACGACGCAATCACTCGTTCCAAGGCCTTTGGCTCACGCGCCAGAATCTCGTCCGCGTGCTCTTCCATAAACCGCACCAGCGCCCGGTCGCGAATGAACCCCGCCTTCACACTTTCCATCAGTCCCGCGCGCAGCTCGCGGTCGGGCAGCGTCCCCAGCACGCCGATATCGGCAAACACCGCCCGCGGCTGCAGGAAATTCCCAACAAGATTTTTGCCCTCGGGCAGGTTCACGCCCACCTTGCCGCCCACGCTCGAGTCCACCTGCGCCAAGAAAGTCGTCGGAACTTGAACATAAGGAATCCCGCGCATAAATGTAGCGGCCACAAAGCCGCCGACGTCGCCCACAATCCCGCCGCCAAACGCAATCAGCAGCGATCCGCGGTCGCCGCCCGCCCGCACCATCTCGCGCAACAGGCGCTCGACGCTCTTCATGGTCTTGTGTTGCTCGCCGGGAGGCAGAAACAGTGTCACCGGCGCCTCTTCAAACGACCGCAAAAACTTCTTGCCCCACAGTGCCCAGACCTCCGGCGACGTCACCACAAACACTCGCCGCGGCAGCCGCCCCACCGCGCGTTCAATCCGCGGCGCCAGCTCCGCAAGCAACCCGCTCCCCGCAAACACGTCGTACTTCGCCGAAGGCGTCTCTACCCGTATCGTCTGCACAGTGATCTCATTCTAGTTTGCCGATGGCGTTGGGTGCCCCGGTCCCTCGCATTCGGGGACCGGGGATAGCACGATCGCCACCCGTAGCGCCGAACTCCTGGCCGGCTATCGCGCGGGCCTCCCGGCCCGCACATCGTGACTCGCGAATTCGGTGCTAGACTTTTTTCGCCATCCCAGGAGCACGCCTATGCGCCGCGAATTCACCATCGCTCTCATTGCCCTCCTGTCAGTCCCCTTCGCCGCCGCCCAGCAACCCGCCCAGGAGCCGACTCCGCCTTCAGACCCAACAGCCCCGACCCAAGCCAATGAACCAATTTACAAAATCGGCGGCCGTATCAGCGCACCGGTGATCAAGCATCGGGTCATGGCACAGTTCACGGATGAGGCGCGGCGGGCGAAGTACCAGGGCATCTGTCTGATTTCTCTGATCGTCGATGCGCAGGG
>Ga0181535_10001578_pt1 | contig 29535 bp, 21 predicted proteins | sample PEATcosm2014_Bin_44_FD_119774 | JGI IMG/M metagenome (GOLD analysis project Ga0181535, IMG submission 119774) | Peatland microbial communities from MTU Mesocosm Facility, Houghton, MI, USA - PEATcosm2014_Bin17_30_metaG | ecosystem: Environmental > Terrestrial > Soil > Wetlands > Peat | place... | reverse complement strand
TGACGACACGCGATTCATTTCCTAGCGCATGCGATATCTCTACAGCTTCGGCCATAAGGCGCCGCCTCCTTTAGTTTCTTTCATTTGGGTTATTTTCTTATTATACTTTGCCTTATTCTTCGTTGGACATGTGACTGAGCAGTCAGCCAAGTTGAATATTTGTGTATTGAATATTATCATATTCGTCAGTTGATATCGGTTTATTGGTATATAATATAATATGACATAACACATAAGCCTTCAATGTTTAGGTAGCAGACTACTTAGCAATGATCTGATCAAAATTGCTCATGTTGCAATTTAGGGGTCTCATCGTCGCTCACAATTTTTGATTTTACACAGCTGGGCATATTACCTCTTACGGTTGTCCTCAAGTTTAAGGAATGGTTTGAATTTATCCACCAGCTCTTCTAGCTGTTGGACGATCCACGTAAATTGCTCCTCGCCCTGATTTACGAAGTCTGTTCTTTGCGGGCCTACGGCATGGGACGCATCAGATAATCGAGCGACTGCAGCTTCTGAGCGCGATTGCGGATCCATTCTGCGGTCACGACCATTATTCGGCCACGTCCCGGCGCCGCGCATGGCGTGAATATTGCTTGAATCATTCCAGCTTGATTTCCTCCTCAAGCTGCTTCCGCCTGCCCTTGGTCTGGCTCCAGATCACCAGATCAAGGGCGATTTGCCTCGACCTCACGCCTCCGGCCACGAAAGCCACTCGGCGGGCGCCGATGGCAAATGCTCCGAACACTTAAACGGGTCACGCTTTGCGGCAATGCTCAGGGTGATGTGGGCTTCAGGCCGTGTCCCGAGGCACCAGAGCTTCGAAAAAAGAGTCATCCGTCCAGCCGCTAAACGCGCCTTCCAGATACTCGCTCATCGTCATTCGACATTGCGCGCTGGGCGCCACCCCGCGACAAAAGCGTCGAGCTCTTCCCCGGCGCAAGCGTTCCACCAGCCATCGTCTCGAAAGACGACCGGGAACGGAATTTCGTATTGGCTGATATCGTCCAAGGCCCGCGCCTTAAAATAAACGCTAGCAAATTCAAATAGTTATGCCGCTAAAAAAGCAATATGGTGGGCCGGGCAGGACTCGAACCTGCAACCAGACCGTTATGAGCGGCCGGCTCTAACCATTGAGCTACCGGCCCTGGCAGGTCTCTATCGAAACCACATCATGGCTGGAGCACTGATGCGGCCTCTCAACCAATGACGCAACGCCGGGAAGCGCGCATTACACCTATTTTCCGCCGCGAGGCAATGGCCACGGCTAGCCCGCGGGGCTCAAATAATCCGTCTAGCGCGGCGCCTTTTTCGCCAAAATTCGCTGCAAGGTGCGCCGGTGCATGTTGAGACGGCGTGCCGTCTCCGAGACATTGCGGCCGCAAAGCTCGTAAATCCGTTGAATATGCTCCCAGCGTACCCGGTCGGCCGACATTGGATTTTCCGGAAGCTCGGCCTTATCGTGACGGGTGGCCATGAGAGCATTGAAAATTTCGTCGGCATCCACGGGTTTGGCCAGATAATCGAAAGCGCCGAGCTTCACGGCGGTGACGGCGGTGACGATATTGCCATAGCCGGTCAGGATGATACCCCTCGCATCGGGGCGTTTCACCTTCAGCTCGCGAATCACATCGAGCCCATTGCCATCGGCAAGACGCATATCGATGACCGCGAAGGCGGGGGCTCTGGCGGCGATGGCGGCGAGACCTTCCGCGACGGAGTGCGCGGGGATCACGGTGAAGCCGCGCGTCTCCATGCTGCGGCTCAACCGCGTGAGAAAGGTGTTATCGTCGTCAACAATCAGGAGCGAACGGTCTGGTCCGTGAGCATCCGGCGCGCTGCCCTTGTCTTCGCTCGGGACTGCCGCTTTCGCGGGCCCGGGGTTGTCATTTTGCATTGTTTATCGCCTCGCTTCGATCATTTCCGGTAGAAAACACGACAAAGCAAGTGAATAGCGAAATTTTTCACGGATTCTTCAAGCTCGATCCGGCGCTGGCCTTATCTTAAGAACGCGGCGGAAATCCAGCACTTGACTTCACCATGGCAGTGGCCGCTGCAGCTGGCAAACCTTTGGCCCCTCGCTCGAATACCGCCCGTTCCCAGGAAATCGTGATGGCCGCTCCCGTCCCCGGCGGCGCCCGATTCCCGGCCTTAACCGCAGCACCGGAGCGTTCGAGGAGCGTCATGGCGATGAACAAGCCAAGGCCGAGACCCGACCCTTCTTCCGATTTGGCGCGCCTGTCGGTCTTGGTCGTGACATAAGGCTCGCCCACCCGGCCAACGACATCGGCCGAAAAACCGGGGCCATTGTCTTCGATTACAATCGTTACCCTTGCCGCATCCCATTGGGTGACGATCCGGACCTCGGAGGCGGCGAAATCGATCGCATTTTCAATGAGATTGCCGAGCCCGTATAATATTCCTGGATTGCGGCGGCAGGTTGGCTCCGGCCCTTGACCGTTCTTAATAAGCGAAATGTTAACACCGAAATCGCGATGCGGCCCGGCAACCTCCTCGATGAGAAGGTCTAAGCTCATTTCATCGAGAATATTGCCGTCATCGCCGCCAAGCGACGTCAAAGTGCTTAGAATGGCGCGGCAGCGGCCGGTTTCCTGGGCCAGCAGATTGAGATCTTCTTCAAGGGGATCGCTTGGAGGAAGCTGCTCTTGGAGATCCCTTACAACGAGCGTAATCGTGGCCAAGGGGGTGCCAAGCTCGTGCGCCGCCGCCGCCGCCAAGCCGTCGAGCTGCGTTAAATGCTGTTCGCGCGCGATGACAAGCTCGGTCGCGGCCAAAGCGTCGGCGAGTTTGCGCGCCTCGACGGCGACGCGCGACGCATAAATGGCGATGAAGGCCGCGCCAAGAACGATCGCAACCCAAATTCCTGCATCGTAAATCAAAGGAAGTTGCAGCTGTTCGCCAGGAAACCAAGGCAGCGGGTAATGGCGGAATGTCAGGGCCGATACCGCGCCGATCATCAGCAAGGTCAGGACCAAAGTGATCCGGCCGGACAGCGAGACCGCGGAAATCATGATCGGTGCGAGATAAAGCATTGCAAAAGGATTTTCGATGCCGCCGGTGAGATAGAGCAAGGCCGTCAACTGAAGGATGTCATAAGCAAGCATGGCCGCGGCCGGCGGATCCTCGAGCCGGTCGATGCGGCCGAAGCGCAGACGCAGGCCAATGTTGAGCCAAGCCGAAGCGGCGATAACAAGGAGACAAGGGCCGAGCGGGAGCGAAAACCGGAGCCCGAAATAGGTCACGACAATGGCAACCGCTTGCCCGAGCAAGGCAAGCCAGCGCAATTTGACGAGCGTGTCGACGCGCAGCCGCCGCGAACGCCGGCCGAGGTCGATGTTGATTAATTCGGCCATAACTCCCGTCTACCTTTGCCTCGTCGAAGCCACAGAGCGAATGTCTGCCATGCACCCTGCAACGGCCACGGCCAGCGCGGGCCGCAGGCTCTTAGACCGCCCCGCGTTTGGGTCTTGCGAGCTCACCGAAGTGTCACCAAATTCGTCGCATAGTGAAGACGCGACGCGCGCATTTCGTATTCCCGGAAATGCCGAAAGAACAACTTCAACACTTACCGAAATTACTCACGATGTAACAAATTTCCTTTGCAAAAGCCTCTGCAAAAGGTTGATTCTCTGAAAATCATTCATTACATGCGATGCGAGGTTATATTGTTTGTAGGTGCCTCGCTCCCGCCGGGTTAGCAGCTTGCGGCAAAAACGCGGGCGTTGCTGCGGGCAATACTACCAATAGATAAGTTTACCAGAATCTTGTCCGGCTCATTGCGATGAGAGGCAAGGATCGAGAACATGCCGCCTTTTTCCTATGAAATGCATGAAATGGCGCATCTGGCCTTAGCTCCGGCGCGGGCTTTGTCCGATGTTGCCAAAACCTGGCTTGAGAGCCCCATCAATCCGCTGTCCTATACAGCGGCGGGCCGGAATTTGGCTGCTTCAGCAAATGTTTTTGAGCGGTTGACCAGACGATACGACAAGCCGGCGTTTGGCGTCGGCACGGCAGCCATTGGCGGCAAAACCATTCCGATCGTCGAGCGGGTGATTTGGGAGCGGCCATTTTGCAGGCTTCTCCATTTTGAAAGGCAATTCGACTCCGGCACTCCCGAGCCGCGCCAGAAGCTTTTTATCATCGCACCGATGTCGGGTCATCATGCAACCCTCCTGCGTGGCACGGTGGAGGCTTTTCTCCCTTTTTACGACGTCTACATCACCGATTGGGTCGATGCCAGGATGGTTCCGCTTTCGGCCGGCCATTTCGATCTCGACGATTACATCGATTACGTGATTTCCATCTGCGAGATTCTGAACAAGGATGATCAGGGCAGTGTCATTCATACGCTCGGAGTCTGCCAGCCGGCGGTGCCGCTGATCGCCGCGATTGCCCTGATGGAGGCGCGGGACAGCCCGCACGTTCCCGCCTCGATGACGCTTATGGGCGGTCCCATCGACACCAGGCGGAGCCCGACAAAGGTCAATCTTCTGGCGCAGGAGCGCGGCAGCGCGTGGTTTAAGAACAATTGCATCTGCACAGTTCCCTTCGGCTATCCTGGCGGAGGCCGGGAGGTTTATCCTGGCTTTCTGCAGCTGACCGGCTTCATGGCGATGAATATCGATCGTCACGTCACCGCTCATTTAGAATTTTTCGATCATCTCGTCACTGGCGATGGCGATTCCGCGCGAAAACACCGCGAATTTTACGATGAATACCGGGCTGTCATGGATCTGCCCGCGGAGTTCTATCTGCAGACGGTCGATACCGTCTTTGTCAAACATGCGCTACCAAGGGGCCAAATGAAGCATCGCGGCGCACCGGTGGATTTATCCTCCATCCGCCGGGTCGGGCTGCTCACTGTGGAAGGCGAGTACGACGACATTTCCGGTCTCGGTCAGACCCTCGCCGCGCAGGAACTCTGCACGAACATCCCGCAATCGATGAAGGCGCACTATCAGCAGAACAAGGTCGGTCATTACGGGGTGTTCAACGGTTCACGCTTCCGCAACGAGGTCGTGCCCCGTATCCGGGAGTTCCATCGCTCGATTAGATCTCCCGGCCGCATTCTGAAGCTGGTGGAAACCGGCTGATCCTTCGGGGTCCTAGCCTCTCCCCGAGAGCACGGATGGGCGCCGCAGCTACGGCGCGGGAAAAAAGCCCTGTGATGATGCCGAACTGAAGCAATCGCAGGCTTTGTCCCGTGATTTCGCCGCAAAGTTTCATTCGCGACTCTTACGAGAGCCGTAAATTTGTATTGATCCAGATCTCGAGCGCTTGCCATAGAGATGGAGTCCTCTGATTGAAGAGGACTACTCGGAATCAATAATTTGGAACATGCCCGACCGAAAAAGTCGAACAACTTTTTCGGTCCATGCTCTAGCGACTCACCTGACCTCCCGCTATTCTGAGGTCATGCCGCGTTCCCCCCACAAAAGCGCCCCCCGCGTTTCCGGTATTACCTCGCTCGACGTTTCCCATGAGGGTGAAACGTATCAGATCAATTTACGGCGAATAGCCTCCGCGCGCCGCTTTACGTTGCGCGTCCGGGCCGCAACACAGGATGTTGTTTTGACAATGCCCGCGCGCGGAAGCGTTAACGAGGCGAAATCCTTCGCAAGCCGGCACGCCGCATGGATCGGTGCAAAACTGCGCCAACTGCCGGAAAAAATCCCTCTCACACCGGGTGGCTACGTCCCGTTGCGCGGCACGTTACGCCTCATTACCCATTGCCCCGCGAAGCGCCGTGGGGTCTGGCTTGAAGACGGCGTGCCAAGCGAGGGGAGCACACCCTTGCTTTGCGTGAACGCGGAAGCACCCTTTATACCCCGCCGGGTCCGTGACTTCCTGATCAAGGAAGCTTTGTGTGACATCAAGGCCTCCGTTGAAAGTCATACCAAGAAGCTTGGTGTAGCGCCCTGCAAAATCACATTGCGGGATACCATAAGCCGGTGGGGGTCTTGCTCCTCATCGGGTTCGCTCAGCTTTTCCTGGCGTCTCATCATGGCGCCGCATTTCGTCCTTGATTACCTCGCCGCGCACGAAGCCGCGCATCTCTTGCATATGAACCATTCCACAAAATTTTGGGCCACCGTCGCGCGCTTGACGGCAGACACGACGCGCGCCGAGGCTTGGCTCAAGACGCATGGCTCCAGCCTGCTTCGCTTCGGACAGGATTAAGATAAATCCCTTTGATTCTAAAGTTCTGGGGCTTGGTGGCCTACCGACGCCCCCTGCCCGCGACGAGCGTTTCCGCGAGATCGTCGAGAGTATGAAAGCTGAGTTCGAGGCACCTTGGCAGTCGTTTTCGACCATCGAGCGTTATTGTCGTTGCTCCTCGTCGCGAAACCGGCGGTAGAATTCGTCATTCGATAGGCGTCCATCGCTTAGAACAGCGAGCGGCTGGCCGGGCACGACGTAGATTTGCGGCGCTCGCCTATACATGGCCAGCGGTTGCAGCCCGCATTCGCCAACGGGGTGGAATTCGCAGGCGTATTCCTGCGCTTGTGAATGCCCTGCCGTTGAAGCAATAACGAGTATTGCTGCAACTAGAACTGTTTTTGTCATCGCTTGCCCCTTTTGCCACGCCGGGTTTCGATCCTTGGGTTGCAGGGATTGCAACAAATCCGGGCGATTATTATAACTCCTTAGACTGCTGTATCCTGCGGTTTTGCCGGGCGCGATTCGCCGAACATATCATGCCGTTTGTGCGGCGAATGCCCCGACAACCCTGTCGCTGAAAGCGGCAAGGCCATGCCGGGTAATCGTATCTGCAATCGCGACGCGAACGGCGGGAGATGAACGTCCGCCGAACGATGCGATGAGATGGTCGAGTCTATCGCGACGGGTTAGCACCGACGTTACTCCGTTTGTGGTTTGCATTGAACACTGACCGCGAACATGCCGTTTGCAACCTTGATTGTCGTGACGCCGTCCGAAACCATAACGTGCAGACCGCCCTCGCCGTTCGCAAGAGCAAGCAAGAATTTCGAGACGGTTTGCTCTTGCTCTTCGCGGATGCCTTGCGCCTTGGATCGGTTGGACAGGTTATCGGGCAATTAAGCAGCATCCTTGGTCAAGGCTCGAATACTCCGCCCAAGTCACGCAAAGGCAGGATCAAAGCGACAGCCAACCGGTAGACCCATCAGTTTCGAACGTTCGCAAAATTTGAGGCGCCGTTTCAGCGTGGCAGAGGCAACAATCCGGCAATTCTACCGTGAGCTTTGTCAGGAATTCCACAAGTGCTCGCGAATTGGAGCGGATGGGGGAGAATTGTTCCCCACGCGGCTACACTGACATCAGACGCACAAGGCAGGGGCGGCCTGAATCCGGGACGGACGGCGGCCCTTGATGTGGCCAGCGGCGACAACCAGACCGTCGTTCTCGGAAGCGACGTTGCAGAAATCGAGCACGCGTTATTCAAGATGGAGAACTCAGACATCGAGGGATTGGAGGCGGCAGCCGAAGGTTGAGCGTGAGTTGGGGTGCTCGCCATCACGCTTGGCTACTGCGTCGGCGGATCGGCGTATTTCCGCCACCCGGGCGACGTGGCGATATGCAAAGTTCGATATGTCATGGGTGGCTTTGCGCAAACCTCATCGGGTCAGGGGTGCTAGGGGACCTCAGATTCGCAGGGAGCGGTCGGTGCATCCGGGGCGGTGTTGAAGCTGTATCTAACCGCGCTGAACGAGCTAAGGTCGCTGTTATCTGTCCAGACGCGCTCGGTCAATCGAATGAGGAGCATGAGCATGGCAACCTCCGATACGCTTCGCTATACGAGGATTCCTCTCACCAACGGATCTGGTGCGATCCCAGCCGTCGGGTTTGGCACGCTGATCCCCGATCCTCTCGCGACCAAACAAGCTACGAAGACCGCATTGGAAGTGGGATTTCGACATCTCGATTGTGCGGAACGGTATCGGAATGAAGAGGCGGTTGGTGATGCGATACAGGAAGCGTTAAAGGCGGGGATGATCCGGCGGGAGGACATCTTCGTCACCACGAAGCTATGGAACACCAATCATCGTCCTGAACGGGTCAAACCCGCCTTTGACGCGAGTCGCAGGCGATTGCAGCTCGACTATCTGGATTGCTATCTCATCCATACCCCTTTTGCCTTTCGACCCGGCGATGAGCAGGACCCGAGGGATGAGCTTGGTCAGGTGATTTATGATAACGGAGTGACGTTAGTCGAGACGTGGCGGGCGCTCGAGCGCCTCGTTGATGACGGTCAGTGCAAGGCGATCGGCTTATCCGATGTTAGCTTGGAAAAGCTGCGAGAAGTCGTTGCGGCTGCGCGGATCACGCCTGCGGTGGTGCAAGTCGAATCCCATCCCTACCTCCCTGAATGGGACCTGCTCGACTTCTGTCGGGAGCACGGGATTGTACTCCTGGCGTTTGCGGCGTTGGGACACGGCTTGAATCCAAGACTGGTGGATGACCCTGTGATCACAAGCATTGCACAGCGCGTCCATAAGACGCCGGCTCAAGTTGCGCTGGCCTGGGCCGTACAACGCGGCACCGCCTTCCTGTCCACCTCGACCAGACGTAGCTACATCCAACAGAACTTTGAGATATCGGCCCTGCCTGAAGACGCCATGCGGGAGATTCGAGAGGGCATCACGACGAATGTCCGGTTCAACCCGGTGGTGGGGACGGGCGTGCCTGGCTTAATCCCCGGGCCAGTTGAACCACGCATGGCGAGGCCGCCGTTGGACGCTCCGACGGTCCCCAGAAAACTGGATGGCTATCAGCGCGGAAGGAAGTGAGATGCCATCATTACTATCGGTGAATGTCGGCATGCCGCAGAATGTCGCCTGGCAAGGCAGGACAGTCTGCACCGGCGTGTGGAAACATCCGGTCCACGGCCAGCGGATGGTTCGGCGGCTCAATGTCGACGGGGATGGGCAAGGCGACTTGGCCGGGCATGGTGGCGAACACCGGGCCGTCTTCGTCTATCAAATGGACTCCTATCGTTATTGGCAGCGCCAGCTCGGCCGAGACGACTTCACCTATGGGCAGTTCGGTGAGAATTTCACCGTCGACGGCCTGTCTGACCAAGAGGTGTTCATTGGTGATCGCTACCGAATAGGCCAAGCTTTGTTCGAGGTCACCCAGCCGCGCGTGACTTGTTACCGCGTGGGCATCCGCATGAACGAGCCGCAGATGGCTGCGCTGCTGGTCGCGCACGGAAGACCCGGTTTCTATTTCCGTGTTCTGGAGGAGGGTGAGGTGGCGGCCGGCGATGAGATCGTGAAGGTCGCGGCGGGTCCGGAGCGCATGACCGTCTTCGAGATCAATGCGCTACTGTACATGCCGGGTCACCCGCGCAGCCAACTCGAGCGCGCGTTGCGCATCCCGGGCCTAAGCAAAGGTTGGCGCGCCTCCTTCCAGGCTTTGCTGGAGCAAGAGCAGAGCGGCGATACACTGACAGGAAACGCAGGGCTTGCTGCGGTATCGGGGTCGGCGCCGGCGTGGCAGGGCTTTCGCCCGCTGCGGGTTTCGCAAAAAGTTCGCGAGAGCAGCAATGTGATCTCGCTGGTGCTTGAGCCGATTGATGGGCGCCCTCTTACCGAAGCCCTGCCCGGCCAATTCGTCGTTCTGCGGCTAAAGCCCTCGCCAAATGCGCCCGCGCTTTTCCGCAGCTATTCGCTGTCGAGCGAACCAAGCAGCAAGCGTTATCGTCTGAGCATCAAGCAGGAAGCCCATGGCGCGGCTGGCGCTTACATCGAGGACAAGCTGCAGGTTGGTGACATTCTCGACGTGAGTGCAGCGCGAGGCAGCTTCACGCTTCGCGCGGGCGAGGCGCCCATTGTTTTACTGAGTGCAGGCATCGGCGCAACGCCCGTGCTCGCCATGCTCCACGCGTTGGCTGTCGAGGCGTCACCGAGGGAAGTCTGGTGGCTCTATGGGGCCCGCAACGGCCGCGAGCACCCTTTTGCCGAGGAGACCCGCACTCTCCTAAAAGCTTTGGTCCACGGCCACCGCCACATCTGGTACAGTTCTCCCGCTCCCGAGGACAAGCTAGGTCTAGAATTTGACGCTCTGGGGCGTTTCAACATGCGTGGGCTCCAGGAGCTCGGGATACCACGCAATGGCGACTTCTACATATGCGGGCCGCCCGCATTCATGCACGATGTGACCTTTGGCCTCGGAGGCTTGGGGATCGCTAGAAATCGCATCCACACCGAGATTTTCGGCCCTGGTCCGTCCGTTACGCCAGGCGTCGCGGAGGCGCCGCACCGGCAGCCTCACATGCCGGTGGGGCCGCTTGGCACGGGGCCGCTGGTCTCGTTCGCCCGAAGCGGCCTGAATGTCCGCTGGGATCCAGCGTTCCACAGTCTTCTTGAGCTTGCTGAAGCGTGCGACGTAGCAGTGCGGTGGGCGTGCCGGACCGGGGTCTGCCATACATGTGAGACCGGGCTTGTGGCAGGGTCGGTTAGCTACCGGCCAGACCCGCTTGATGCACCCGCGGCCGGAAACGTGCTAACCTGCTGCTGCCAGCCCCAAGGCGACATCGCCATTGATCTGTGACGAGATTTAGCTAACGGGGCGGTCACCAAAGACCTTCCGATCGCACTCCACAAGGATGTGATCATGGTCGGCAGCGCGATTCTGATTGTGAGGTCGTTCTCGTGACCAGGACATTCGACGCGATCATCATCGGAGCGGGGCAGGCTGGGCCATCCCTGGCCGGCCGCCTCACCGGAGCCGGCATGAGCGTCGCCCTAATCGAGCGCAAGCTTATCGGCGGAACCTGCGTCAACACCGGATGCACGCCCACGAAGACGCTCGTTGCCAGTGCCTATGCCGCTCATCTTGCGCGCCGCGCCGGAGAGTATGGATTGACGATTGGCGGGCCGGTCAGCGTCGACATGAAGAGGATCAAAGCCCGAAAGAACACTGTCGTGAGCGCATCACGCGACGGCCTCAAGGCTTGGCTCAGAGGCATGGCTAACTGCACCGTCTACAAGGGCCATGCGCATTTCGAAGCACCGAACGAAATCAGGGTCGGAGAGGAACTGCTGTCGGCAAGCCGTATCTTTATCAATGTCGGCGGCCGCGCGCTCGTACCCAAGATGCCCGGCCTCGACGAGATCAGCTACCTTACCAACAAATCCTTGCTGGATCTCGATGTCCTGCCGCATCACCTCGTCATCATCGGCGGCAGTTACGTCGGCCTCGAGTTTGCGCAGATGTACCGCCGATTCGGCAGCGAGGTGACCGTCGTCGAGAAGGGATCGCGCTTGATCCAGCACGAGGACGAGGATGTGTCTGCGGCTGTGAAGGCCATTCTCGAGGCGGAGGGAATCCACATTCGTCTTCGTGCCGAATGCATCAGTTTCGCTCGGCGCGGCGCAGATATCGCGATCATGATTGATTGCGAGTCTGGTGATCGAGAGGTCATTGGCTCCCACACGCTGCTGGCGGTTGGCCGGCGCCCGAATACCGACGATCTCGGCCTCAACAAGGCCGGTGTCGAAATCGACAAGCGTGGATTCATTGTGGTCGACGATGAGCTGCGCACCAGTGTGCCCGGTGTCTGGGCGCTCGGCGACTGCAACGGTAAGGGCGCCTTCACCCATACTGCCTATAATGACTTCGAGATCGTCGCAGCCAATCTCCTCGAGGGCGATCGCCGCCGAGTCAGCGACCGGCTTCCTGCCTACGCGCTTTATGTTGATCCACCGCTCGGCCGCGCCGGTCTGACGGAGGCCGAGGCGCGGCAGTCGGGAAGGCACATCCTTGTTGGAAGTCGGCCAATGAGCAGGGTGGCGCGCGCCGTCGAGAAGGGCGAGACTCAAGGTTTTATCAAAATCGTCGTCGATGCTGACAGCCACCAGATTCTCGGGGCTGCCATTCTCGGCACCGGCGGCGACGAGGTCGTCCATGGCATTCTCGACATCATGTATGCCAAGGCCCCCTACATGACGCTTCGGCGCGCCGTGCACATCCATCCGACAGTTTCAGAGCTTATTCCCACGGTTCTCTCAGAGCTCAAGCTGGTACCTTGAGCGCGGGCACAGCGCATGCACGCCAAGCAGCGATGTTCATCGGATGCAAAATAAACAACGCATTGGGGATCCGTCAGCCTCGCCGAACCGGCCGAAACTGCGTCGGGGAAGCCCCCTTCGTGGCGCCAAGCCCGGATTCGCAGAGACTGAACTTGCTGTTTTCGTCTATCCGGAATTAGAATAACACCGTCTTCACAGCAAGCGCGTTTATCGAGCTCCAGGCCGAACGCCCCTTGTTCGAAGAAGACAGTTATGAACGCCATCTCTGCGTCTGACAGGTACCAGGCAGGGCGTCGATCAAAAGGGCGAGGCTATGCCCACTGAGAAAAATCACAGTTCGGATAGAGGCGAGTCCAATTCAATTCCGGCAAGCGCCGACGCGCCAGCCGATGATTCCAATAAACCGAAGACACACGTACCTTCCGAGACGACCACTCCGAGCCGCCATAAGCCTACGAGTAAGCGGCGCTTAATCATGGGGGCGGCCGCCGTTTTGGGGCTCATCATTGCGGTCGTGTTTGGCATTCCTTGGATCAAGCTCATGCTCACCACCGTTTCGACCGATGATGCCTATGTGAACGGTCATGTGACGTTCGTGGCCGCCCGCGTGCCCGGTCAGGTGTCGAGGGTTTTGGTGGATGACAACAACCGCGTACACCAGGGAGATCTTCTCGTCGAACTCGACCCGGAGCCCTATCAGGTCATCGTCGCTGTCAAGAAAGCGGCTGTCGGCACGGCAAAGGCGGACCTCGATGCGGCCATAGCTAATGTGCGTGGGATTGAAGCAAGGGCCAGAAGCCAACGCTGGAAACTCCAGCACGCCATGGAGGACGTTGAAAACCAGATCGCACTCCTTCATTCGAAGGTTGCCGCCCTGGATAAGAGCAAGGCCACGCTGACATTGGCAGAGGCGGAATTCAACAGAACAAAAAAATTGGTTGTCTCTGCGGTAGCAAGCCGCGAGGAGTACGACCGGCGGGAAGCGGCGTTATCAGTTGCCCGCGCAGAGGTTATCCAGGCCCTAGATGATATACACCAAATCCGTGTCTCCTTGGGGCTGCCGGCGGAACCTGAGAACGGTGGAGACCTCGGCCAAGTGCCGCCCGATCTCGATCAGACTTTTTCCTCGGTGCGGCAGGCACAGTCAGAATTGATCCAGAGTTCGGCTGAGCTAGGCATTGTCCATTCAATGAACGAAACCCCAAAACAGATGCTTGAGGAATTCTATAAGCGTGATCGAAACGGCGACATCGACAAAATATTTGCCGCGCTCGTGCCCGGAGCGCCTGCTGCCAAGCAGGCCGAGGCAAAACTCCAAGCCGCCGAACGCGATCTCGATCAGGCGGAATTAGACCTTCGCTATTGCGAGATCATCGCGGAAATTGATGGCGCCGTCACGCGCCGCAATGTCAATCCCGGAAACAATGTGCTGGCCGGACAAGGTCTAATGGCGATCCGCTCGCTCACCGAAATCTGGATCGACGCTAATTTCAAGGAGACACAACTGAGCGATCTGCGTATCGGTCAGCCGGCCGACCTCTATGTCGACGTGTATGGCGACCGGCGCGTCTTCTCAGGCCGGATCACAGGTTTTACGTTCGGCACCGGCTCGACATTAGCGCTGCTGCCGCCCCAGAATGCGACGGGCAATTTCGTCAAAGTGGTGCAACGGTTGCCGGTGCGCATCGAGCTTCAAAACTACGACCCAAACAAGGATCCTCTGTTTATCGGCCTTTCGGTTGTCCCCTACGTCTATCTTAATAGGCCGGCGACAGGACCCGATGCTGGGAAGATTCTGCAACCCTACGTGCCTCAATCGCCTGCAGCCGCTCTGACTACGGACCCCGGAGGGCGGCAATAAATGACAGAGGCGGCGATTGCGCTTCGCGGCCCAAGCGTGGCGATGAACCCTTGGCTGGTGGCCGCCGCTGTGGTGGTGCCGACCTTTATGGAGGTGCTCGACACCACTATTGCTGTGGTCGCGCTGCGCTATATCGCAGGCGGGCTGTCGGCGACGGTCATTGACGGCGAATGGGTTCTCACGAGTTACCTCGCCGCCAACGCCGTTATCCTTCCGATGACCGGCTGGTTGAGCAACCGCTTCGGCCGTCGCAACTACTTCCTCGCTTCGATCGCCGTATTTACGGTAGCTTCGGGGCTATGCGGGATGGCCACGAGCCTCAATCAGCTAATCCTGTTCCGCGTAATCCAAGGCCTGGCGGGAGGAGGGCTGCAGCCAAGCAGCCAGGGAATTCTGCTCGATGCCTTCCCGCGGGAAAAACAGGCGGTCGCAATGACCCTGTTTGGCTTGGCTGCCCTGCTCGCACCGGTCGTGGGGCCGACCCTCGGCGGCTGGATCACGGACAATTATTCGTGGCGGTGGTGCTTTTACATCAACCTCCCAGTCGGACTTCTGGCTTGCGCCGCCTGTTATGTCGTGGTCCATGACCCGGACTATCTCACGGCACAACGCGCGGAGCTGAGAAGGCAACCGTCGCGTTTTGACTCGATCGGTTTGGCGCTTCTTGTCATCACCATGGTTTGCTGGGAAGTGATGCTCAGCAAGGGCGAGGAGTGGAATTGGCTGGGCGACGTATTCTGGCGGATCCAGACGCTATTGATACTCTTTGTTGTTGGACTCACGGCGCTGATCTTCTGGGAGATGCGCCACAAAAGCCCCATCGTTAATTTCCGGCCGCTCGGAGAACGCAATTTCAGCGCCTGCTGTATCGTTATTTTCGGCGCCTATGCGGTGCTTTATGGTTATAGCACCCTGGTGCCCGGCCTACTTCAGTCCTTATTTGGTTACAATGCTCTGCAGTCGGGACTGGTCCTGTCGCCGGCGGGTTTTTTCGCCATCCTTGCGCTTCCAGCCGTGGGCCGTCTGCTCGGCAGGCCGACAGATGCACGGTGGATGATGCTGGCCGGACTGTTGGTGATGGCGGCCGGCAATTATTGGATGTCACAGCTCAACCTCTATATTAGCCCTGGCGACGTTGTCTGGCCCCGGGTTGTCTTGATCGTCGGCCTGACAATTATTTTCGCCCCCGCAAATGTCGCGGCTTATCTCTACACGCCGATGGAGTTGCGTGGAGCCGCCGTCGGCTTGCTCAGTCTGCTGCGCAACGAAGGAGGCAGCGTCGGAACGTCGCTCAGCCAGGCGCTGCAGGATCACCGCGAGCAATTCCACACCCTTCGGCTCGGTGAGTATCTCGATCCCTTTAACCCGGCCGTGCATTCCTTCACCGAGCAATCCCAGGCATTTTTTCTCCAGCAGACCGGCGATCCAGCCTTGTCGCGGGAATTAGCTTGGCAAGCTTTGGAGAATCTACGCCAGCAGCAAGCAGCGTCCCTAGCCTATTTCGACTGCTTTTGGGTATTCGCCATGGTGATGCTTGCGCTGGTGCCAGTCATCTTATTGATGAAGCGCTCCGTGGCCGAGAAAGGCGCGCGCATCGGAGGCGAATGAGATCAGGCGTCTGCCATCATAGCACGAGTTCGATGCATGGGGACTGCGGGACGGCGCGAGTTCGTCGAAGTGTTGCGGCTGATGGAGGATTTTCATTAGCATCTAGTGGAAGCGGCGCCATTGCAGCCATCAACGGCTCGGGCCGAGGTGCGTCAGAGCAGGTTTACAGACAAGGTCCGAGTTCCTTTTCGATTTCATGGTTGCGGCGCTGACCTTGAGTTCGGTCAATCTTTGCTATCGCGTCTAAGATCGAAGGTGACGAGCGTTTCGTACAGGCCGGTCGACCGCACAAAAATTTCGGGATGGCGGAGCGCATGCACGGCGTCGTAGTAGCCCGCCTGCCAGTGCTCCTCCATCGAGCGGCGCGAGAACTCATAGTCCTTGGAATCGCCCTCGTAACCTTTGGGCCTATAGATGAGCTGCACAATGTTGGCCGCGTGGCGTTCCACGGCCGAGCTTAGGAGTTTTACCCGTTCGTTTTGCTTCATTTCGTCTGGCAGCTCATCAAGGAGCTCCGCGACAATGTTGCGCAGCCGAGTGACATGTTTGAAATAATCGGTGAAGGCGCGGGTCCGGCTAGAGAATTGGATCTCCTTTTGTCGGGTCGCCACCTCCGCGAGGCTGTGCGGGAGCTCACCCCTGGCGCTCCAGAGATCAACCTGGAAGACGAGCGAGTCGGGCGGCCGCTGCGTCACCGCGATCCACTGAAGCGGCGTATTCGAAACCAGCCCGCCATCCCAATAATACTCGCCCTCGATCTCGATTGCGGGGAAGCCAGGCGGCAGTGCGCCGCTCGCCATCACGTGCTCCGGCTTAATCACGTGGGTCAGTGAATCGAAATAGATCAGGTTGCCACTCCGGACGTTGACGGCGCCGAGACTGAGGCGAGGACTGGCATGCTCGGAATTCACCCGGTCGAAATCGACAAGGCTCTCAAGCGTCGCCTTGAGCTGCCTTGTATCGTAATAGCTTGTCGCTTCCGCGGTGCCGAGCGGATGCAACCATGGATTGGGGATTCGCGGTTGGAAGAACCCGCTGGCGCCGGTGAAGAGAGCGATGGCGGCGCTTATCTGATTGACGAAACCGCGTGCAATATCCCCTCTTGCCACAAGCGAGCCCAGTTCGCCACCGGTAACGTCGAAAGGCGCGTTGGTGATCCCCTCCCAAAACGCTCTCAGCTTTGCAACGCGCTGGTTCGGAGGGTTCCCGGCGATGATTGCGCCGTTGATCGATCCGATCGAGATTCCAGCGACCCAATCGGGATGGAGGTCTGCCTCGGCAAGCGCCTCATAAACCCCGGCCTGGTAAGCGCCGAGCGCACCGCCCCCTTGAAGGAGCAGAACGATGTGGCCAAACTCCGGTCTTGTCTGCGATCTGTGTGTCTTGCTCAGTTCGTGAGATGTGGGTGACGGCAGCGGCTGCGCATCTTCAGGTACGACGTGTTTCCCCAGGGTCGTCGCCGCCGTGGGTATCCGCGCGCTGGTCCTGGTTTTGGAGAGATTCTCGTCCAATGCGAACCTCCAAATTCAGGGCGATACCGGCCACTGCGGCCGAACGCCAAAGAAATCAAGATAAGGTTGCAATTTTCACCTCGTTAGCTTCCAGCAGCCGAAAGTTCCTAGTCACGACGCCCTGGTGGCTACCAAGGGCATCGACATGTCTGGATGGCACCGCTGATCAAGATTTATTTTCTGGTGTGCGTTCGATCGTGGGTGCAGTCATGTATCCGGCCTGTGGATGCGGGTCATGATGCCTTTTGGCCCTGACGTTGTCCGCCGATCCTTTGCCCCAATCAACTTATCGCGCTCGACTGCGCAGTCAATGCCACGGGCTTTGGTATGAAACCGCGCTCTTCGCGTCACCTCTTGGCGCAACTATCTGATCGAGCCATCCCAGCCTCGTCGCCTACAAGTCGCGCTGCCCGGCGCGACCGGCCTTCGACGCGGCCTCGGCATCGGACAAGCCAGGAAAGCCGATGGCTGGAAACGATCCCCGGAGTGGGGTTTATTACGGCGACGATGGAACCGCTTAAGCTCTGAGCGCGTTAATTACAAAATGTAATTCCACCGCACATCACGGCGGGCGCGGGGGGGGTTGAGTGTTATACATTCGAGCCGACAAAAGCCAAAAGCCGGTCCCAGGATATTTCAGGTCATCATGAGAATTTCTGTTGTTGCGCACGACCGAATTCGCTGCGCTTGCGCCATTTCGGCGGTCTTCGCCGCCTCCATTGCGACCAAGGCCCTTGGCTTCGAGGCAACGCCGGCTGTAGCCAGGGGTTACTCTTCGTCATTCGACAACGATCAGCCTCGGACCGCACGCGGCGCAGACGGCTATAGCCGCTCGAAGAGCGGCGGTGCGGCCTCTGCACCAGTGGCGAAGCGCGTTGAAATCAATAACGTCGAGCGGCCGCTGTTTGCGGTTATTTCGATCGCTGACCAGCGCATCTCCATATACAATGACCACGGGCTCGTCGACCAGTCGGCGATTTCGACTGGCATGCCCGGCCATCCGACGCCCAAGGGCGTGTTCACCATAATCGGCCGCGAGCGAAACCATCGCTCGAATATCTACTCTGACGCACCGATGCCGTTCATGCAGCGCATCACATGGTCGGGCATCGCCATGCACCTCGGCGTCGTTCCCGGTCATCCGGCCTCGCACGGCTGCATCCGGCTCCCCGCTGGATTCGCCGCCAAACTTTGGGGTTTGACCAAGATCGGCGAGCGCGTCGTTATCTCGCCGCAAGACGTTACGCCGATCGAATTCACGCATGCCCTGCTGCCCGCGCCAAAGATGCGGTTTGAGGCGGAAGCCGGCCAATCAGCTCCCGACGCGACGCAGACACCCATCGCCGCCGCCTCGCCGCCTCTGATCAATCCGCATCAATACGCCGAGCAGCTCAGGGCCAAGGCTGTCGCCGAGAGGACCGCGGCCGTCAAGACCGTAAGGGAAACCTACACGGCCGTCCGCGCCGGACAGCAAGAAGCGGCTCGCGCCGCGGCGGTGCTCAAAGCGGCTGAAACTGCCCACTTTTTAGCTCAAGCGAAAGCCGAAACCGCGGCCAACCAAGCGGCGGTGGCCGACGAGTCCGCCAAGGAACAGGACTCAATCCTGGTGGCGGAGCTCAAGGCCGCTGAGGGCAATGTCTACGGCATGACCGAGTCTCGAAGCCTGTCGAAGGCGAGCGAACGGGCGGCGGCCGCCACGGATGCGTCGGCATTGGCCACAATGAACGTCGAGACAGCACTCGCTGATGCCGAGGCAAAGCTTGAGGCAGCGGAAACGGCTTCCGCCGCCAAGGCCGCTGACTTGGCGGATGCCGTTCGACTCTGGAACGATGCGACAGCGGCCTCCGACGCTGCCGCGAGCGCCGAGAAGGAAGCGCTGCGGCGAACATCGCCCCTGTCCGTGCTGGTCAGCAAAAAGAACCAGCGGATTTACGTGCGCCAGGGTCTTGCGCCCATTTTCGATGCGCCGGCGATCGTGCGAGATCCGGAGAAGCCGCTCGGTTCGCACCTTTATATCGCGACGGCGGTGGAAAGCGATGGGACTTCGCTCAAATGGACGGTCATGTCGATCCCGACTCGTTTTGCCGAGGAGCGGAGCGAACGTAAGAGGAAAACCGCTTCGGACGAGGAACAGGCCGGGGCACCGCCGAAACTGCATGGGTCCCCGTCGAGTGCCGCCGATGCGCTCGAGCGCATCGAGATTTCCGAGGACGTTCGCGACCGGATCGCGGAGCGTCTGTGGACTGGCGGCTCGCTCATCATTTCCGATGAGCCGCTCAGCGGGGAGACGGGCGCCGTTGGCACCGACCTCACGGTGAAGGTGCGCTAGCAGGCTGCAACGCGGGCGGTTGCGCCAATCTTTGCTAGCGGCCTTCGACACTCAACGCAGTGCACGCGAAGCGCCGGAGGTCTCTCGGCGACAGAATCATCGCACCCGAATATTCGGCTGAGCGGAAAGATCTTGGTCGACTGTCAGCGTAACTTTGCTAGTTCGGTTTAGATTATCCACCACGATCAGACGTTTGATCTGACCATTTTGAAATGCCTGCAAAAACATATTGTAGTACTTGAAGACCACACATCCATTGGACTCACCCTTCGGGCCGAGCATGTAAGTGTGTGCGAGGAGACCTGACCGTCCAAAGATATTACCGCCGCCAACAGGTTTGAGGCGCAGCGCTTGGACCCCGTGGAAGGTCTTCTCCCTTAACGCAAGCTCATAGACATTGGGCGGCGTCGCTCCACGCATATGTTCATGCACGAAACGCGGATCGTCCAACCGGCCGCCTCGGCCTGAATGCGCTTCCAATTCCGTGCCATCGGGAAGATAGACCGTATGCGCTGAGATGTCATAAACGGCCGTCCACGAATCTAAGCCGATGAGCGGGCCCGGTATGATCTTTCGCTCATTATCAAGAACGCCGCTTTCCGGAGCCGCGTATGCTAGCAACCTGCCGCCTCGGCCTGAATACGCTTCCAATTCCATCCCACCGGGAAGATAGACCGTATGCGCTGAAATGTCGTAAACGGCCGTCCACAAATCTAAGCCGACGAGCGGGCCTAATGTGGTCTTTCGCTCATTATCAATAACGTCGCTTTTGTCGGAGGGAGTGGCTGCTAGAGCGGAATTTCTGTTCTGCTGCGCTAAAAAGACAGATGATTGAAGCGAGCTGTACAGGCTAGTCATTATGACTGCCCAAAGCATGAATGCACCGAACAAACCGGCAATTTCTGCTTGTCCATATAGCGGAATGCCGTAACGGCGCGAGATCCAAATGACCAGAGCTAAGAGAGACCCGTCAACCATTATTGAGTAGATGTAAATTCCGTTCATCGCATCTCTCATCAGCTCGGAAGTGCGGGTAAACAAGATCCTCAAGCCGTGGATAGCAAAATCATATCCCTCCTCGGCCGTGGGGCTTGCTAGGGCTTTTCCCGGTTGCTTTAACGGCACGCAGGCTTCGTTGCACTGGAGTCAAGATTGGTCCCGGCATTTCGTCAAAACTTCGTCAAAGTCACGCCTGACGCGTTAATGAATGGCGAGTGTGGGATTAGTGCAACATATAGCTCGGTCGGCGAGCTTGCGGGCCCCTGATCTAGCATGTGAGGCTCAGACCATAGGCCACCCTCCTCTAATTCGGTGATGACCCAGAAGCTTCTGCAGCCGGTGTCTAAAAGTCGCTGCGGTTCTTCATGCCGACAAAGCGGTTCTCCGCCAAGTCCAGGGGATAAATGCCATTTCAAATGACCGCTTCGGGTCAAACTGCGAAAAGCTCGCGACGAGCATATGTTTTCTGATTGTCTCCGATAGCTGCCGGAAGCGAGCCGTGCCAGTTACTTACGTTCAGCGCCATAGGCAGACGATGACCCTCCTTTCCTTGTCACCGGTGTGGATCTATGCCACCCCATCGCCGACTTGGCTGACGGTAGGGTGATTTCTAGGCACACCGCCAGCGAGACGCAGGACAACCGATGGCACGAAGAGCAGGAAGCGCCGATCTTCCGCTGCATGGCGGATACGTGCCAAAATGGCTGGCGGATCGAATGACCCGCCTCGGCGCCGTGATGAGCGAAGCCATCGTCCATCATTATGGCCGTGACGAGCTGCTGCGCCGCCTCGCCCACCCCTTCTGGTTCCAGTCGTTCGGCGCTGTGATGGGGATGGATTGGCATTCCTCGGGCATCACGACGAGCGTGATCGGCGCGCTCAAGCGCGGCTTGGCGCCACTTTCGGACGAGCTTGGAATCCACGTCTGCGGCGGCCGGGGGAAGTATTCGCGACAAACTCCCCAGGAGCTTGTCGCAATTGGGGAACGCGTGGGATTTGACGGGTCGGCGCTCGCAAACGCCAGCCGGCTTGTCGCCAAAGTGGACAGCGCCGCCGTGCAGGATGGCTACGACCTTTATCTTCACGGCTTCGTCGTGACCAATGATGGCCAGTGGGTCGTCGTCCAACAAGGAATGAATGGAGACCGCAAGCAAGCGCGCCGATATCATTGGCTTTCGGAAGGCCTGAAAAGTTTTGTCGAAGAGCCGCACTCTGCCATTGATGGAGTCCGGCAAGGTGAGATCATCAACCTCACCGATCTCCGTGCCGGAGCGTCCCGCCGCGGTCAGCTTGACATCCTACAATCGTTGGGTCCAGACGGGATCGCGCGCGAATTGTCGGCCCTGGAAGACCGCGTTGGGGTGCTTCCCACACCATCCGTTCCAAAACAGCTCTTTCTGCCGCATTTGGTCATGCCGGCCCATCACGACGTCCGCCCAAGCGACGTGCTGAGGCCGCGCCTTTCTGCCAGCCTGGCCGCAGCGGCGGATCGAGGCGCTGCCGACTTCGCCGAACTGCTGCTCGTTCCAGGCGTTGGTGCGCGGACCGTGCGGGCGCTGGCGATGGTCGCCGAGGTCGTGCACGGCGCGCCATACCGTTTTACCGACCCGGCGCGTTTCTCCTTTGCGCATGGCGGCAAGGACCGGCATCCGTTTCCGGTGCCCCTTCGGGTTTACGATCAGACAATTCGAGTACTGAAGTCGGCGGTCCAAAGCGCGAAGCTCGGCCGCGAGGAAGAGCTGGCCGCGCTTAAGCGGCTCGACGACCAGGCTCGACTCGTCGAGCGCCACACCTCAATCGCTCCTGTAGAGGAGCTGATAGCACAGGAGCGGAGACTCTCCCATTCCTATGGAGGCCGGAGCGTTTTCGGATGGGAGCATCCTCCCGCGGATTGCGGCAACGCCAACGACGCGATGGCTGCTCAGGCTGCGCCCCGATCATCGAAATGAAGTAGTTGGAACGGCACGAGCCTGCAGTAAGGCACAGACCATTGCCAAGGGACATAAGCTTTCGCAGGTCGTATGCGGCAGAGTTAAAGTCTCCCACGGCGCGATGATGGGATCGCCCGGCGACGCGCTGTCGGGCGGAGCGTCGAGCCGCCGGGATCATAGGGAATGAGAAATAGCGCCAGCCACAGTTGAACGAAGAGGCGCTCGTCAAGCTCGGCTCCGAAAAGCTTGCCAGACTGGTGATCGACGAGGCAAAGCGCCATGCTTCGTTCTGGAAGCTCGTCGCGGCCGCGTTCGCCGCGAAGGGTCCGGCGGCCGTCGCCGCTATCATCGACAAGCGCCTCGCGGGGGTTGATCGTGCCGGAATCGTCGACTGGGAAAAAGCCAAAGGATTTAACGCCGACATCGCCGCCACTTTGGCGGCCATAACCGGCAAACTGGCGTACCGTATCGCAGTGTCCGCGACCATGCTGATGATGTCGTGTCCCCGGCGAACATGCGTTGATAAAAATTTTCGATCTGAGTCAGAGGCGGTGCATCGCCGAAGATGACATCGAGGAAAGCCAGCCGGATTTATATCGAAGATTCTGCTTCTAAGCGTCGCGTCAATCAGCCAGAACCCGTATAACACCCCTCTTTACGCCATCCGCAAGTGTCTTGTATAACCCGATCGGAACCCCGGAGACTGTCGGCTGCCGGGAGTCAGCCTCCGGGTTCATCCGTGGCCTTCCTGCCCCTCAGACGCCAGCCTGCCACGTCAGCCTCGATAATTTCGTTCGTCTCAAAATTGCGCCAGGCGTCCTCGACGCGGTGGCAAGGAAAAGGAATGACGTAGGTTCCGTTGTGATCGACACAGAGCAATTCGACTGGCGATCCATCGGACGGAAATTGATCGACGATGAACGCCGCGATCCTATCGCATAAAGAGGTCAAGTTCTGGCGCCTGGCGCTTGAGTGTTCGCGTGTCCACGTGCAGCCTTGCACAAGCGCCTCTTCCATTTCTCTCCAGCTTTGAGCTCGCTCCTGAGGACCCAACGCTTTTGAATCGATCTGCGCTTTCGAAGAGGCACCGAAACAATCATTGTATCCGCTGAGAGACTTGCAGCGGGCTGTTCTAGAAAATCGCTCGCCAGTTCACTCTTTGGCCGGAGAGTTGGCTGTTTGCGCCGAATGGGCAAAGAGCTTTTGACCTTCCCGGAATTCCGGCCACGGCGGGATTTTCCATCGCCATCCGTTAATCGAACAGCCAAAGGATCGTCATCGCCGATAAGACTCGGCAATACCCGGCCGACAGGGGCGTTGGATAATTGAGACGTCTCGGGGGGCGGGACCTCCGGACTTTCTCTTCCAAAAACCGCGTCAGCCGCTGCGAACGCAACTTTGTGTTCGTCACCATTCTTGTTCTGGCGAGGTGAGAAAACATCGGGATCCAGAAACGACGGCCTTGAGCCATCATTATCGGCATTGCCGGTCGGTCGTGGATGAGCCGCAGACGACTTCGCCGAGCGGGTCTTGAATTCCTTGATAAAAGGACGGACAGTATGGCGCACTGGACCTCTGGGGGTGGATGGCCCCCGCTGTGAGGGCAGACAAATGGGCACTTTAAACGCTGTGCTTGTGTTGACCTACGCGATCTCGTCGCTTGGAGAAATCTTCCGCAACAAGAGGACAATGGTCAAACGCCCGGCGAAAGCCCATCTCTTCTTTCTTAACGTGGGACGTCCGTCAACTGAAATCCAGACTTTCGAATACATCCCCTTGCGCTTTAGAACGATGCGTGGCCCATTAGCCATGTCGGTGATGGAAGGGACGTTGCTCGGGTTTAGGCCGCAGGAAACAGGTTTTCATGACTCTTCTTCGCGCCCCTTCTCGGGGGGGCGGGGTCTTCGGCGGCTTGGACATTCTCGTTCTGTCGCTCGTTCCGGACATCGATCGGCCTCTTAGAATCGCTCTGAGCAGGCTCCTACTCGACCTTGCCACCCAAGTGTGTAAGAAGCCGTCACCTCGGTGAATAGGCGCAGGCTGAGAGCACCCCGCCCTATTGACAAGTAAACCCACGAACCTGACATAGCCGCCGCGTCCCCGATTCGAGAGGGTAAAATAGGAATGACCGCTGGCGCCGACCGCATTCTTCAAACCATCGCCTCCGAAATCCGGGCGCGGCCCGAACAAGTGAAGGTCGCGATAGGCCTCCTCGATGAAGGCGCCACGGTTCCCTTCGTTGCGCGCTACCGTAAGGAGGCCACCGGCGGCCTTGATGACACCCAGCTCCGCCAGCTCGAAGAGCGTCTCGCTTACTTGCGTGAGCTTGAGGCGAGGCGTGTGAGCATTCTCGACACGATTCGCAGCCAAGGCAAACTGACCGCGGACCTCGAAGCGAAGATCGCCGTCGCCGTCACAAAGACCGAGCTCGAAGACATTTATCTGCCGTTCCGGCCGAAACGCCGAACCCGCGCCGAGATCGCCCGCGAGCGCGGACTTGGACCCTTGGCAGACGCAATCCTCGCCGATCGCACGATAACGCCCACCGAACTTGCAAGGGCCTATATATCCGAGCTGGTCCCCGACATAAAAACCGCGCTCGACGGCGCCCGGGATATTCTCGTGGAAACCTTTGCCGAAAACGCCAGTCTCGTGGGACAGCTCAGAAGTTACGTCAAAACTCATGCCTTGCTGTGTTCCCGGGGCATCCCCGGAAAAGAGGAAGCAGGCGCGAAATTCTCGGATTATTTCGACCATCGGGAGCGCCTTGCCAACACGCCAAGCCATCGCGCCCTTGCCATGCTCCGTGGCCGAAACGAAGACGTGCTTGCACTTGATATCGAAATCGATGCGGAAAACACCTCGGCGGTGAAACCGGTCGAGCAGATGATCGCACAACATTATGGCATCGCGCTGCAAGGCGGAGCCGCCGACGCTTTTTTGCTTGACACCGCTCGCTTCGCCTGGAGGACAAAGTTATCACTTCATCTCACACTTGATCTCATGAATGATCTTCGCGAGCGGGCCGAGGCTGAGGCCATTCATGTCTTCGCCCGCAACCTCAAGGATTTGTTGCTTGCCGCGCCGGCCGGGGCGCGGACAACCATGGGTCTCGATCCGGGAATCCGGACCGGCGTGAAAGTCGCGGTGGTCGATGGAACCGGCAAGCTTTTGGAGACGGCAACCGTCTATCCGTTCCAGCCACGTAACGATGGCGCAGGGACGATGGCGGAGCTTAGCCGGCTCATCCGAAAGCACCGTATCGAATTGATCGCGATCGGCAATGGAACAGCGAGCCGTGAGACCGACCGCTTAGCAGCGGAGGTGATCGCAGCTCTGCCCGCTCCCAAACCGGTCAAAGTTGTCGTAAGCGAGGCAGGTGCCTCGGTCTATTCGGCATCGGCCAAGGCCGCGGCTGAAATGCCCGATCTCGATGTGTCCTTGCGCGGTGCCGTGTCCATTGCACGGCGTTTGCAGGACCCCCTTGCTGAACTTGTAAAAATCGACCCGAAGGCGATCGGCGTTGGGCAATATCAACATGACCTCAACCAGACTCGCCTCGCTCGTGCCCTCGACGCCGTCGTCGAGGATGCGGTGAATGCGGTCGGTGTCGATCTCAACACGGCCTCCGCCTCGCTGCTATCACGCGTGTCAGGGCTTAGCACATCGCTCGCCGACGCAATCATTGTCCAACGGGATCAAAAAGGAGCGTTCAATTGCCGGCGTGATATATTGGGCGTCGCCCGTCTCGGCCCCCGCGCCTTTGAGCTTTGCGCTGGATTCTTACGGATTCCGAACGGATCCGAGCCACTCGACGCGTCGTCGGTGCATCCCGAAGCCTATGGGATCGCCCGGAAGATCGTCAAGGCCTGTAGCCGCGATATCCGTTCTCTCATGGGCGACGTGGCGACTTTGAAATCGCTTGATCCGTCCCAATTTGTCGACGAGCGCTTCGGGTTGCCAACCGTGCGCGATATTTTGCTCGAGCTCGAGAAACCGGGCCGTGATCCCCGCCCGCAATTCAAAACCGCGACGTTCGCCGAAGGTGTCCACGACATCAAGGACCTGAAGCCCGGCTTGATGCTCGAAGGCACGGTCACGAATGTTGCAAACTTTGGTGCTTTCATCGATATCGGCGTGCATCAAGACGGGCTCGTTCACGTATCGCAACTGGCCGATCATTTCGTGAAAGATCCGAGCGTCTTGGTGAAGGCCGGCGATGTTGTGAAAGTCCGGGTGGTTGAGGTAGACCTGAACCGCAAACGGATCGCTCTTTCCATGCGCAAGGACGAGGCGCCGCCGCATCGCGCGACGGCCGCTTCGAACGAAGTTGCCGCGAGTAACGCGGACAGGAAGCCCATGCGCCAGCCAACCCCGCGCCAGCCAAAGTCCATGCCTGAGGGTTCACTCGGCGCAGCGCTGAGTGAGGCGTTACGGCGCAAGTGATGTTGCCTGCCTCTGCGGGCATATCAAAAGGACGCTGAAGGCACTCATAGCGATAGTAAAAATTGGTAGGTGCTTAACTGCGACGATCTTTAGACGAGACAGCTTTTTGTTAGACAACACGCCTGATCGAATTGCCTGATAGTTCGCGCCATAGCAGCATTAACGCCGCCATAATTGCCGGACCGAGGAACAATCCGAGAAGCTGGAAACTTTCAACGCCGCCAAGAATGCCGAGCAAGACCCATAGAAACGGGAGCTTTGTGGCGCCTCCGATCAATTTCGGCCGCACAAAATGATCGGCGACAAAAGTAACGATAAGGCCGGCAAGGATGACGATGATAGCAGCTCCGGATGCGCCATTTCCGAGCAGCACCAGCGCGGCGAGGCCGACCGCAATCGCCGCCGCAAAGGGAATCATGGCTGCGACCGCCGTGAACGTGCCAAAAAGGATAGGGTGCGGCAGTTTCGTCAAATAATAGACGACACCGAGCAATACACCTTCGCCAATTGCAACGAAAACGAGTCCGTTGACGGTTCCATGGATGGATGCGACCATCTGCAAAACAACGCGCTCTCCTCTCTCGCCAAACAGCTTCCGCGAAGCGGTGAGACATTGTGACGACACGGCTTCTCCCTCGAGAAACAAAAAGAAGAGGGTTAAGAGACATATGCCAAACAATACGGCGCGATGGATCGCGTTAAGCCCAATGCTGCGCCCGAGTGCACGAGTCGAAGATGTGTTGATCTGGTGTATAAAGTCTTTTGCCCAGCCAGCGTGCGCCAAGTGACCGTTCCACCAGTCGGCGAGCCACGGTCCGCCGTATGGCAATCGAGTGACGAAGACGGGCACCGGAATGCCTGAGTCTTCGACAGACCGGCCATAGTCCACAATGTCATGGATCTCGCGCACCGCTTCGATGGCGAGAATCGTGAGGGGCAAAAACACGGTCGAGCCAACCACAGCGGTAGCCAAGATGGGCAAGAGCTTTTTTACGAAGCTTCCGCGCGTTTTCCGATACAAGCGATCGTAAGCAGGCCATAGTGCAACGGCGAGCACGAGAGCCCACACTAAGGCACGTAGATAATTTGAGAGTATGTAAAAACCTGTGACAATAAGCGCCGCGCAAAGTGCCAACGAAGCCGCTTGCTGCCATCCCGAAGAAATTTGACCGATTGGCGGCGCCGGACTCGGAGGTTCGCGTTCCGTTGCGTTCAAGTCAGTCCCTTCGGTCTCGCTCATCTCTTAGCTCCACTAAGATCGGGCCGTAAATTTGCTGACGCTGTTGGCAATCCGCCTCTCGCTGAAGCGAAAGGCAGCTAGTCCTCAGAAACTGACGACTTGAGGAAGACATTGCAACCTAATCCGCCGCCTTTTCGAGTATGTCGATGGGTTGAGAGCGTTTAGTCGGCATCGGCAAGTTGCACTGACATCATTGAGAGCGTCATAAGCTGCATAAAACAAACCTGATCGACGCTACGGTACCCAGGTTTCCGCATCCGCCGAGATCACCGGCCACGTCATGACGCTTTGATATTGTTGCGTTGACATGGCTGGAGCTGTTGGCCGCAGGAAACGGCAAGGCAGTACAAGGCTTGTCATTGTTGCTCGATAGCGGGTTTGAGAGGCGCTGCCGCCCAATCAGTTTAACGCCGCAGTTGCGACTACCTGGCCGTTTGGAAAGAACTTGCATGTGAGAACAAAACATGTACATTTTGCGCATAGGATTCGTTCCAGCCCAGAAGGAAAGATCGCCATGGCTCAAGCAGACCTTCGTCTCGTGGACGGTGCATTCATGGGCCGATCGAAGATGCCTAACGCCGCTCTATCGCAGATGGCGTATGCTTTCGGAAATAACTCAATCATAAGTCGAGGAAATAGCGAGTGTTCGGGGTTCGTAACGATTGAAACAAGCGGCCGGGAGGCCGAGCTTTTCGTCCTGGCCGAGAAGGTCGAATCAGCCGAGAAGGCTTTTCACAATGCGCTTTTGTGCCGTAACGAGGCGCAGATCGCCTATTTGCGCGACCCAAGCATTATGAGCCTCCAAGCTTTAGAAAAATCAAAGACCGCCGAGGCAGTTGCGCTGGATATTCTCGACGCAGAAATCCGAAGACTCGCCAGTACGCGCGCCACGACGGTCATCGGGCTCAAGCTGAAGGCGTCCTACGCTTCCGCAGACGGCAAACTCGCCGACAGTATCGTCGGAGACCTCTTGCAACTTTAAACAAGGCGAAGGGAGACGGGATTCAGCCATTCACCCAGATTTGACCACCGCCGCCACCCCGAGACGTTCTTGACGGTGATCGCCACCGCCTTCTTCTGCCCAAGCAGAATGACGAGCTGCTTGCCGCGCGTGACCCCGGTGTAAAGCAGATTGCGTTGCAGCATCAAATCGTGCCGCGCCGAGACGGGGATGACGACAGCAGGATTTTCCGAGCGTTGCGATTTATGGATCGTCGTGGTGTAAGCGGAGGCGTACGCCAGCCAGTCGAACCGCCGATAACGTCGGCCAGTCGCGAGACGACGGCAATCAGTTACGACGATTAAGCGCGGGGGCTGCATGCGTCGGAAAATAACGTGCCGGGTGCGCGAACCCGCCGAATAACCCTATCTTTGGTTCCCATGCGCTTCCCAATCGGGTTTTCTGGTGAGCAGCACCTTGGGTTTATCGCGCTAAACAATTGATTTTATTGGCGCGCCCGGAGAGATTCGAACTCCCGACCCCTAGATTCGTAGTCTAGTGCTCTATCCAGCTGAGCTACGGGCGCCTGCGGCGCGTTTCCGGCGAGGTCCTTCTGGCAATTGCGCCGGGAG
>Ga0181535_10001577_pt1 | contig 29538 bp, 27 predicted proteins | sample PEATcosm2014_Bin_44_FD_119774 | JGI IMG/M metagenome (GOLD analysis project Ga0181535, IMG submission 119774) | Peatland microbial communities from MTU Mesocosm Facility, Houghton, MI, USA - PEATcosm2014_Bin17_30_metaG | ecosystem: Environmental > Terrestrial > Soil > Wetlands > Peat | place... | reverse complement strand
CGCACGCGCCCGCCGGGGCGCGTCGTCAGCATCCCCATGAACGGTTTCCCGGCATCCGCCCGCTCATGGATTATCTCCGCCGCCGTGTGGCCGTGCGTCGCCCAGTGCATTTTGTTCTGCACCGTGGCGAAGAATTTCTGCGACACCTCCGCATCCGGCGTGTAATCCACGCTCGTCGCGTAAATATCCAGAACCTTCTGATAGAACCGCCGTTCCGAGGAACGGATGTCCCGGATACGCGCCAGCAGTTCGTCAAAATAATCCGTCTGCCCCTTGCCCGGCGGATTTTTCAGCCGCTCGTCATCCATCGTGAAGCCTTTGACGAGATATTCCTTGAGCCGCGCCGTCGCCCAGATGCGAAACTGCGTGCCACGCGCCGATTTCACGCGGTAGCCAACGGCGATAATGGCGTCCAGATTGTAAAACTCGATGTTCCGCGCAACCGTGCGCCCGCCCTCCTTTTGAACTGTTGCAAAATTTGCAACAGTTGCCGCTGTCGACAGTTCGCCTTCTTCAAATATATTTTTAAGATGTTTGGAAATCACTGATTTGTCCCGCTGGAACAACTCCGCCAGTTCGTTCAAAGACAGCCAGGCCGTCTGTCCGTCCAGCCGCACTTGCACGCGAGTCTGTAAATCCTCGGTCTGATACAGGATCACTTCGCCGCCGGGTTTATTTTCATTCGCGCTCATGCCATTGAATCATCTCGGTTTCAAATCCAAAAAACGTCGCGGACAGATTGCGTCATTCGGGCAAAGTGTCAATCAGGGGAATTATCACGCCGCCGGATTTTGGTGACGCAGCAGCGCGGCCTCGACTGAAGGCCAGTGAAACAAGATGCGACGCCCGCCCAGCCGCACGCAGGGAATTTTGCCCGACGTGCGCCAGTTGAACAACGTGCGGCGGCTGATTGGCAACCGCGCCAGCAATTGCTTTTGGTCAATGAAGCCAGCCTCGCCTGCCGATGTTTGGTTTTGTTCAGCGCGGATACCAACGTCCCGTATATCCGGGCTGGCAGGCGGCATGACGCTCAAAAAATCTTTCAGTTCACCATTCATACACCGGAGACTTTGTGCTAAACAGCGACCGGGCGGGTGTGTCACGCACGCAGGATTTCAAAAGCGGCTGACACGCTGCCGGAATGGAAAGTGTCCTCGTAATCTGTCCAGTCGCATCCGCGATGCAGGCAAATCAGTCCACACTTGATCCGCAGTGGATTGGCATCCGCATGGTTGCAACCTACCGGTTTTGGATGGGGCAAGCCTTACTCCTCGTCAAAACGAGGTTTTTGCGTCCGCGAAACAGTCGCGGTGAATCCGCAATCTGTCCGGCCAAATGGCCGCGCCGCTGTCCGTAGCCACGGGCAGTCCGTGTCCGATCCGGGGCCGTGTCCAGTCCGCGACCGCGCCGTGCCCGCATCCAGTCCGTGACCGCATCCGCGTCCGCTGTTTCTCCGTGGTCGCGCACAGTCCGTGTCCGTGAAAAGTCCATGTCCGCGACCGTGCCCGTGCCGCGAATGTCCGCGTTCTGGCCATAGGCCGTCCGTGTCCCGATACTTGGACTGGCCGGAAACTGTCCGCATCACGGTATCGCATTTCCCGTGTGATGTCCCAGCCAACGGCTGCGACACTTCCCGCGTGAATCCTTAATCGCCCGTCTTTCTCCCGGCGAAGCGAGCATCGTCAAGGTGGAAGTCGCCGGACATTACGGCGAAACTACCTTGACGACGCGCAGCGAGCCACACAATCGCAGGGCGATTCACGCGGAGCCGAAGGCATACCTGGCGCGGATGCGCGATGTTGAATTGCGTTGAACCTGTCAACACCGTTCAACACGCGGGCCGGATCGTGGCCGTTGCGTGGACAAAAAACCTTGGTTTAGCCAAGGAGTAAGGCGTCCGTGTGATAAAAGCCTTCGGCTGAAGGCGGCAAATGGCGGCAAATTGCGACAAGTTCGTTGCCGCATTTTGCCGCAATTTGACACTGGTGCGGATGCGGCTCGTTTCGTTGGCCGAATGGTTAAGGGGATGGTGTCTTCCAAAAATTGCCCGTAGATAAGGGCAAGACAACCGCGAGAAATTCGCCCTGCCGTCCAGAATCTTTCGACAAGGTGGATGATTCTGTATTTAATGGGCGCAAACACTGAATCCAGAGGAATGCTTATGGCCGAACCAACCATCATCTGTCCGAAATGCAAAAACGAGATCAAGCTGACGGAATCGTTGGCTGCCCCGCTCATTGAATCCACCCGCCGTGATTTTGAAAATCGGCTGGCCCAAAAAGACCTCGACGTTGCCGGGCGGGAAAAATCCATCCGCGAACGTGAAGAAGCACTGTCCAAGGCCAAAGACTCGCTCGAATCCGCTGTGCGGAAAATTTGTGTGCCGTGTCCATCGCAGCCATTTTTCAGCGGCGGACTTGAACCAACTTTTGCGCCGCGCCCCTTCAATACTGTCGCGCAACTCGCGCCGGTATTCATTCGGCGAGCAACGCAAACGGACACCTTGCCGGTTGTGCTCGCGCCACCATGAATCAAACGCCGAATCAATAAGCCGGGCAGTCACCGGCGCTTTTATCCGTTCGGCATGTAGAGCAATAGCCTTGCCCAAAGCCAAAATGTTGCCGTGCGTTTTTACCGTCTCGCCTGACACGGGCGCGATGTTGGCGAAGTGCTGCCCAAACCAATTCCAACAGGTTAAAGCCAATTCCCCAGCATAGGGCGATGGCACACAGCGGTAAGAGGGATTCTCTCGCTGTGTGCCATCCGGCAGATGTATCGGCAAAACACCAGCGGACGGATTGAACCACAAACCACGATCAAAGCTGACGAAACTTGCGCGGCAAACATCCTTGCCGGATTCGTCCACGTCCCGCCCGTAGGTGTTGCGGACGTGTTCGGCGACTTGTTCAAATGCGATGGAGTGGTTCTCTGGCGAGCAAGGCGGGATTCTGAAAATCAGCCGGACACCTTCACCACGGGCGGATCGAAATGCGGCCAAGCAAAACCTGTCGGCGACGGCGGTTTGCAACACGGCGACGGCTGCGGCTTCGCCCAGGTCGTCTAGGTCAACGCCGATTTGCCCAGAGTGCCAGACAAGCCCGGAGATGGAACGGCGCGAAAACACGCCCGCCCATGTCGCAAACGGGAGCGCGAGCTTGGCGGATTTTTGCTCTGCGCTGTCATGCGGCAGCGACCGGACAAGCGCAACTGTATCCAGCCATGCGCCGGACTGGATGCCCAGCAACACGTCACCCGTGCTGCGCGTTTCCAGCAATCCTGGGCGGCGAACGTCCAAGCCAAAGGAAACGGGTGCGGAGATGGCAATGGGCGCTATCATCCGACTTCAGCCATTCGACGCCGGGGCGGGCGCGCTGGCGCAATTATCCGCACATTAGTCGCCGTCTCGTTTTTGGTGTAACGCGCAATTAAACGCCGCGCCCATGCCAGCCCGCGCTGAAATTCAAAGGTGCGGAGATAACCGCCCGCGACACCATGCGCCACAAGTCGGAAATCGCTTCGTTGTGAAAGTTTGCGGGCGAACTGTGGTGAGCGGGTCTGAATCCACGTCACGCCGGGAGCCACCAGCCACGCAGATAATTCGAGGTTGCCAATCGCGTCGTAACAGGCGGATGTGGTTTTCATTGGCAGCCTCCTCGTTGCATCCGCAGGAGCGCTGCTTCCACCGATGGCCAGTGATACAGTTTGCGTCTGCTTATTTTGCAACAGGGCAGTTTTCCAGATTGAACCCACGCGTAGCAGGTTCGCCGTGACACAGGAAGCCGCGCCAGCAGTTGCTTTTCGTCAATAAACCCCGCTTCGCTCGGCGGTGCCGTTGGATTCAAGTTTTCGCTCATGCGCAACCATCATTGCGCATGGAGCAAGGAAACAAATCGCCGCGATTTGATTCCGAAAAGTTCCGTGGCTACCAATTGCCCGTCAGCGGCTCGAAAGATAGTGGTTTCTCGTCAGACTGGAGCGGCAACAAATCGTGAAAGTCATCAAGAGCTTTTTTGTGTTCATTTTTGCACTCGGCCTTGGTGGAATACTTCTCCCGATTCAACCATTCACCCGGCACGATTTTTCCCAAATCGTCAAACGAGTGATGGTGCATCAACCGCATGATTCCGAGCCGTTCAAGTTTTGCCCGCCAGTCTGCGATTGTATCTCCGCGCCCGCGCCCTGATGGTTCAGGGATTTCCTTTGGCCGGCTTTGGGCAATCGCGTCTGCAATTTCCTTGTCAGTGAAGTGCGCCCAATCAATTTCCACAACCGAAACCTCCGTGCCGCCGGGATACACAAACCCGCCCGGCAGTCGGTTATTATCATCAGTCCATTCAAACGGCGCGTGTGGCGCTAACGGCATGGACGTGGCAATTAAACTGACTGCAAGGGGGTCAATCTTGGGATTTAATCCGACTTTGCGCTGTTCCATCACTGTCCTTACGATGGCCTGCGCGTCTCGCAAACGGCCACGACTGAACGCGAAGTAAGGCTTCATTTTCAAATCTACAGACTCCGCCCGGCGAGCACGTTCATCCGGGGACATTGATTGCCAGGAATCAGGGAAGCTGCTGGTTCGCGGTGGAAAGGCAGCATCAGGCGGCCAGTAAAATGGCTTGGACTCGTCTGCGCTCTGCCATAAGTCTGGCGGAGGCAGAAGCACGATCTCCCGCAAAAAAAGTTCCACGGAATTGCGCCGGTGTCGGATGTTCCCCGCCACAACGGGAACCAGCGAATCAGCGTTGCCATCGGCGCGGCAGGCTATCTCGCACTGCTGCCGCAATTTTTTTAGCGTAGCTGACTCACGCGCATATTCCCACAGGCAGCACGCCACAACCTCGGTATCGGATACTTTAGTCTCATCAAAATTCCATTCGCTCGTTGGAAGTGCATTTTTCAAGTCCGGCGCTGTAGTTTTTTCAAGTAGCCGTTCGGCGAAACCGCCGCGCTTCTTTCGTCGAATCATTTTCGCTTTTGAGTTCATCGGCGGTGTGTCAGGCATTTTTTGCCGCTGGCAGCGGAATCACATTCTTGGCGGCCTTCGGCGGCAAAACTTTGAACCATTTTTTCGCCTCTGCTTTTGTCGCCAGCCCTTTGTATGCCGAATGAATCACGGTAGGACTGTTTCCAGCCTGTGCCGCCGTCAAATTTTCATTGTCATGCAGCGCGAAGTGGTAGGTGCAAAAACCGTGGCGCAATCCATTTTTCCGCGCCGGGATTTTTTGGGACTCGCGGAGTTCGACAAACGCCGCGTGGTAGGTGTCGCGGCTCTGTGTCCACAACGCGCCTTCATGCTGGCGGTAGGGTTCAAGCCACGCGGCCAATGCCGGGCAGATTTCAACCAAGCGGCGGCTGCGGGTCTTGGATTTCGTGGCGGAAATGGCGACGTGTCCCGCCACGCTGAAAACATCCTGCCACGTCAGCCGCTGGGCTTCTTGCAGTCGAATCCCGGCCAGACCTTGCAGCGCGATAATCGGTCGCATGGTATCGTCTGCCGCATCCAGCATGGCACGCAATTCAGCCGGGCGGAAATAATCCGTTTCGCCGCTGTCGGCTTTTTGCCGCTTCATGCCAGACGCATCCATCAAGCGGTGGTTCGCGGGCAAATAATCTTTCTTGATGCACCAGTTCAAAAACATCTTCACCGTGGCGCGGAGATGATTCTTGGACTTGGCGGCAAGGTGGCTGCGCCCGGCCATGAACAAGTCGAGATGCTCCCTTGTCAGGTCGCAAACCGCCGTTGCCGGAAAGGTTTTTTCAAACCAGCCAAGCCAGAGCTTCGTATTGAGGAAATAGCTTTTGCTCAATTCCGGCCTCTTGCCGTTCACCGATTTTGTCTCGGCCTCGCGCCCGTCAACAAACTCTTTCACGGCTGCGGCCAGGTCCATGCGCTTGACCGTCGCCACGGTGTTCAAATAACCCGTCACGGCTGCGGACAACGGGACATTCAACCTGCCAACCGCATCCAGATAGTCCGCCACGGCGGTATTGAGGCTGACGCGCTTCCCTTTGGATTTGAAGAAGCCGTCCAGCCGTTCAAAGGCGGCAAGGGCGTCGCGGGACTGGCTGGCGTTGAGTGCGGCGGCCTGTGATCCGTTCGCCAGTTCCCGCACGATGCGTTCGGCGGCGGCTTTGGCGTCGGAATAGGCGGCGAAGGTCTGCATCCGGCGTTTGCCCGCCGTGGCGTAGGCGACGCGGTAGTAGGCGAACTTCCCGGCAGGCGCGTAAATCTTCGCGCTGCTAGCGCGGTGTCGGATGGTGACAGGGAATCTCACGCGACGGTCAGCAGGTCGAGCCGGTTGCTGTGCAAATTCTGTGCAAACATCCACAGAACCCGCATTTTCATTGATAAAATTGGCTGTCCGACATGGATTCGAACCATGAATAACGCCTCCAAAGGGCGCTGTGTTACCATTACACCATCGGACAAACCAGCCTAACTCTAGACTCTTCACCGTGCTTGCGCAAAGCGAAAATCGCGGCCAGAAATGGTTCGCAGGTGAAAGATGGTTTGCCCGCAGCCTTTCTTGCCATCAAACTGGCTCAGTTTGTGACCAGTAATATTTCAACCACAACCAGTCCGGACTTGGCGGAAATCAAAAATCCGGCAACTGACTCCGCCGTGCCGGTGGTTCGCAAAAAAACAGGCACGTTCACACTTTTCAAAGAGGTCTTGAAGCACGGCGGACCGGGCTATCTGCAGTTTGCCATTACAAACATCTGCAATGCCGACTGCGGCTTCTGCGGTTTCGCGCGCTCGAAGTTTGATCCCAAAGCGCGCCGCAGCGTGACGCTCGACGAGGCGAAGCGCGTGGTGGACGTCGCGTTGAAAAATCACATCGGCTATCTGCTCTTTGTGGGCGGCGAACCGATGGTGCATCGCGACTTGCGTGCCATGACGCGCTATGCTGCCGAGCGCGGGATTCATCCGATGATTTGCACGAACGGCGGTTTGTGGAATGACGAAAACATGCGCGGCCTCGTCAGCGACGGTCTGACCAGTGTCATCATGTCCATTGATGCGCACGACATCACCAAGCACGAAACGAACCGCGGCCTGCCGGCGGTCTGCAAAAAAATCAAGCACGCAAACGAATTTTTCCATTCCGTCGGCATCCAAACCACGGCGAGCATCACCGCCAGCCGGCTGATTGACGACTTTGAAAAGTTGCCGCTGTTTTTGGAATCGCTCGATTTCAGAAGCTGCACGTTTAGTTATCCGCTGACATCGCTGGCGAGCAGCTATTTGAGTTTCAGCGACAGCGGCCTGGTGAATTTTTCCAGGGACGAACTCCTTCAACTGTTCGAAAAAATCAAGCAGATGAAACGGAACAGCGGTTTTCCCGTCGTGAACCCAAGGGAATCCCTCGACGAAATGCAGCGGCATCTGCGCGGCGAAAAGGAAAAATTCGGCTGCCTCGGCGGGCACAAGTATTTTTACCTCGACTGGAAGCTGGATTTGTATCGCTGCCATTTCTGGGAGACGCCGATGTGCAAGGTCTGGGACTGGGACGACTCGAAGCTCATCCGCGACGGCTGCACCCGCTGCATGATTGACTGCTACCGCGATCCGAGCGTGCTGCAATTCGTCGCCATCAGCGCCAGCGACGCGTTCAACCATTTGAAACAGGGCAAAATCGCGGCGGCTGCCAAAAATATCTTTGATTCGCGCAACCTGACTTCGCTCCGGGCCGTTTGGGAAGACCGCAAGTGGATTGGCGGCGTCTAATGATTTCAAAACCCGGCCTTGTCTGAGCAGCCATTCGCCAGGTTGACATTTTACAAGGAATCCGGGCGCCGCTCTGGCGGTGATCGTGTTGCTTCCCATTTGTCATCTTCCTTTTCAGTCGTGCCAATAACCAATAAAGTGCGTGTCTTGTGGCAGCGACACTTTACGATCTGATTCCACGCGATGGAAAAGTCAGCAATGATTTGCTGCTTGGTCGCTTTCTGGAATATGCGGCGGGCCGGCGGCTGCAGCTTTATCCCGCGCAGGAATCCGCCATCCTGGAATTGTTCGACGAAAAAAACGTCATCCTCAACACGCCCACCGGCTCCGGCAAATCGCTCGTCGCCATGGCGCTGCACTTTCAGGCCATCGCCAAGGGCCGGCGTTCGATTTACACCTGTCCCATCAAGGCGCTGGTGAATGAAAAGTTCATGGCGCTGTGCCGCGAGTTCGGGCCGGACAACATCGGGTTGAGCACCGGCGATGCTTCGGTCAACCGCGACGCGCCCATCCTTTGCTGCACGGCGGAAATCCTCGCCAACATCGCGCTGCGCGAAGGCGCGGCGGCCAACGTGCAGGACGTGGTGATGGACGAATTTCATTATTACGCCGACCGCGAACGCGGCGTGGCGTGGCAGGTGCCATTGCTGACGCTGCCGCAGGCGCGTTTTCTGCTGATGTCCGCGACGCTCGGCGACACGACTTTTTTTGAGGCGGAACTCACGCGGCTCACCGGGCGGCCGACCATTTCAGTCATTTCCACGGACCGGCCCGTTCCGCTGGCATTTGAGTATTCAGAACTGCCGCTGGCCAAGACGCTGGAAAGTCTCGTCGCCAGCGGACGTGCGCCGGTGTATGTCGTCCACTTTACGCAACTGGAGGCGGCGCAGAGTGCGCAGGATTTTACGAGCATCAATGTTTGCACACGCAACGAAAAAGCCGCGATCGCGAACGTGCTTGAAGGATTCAAGTTCACCAGTCCTTACGGCCCGGAAATAAAAAAATGGTTGCGACACGGCATCGGCCTGCATCACGCCGGCCTGCTGCCGAAGTATCGCGTGCTGGTCGAGCAGCTCGCGCAAAAAGGATTGCTCAAGGTCATTTGCGGCACGGACACGCTTGGCGTCGGCATCAACGTCCCGATCCGCACGGTGCTGTTCACGCGGCTGTGCAAGTTTGACGGACAGAAGACCGGCATCCTGACCGCGCGGGGTTTTCACCAGATCGGCGGCCGCGCCGGGCGAAAAGGTTTTGACGACCAGGGCTGGGTCGTGGCGCAGGCGCCGGAGCATGTGATCGAAAATCTCAAACTCGCGGAGAAAACAGCGCGCGACGGCAAGAAAACCGTGAAGCGCCAGCCGCCGGAAAAGAATTTTGTCAACTGGGACAAGAATACTTTTGCCCGTCTCATCGCCGCGCCGCCGGAAAAGCTGACCTCCCGCTTCCAGGTCACGCATGGCATGTTGTTGAATGTCCTCAGCCGGAAAGGCGACGGCTGCGCCGCGATGCAGAAGCTCATTCGCGATTGCCACGAACCGCCGCGCCAGAAACAGGCGCACCTCAAGCGCGCGTGGCAATTGTTCCGCTCGCTGCTGGACCGCAAGATCGTGGAGTTTATTCCCAAAACCGAAGATGGCGCGCATTTGCGCGTGAACGTCGAGTTGCAGGACGATTTTTCCATGGATCAGGCGTTGTCGTTGTATCTAATTGAAACGCTTCCGCTCATGGACCCGCAAGCGCCGGATTATGCGCTCGTTTTGCTCACGCTGGTCGAGTCCATTCTCGAAGACCCGGACATCATTCTCCGTAAACAACTCGACAAAGTGAAGGATCAGAAGATGGCCGAGATGAAAATGGAAGGAATTGAATATGACAAGCGCATCGAAGAATTGGAGAAGCTGGAACACCCGAAGCCGAACCGCGAGTTTGTGTATTCCACGTTCAATGATTTTGCCGCGCGGCATCCGTGGGTGGGCGAGGAGAACATTCATCCGAAATCCATCGCGCGGGAGATGTTCGAGGAATTTCGCTCTTTCGCCGATTACATCAAGCTCTACGAATTGCAGCGCGCCGAGGGCATTTTGCTGCGGCATCTGAACAGCGTCTTCAAAGTCCTCGCGCAAACCGTGCCCGACACCGCCAAGAACGACCAGGTCCGCGAGATGGAACTCTATCTCGGCACGATGATCCGGCAGGTGGATTCCAGCCTGCTTGATGAGTGGGAGAAAATGCGCGACACGAATTATCGCCCCGGCGAAACCAAGGAGGTCCGGCCGCCCGGCGCCGAGGAAGCCGCCGCCGACATTACGCGCGACGTGAAAAATTTTACCGCCGCAATCCGCAACCGGATTTTTATTTTTCTGCGCGGACTGGTGGTGGCCGATTACGAAACGGCCATCGCGAATCTGGATTCACCGCTGGATGCCGCGGGCGCATCGTGGAATTCTGACCGCCTGGACAAAATCATGGAAGTTTACGAAACCGACCATGAACGGCTCTGCCTGGATCCGAATGCCCGCAATGCGCGCCACACCTACGTCACGCCAGCCGACGATAAAAAATCCTGGCGCGTGCAACAAATGCTTGTGGACCCGGAAGCACATAACGATTGGGTGGCTGAGTTCGAGGTGGACCTGGCTCAGTCCCGAAAGCTGAACGGACCAGCCTTGCGCCTGCGGCGAATTGGAAGTTTGACCTGACCAGCCGCTGCGGGAACGGCTGACCAGCCATAAAGCCGGGCGACGGCGAGCCGCTCTTTCGAGGGCGGACGCCTCCTGGCCGCCGGACGCGGAAAACATTGCTTGCAGCCTTTCTCGCCAGCCGTTATCAAACGGCATGGATTCGCGGGAAGCATTCATCGCGCTGAATTTGATCGAAGGCGTCGGGCCGGTGCGCGCCCGGTCGCTGCTGGAACATTTTGGCGGCGCGCCTAAGATCCTTGCGGCTTCCAAACCGGAGTTGCTCCGCGTCCGCAACATCGGCGAGGACACGGCGGAGAAGATTTCCGGCTGGGAAAATGCCGTGGACCTCGCGGGGGAATTGAAGCGCATCGGGGATTTCGGCTGCCACGTCCTGATCCAGTCGGATGAAAATTATCCGGCGCTGCTCCGCGAAATTTACGATCCGCCGCTGGTGCTTTACGTCCAGGGCGAATTGACCGCCAAGGACAAAAACGCCGTGGCGATGGTCGGCTCGCGCATGACCACGCATTACGGCATCGAGACGGCGCGCAAGCTGGCGTATCAGCTCGCCTACACCGGCGTGACGGTGGTGAGCGGCGGGGCGCGCGGCATTGACACGGCGGCGCATCAGGGCGCGCTGAGCGGCAAGGGCCGGACGATTGTAGTGCTTGGCACCGGAATTAATCTCGTCGCGCCGCCGGAAAATGCAGAACTGTTCGAGCGCATCGCGGCGAACGGCGCGGTGATCACGCAATTTCCGTTCAACCGGCCGGCGGACAAACAATCTTTTCCGATCCGCAACCGCATTGTCGCGGGCATGACTTTGGGCACTGTGGTGGTCGAGGCTAGCCTTTCCAGCGGCGCGCTCATCACCGCGAATTTTGCGACGGAGTATGGCCGGCAGATTTTCGCGGTGCCGGGGCGGATTGATTCGCCGCGCAGCAAGGGCTGTCACGACCTCATCAAAAAAGGCGCGAAGCTCTGCGAAGGCGTCGAGGACATTCTCAGCGAGTTTGAGTATCTCTTTCCGGCCAGCAACAAGCCGCCGTCGGCGGGCGACACGGGCGTGCTGCCCGCGCTGGAACTGTCTGAGAACGAACAGTTGGTTTTCGACGCCGTAACAGCCAACGATGAGACGACGATTGACGAAGTCATCCGGGCGAGCGGTCTGCCAAGCTCGATGGTCAGCGTGGCGCTGTTCAGTCTGGAAATGAAACGACTGGTGAAACAGTTGCCCGGAAAATTGTTCGTGAGGAACCGGTAAGTTGCACGTTCGTAGAGCAGGTGAGGCGTTGAAGCATGATCTGCGGCCGACATGTTCTTTCTGCTGGACTATACCGGCATCCGGCTACGACTGCTGCAATCGCCCAGGCACTTCAGCCGCCGCGCGCAAAACAGGCCGGCATTGCAGAAAAACCTGAAGCCCCGGTCACGCCAGATTTGCGGTCTGACTTGTGAAGGACTACTCTGGCTGGATGTTTCTGGCCACCTCAAACAAAACCAAACGGCTGCTCTGCTTGAATTACATCCAGCGGGTTCAGCCCGGTGAGTTGAAGCTTGCGCGGGAGGACGTCAAGACCCTGCTCGCGGATTTGTCGCCGGGCTTTCGCCTGCTGGTGGAGTTCAGCCAGGTGGAATCCATGGATCCCGAATGCGCAACGGAAATTGGCCGGACAATGGATTTGATTGACCAAAGCGGCGTGGGCTTGATCGTCCGCGTGATTCCCAATCCCGGCAAGGACATCGGCATGAACATCCTGACCGTATTTCATTACCCGCATCATCCCCAGATCGTCACTTGCGAAAACCTGGCGGAAGCCATCCGCAACCTTTCGCTTTGAGCCGGAAAATTCTTTGCGCGCCTCGCGCCTTTGCGTGAAAATGAAACCATGAGCGCAGTTGCCAATTTGAATCTTCCCGACGCCCAAGGCCACTTTGGTCCCTACGGCGGACGTTATGTGCCCGAAACGCTGATGCACCCGTTGCAAGAGCTGGAGGCCGAATACTTCCGCGCGCAACACGACCCCGAATTTCAGCGCGAGCTTTCATATTATCTCACCGAATTCGTCGGCCGGCCCACGCCGCTTTATTTCGCCGAACGACTGACCAAGGAACTCGGCGGCGCGAAGATATATCTCAAGCGCGAAGACCTCAACCACACCGGCGCGCACAAAATCAACAACGCCATCGGCCAGATCCTGCTCGCCAAGCGCATGGGCAAGACCCGCATCATCGCCGAGACCGGCGCGGGTCAGCACGGCGTCGCTTCCGCCACGGTCGCCGCGATGTTCGGCATGAAATGCGTCATCTACATGGGCGCGGTGGATTGCCAGCGGCAGGAACTCAACGTGTATCGCATGAAGATGCTCGGCGCGGAAGTCGTGCCGGTCCACGCGGGCCAAAAAACCTTGAAGGAAGCCGTCAACGAAGCCATGCGCGACTGGGTGACGAACCTCCGCAGCACGCATTACATCCTCGGCACCGCTTACGGCGCGCATCCGTATCCTGTCATGGTGCGGAATTTCCAGCGCATCATCGGCGACGAGGCGCGCGCGCAGATTTTGGAAAAGGAAAAGCGCCTGCCGGACATGCTCATCGCCTGCGTCGGCGGCGGCTCGAACGCCATCGGCCTGTTTTATCCATTCCTCGACGACAAATCCGTGAAGCTCGTCGGCGTGGAAGCGGGCGGCCTCGGCATCAGGCCCGAACAGCACGCGGCGCGGTTTCAGGGCGGCTCGCTCGGCGTGTTGCAGGGCACGCGCAGCTACATTTTGCAGGACGAATTCGGCCAGATCCAATCCACGCACAGCGTCAGCGCCGGACTCGATTACGCCGCCGTCGGGCCGGAACACGCGTGGTTGCGCGACGCCAGCCGCGCCGAATACACCTACGCCACCGACGACCAGGCGCTCGCCGCCTTCATGAAACTCGCGCGGCTCGAAGGCATCATCCCCGCGCTGGAAAGCGCCCACGCCGTGGCCGAGTGCATGGTGCGCGCGCCGAAACTGGGCAAAGATGCGCTCATCATCGTGAACCTCTCCGGCCGCGGCGACAAAGACGTGGCGCAAGTGGCGGCGAAGGTGAATTTGCAAATGCCGAAGTGATTCAGTAAAGTTCAATCATGAAACGCACGTTTAATGCAATCATCAAACAGGATGAAGGCTGGTGGATTGGCTGGGTGGAGGAAATTCCCGGCGTCAATTCACAGGGTAAAACCCGGGGCGAACTTTTGAAGAACCTTCGCTCGGCATTGAAAGAAGCATTGGAATTCAACCGCGAGGACGCGCTCGCTGCCGCCAAACAGGATTACGAAGAACAAGCCATCCTAGTGTGAAACGGCGGGAGCTAATCCGGCATCTGGCAACGCAGGGTTGCGTGCTCATCCGCGAAGGCGGCAATCATTCGTGGTGGGGCAACCCGGCCAGAAATCTCCGTTCCGCTGTTCCGCGCCACACGGAGATCAACAAGTTTCTCGCCCGGAAAATCTGCCGGGACTTGGGAATTACTGAACCGTGAAAAATAATTTCATCATCGTGAACCTCTCCGGCCGCGGCGACAAAGACGTGGCGCAGGTGGCGGCGAAGGTGAAGTTGCAAATGCCGAAGTGAAATTTGAATTAAAACCAGATTCACGCAGCGCTTCAAATCAGGAGTTGCTTGATGATTTGATTCAAGTTGCGAAGCAGCTTAATAAATCAACTGTCACGTTTCATGAATATAAGAAGTTTGGGAAATATGGCCGAGACGCACTACGCAATAGATTTGGAAAATCATGGTTCAAAGTGCTAGACGCAGCCGGATTGAATGCAGCGCGTAGCAAATTCAACATTTCAAAAGAGGAAATCATCGAGGATCTCCGACGTGTTGCATCTTTGGTGAATAGGCAAACACTGACACAGCAAGATTACAAAAAACTTGGTGGTAGATTTGGCTGCCAAGTAATCTGCAAACAGTTTGACGGCTCTTGGTTCAAAGCAATTGAATCAATCGGGTTGATTCGCAGTCGAACGCTTGGCGTTACCAATGAAGAATACTTCAAGAATCTTGAAGAAATCTGGATCAAATTAGGCAGGCAGCCTTCCTATGGTGAGATAGAGAAGCCATTTTCCAAATATTCTGCGGGTGCTTATGAGCAAAGATTTGGCTCTTGGCGTAAAGCCCTCGAAGCATTCGTGGCATACATGAATGCAGAGGAAGGTGAGTCAAATCCTGTCGAGGCCGTTGTGAAGAAGCCGTCGCCGACACCAAATTTAACGAAGCCTCAGACACCCACATATCCGGGTGAGAAACCTCCAATCGTTCACAAAACAAAGAGACAGGTTTCAGACAGGTTACGGTTTCGAGTTTTCTATCGTGATGGGATGACTTGTAAAATCTGCGGCAAGAGCAGGGCCAAGTATAACGATCTTGAACTGGTTGTTGATCACGTTTTTCCATGGTCAAAAGGAGGCGAAACAGTTTTTGAAAATCTGCAAACCCTTTGTCAGCCTTGCAACGGTGGTAAAGGCGATCTTGGCCAAAGCGACGGTTTGTAACTCATCCCGTTGACGGATTACGGAACGTTGAAAAAACGGGAGTGTCTGGACTCGGCCACCGGCGAAGCTTTGGCGGCAGCCGTCCGCAAACATCACCCCCCCGATTTCTCGAACTGGCAGCCCCCGCCGCCTTTGCCCATGCCTTCGCCCGGTCCACTGTCAAGGCGTCGGATTTTTTTACAGAAATTTGAGCTGCCTTTTCCCGATCTTCTCTTGTTAAAAACTTTTTTGCTTTTGTAAGATATATGACTAGAACAACTTGCGAGTTTTTTGTTTAGTCGCATTCTTTAATGGATCATTTGGCACAGGTCAAGCTGGTTGTCACATGACACTAAAACTGCGCATTTTTTTGAGCCGTTTTTCGTGGGTGCAGCAATTGGTATCGGATGTGTATGAACATATCAGCAAATCCCAGCTATAAGATTCTGGTAGTGGATGATGACCTTGATGTGAACACAACATTTGCGCTGCTGCTCGAGTTTGACGGGCACGATGTCCAGACGGCATACACGGGCGAGGCAGCTCTGGCCATGCTTGAAAAGAGCAGGTTTGATTTGATCATCACGGAATACTGGTTGCCGCAGATGAAGGGAGATGACTTGGCGGCACTGGTCAAACAACAATGGCCCGATCAACCCATCATCATGGCGACAGCCAATATTGAGGATCTCAACAGAGATGTATATCCCATTGCCGGGGTGGATTGCCTCCTCAACAAACCATTTTCGATGTCCCAACTGCGCGAAGCGATGATCTGGGTTGTTGATCGTTACGCCGAAAGCCGGCAGCACGGGCGATCTCATATTATGACGCCTAGCGACCGCCTCGAGAAACCAGACAGCATACATAACGCACCAAGTGGCAACAGCAAACTCTGATGACCGGGAATGAAGATGCCATCGAATTTACGGCGGAATTTGACCGAGATGGTGTTGATGGCTTGATGGTTCATTGTTCCCCCAATTTCCCGTCCGTCAATTCGAAGCAACCTCATTTTATAGGTGCTCTAATATCATATCGGGCACACGCCAGTCCCGCACCAGCGATCAGCCACCCATGGCCAAGCCATCCCCCGCCGCGACAAACGGCGGGAAACCCATCACGATCAATGCCGGACGTTCCACCACGCCTTCGGGATGGTTTTGGCCTCCTGCGCATGGGCGCGGAAAACGTGATGATCACCCGCGTGTGCGACTCAAAGGGATAACGAAACCGGCGGCGGACCAGAACATGGCGTTTGAAAATTAATTTATTAAAAGCCGTTATATCCCGCTTTAGCCAGTCCACACAACTGCCGCGTGCGTCATTTTCCGCCGCCGGGCCACGCCCGCCAATTCTTTCAAAACCGCTTGGTCAGCGTCAGCGTGATGGTGTGGCCTTGCGGCCGGTCGCGCGCTTCAATTTCGTAAATGTAACGCAGCGAGGTGATCAAGCCGATCTTCGTCCAGACGGTGTTGATCTCCGGGCCGACGCCGAAAACATTGGACAGGCTGGTGGCTGCGGTTGCATCACTTGAGGCACTGTCTTCGGTGATCTGCTGCTGGTAGTAGCCGATCAAACCGAGATCCGTCTCGTGGCCGATATTTTTGCTGACGCCCCATTCCATCGAGAGCATGTTGCCGGGTGTAATGTGTGTGTCATCCTGTTCGGTGCTGATTTCGTAGCGGTTCAGGAGCGACACCGCCCAGGTTTTTTCCTCGTCGGGATACCAGACGCCGCCGAGGGTGAGCATGTGCGACCAATAACCTCTGCCGGGGCTGGTCATCTGTTTCAGCGGCGAACTGGTGTCAAAATTTCCCGAAGGCGCCCAGATGCCATAAGCGGCACCAATGTCAAATTGCTTGAAGTGCCACGCAAGCACCAAGGGCGAAAAATAGATGTCGGCGAGGTTGAATTGGGATCCGTTGCCGAACGGCGCACTAACGTGGGTGTCGGCGAAGGGCACGATGGTATCCATGCCGTAGTTCGCGCCGAGAATCGTCCACGGACTCATCCACACCAGCTTCGGTGCCTGGACGTAGGCAAAAAGGTCAATGTTCGCGGGCAAACCGTCCACCTTGTCGGCGGTGTAGAAGTAATTGTAGTCGCGCACATAAAATCCCGGCGGCGGCAGATCCGCGCCTTTGATGCCTTCCGCGCCGAGCGGATAATGACTGCCGACCGGCAGTTCGGCCGGCGTTTGGGCAGCGAAGGCAAACACGCCGGCGGCCAGGATCAAATTTGCAAACTTTTTCATTTTCAATTTTTTATTGTTGAGGGTCAAACGTCCTGAATTTTGCCGCGCAAATAATTTTCATACGAACTCAAGTCGAGCAGGCCGTGGCCGGAAAGGTTGAACAGCAGCACGCGTTTTTTTCCTTCCTCGCGCGCCCTGACGGCTTCGTCCACCACCGCCGCGATGGCGTGCGCCGATTCCGGCGCGGGCACCAGCCCCTCGTTGCGCGCGAACAGGATCGCGGCCTCAAACACTTTTGTCTGGTGATACGCCTGGGCCTCGATGAGGCCAAGCTTGAGCGCGTGGCTGACCATCGGCGACATCCCGTGATAGCGCAGTCCGCCCGCGTGGATGCTCGGCGGCATGAACTTGTGGCCGAGCGTGAACATCATCATCAGCGGCGTCATTTCCGCCGTGTCGCCAAAATCGTAGCGCAGTTCGCCTTTCGTCAGCGACGGACACGCGGACGGCTCGACGCCGACGATGCGGTATTTTTTCCCGTCGCGGATTTTTTTGCGGATGAACGGAAAGGTCAGTCCGGCGAAATTGCTGCCGCCGCCGCAGCAGCCGAAAATAACGTCCGGCTCCTCGCCGGCTTTTTCCATCTGCTTGATGGTTTCCTCGCCGATGACGGACTGATGCAAACAAACGTGGTTCAGCACGCTGCCAAGCGAATATTTTGTGCTTGGCGTTTTTACCGTGTCCTCGACGGCCTCGCTGATGGCGATGCCGAGGCTGCCGGGACAATGCGGATCTTCCGCCAGCAGTTTGCGGCCGTATTCCGTCTGGTCGCTCGGACTCGCGTGGACCGTCGCGCCCCAGGTATGCATCAGCATCCGGCGATACGGTTTCTGGTCATAGCTCACCTTGACCATGTAGACATTGCATTCCAGCCCGATCAGGCTGCACGCGAACGCCAGCGACGCGCCCCACTGGCCTGCGCCGGTTTCCGTGGCGAGCCGTTTGGTGCCGGCGACCTTGTTGAAATAGGCCTGCGGCACGGCGGTGTTGACCTTGTGGCTGCCGGCGGGGCTGACGCCCTCGTATTTGTAGTAGATGTGCGCCGGCGTGTTCAGCGCCTTTTCCAGCCGCACGGCGCGCAACAACGGCGTGGGCCGCCACAGCGCATAGATGTCGCGCACGGGTTCGGGAATTTCAATCCACTTCTCCGCGCTGATTTCCTGCTCAATGAGATTGCGCGGGAAAATCGCCTCGAGCGCTTCGGGCGGCAGCGGTTCTTTGGTGCCCGGATGCAGCGGCGGCGGCAGCGGCTCGGGAAAATCGGCGTTAAGATTATACCAAGCCGACGGAATGTCCGCCTGCTCCAGATCGAATCGGGTTTTCTGGCTCATGTTAAATGTGGATTGCCGCCACATCATCCCCGCTGCCACGAACCAAAACTAGCCGTGTCCTGCCAAAAATTAAACAATTCTTGGCATGACGAATTCAACCTGCCTTGATCTGCGCGACGAGGGCGTTGAGCGAAGCCTTCGCGTCGCCGAACAGCATCCGCGTGTTGTCCTTGTAGAAAAGAAGGTTTTCGATGCCGGCAAAGCCTGCGGCCATCGAGCGTTTCATCACGATGACGGTCTTGGCGTGGTCGGCCTCAATGATGGGCATGCCGTAGATCGGACTGGATTTTTCCTCGCGCGCGGCCGGATTCACCACGTCATTGGCGCCGATGACGAGGCACACGTCCACGCGGTCCATCGAGGGATTGATGGCTTCCATTTCGATGAGCTGGTCGTAGGGAACATTCGCCTCGGCGAGTAAAACGTTCATGTGGCCGGGCATGCGGCCGGCGACGGGATGAATTGCGAATTGCACCTCCACGCCGCGTTTGCCAAGCTCGTCGGAAAGTTCGCGCACGGAATGCTGCGCCTGCGCCACGGCCATGCCGTAGCCGGGAACGATCACCACGCGCTGCGCGCAGGCCAGCAACAGCGCCACTTCGTCGGCTTGAATGGGCTTGACGGTTCCCGTGACACCGGCCGAACCGGCTTTGCTTCCGCCGCTGGAACCGAACGCGCCGAACAGAACATTCGTCACCGGACGGTTCATCGCCTTGCACATGAGGAGCGTGAGCAGCGTGCCGGACGAGCCGACGAGCGTTCCCGCAACCACCATCGCCAGATTGTTGATGGCAAAACCGTCCGCCGCCACCGCGAGGCCGGTGAAGGAGTTCAGCAGCGAAATCACGACCGGCATGTCCGCGCCGCCGATGGGCAGAACCATCGCCACGCCGAAAAACAAGGCGAGGCAGAACATGACGATGAACGCCGCGGTGGCGTTGCCGCCGGAAGCGTTGAAGGTCAGCCAGCCGCACAGGCCGAGAATGACGAGCAGGATGAGGCCGTTCAAAATGTTCTGGCCGGGAAACGTGTGCGGCCTTTCTATTTTTCCCTGGAGTTTCAGATACGCGATGATGCTGCCGGAAAAGGAAAGCGAACCGATGAGCGTTGCAAAAAGCATTGACCCGGCGACGAACGGAGTGATGCCTTCGAGGCGGTGCGCGCCGCGCTGAAATTCCAGGCTCGCGACCAGCGCCGCCGCCCCGCCGCCCAGGCCGTTGAAAAGCGCCACCATCTGCGGCATCGCGGTCATCTTCACCGAATACGCCCCGATCGCGCCGATGATCAAACCGATGACCGTGCCGATGGCGATGAGCGTGTAATTGAAGGTCCAGCCCTGCGACCAGACGTATTCGCCGGTGGGCTGATGCAGGGTCAGCAGCGCGATCAACATGCCGGCGGCCGCGACCAGATTGCCGAGGCGCGCAGTTTTCGGCGACGCCAGCAGCTTGATGCCGAGGATGAATAAAACCGAAATCCCGATGATGATGTAGGCGGTGGTCGAGCTCATTTTTTCTTTTTCTTGAACATTTGCAGCATCCGGTCCGTGACCATGAAGCCGCCGAAAACGTTGGCGGAACCGAAAATCACCGCGATGAATCCCAGCGTCCGGGCCAGCGGCGACGCCGCTTCCGCCAGCACCAGGATGCCGCCGAACAAAATGATGCCATGGATGGCGTTTGTGCCGGACATCAGCGGGGTGTGCAGCATCGAAGGCACCTTGGAGATGACCTCAATGCCGACAAAAACGGCGAGGACGAAAATGAAAATAATGTTGGGTGTGTTGGAATCCATAAAATGTCAGTTGGGTTTGGCGATGAGCTTTTCGTTCACGACCTTGCCGCCGTGCGTGACGAGGCAGCCCTTGATGATTTCATCCTCGAGCTTGAGGACAAAAACTTTGTTCGTCTTGTCCCAGAATTCTTCAACGAGCGCCACAAGGTTCGCGGCGTAAACCTGGCTGGCGTGCAGCGGCACGCGACCGGGCAGATTGGCGATGCCGATGATTTTCACGCCTTTGCGGTCGGTCACCTTGTCATAAACGACGCCTTCGACGTTGCCGCCGGTTTCAACGGCGAGATCCACCACCACGCTGCCGGGCTTCATGGCATCGAGCATTTCGGCGGTGACAAGAATTGGGGCCTTGCGGCCGAACACCTGCGCGGCGGAAATCACCACGTTGGAATCGCCACAGGTTTTTTTCATCGCGTCGCGCTGTTTTTGGATCTGTTCCTCGGTCAGCGCCTTCGCGTAGCCGTCCTTCGTCTGGCCGGTTTCGCCGATGTCAATCTTGAGAAACTGCGCGCCGAGCGACTTCACCTGTTCCTCGACGACCGGCCGCGTGTCGTAAGCCGTGACTTTCGCGCCGAGCCGTTTCGCCGTCGCAATCGCCTGCAAACCGGCCACGCCGACGCCGATGATAAAAACCTTGGACGGCAGAATGGTTCCCGCCGCCGTCGTCATCATCGGGAAAATCTTGTTGGAATAACGCGCGGCTAAAATCACCGCCTCGTAACCACCAAGATTCGCCTGGGAGGACAGCACGTCCATTTTCTGCGCGCGAGTGGTGCGCGGAATGAATTCCATGCTGATGGCGCTGACGCCGCGATCGGCAAATTTCCGGACAAGTTCCTTTTCGTTGAACGGATCAAGCAGGCTTGCGTGAATGGAACCCTGCTTAAGCCAGGCGATTTCTTCCGCCGGCGGTTTGCGCAGGCGCAGCACAATGTCTCCGGAGGAAATCAGCGCTTTGCGGTCGGCGACCACCGTCGCCCCGGCTTTGGCGTAGGCATCATCGGGAAATCCGGCGGCGAGGCCGAGGCCGGCCTCGACTTCGACCTGGGCACCGAGCTTGGCCAGTTTGGCGGCGCCGTCAGGCGTCAGTGGCGCGCGGGTCTCGCCCGGATAGGTCTCGCGTGGAACAGAGATTTTCATGGTTTGAAATCTGCCAGATCATACCATGCAGCCCGCCGCGCGGAATCCATTTTTTGGCTTTTGTGTTTCTGTTTTTATGGACTGGCGTTTTTCAGCGTCCCCACTTCACCTCCTTCGGGGGGCGGAAAGATTTCAGCCGCTGCAGCAATTGTTCCGCGTTTTCCTCCACCAGCACCAGTTCGCGATGCTGCGGGCGGATGAATCCCTCGTTGCGCGTGTGGTCAAGAAATTCCATCAGCGGGCGGTAAAATCCGGCGATGTCGAGCAGGCCGAACGGCTTCTGATGCCAGCCCAGCTGGCTCCACGCCAGCACCTCGAAAAATTCCTCGAACGTGCCGTAGCCACCCGGCAGCGCAATGAAGCCGTCGGCCAATTCGGCCATCAGCGCCTTGCGCTCGTGCATGGTTTTCACGACGCGCAGATCGGGCAGCTTTTCATGGACGACTTCCTTGATGACGAGCTTTTCGGGAATCACGCCGATGACGTGCCCGCCGTTTTTCAACGCTGCGTCGGCCAGAATGCCCATCAAGCCGACCATGCCGCCGCCGTAAACGAGTTCAATCTTTTCGTGCGCGAGCAAGGTGCCGAGCTGTTCCGCCGCCGCCGCGTATTCCGGGCGGACGCCTTTGTTCGAGCCGCAATAAACCGCGATGCGCTTCATTTCAGGAAAGTTGTTTGTGACGGAAGCAGGCCACAAGATGGTCGTTCACCATGCCGACGGCCTGCATGTTCGCATAGCAAATTGTCGAGCCGACAAACTTGAAACCGCGTTTTAATAGATCTTTGCTCATGGCATCGGAAATTTCCGTCCGTGCCGGAACTTCCTTCATGGTTTTGCGGTGATTGATGACGGGTTTGCCGTCCACGAACCGCCAGAGATAAGCGTCGAAGCTGCCAAATTCTTCCCGCACTTTTAGAAACGCCTTTGCGTTCTGGATCGTGGCGCAAATTTTCAGCCGGTTGCGGATGATGCCGGCGTTGCCGAGCCGCTCCGCGATTTCCCGGTCACCGTAGCGCGCGATTTTTTCCGCATCAAAATTGTCGAACGCCGCGCGGTAATTTTCGCGCTTGTTCAAAACCGTGTGCCAGCTCAAGCCGGCCTGCGCTCCTTCGAGAATCAGATGCTCAAACAGCCGCCGTTCATCGTGAACCGGCACGCCCCATTCCGTATCATGGTAGTGGAGGTAAAGCTCGTCCGTCGGCCACGGGCAGCGAAATTTTTCTGTTTTCATACAACGGATTTGGCCGCTGTGATGAACGCGCGGACTTTCGCGGAATCCTTTTTTCCGGGCGCGGATTCCACGCCGCTGGAAACATCCACGGCGAACGGCTGGACTTTTTTCACCGCCGTGGCCACGTTTTCCGGCGTCAGCCCGCCGGCGAGAAAAATTGGTTTCCCAAATTTTTTCGCTGCAACCGCCAGCTCCCAGTTGAATTGTCCGCCCGTGCCGCCGAGACCGTTTGGGGAATGTGCGTCGAGCAGAAACGCATCGGTTTGAAAATTTGCCAGTTGGTTCAGCGATTCCGCGTCGCGCACGCGCACGGCTTTCATGCTCATCAAACCGAACTGCGTGCAGAAATCCGACGGCTCGTCACCGTGAAATTGCAGCAGGCTCAAACCGCACTCGGCGATGGCGCGGATGACGAGCGCCTCGTCCGGGTTTACAAACACGCCGACGCGCAGCACGAACGGCGGCAGCGCGCGGGAAATTTCCGCAGCGGAGGCGAGCATGATGTGACGCGGGCTTTGGTCATAAAACATCAGTCCGACCATGTCCGCGCCGGCCTCGGCGGTGATCAGCGCATCGGCCACGCTGGTGATGCCGCATATTTTTACGCGCGTTTCCATTTACGATTTGTGTTTTACAATCTACGATTGCTCTGTTTTGAACAATTCGCGTAAATCGTAATTCGTTAATCTCAAATTGCAAACTGATGCCGCGCTCGATTTACTTCGACTACAACGCCACAACTCCGCTGGACCCGGCGGTGCGCGACGCGATGCTGCCGTTTTTGGGCGCTGTCTGGGGCAATCCGTCGTCCGTCCATCACGTCGGCAGAAAAGCCCGCGCTTTGCTCGACGACGCGCGCGACCGCGCGGCCAAATTTTTGGGGGCCAAACCGAGTGAAATCATTTTCACCAGCGGCGGCACGGAGGCGAACAACCTCGCCATCTTCGGCACGGCACGCGCTCTTAAACCGAAGGGAAAACACCTGATTTGTTCCTCCGTCGAACATCACGCGGTTTTGCAATGCTTCGATTATCTGGAAAAAAACGAAGGTTTTTCGGTCACGCGCCTGCCGGTTGATTCCGAAGGCCGTGTTTCGGTGGACGATTTGAAAAGGGCGATTCGTGCGGACACCGTTTTTGTTTCCGTGATGGCGGCGAATAACGAAATCGGCACAATTCAGCCAGTGGCGGAAATTGGCGCGATTTGCCAAGAACGCCAAATTATTTTTCATTCCGACGCGGTGCAATGGTTCGGCAAGGAGCCGTTTGAAAATTTTGATCAATTCAAAGCTGATCTCGTTTCCGTCTGCGCCCACAAATTTCATGGTCCGAAGGGCGCGGGCCTGCTTTACATAAAGTCGCCGCTCCATCCCAATCCCATTATTTTCGGTGGCGGACATGAAAATGAGCGGCGTGCCGGCACGGAAAATCTTCCGGCCATCATCGGTCTGGTGGCGGCGCTGGAAAAATTTGTGAAGCCGCCGGTTTTTTCTGTGGCCAAGCTCAACCATTTAACGAAAAAAATCTATGCGGCCATTGAAAAAATTGACGGCTGTAAAATGGCAAGCCCGCGTGAAAACTCATTGGCAAACACCGTTTCCTTTGTCGTTCGCGGCGCGGATGGCATCGCGCTGATGGCGGGTTTGGACTTGGAAGGCATTTGCGCTTCAAGCGGCTCGGCGTGTTCGGCGGGGTCTCTGGAACCGAGCCATGTGTTGGTTGCTATTGGAAAAAGGGAATTGGCAAATTCGCTCGTCCGTTTTTCTTTGGGCCGGGATTCGACGGAAGCTGAAGTGGATTTTGTCTGCTCGGTTTTGCCGGAAGTTGTCCGTCGCGCACAACTTGGCGGATTTGCTGCCAATCGTTTGTGAATGAATTGTGCATAATGCCAATAACTTTGACTTTTCATTTTGTCCGGTATGGATAGCCTGCTGTTGTCACCGATGACATTTGCAATTTTCCCAGTCGCAGACGGCGTTTTGAAAGTTGTTAGGCTTGTTCACCGGCCTTAATACGGATAGTTTTTTATAAAGAGAAGATACATATTAAACGCGCATGAACCTCACGATCACCAAAGAACAAATCATCACTGGCCTGCAGGCCGTCCAGAATGTCGTCAGCACCCGCACCACGCTGCCGATCCTTTCCAACGTCCTGCTGCGTGCTGAGGACGGCCATGTGGAGATCACCGCCACCGACCTCGATGTCACCGTCGCCTGCAAGGTCGAGGCCAAGGTTGCCAAGCCCGGCGCGACCACGCTGCCGGTGAAAAAATTATTTGGCATCGTGCGCGAGCTGAACGGCGAGATAGAAATCGAGACCGATGAAAAAAACGTTGCCAGCGTCCGCAGCGGTTCCTCTTTCTTTAAGATCAACGGCCTTGGTGCGGATGAATTTCCACCGCTCCCAAAATTCAAGGACGACAAGAAAGTAAATCTTTCGCAGGAGACCATCCGTGCGATGCTGAAGAAAACTTCCTTCGCCGTTTCCACTGACGAATCACGCTACGTCCTCAACGGCATTTTTATCAGCCTCAAGGAAGGGAAAATGACGTTTGTGGCCACTGACGGACGTCGGCTCGCATTGGTGGACGAAGAAGTAGAAATTTCAGAAAAAAGCGCCGGCGAATTCATCGTGCCCGCCAAGGCCGTCAACGAGCTGACCCGCCTGTTGCAGGACAAGGGTGACGTGGAACTCAAATTTGGCGAGAACCAGGCCTCCTTCGCGCTCAAGAACGAAAATGGTTTTTCCGTGCTGCTCATCACCAAGCTCATCGAGGGCAATTATCCTAACTACCGGCAGGTCATTCCCGGCGAAGCCAAGGAACGTATTGCCCTGGGCCGCGAGGAATTTCAGTCCGCCCTGCGCCGTGCCGAGATCATGACCAGCGAGAAGGCCAACTCCGTGAAGCTCGCCTTTGGAAAAAACACTCTCACCATCACCGCCAACTCGCCGGAAGTGGGCGAGGCGCGCGAGACCATGGCCATCAATTACAAGGGCAAGGAAATGGCCATCGCCTTCAACCCCCGCTACCTGATTGACCCGCTGGCCGCGCTGACCGAGGACGAGGTGTTCATCGAGTTGATTGACGAGTTAAGCCCCGGCGTGATGAAGATCAACGGCCCGTTCCTTTACGTCGTCATGCCCATGCGGCTGACGTAAAAAATAACCCAAACAATCCGGTTGGGCGCGGAACACGGGCGGCGGCAGGACACCATGAAAAAGTGTTTATACTGTGGTCGCGACAACACCGACGAGGCGTTGAATTGTCGCGAATGCGGCACGGAGTTTGAGCGCGAGGTTTCACAACCGGAATCCGCCAGCGGCAAGCTTCATGACGAAGAAAAAATGCTGACGATTAGGATTTTCAGCAGCCACGAAACAGCGGAGCTTGCCGCGGCCAAATTGAAATCACTTGGGATCAAATGCTGGGTTGACGCGGATGATTGCGGCGGGATGTATCCCAATCTAACAACAGCGGCGGGCGTCCGTTTGCATGTGCTGGCAGAGGATGCCGAGGTTGCGACTGCCTTGCTGGACGCCAAACCATCGCCGGCAGAAATCAAACAAATCGAAATAGAGGCCGTTCTTGCTGCTCCGCCAAAATTCTCGCCAATCAGAAAACTCGCTTGGGGACAAATCTTCGTCGGAATCTTCCTTGGGATAGCCATTTGCCTGCTTTACCAGCGGAGAAACGAATTTGTAGAAAGCACCCATCATCATTACACAGCAGATGGCAAGCGCGATGAAGCCATGGTTTATTTTGGCGGGCACATGATAGAATACTTGGAAGACCGTAATTTAGACGGAGCCTGGGATCATTGGGTTTACTACAAACACGGGCGCGCGGTGCGTGCGGAATCCGATAATAATTTTGATGGAAAACCAGATGAGTTCTGGACGTTCTCAGAAGAAGGAAACGATACGCTTGAAAAGGATACGGATTTCAACGGGATTCCAGATATGTTTTGCACCTACAAAAACAGAATAATTCAACAGGTGGAGATAAGGCCCAACGGATCAAAATTTGCCACGGAACGCGAATTTTATCGGCACGGCGTGCTGACCGAAATCTGGCGGGGCGGCGACAGCAACGGAAACTTCAGCGAGGTGGTGCGCTACGATCCCTTTTTCAATCCGATCAGCACCAACACCCCCACCAGGTTTCCATTGACACCGCCCGCTTCAAAATGAAGCAGGCTACAGGGCTGGTTCCGCTCACCACCGGTTCACTGTCAACCGGCCGCCCCGCCGGGGCTGGCAACGCGAACTGCCCGATTTTCTCCCTTTTCCTGTCCCGGCGCTGGCGGATGGCCAGACCGCTGCCATGGTTCAGCTTTTATGCTCCAAACCTGAAGCGGCCTGTCCCAAACCGCCTCCGGGCTGCTCCCAAGTTCAACTTTGGGGCAGCCGGATTCAAGTTGGGAGCAGCCAAGTCGAGGTCTGGGGCAGCCGGGTTGAACTTGGAGTCAGCCCGGGAGCAGGCCGGGGGCGTCAGGATGCAATCCGGGGGCAGCCAGGGGCCGTGTTCGGGCAGTCCGCCGCCGTTGGCGGGCAGCCGGACTGGATTCGCGGGCGGAAAACTTTCATCCGGCCGCCCCGGAGTTCGTCCTGCCTTCCCCAAAGTTGAATCCGCCTGCTCCTGTCCGCCGGCGGTCGGGCGGAGGCCGGATCAATCAAAAGAAAATCGGAGAAACTGATTATGGCAAACAACTCATTCAGAGTCGTCATCCCCTGCAATCCCCGCGCGTTCATCAACCTCGCGCTGGCGATCAAGGCGCAGGACGACAAGCTGGGTGCGGCCAGTCCGCTCAAGACGATCAAGAATTGGGCGGACATCGCCGCGCTGGTCACCACAGCCGACGCGCAGGACACGCTGGCCGAGCAGCTTTCCAAGCAGGAGGAAACCGCGACGGAAAACCGGGACCTGGCGCTGGGCAGAACGGGCAGCTGACCGAAAACACCGTCCACTTTTTCGTGCTGGCCGCGCGCGACCTGCTGTGCGGCGCGAACAAGGGCAGCGAGCATGTGCTCGGCGATTACGGCTATGAAGTGGCCGCCTCGCCGTCCGCCACGACCTCCGCCGCCAAGGCCGCCGCGAAAAAAGCCGCGGCGAAATAAATTTTGACCCGGCCCGGCCGGATCGCAGTTGACATCCGCAGCCCGGCGTGGCTAAGTGAAAGGCGAAAATCATCACCGAAGACAGCCACACCGTGTCCCCCGACGGGAATGTTGTGCGCCTCTCCGGCGGATTGAAAACACAGAAAGAACCTGACCATGAATAAAAACCTCGTCCTGATCACCATCTTGCTGTCGTTGAGCCTGTCCTGGGCGGGCTGCAACAAATCCGGCAAACTGAACGAGCGCTCCGTCTTCAAGCCGCCGAGCGGGCCGGTGGAATTGAAATTGAAATGGCCGGTGGGCGAACGCATCGAGCAGGACATGGATTTGAAACAGAAGACGGAAATCTCCCTGCCGGCCCCGGCCGGGCCGATGAAGCAGGACACGACCATGGGGCAGGCCTATGGGCTGACGGTCTTGCAGGCCAACCCCGACGGCACTCACGAAATTGAGATGGATTTTCTGAGCGCCCGGATGGGACTGAAGTTGGGGGACAAGACGTTGCTGAATTATGATTCGGCCAAAAAAACGGCGGCGGACAAGGCGAATCCGGTGGCCGACATGTTCGGTAAAATCGTCGGCTCCAAGATCGAGTTTTTTCTGGATGCCAGCAATGCGGTGGAACGGATCGAAGGCGTGGACGACCTGGTGAACCGGCTGTCGGCCGGGGTGAAGGACGATGCGCTGGCCCCGTTCAAGAGCCTTTATAACGAGGGATATTTCAAGCAGATGATGAGCGCCAACCAGTTTCTGCCGCCCAATGCGGTGCAGCCGGGCGACACCTGGCCGGTGAAGATCGAATTTCCGCTGGGCATGATGGGCACCATGGTGATGAATTACGATTTCACCTTTCAGAGCTGGGAGATGCACGGGAAACGCAACTGCGCCCGCCTGGAGTTTTCGGGCACCATCCAGACCAAGCCTGATCCCAATGCCAAGCCGGGAGCGATGTCCATTTCCATCCTGGATGGCACCTCTACCGGGATATCTTGGTTCGACCCGGAACTGGGGATCACCATAGATACAACCATGAACCAGAACATCAAATTGGTCATGCACATCCCCCAGAGTCAATATGCCAAACCCGGTGCCGTCGCCCCCGGTGCCGCCACCCGGATGCAAAGCATCACAAACCAGATGAATCAGGAAATGACGATAAAACTGGTTTCGGTAAAGTAACCAAATTCAGAAGGGACATTTGAAGTCTTCGGCTCGAACCTTGTCCTCGAACGGAAATGGCCCGTAGTTTTTGCGTCAAACCGTGACCACTACTCGTCGAAATGCCTCCGAGTGGTGGAATGGTGCGCGCTGCAGGTTTCGAACCTACTGCCAACACCGATGAACATTGGTTAAAATCAACACCAACGCACCGCAGAACGCACCAAGATTCCAACTTGGTAAAAATCATTGGGGTTTGGCCATCACTTCCGCCGCCACTTAAAGCCGCCATTCTCGCCATCATTAACTCGGTGACTTCGTCGTCGGAACCTTCTGCGACACCGGATGGAGGTGTCGCATGAATCCATTTCCGTTCAAGCATGGGGTCAACACCTCCGCTGCCCAGCCGACCACCATGCCCGCGCGGAGCGCGGGCGTGGTGGCGGCTGGGCGTGGCTTGTCGATAGCACATAGTAGGCCGCACAAAGAACCATGGAGCTTTATCGCCAGCCCGGACGGGGCTTTATGCGAACTCAAAGCGCCATCCCTCAAAATCCAACTGGCCAGGCCGCCGGCCAAGCGT